>Ga0316198_10000976_pt1 | contig 16136 bp, 15 predicted proteins | sample OudBieAanoxic_MG_FD_204935 | JGI IMG/M metagenome (GOLD analysis project Ga0316198, IMG submission 204935) | Coastal sediment microbial communities from Oude Bieten Haven, Netherlands - site A anoxic | ecosystem: Environmental > Aquatic > Marine > Coastal > Sediment | place: Netherlands...
CTTGCGCCATGATCACGGCATCGCAGATGCGGCGACGAGCGTCAATCGACTAGCTAGGTCGACGAGCGACCCGCGCTCAGCTCGACCAGACGGTCGATGAGAAAGCCGCTCTGCTCGAGGGCTTCGTTGGTGAAGTCGCCGAAGAAAGCGCGGACTTCAGCGAAGACCTGGTCAAAGGCTTCCTGGTCGCCGTCCGCGAGAATCTGAGCCAAATCCGAGGCCGCCTCCCGAAAGATGTCGACCACCCGCCCGGAGTCGGGGTTGAGCATTTCGATGGGCCCGTAGAGCTCCGGCGCCTGGGCGAAATGCCGGCCGGTTACGTAGGTCTCGAGAAGGTATGCAGGCGAGGTGAAGCGAAGCGTCTCCTCGAGCGGGGCGCCCGCGCGGCTTAGCGCCATCCCGAGCACCTGCGTCTTGAAGTGGTGCAAGACTTGCACGATCGCCATCATCGAGTCGTGCTCCGCTGGAGTCGTCTCGGTGAGGACCAGGCCGCGAGCGCTGAGCATCTGTCGAACCCAGTCGAGCCAGGCCTCGCCCCGCCCCGGACAGATCACCACGCGTTGTCCCTGGTAGGTATTGACCCCTGGGCCGAACATCGGATGAGTGCCGACCACACTGGCTTCGGTCGACTCCAGCATTGCCGCCACAGGGTCGGATTTGATCGACGTCACGTCCATGAGAAGCGCATCTTTGCGAACCAGGGGGCCGAGCGCCTCGATGACCGCGCGAGTCTCTCGAATCGGCACGCTGATGATCACCACGTCAGCGTTCGCCGCAGCGTCTGCCGGCCGAAGCTCGGTTTCGAGATCCGCACTCGAAACATCGTGCCCCAGGTCGGAGAACAGAGTGACGAGTGAACGCCCCATTCCTCCCTCGCCACCGATGATCGCGACAGACTTGGCCTCGACGTCTGGCGGGACCTCTGCCCGTAGCGCTGCCTGCCGCTCGCGGCTCATGAGCATGAGCTGGCGCCAGATCGATTCGATGCTCTCGGCGGAGAGCCCAAGCTGCTCGGCGCGAGAGCAGCGATCATCGAGAACCCGGCGTTCACGGGCCAGATCGCGGATCCGAACCCGATGCGAACGCTTGCGCGCGGCGATCTCGGCCACGATGTCCATTCGCCGTACCAGCAACTGCAGCAACTCGCGATCGAGGTCATCGAGCGCGCCCCGAAGCTCCAAAAGCGGGCCTTTGTCTGGATTCTGGTCGGTCATGGCTTGGTTTTACATCGAAGGAGAGCGTCCGCATAATGCGCGCCCGTGAAGCGACTGCAACTCCATCATTGGATCCTGATAGCCATGGGTCTAGGCGCCGCCCTGGGGCTGGGCCTCAACTGGGCCGGCGGACAGGGATTGGTCGATGCCAGCCTCGTGGGCACCGTGGCGATGGTCGGCAAGGAAATCGGCGACCTGTTCCTCCGGCTGCTGCAGATGCTTGTGGTCCCTCTCATCATCTCGTCATTGATCACCGGGATCACGGGCATGGGCGACCTGCGAACCTTGGGCTCGATCGGCGGGCGCGCGGTGGGCTTCTATCTCACGACGAGCGCTCTGGCGATCGTGACGGGGATCGCGGTGGTGAACGTCATCCGGCCGGGCGAAGGTGCCCAGCTCGCCCTTCTCGAAGAAGGCGCCGCCGCCGAGCCGCTGCAGATCGAAACACCGAGCAGCATCGGCGTCGTCCTTTGGGAGCAGCTCGAAAGCCTGATCCCGACGAACCCACTGGCCGCAGCTTCCCAGGGCGACATGCTTCCCGTCATCTTCTTCGCGCTCCTGATCGGCGTGTTCATCGGGATCGCTGAGCACCGCGAAGGCTCGAAGGACGCAAGCATCGTGCGGCGCTTCTTCTCGGGCCTCTTCGACGTGATGATGCAGATGACGCTCTTCGTCGTGAAGTTCGCGCCCATCGGTGTCTTCGGGTTCACCTTGTACGCGGCAGCAGGTAAGGGACCGGCAGCGTTTCGAGTCCTGGGCTGGTACGTGCTCACGGTCTTCATTGCGCTCTTGATTCACGCTTCCGTGACGCTGCCGATCATCTTGAAGCTCCGAACCGGCCGCTCGCCGATCGAATACGCCCGCAAGCTCATGACCGCCCTGGTGACGGCGTTCAGCACCGCATCGAGCAATGGCACCCTTCCCCTCACGATGGAAAACGTCGAGAACGCAGGGGTGCGGCCCCAAGTGGCCTCCTTCGTGCTTCCTCTCGGCGCGACCATCAACATGGACGGCACGGCGCTCTACGAAGCCGTGGCGGTCCTCTTCATCGCGCAGGTCTACGGCGTCGATTTGACGATGGCGCAGCAAGGCCTCGTCGCTCTGACCGCCCTGCTTGCCAGCATCGGCGCAGCGGGGATTCCGCACGCCGGCATGGTCATGATGGTCGTGGTCCTGAACGCTGTGGGCTTACCGACGAGCGCCGTCGCTCTGATCCTCGCGGTAGACCGCATCCTCGACATGCTCCGAACCATGGTCAATGTCTGGTCGGATTCAGTGGCCGCAGCTGTCGTGGATGCGAAGGAATGACCTGGTAGCTACGGGGCCCTACCCAGCCCTCCCCGAGTTCGGTACTCTTTACTCTGGGTGTCATCTTGACGAACGAACCTACGACGAGGCAGGGCTGGGGGGCGATTCGTGGGCCATTGTTGCTGACGCTTGGCATCAGCGTCGCTCTGATACTGCGTGTCGCCTTGGTTTGGTCGGAGCTGCCTGAGAACATGGCCTCCCATTTCGGCGCCGGAGGCAGACCGAACGACTACATGTCAAAGGTGCCGTTCTTCTGGTTCTTGGCAGTCTCGGCGGGCGGGAGCATCGCGCTCGTGTTTGCCGCCGCTACGACGCTCAAACGGCTCCCTGCGCGCTGGATCAGCATTCCCAATCGCGACTACTGGCTCGCAACGGACGAGCGACGTGAAGTTGCGATGAATCGGATCGCTGCCCCGATGGCTTGGATCGGGCTACTGACCGCCGCCCTCTTGGCAGTTGCCGTGGAATTCACCATCAAGGCAAACCTCCAGGGGACCAACTTTGCAAACGACGTGTTCATCGTGATGATGGTCGGCTACCTGCTCTTGGTCACCGCGATCACCATCTGGATGATCCGAGACCTAGCCCGGCTCGCAAACCCCAGTGACGAAACCTGAGCTCAGCGCTGACGCTGACGCTCACACTGACACTGACACTGTCACTGTCCCGGCCCCTCCCGCCCCGAAGTCCCCTCGGCCAGCCGCTTCGGGAGCCACGGTCCATCGTAGATCAACGCCGTGTAGATCTGCACCAAGTTGGCGCCGGCCTCGAGCCGTTCTCGGGCCTGTTCCGGAGTTTCGATTCCACCGACGGAAATCAGGACCATTTCCTCGCCCACTCTGGCCCGCAGTCGCTGGAGCACTTCCATCGAGCGTTCTGCGACCGGTGGACCGCTCAATCCGCCGGCGCCGCAGTGTTCGACCTCGTCCGCCGAGCTTGCGAGGCCGTCTCGGGAAATTGTCGTGTTGCTAGCGATGATGCCGTCGAGACCTAGTTCGATGCAGAGATCGGCCACCGCATCGACGTCCTCGTCGGCCAAGTCGGGGGCAATTTTGACCAGCAATGGGACTCGCCGAGCCGGAGATACTTCATTAAGTGCTTCACGAACTGCGCAGAGCAGCGGGCGCAGCTTCTCGGTGGCCTGGAGGTTTCGTAGGCCCGGGGTGTTGGGCGAGCTCACATTCACTACGACGTAGTCGGCGTACGGACCGACTCTCTTGGCGCTCGCAACATAGTCGCCGATCGCTTGCTCTTCGGGGACGACCTTCGTCTTACCGATGTTGACGCCGACGATCGTCCGGTGCGGTCGGCGCAAGCGAGCCACAGCGTCTGCCGAGCCGCGATTGTTGAAACCCATGCGGTTGATCAGAGCGCGGTCCTTCGTGAGCCGGAACAGGCGTGGCGTCGGGTTACCAGACTGGGCCTGCCCCGTTAGCGTTCCCACCTCGATGAAGCCGAAGCCCATGGCACCGAGGGCCTCGTAACCAATAGCGTCTTTGTCGAAACCTGCAGCCAAGCCGATCGGGTTCGGGAAGTCGAGTCCGAGCGCGCGAACACGCGTGGCATCGTCGTTCTGGTGAAACACATGTCGCATCAGCCTGAGCACGCCGGGAATGGAGGCGAGCAATCGCAGACCGCCAAACGCCAAATGATGAGCGACCTCTGCGGGCAGCAGATACAGCAGCGGGCGAATCAGCTTTTTGTACACTGTCCCCTCAACGCGCGAGAGCCGACCATCTCGCGTCGTCCTCGAGGCGCTGATCGATGCGCACGTCGAACGCCTCTTCAATGGGGCCCAGAATCCCGGGGTCGGCGGCATGAACCTCGCGCAGCGCGTCTCTGCACTGTGCAACCGCAGTGGCACTCATCCGTCCGAGCGGAGGGCGCCTCACCGAGGAGATCATCCCGAGCCCCGCCATCATGGTCTTGAGCGGCACCGGATTTCGGAACTTGTCGCTGACCTCGAAGCTCTGCCCGTTCGGCAAGGTTCGCACCGACGTCACCGTGCAGGTCACCAGCCGGAGCACGGGTGCGAGCGCCTTGGCAAGCCGGTCGGTCTCTTCGTTGTCCCCGGCCACTTGCGCGCGCACCATGGAAGCGATAGCGCCCGGCGCGATGTTCGAAAACACGCTGATGACGCCGCAGCCGCGAATCTCTTCGTCGCGCATCATCGTGAGCGTGAGGTCGTCATCGCCAGAGAGAATGCTCAGGGCAGGCCCTGCGAGCTGACGGTCCAAGCGCATGCGATCGAGGTCGCCCGTGGCCTGCTTGACGGCGGGCACTCGCTTTGGGTCGTTGAGATGCAAGATCGCGAGGTCGGCCGCGGAAAGCGCGCAGCCGCTCCGTCCCGGAATCACATAGGGAACGATCGCGATGTCGGAAACGCTCTCGAGGATTCGCTCGTAATACTCCGCGCGCAGCTCGAGGCTCGAAGGGCCGTTGTAGTAGCAGTCCACGAGTAGCACAGCGGTGGCACCGGCTTCCTTCGCCTGAGTGGTGGCGCGAATTGCTTCTTGGGTATTGTTGCTGCCGGTGCCCGCCAAGACACCCACGCGCCCATCGACGGTACGCACGGCACCCTCGACGACTGCATCGTGATCCCGCCAGGAAAGGGTCGGCGATTCGCCGGTCGTGCCGCAGGGAAGAACGCCATCGACGCCCTCTTGCACCTGGAAATCGATGAGTCGACGCAACGAGTCGTAGTCGACCTGGTTGTCCGTCGAAAACGGAGTGACCAGGGCGGTCCACACGCCATGAGGTCGGAAGGTCCCACTCATGGCGGGACCTTAGCGTTTTTCGTCGCAAAGGAAAGCGGGATTGTGCTTGACCAAAATCCGAAAAAAGCCCACCAACGCGACAAATGGCAGCGGTGGCAGCAGCTCTGGTCCTAGGTGCATTCCTGATCGCGTATCGATTCTACGCGCGATTCCTCGGCGAGCGCATCTACCAGGACCAGGAGGACTTCGTCACACCGGCGCACGAGCTCGACGACGGCGTCGACTTCGTGCCCACGCAGCGAGCGGTGCTCTTCGGGCACCACTTCACCTCGATTGCAGGAGCTGCCCCGATCATCGGCCCCTGTGTGGCCGCGTACTGGGGCTGGGGCCCTGCGCTCGTCTGGGTCGTCCTCGGCACCATCTTCATGGGTGCCGCGCACGACTTCGGCGCCCTGGTCGCCAGCATTCGTGAAAAGGGCCACTCGATCGCAGACATCACCGCGAAGACGATCAGCCCCAGAGCCCGAATTCTGTTCATGTGCTTCGTGCTCGTGCTGATTTGGCTCGTCCTCGCCGTCTTTGCGATGGCAATCGCGGGGCTTTTCGTCAGTCAGCCCACCAGCGTCATCCCGATCAACATTCAGATCGTTGTCGCGGTCGTGATCGGTTGGCTGGTCTACAAGCGACAAGTGAAAATCCTCTGGCCATCCCTGATCGCGCTTGCTGTCCTCTACTTCTTCGTCTGGGTCGGAACCGAGGTTCCTGTCGACTTCGTCGCAATGGGCTTCGACCAGCACAAAGTAACCACGGGCTGGATCTTCTTTCTTCTCGTGTATTCGGCGATTGCCAGTCTGTTGCCGGTCTGGCTGCTGCTGCAACCCCGCGACTACATCAACAGCCATCAGCTCTTCGTCGGACTTGGGCTCTTGTACCTCGGCGTTCTAGTCGCTCACCCCAATTTCGACGCCCCAGCGTATCGATCGCCAGAAGCGGGCGCGCCCTCGATCTTCCCGATCCTGTTCGTCACGATCGCCTGCGGCGCGATCAGCGGCTTCCACGGCCTCGTCTCCTCAGGAACGACCTCAAAGCAGATCGACCGCATGTCGGACGCGCGCATCATCGGATACGGCGCAATGCTCGGTGAAGGCTCCCTCGCGCTCGCCTCGACCCTAGCCGCAGTGGCCGGCATCGGCCTGGTCGGCGCATGCACCTTGCCCGGTCAAGGCCTCGTCGACGACCTGAGCTGGGCCGTCTACTACGACAGTTGGGCGCACGCCGGCGGCAACAAGGCTGCAGCCTTCGTGCTCGGCGGCGGCGCGTTTCTCGAAGCGGTGGGCTTGTCTTCAGAGCTGGCGCGGACCCTGATGGCTGTCTTGGTGATCGCGTTTGCGGCCACATCGCTCGATACCGCCACGCGTATCCAGCGCTTCATCCTCAGCGAGCTGGGCGAGGCGCTTCGAATCAAGTCACTGACCAACCCCTATATCGCGACCGTGATCGCCGTCGTGCCAGCGATGTACCTGGCGCTCGCGGAGACCCCGGATCCGTCCACAGGACAAGCCAAGGCGGTCGGATGGGTGCTCTGGCCGATCTTCGGCGCAAGCAACCAGCTACTGGCGGCGCTGACCTTGATGACTTTGTCGCTGTATTTCTTTGCGCGAAAGCGACCGGTCTGGCCGCTGGTCATCCCAATGCTCTTGGTCATGCCGGTCGCAGCCCTGGCCTTGATCAGCAAGCTTCAGCAGTTCCTCGCAGAAGAGAACGCCCCGCTCACCGCGCTGGCAGCGCTCCTACTCGGCTTGCTGATCTGGATGATCGTCGAGGGATTGCTCGCGGTGCAAAGGTTGAGACGTGCCTAAGAAGGCTCCGGAAGAATCTGGTTTTAGCAAGAGTGTGCCAGTGGTGTTCGCGGCATCCTCGTGTCGCAGCGCGTCGGGCCCCGGTTGCGCCTACTTCTTCTTCAGCATCCGATAGAGCCACAACACCGCCACAGCGCCGGCGATCGCAATCCCGAAGCTCCGGACGTTGAAGCCGGTTACATCGCCGAAACCGAGCTGGGTTCCGACGAAACCGCCAACCATGGCGCCCGCGACACCGAGCAAGGTCGTCTTGATGAATCCGCCCCCGTCGTCACCGGGCATGACGAACTTGGCGAGGATGCCCGCAAGCAAGCCGAACACGATCCACGAAATAATTCCCATCGGAACCCTCCTGGGGGAGAGTGTTGGGGATGAGCAGTGGCAGCGCCAGTGGCAGCGTCAGCGTCAGCGTCAGCGTCAGCGGAGCATGAAGTAGATCACGACGCCGGTTACAGAGACGTATAGCCAAATCGGCAAGGTCCAGCGCGCGAGCCGTTTGTGAGCCGAGAAACGCTCCCTCGCCGCCAAGAAGAATGTCGTCAAGATCATGGGCAGCATCGCAATCGAAAGAAGCACGTGGCTGATTAGAATCGCGAAATAGACGATGCGCATCGTGCCTTCACCCTGGTACTGCGTGTCACCGTGGGCGTAGTGGTAGAGGATGTAACCCACTAAGAAAACCGCCGAGGCGGCGAACGCCGAAACCATCAAGCGCTTGTGGATCTCACGCCGGCCGCTGCGGATCGCCATGAACCCGGCGACGAGCAGCGTAGCCGAGGTCGCGTTGAGCGCTGCGTTCACGCCCGGCATGAAGCTCAGGTCCGCGTTGACGCCGCCGCCTTCCCGAAGAAGAAGTAGCCAACCCAGAAATCCGACCGCCGCGGTCGAAACCAGGGCGTTGAAGATCCAGAAGCTCCGGTCGCTTTGGGCAGCCATCGGGCGAGCCTAGGCTCAACCTCGAAGCTCGGCCAGGGCCTGGTCTACGGCGTCGAGGACCTGAGGAACCTCTCCATGAGCGTTCGGCCAGTGGGGCGCAAAGCGCATCAGGCCATCCGGGGTGTTGCACACTACGCCGCGATCGCGGAGCGCGGCGGCAAGCTTCGACAGGCGGACATCACTCGGGACGGCCAGGCTGAGCAGCGTGGAGCGAAGGGCGGGCGCCTGCGCACGCTGACTGCGAAACCCTCGGTCGACGAGGCCCGCTTCGAGCGCTTCGAGGTACGCGTCGACGTGTGCATGAATGGCGGGCACCCCCAGCTGGCCAAGCAGCTCGAGCGAGGCGCCGAGTGCGGCAAGTCCGATCACGTTGCTCGTCCCGAGCTCGAACGCCGGAGCGCCCCGCTTGAGCGGATTGTCGTAGCGAAGCTGTGGCTCGTCGCTGGTCAAGAAGGCAACCGGATCCTCGTGGCCCAGCCAACCCGCAAGCCGTGGCTTCATCGTCGCCGCGCAGCGCTCGGCGACGTACAACAAGCCGGTGCCCTCGGCGCCCATGAGGTGCTTGTGACTGCCCGAGCTGAGGTAGTCGATGCCCCATGACACATCGACTGGGGTCGCCCCGAGCGCTTGAATTGCGTCGACGAAAATCTCGGCGTCGTACTCGTGACAAAGCGAGGCCATTTCGGCCAACGGCATCCGTAGCCCTGTCTTGTACTGCACCGCGCTCACCGCTACGAGGCGGACCCCTTGTTTCAGAACGCCTTCGAGCGCAGCCAGACCCTCGTCGACAGAGCGGCGAAAGGGGTCGAGCGACAACCAGCGAAGGTCCAAGCGAAACTCCTCGGCAGCCTGCTGCCAGGGGGTCACGTTTGCCGGGAACTCGCCATCGAACAGGATGACTCGCTCGCCCCTGCGCCAAGGCAGACCGAAGGCCACGTCGATGACACCCTGCGTAGTGTTCGCCACGATGGCAATCTCAGTCGGAGCAGCAGAGATGAGCCCGGCGAGATCCTCGCGGACCTGCCGGAGCCTGGGCGCCCAGCGGACGAAGCCCGCCATTCCGCCGCGGGAGTAGTCCTCGGTCAGTTCTCGAATCCGCTCGCAAACCGGAGCGGAGAGGGGCGAAATCGCCGCATGAGCGAGATATGCGGCCCCTTCCAAGTTGGGAAACAGCGCCCGGTCGCCGAGCTTGGGGGGACTGGACTTGCCGATGTTACCCTTTGAAAACACTTCAACTCTCAGCCGAAGATCCCAGCGCCAGGATGACGTCGCCCCGGACCACATCATCGCCTTCGTTGGGCACGATCCGCTCCACTTTCGCTTCGTCGGGTAGAGCGTCGCCCTGGTACACCAGGCGGTTGAAGGTCTTCATCACCTCGAGCAGGCCTACCGTCTGGCCGCGCTGCACGATGTCACCTACCGAAATGAACGGAGGCTCGGTAGGCGACGGCCGGCTGTAGAAGCGGCCACTCATGGGCGCGGTGAACGCCAACGCGCCTCCCTGCTCGTCCGCCACCGATGAGCCCAGCTCGGCTACGCTTGCCATCGAGGCGGTCGAAACGGTGAGCAAGGCATCGCCGTACTGAACAGGAACGCGTGACCGAGCGCCACCAAACCGGCCGGTCACTCGACCCGCAACACCGGCCGGAACGGTGAGCTCACGCAGCACACCAAGCACCTCGATCGTACCGATCGACTGCCCTGGCGACACGATCTCCCCCAGGGCAACCTTGGCCGTGAACACCCCAACTCTCGGTGACAGAAGGTCGCTGGCCCCTGAGTGCGAAGCGCGCGCGCGCAGAACGTAACCTTCCCCGCTCATGCGCGCCCTCCGTTCATCAAGACGTCGAGGTCGTGCATGGTCCAAATGCGTGGATTCTTGACGCGGCGGTAGCCGACACCCTGGTAGCTCATCTCGACCAAGACCTTCAGCCAATCGCGGAGCTCGTCGAGGCGCACGATCTCGTCAGTGTCCATTTGTCGGGCGGCGACGTAAGGATCCATATCTGCTTCGATCCGCGCTTCGACCTCCGCCATGCGCTTCTCGAGCTTCGCGCGTTCATCCGGGTCGGTCGTGACGATCTCGAAGTTGTCGTCGAGCTTACTGTTGTACGACGCGATCGCCAGTGTCCGGCCTTCCATTACGCTCAGTCGCGAAATCGGGGTGGAGAGCTGCACGACGGGGTCGTACGGTAGGCCCGCCATCGCGTAGTAGCCGGCGCCCGAAGCTTTGCGAAGGAGCACCGTGAACATCGGCGTCTCGTTGGTGCTGTTCGTGTAGATGAGGTTCGAACCGTAGGCGAGAAGCCCGTGTCGCTCGGCCTCTGCGCCGATGTCGAACCCAGAGATGTCTTGTAGCCAGATGAGCGGAATGCCGTCGCTGTTGCACGCCCTGCTGAATGCACTGATCTTGGCGATGCCTTGCCGGTAGAGAATGCCCGCCGGACGCTGTTCGTCGCTAGCCTCGGGGTCGTCGATCAATCCCTGCTGGTTCAGAACGAAACCCGCGTACAAGCCGCCGACGCGAGCCACTCCGCAGATCATCTCCCGGCCGACCGAGGGCAACACTTCCCAGAACAGGCTCTGATCGCAGAGGCGAGCGAGAATCTCGGTCGCGTCGTAGGCTTGCCGATGGTCCACTGGGACCAAGCCGGGAAGCTCAGCAGGCGAGTGGATCGGTTCCATCGATTCTACGCCACCGCGATAGAACGCCGCTCCCGAGCTCGGAAGTCTGGACACCTCACGGCGCATACAGTCGATGAGGGTCACGTCGTCAGGCACGCGCTCGTCGGCGCAGCCTGACTGGTGCACGTGCACTTCGGGACCGCCGATGTCGAGCGAGGTGATGTGTTGGCTCTTGGCGCCCTTGATCAGGGCGGCGCCGGCGATGACCATGTACGCCTGCTCGGTCATGTAAACCCGGTCGCTGATGATCGGCATGTATCCGCCGCCGGCGATGCAGTCTCCGAACACGCCGGCAATCTGCGGCACACCTTCAGCCGAGAGCAGGCTATTCATTTTGAAAATATGCCCCGCGCCCGTTGCGCCGGCGAAGCTCTGGCGTTGCTCAGGCAGATACAGGCCGCTGCAATCGACCAAATAGAGCGCGGGCAAGCGCAGGCGTCGGGCGATCTCCTGAGCGCGTTCGATTTTCTCTGGGGTCTTGGGCCACCATGCGCCCGAGGCCACCGTGTTGTCATTGGCGATGACGACGCACCAGCGGCCTTCTACCTGCACGAACGCCGTGATGACCCCGGCTGCCGGCGAGCGGAGCCCATCGAAATCGATGCCGTAGTTGACGAAGGTGCCCAGCTCGAAGATCGCCGTGCCATCATCCTTCAATCGTTCGAGCCGCTCGCGCGTGGTGAGCTTGTCTTTTTCGTGGACCCTATCGACGTACTTCTTGCCCCAACCTGCTTGGACTTCGGCCCGACGCTCCTCGAGACGGGACCTGAGCGGCTCATGGCCGGCCTGCTCGCGTTCGTACGTCGCCTGATCGACGATCGCCTCGCGCGGGCTACCGATTGGAACTACCGGAACCTGTGCCATCAGCTCTCCCACCCCGGTACGGCGCGCGTGTCGTACCGATTCTCGCGAAATTCCTTGGAGCTCAGGACCGCGAGGTGCATTGGCGTCGTGGTCGAGATGCCATCGCAGCGGATGCTCTTCAGCGCTTCGGTGAGACGATCGCAGGCCGCGTCGCGGTCCTTACCCCAGGCGATCACCTTGCAGATCAGGCTGTCATAGTGCGGCGGAACCTCGTAGCCCGACTCGACGTGGGTATCTACGCGAACGTGCTCATCTCCGGCGAGCGCGACTTTCCATCGTTCGATGACACCCGGGCTCGGAGCAAAGCCGTTCGATGGATCCTCTGCGTTGATGCGGCACTCGATCGCATGCCCGCGGAGCTCGACGTCTTCCTGCGAAAACCAAAGCGGCTCCCCACCGGCGATTCGAATCTGCGCCTCGACGAGATCGATGCCCGTACGCATCTCCGAGACCGGGTGCTCCACCTGCAATCGCGCATTCATCTCCATGAACCGAAGCTCACCGCCTTCATCGAGGAGAAATTCCATGGTGCCCGCTCCGACATAGCCGATCGCGCTCGTGGCACGCACGGCGGCGGCAAGAGTGTGCTCGCGTTCGGCTTCGCTCAGCACCAGAGCCGGCGACTCCTCGATGAGCTTCTGATGCTTGCGTTGCACCGAGCAGTCGCGCTCGCCGAGGTGCACCACCTTTCCGTACTTGTCGGCAAGGAGCTGAATCTCGATGTGGCGCCCACCTTCGATGAGCTTCTCGAGGTAGAGGCGGCCATCGGCAAAACAAGCCAGTGATTCGGCCTGGGCCGAATCATAGCCCTCTTTCACTCCGCTCGCTTCGCGGACGATGCGCATCCCACGACCACCGCCGCCGCTCTCGGCCTTCAGCAAAACCGGAAAACCCGTGGCGCTTGCAACCTCGTGAGCCTGCTCGACATCGCGCAACACGCCGTCACTCCCAGGAATCAGCTTCAAACCGGCGGCCCCCATTGCCGCCTTCGCCGGCGTCTTGCGACCGAGCTTGTGCATTACCGCGGCAGGCGGGCCGATGAAGGTCACACCGTGCGCTTCGCACAGAGACGCAAAGAGCGGGTCCTCGGCGAGGAAGCCCCAGCCCGGGTGAAGGACACTGCATTGGGTCTGGACGGCGGCCTGGACGATGCGCTCCCTGGCAAGGTAGCTCTCGCTCGACCTGGCTGGGCCGAGCACAACCGATTCACGGCCGCGCAGGTAGGGCGCCTCGCGGTCGCCCTCAGACAAGCCAAAGACCGGCGTGATGCCGAGCCCGTCGCAGGTCCTTGCGATGCGAGCGGCAACCTCGCCTCGGTTCGCGATGAAAAGTCGCCTAAATCGCTTCACGGGCGCGCACCTTAACACCCGGCCCGCCTTCTGAACAGCAGAGGAAGCATCGCGCCACGGTTCGTGTCAAAATGATGGGACATGTGTCGATTATTCGGGTTTCGCAGCGTCATTCAAAGCCAGGTGCATCGCTCCTTGATGGACGCGGATAACGCGCTCGGTGCTCAGAGCAACGACCACCGCGACGGCTGGGGCGTGGCCTTCTACGTCGACGGCACGCCCCACATCACTCGCAGCCCGGCCACTGCACTCGACGACGTACTGTTCCATCGCGTGAGCGGCATCGTGGCCTCCGAAACCGTGCTGGCACACGTGCGTCGCGCCACCAACGGCGAGCTCTCCGTGCTCAACTGCCATCCGTTCCAGTACGGAAAGTGGATCCTCGCGCACAACGGCGACATCCAAGATTTTCCCAGGCACCGCGCGGAGCTCGTCGAACGAGTAGCGCCCATGCTTCGGCGATACATTCTCGGCGATACCGACAGCGAGGTCCTGTTTTTCTTGTTTCTGACGCACTTGTCGCAGCACGGTCCGCTCCACGGGCGCATCGGTGTGGAAGAGACCTCGATGGCCCTTCAATCGACACTGGAGCACGTGCGATCGATTTGCGACGTCGATTCGGAAAAAGAAGCTTCGCTGCTCACAGCAATCGTGACGGACGGTACGACCATGGTCGCGGCCGAGGGCGGCAAAGAGCTCTTCTGGTCGACCTATAAGACGCGCTGCGCAGATCGCGACGCCTGCCCGAGTCTTTCGCCCGAGTGCGAAGCGCCGTCCGAGAGCGGCTACGTGAACCACCTCATCTTCTCGAGCGAGACGATTATGGGTGAAAACATCTGGCTTCCGTTGGAGCCCGGCGAGCTGATCGGGGTCGATTGGCGCATGAAGCTTCTCCGAACGAACGGTCAGCGCCATCTTGCCGTAGTCAACTGAGCCCCGGCAGGGGCCGTCCTTTCTTCCGAAGCCCAAACCTCGATGGATCAGGTGTACAAGAGCGAGTTGAATCGCGACGTGCCTTTGGCGCGCCCCGGCGAGCTCGATGCCGTCGACATTGGGCCTCTCTCGATCTGGCCTCCCGTTGTGCTCGCCCCGATGGCGGGTGTGACGAACTGGCCGTTTCGCGCAATCTGCCGAAGGTTTGGCGCGGGTTTGTACGTCAGCGAAATGGTCACGGCCCGGCCCTTGGTCGAAGGTCGGGCCAAGACGCTCATGCTTGCGGAATTTGGCGAGGGTGAATCGCCGAGAAGCCTTCAGCTCTATGGAGTCGACCCGCACTACGTTGGCGAAGCGGTGAAATGGCTCGTCGGCGAAGGCTACGTCGACCACATCGATATGAACTTCGGCTGCCCGGTCCCCAAGGTCACGCGCAAGGGCGGTGGGTCCGCAATTCCCGCGAAGCCGCGATTGCTGGCCAAGATCGTCCGGGCCGCCGTGCAGAACGCTGGCGAGATTCCGGTGACCATCAAGTTCCGAATGGGCATCGACGAGGGCCTGCTCACCTACCAAGACGCCGGTCGCATCGGGGAAGACGAAGGCTGCGCAGCCGTTGCGCTGCACGCACGGACCGCCTCACAGCTCTACGACGGAGAGGCCCAGTGGGAGGCCATCGCACAACTGAAGCAATGCGTCCGAACGATTCCCGTGCTTGGCAACGGCGACATCTGGGAAGCCCATGACGCGCTCCGAATGATGCGGAGCACAGGCTGCGACGGCGTGGTGATCGGCCGCGGCTGTCTCGGCCGGCCCTGGCTGTTCCGAGACTTGGCGGACGTGTTCGAAGGACGGGAGCCGCAGAACCCGCCTACCTTCGGCGAAGTCGTAGAGGTTGCCATCGAGCACGCGAAACTGCTGAGCCAATGGGCGGGAGAGGCCCCGGCGATGCGCATGTTTCGGCGGCACAGCAGCTGGTACACCAAGGGCTTCCGAGGCAGCGCCAAGCTCCGGTCCCGCCTGATGCGTGTGACCAGCCTCAACGAGCTCGAAGAGGTGCTCCACTCCGTCAACCCCGCGGAGCCTTTCCCTCCCGAGGCCATGCGAGTCCCACGCGGCAAGACCGCCGGTCGCCAGAAAGTCTCCCTCCCCGAAGGCTTCCTAGAGAACCGCCTCACCGACGACACCTCCCCCGTCTATGTGGACCCTGGCAGCGGCGGTTAGCCCCCTCCTCCCGCGAAGTCGCTGCGATCTTTGGCTGAGAAGGGTTGTGATTCCAATGGTTTGTAGGGGTAGAGAGTGTCCCCTGTGACCCGGTGAGGAACGGCCCTACGGTTTCGCTCGGAGGAGTAACGATGTCAGAACACAGAGCAACCGTTCATTGGCACCGCCAGGGGACTGAGTTCACGCACAAGGAATACACGCGGGATCACCTTTGGAAGTTCGAGGCAGGGAACGAAGTTCGGGCCTCTTCCGCTCCCCAGTATTTCGGGAACATAGAGCACGTCGATCCGGAGCGTGCGTTCGTCGCAGCGCTATCGAGTTGCCACATGCTCACCTTTCTTGCCGTGGCGGCCCGTGACGGCTTCATCGTTGACGAGTACCTGGTCGAGGCGGTTGGAGTCATGGAACGAAACGGAGAGAAGCGAATCGCGATTACTCGCGTGGTCATGCAGCCGAACATCTCCTGGGGAAGCGAGCCGCCCGACCAGGAGCAGCTCGACGCGCTTCACGCGAAAGCCCACAAGCACTGCTTCATCGCGAACTCGGTAAGCACCGAAATCGAAATCGTCTCGCCTGCCTAGCGGGGATGGTGCGGCCGCCAGGCAGGCGATTCGAACAACGCTACTCTAAGTCTTCAACAAACGGCGCCCTCTGGGATGCATTCCCAGCTGGTCCAGCAGTACCCGCAGTACTGTCCGTCACCGCAACCCTTGGCGCGGCAATCGAACTGCGAGAGGCACTGGTCGAGTTCGGGCGTCTGAGTCCAGTCGCACTGTCCCCAGGGCTGGATCTCGCAAACGCCGAGCTCTTGGTAGCAAGCGAACTCGGGCAACGCGACACAAGGAGACGCCAGGTCTTGGTTCGCACAAATCTCGCCGTTGCAGCCCGTCGGGCGGCATTCGTCGAGCGGCTGGCAGGCGCCCGCCTCAGGAGGGAGGCAGATCCACTCCGAGCTCCCGTTCGCCGTCTGGCAGTAGTCGCAGGTCCAACCGGCTTCACAGCCATTGCTGCGGCAGTCGCCTGCCGGCGGCTCGCACCAGCCCACGCAGA
>Ga0316198_10000977_pt1 | contig 16135 bp, 10 predicted proteins | sample OudBieAanoxic_MG_FD_204935 | JGI IMG/M metagenome (GOLD analysis project Ga0316198, IMG submission 204935) | Coastal sediment microbial communities from Oude Bieten Haven, Netherlands - site A anoxic | ecosystem: Environmental > Aquatic > Marine > Coastal > Sediment | place: Netherlands...
GACATCGTACACCGGTGCGGGATGCTGGATCACTGATGTCCTATTTAGGACAGCAGAGATCCAGCATCCGACACCGAGCTATAATCAAAACGATGCCGCATCGCCGCCGACTGATTCCATTGCTGACCGTGGTTCTGGTGATCCAGAGCCTGACGGCGGCATTGCCCCACACGCATGCCTCGGTGGTGGATGATGAGGCTTGGCAGGCATACTCGCACATTGGTGCGACCCACCACTGTCTCGCATGTTCGGTGCAGGCGCCAGTGGTCGAACCGATCGCTGAAGTTGGCGGTGCGGCGTGCTTGGCCACCACCATTCCGGTCTCGATCGACTGCAAAACGAGCAACGTTCTTTCCATTGATTCAACCGCCAGTCCTCGCGGACCACCGCGGATCGTCTGATCAGATCTGTTTTCTGATCGACGATCCACCGGTGTGAGCCTTTTGCTCACCCCCAACCCGCGAGGAGAACCGACCCATGATGCAAACCAGAACCGTGGCGGCGGTGGCGACGGCCGTCGTCCTGGTCGTATTCGGGATCCCGGAATCCGTAGTGGCCGATGAACCGCTTGCGCTTTCAGGCTTCGTAGTCTCGGCAGGAGGCGAACCGGTCGCCGGAGCCGAAATCAACCTGCCCGAACTCCGACGGACGACGTTCACCGACGATCAGGGATGGTTCACCTTTGAAGATCTGCCGGACGGCGAATACCTCATCGCCGTTTCCAGCCTGAGGGCGGGCGGGGTTGTTCAGCGAGTCACCGTGACCACAGCCCTCTCGGAACCCATCACCCTCACCCTCGACAAGCTGGTCCACTCCCAGGGCATCACGGTCACCGCTTCGGGAGTGGCTCGCGGTCTTGGCGAGGTGGTCCAGCCGGTGGATGTCCTCGGTGGCGAGGACCTCGTTCTGCGCAGACAGTCCACTTTGGGCGAAACCCTGGCCCAACAGCCCGGGGTGACCGCGAGTACCTACGGCCAGGGCTCGAGCCGGCCGGTGATTCGCGGCCTCGGCTCCGATCGCATCCGGATCCTCGAGAACGGTCTCGATACCGGAGATGTCTCCTCCATCGGGCCCGATCATGCGGTGGCCATGGATCCCCTCGCCGCCGAGCAGATCGAGGTGGTGCGGGGCCCGGCGGCGGTGTTGTGGGGGGCCAACGCCATCGGCGGGGTTGTCAATGTTCTTGATGGTCGGGTTCCTGACAAGCCCGCGGCGGCGCCGGTGGCCGCGGTGATCGAGCTCGAGTACGGGTCGAACGCGGACAAGAAGTCAGGCGCCGCCAAACTCGATGGCGGAACCGGGCATCTCGCCTGGCATCTCGATGCATATGCGCGCGATCAGGACGACTACTCGAGCCCGGCCGAACGACCGGGCCACGACGGTGAGGGGGAAACCGGGACCGTTGAGAATTCCTGGGCCAAAGCCCAGGGGGTGACCATCGGTGGATCGTATGTTGCCGATCGCGGATTCATCGGCCTTGCCGTCGGCGGCTATGAAACCGAATACGGCATCCCGGGTCACCACCATCACCACCACGAGGCCGAACCGGAACCGTACAAGGAGAACCACGAGGAAGAAGAGCCTGGCGTCTATGCCGATCTCGAGCAGCGGCGGGTCGATCTCCACGGCCAGCTCGACGACCCCTTCCGAGGCTTTTCGTCCCTCAAGCTGTCGGCCGGTCTGCGTGACTACAACCACCGGGAGATGGAGGGCGATGAGATCGGCACCCGTTTCGACAATGAGTGGACCGAGGCTCGGCTCGATTTCGGCAACTCGAGTTTCCTCGGATTCACCGGGACCCTGGGTCTCCAGTACGTCAATCGCGAATTCGCCGCCGCCGGTGAGGAGGCCTTTGTCGAGCCCACCGACACCACCAAGGTGGGCGCATACATCTTTGAGCAGACGGCGGTTGATCCCGTCGGGTTTCAGTTCGGGCTGCGGTATGACAAGCAGGACACGCGCTCGTCAGACCCCGAACTGCCCGACCGCGATTTTCGGACCTGGACCGCCTCGGCCGGCGTTGTCTGGGACTTTCTCGAACACTGGGGTCTGACCGCCAGTCTCAATCGACCCGAGCGTGCGCCGACACCGGAGGAACTCTATGCCGATGGTCCGCACGCCGCCACCGGAGCCTTCGAGATCGGCGATCCAGATCTCGACACCGAGGTGGGCCAGGGCGTCGAAGCCTCTCTGAGGGTCGAGTATCCCCGCTTCGAGGCGACCCTTTCGGCGTTCGCCACGAGGTACTCGAATTTTGTCTATCTGGCCGAAACCGGCGATGAGATCGATGGACTCGAGGTCTTCCAGTTCTCCCAGGCTGACGCCGAATTCACCGGTTTCGAGCTGCACGGTCATTTCGAAGTCCTTCACACCGGGGCAAACCATCTTCATCTCGGGTTCTCCTACGATCAGGTCAGCGCCGAGTTCCGTGACAATGGCGAACCGCTGCCGCGGATCCCGCCGCGTCGAGGTCGCCTGGCGCTGATCTTCATGGGTGAACACCTGGAGGCCAGGGTCGAGGGGTGGTGGGTCGATGACCAGACTCGGGTCTCGGAACACGAGAGCCCGACACCGGGCTACGCGATGCTCAACGCCAGCGTCAGCACCAGGATCTTCGCCGGCAAGACGGTGCACGAGTTCATTCTACGCGGTCGCAATCTGACCGACGAAGCCGCCTACAACCACGTCTCGTTCCTCAAGTTCGCCGCGCCGCTACCGGGGCGAGACATCGCGTTGATCTATCGTTTGCTGTTGTAGTTTCGAAGTGCATCCGGAGAACGCGGGACGGGTGCCTGGCTCTCTTTTCGCCGCGAAAAGGTGCCTGGCACCCCTCCCATCGCGCCCCCGGGAGGGAACAGAGGCTCACTCTTCCTGGTGCGGCTCGATCTGAACGACGACGTCGGCCACCATCGGACCTTGCTCGAGGAGGACGGTTTTGACCTCGCGGGCAATGGAGAACCCGTCGGCAACACTGAGGTTGGCATCGACCTCGATATGGATGTCCACCGCGAGTTCGGATCCGATATAGCGGGTGCGCAGGGCATGGACGGCTTGAACGCGGTCGACATCGAGCGCCAGACGCTCCAGTTCCCTGCGGTGCGCTTTTGGAGCGCCGGCGTCGGCGAGTTGATCGACGGCCGGTCGAATGATCCGGAATGCGGCGTGGAGAACAAAGATCGCAACGACCAGTGCGCCGATCTGGTCGACGATGGCGAGCCGGTGATCGACCATGGCCACCGCAACGGCGATCGCCACCGGCACCGAGGAAAGGGCGTCGATTCGGTGGTGCCAGGCATTCGCGATGATTGCCGACGATCCTGTCGACCTGCCGATCCTGAGGGTCCAACGGTAGAGGGCCTCCTTGATACCGATGGAAAGCACCGCCGCCACGAGAGCGATGATGGAAGGGGGGTGGGATGGCTTGCCAAAGGACTTGATCGCATCCCACCCGATACCGACGGCAGCCGTCGCGACGGTGAGGCCGATGAAGACGGTGATCAAGGTTTCGAATCGTCGATGACCGTGCGGGTGCTGCTCATCGGCGGGGGCCGACCAGTAGCGAACACCGAGAATCAGGGCGATATCGGTGACGGTGTCCGACAGCGAGTGAATCGCGTCGGCTACCACCGCCTGGCTGTGACCGAGCAGACCCGCAGCCAGCTTCGCCGCGACGAGTACCAGGTTGACGATCAATCCGACCCAGCCGGCGATTCTCACCTGGGAAACCCTGGATGCCATTGTTGCGGTTTCCATGGCCGAGATCATAACATCATGAACCTATTAATAACTATTCTCAGAATCATGTAGATCATCGATATCGCTGAAACAATCAGGATTGGGGTTCGATACGGACCTCGTCGCCGACATGCAGCGCCCCCATCCCAAGGTGCACCAGGTTCTGTCCGAAGAGCACTTTTCCGTCCGCCATGCGATACCCGGCGAGGGTGCGGAGCGGTTCTGACGAGCAGGCGCCGCTGCTCTGGTCGGTGGTGATCACCACGCAGCGGGCGCAGGGTTTGGCGACCCTGAAACCCACACTACCGATGGTGATCTGGGTCCAACGGTCTTCGGCGTGAGGCCCGCAGCCATCGACGATGATATTGGCCCGGAACCGATCGGCGGGTACCGGTTCGCCGAGGCGACGGTTGAGCTCATCCACCGAGGCCCTCGAGATCAGGAGAAACGGGAATCCGTCGGCAAACGCGACTCGGTCGCCCTGGTCGGCATATCGCCTGTCCACCTGGCGGACGCCCGCATCCGGTTGTCGCACCAGCTCGCACGGGGATCCGAGCAACGACGAGAACCACTCGGCCGCCTCGGGGCCCGCACTCACGGCCCCACAACGATCATTCCAAACCGTGACCGAACGCTCATCGCCGTCGGGCTCGCCGGCAGCGACTTCAAGATGGGATCGACCGTGAGCTTCGAGGATCAGGCGATCGCTTTCGATGCGAGTGCCGACCCTGGCTAGAACCGGGTTTGACCGTTGGCTGAGAAAGCCCCCATCGGGACCGACCACCATCCACTGACGATCGTATCGGAAACCGGTCGGCACGACGGCCGCGACGTCCATGCTGATCCCCCGGCACGATTTGACCGGGTAGATGTGGAGGGACCGGACTGTGGTCATTCCGGTTGGGGAACAGCTTCCGGCTTGACTTCGGGGTGCTGTTCGGTCTTCTCTTTGCTGCCGCTGCCGCTGCCGCTGCCGCTGCCGCTGCCGCTGCCGCTGCCGCTGCCGCTGCCGCTGCCGTTCTCGGTTTCGGCCTCGGTCTCGGACCCGGTCTCGGCCCCGGTTTCGGACGCGGACTCGGACACGGCTTCGGACTCGGGGTCATCGGGCACGATGCGGTCAAATACAAGGCCGCCCCTGACCGCACCCCAAACCTGGAGGCCGTCGTCGGCAAAGCCGCGGTCCCAGCTGACGATACCGTCCGGCGTGACGATGACCTCTGAAGTGGCGTAAGCGGCGCCACGCAGGGTGCTGGTACAAAGCGAGGCGAGGGTCGAGCCGATAAAGCTGTCGTCGCGACGGCGGAGCAGGATGGCGCAGCCGTCGCGCTCTTCGAGATCCTCCGGCGAGAGCTCGGCCAGGGGATCCGCCGCAAGCCAAGCGCCGATCACTGCGGTGGGATCGGGCAGAGTGTAAACCTGGGACTCGAAGAGCCCGGGGACGAGCTCGACGAGTCGGTAGACGCGCTGCCGGTACGGACGGTGCAGCGCTTCGCTCACCGCCTGCTCGACATAGAGCCATCGGCCGTCGGTACGATCGGTCCAGATCGGCGCCATCTGAAGACTGATGTCGAAGAAATCCGGGTCCTCGGCGGCCTGGGCGGCGCTGGAAAACGTCCCGGCCATCCACGACACCAGATCATCGAGATCCTGTGCGTGGTCTTCGTCGGCGAGGACTACCGGCGCGAGCAGAATGAGCCCGGCGGCGACGATGAGAGCGAGGGTTCTTTCATGGTCTCGGTGCGAAGTGGTCATGTCATCGGCCCTCCGATTCCGGTGCTGTCGACGCCCGGACCCGGTCGACCGTCCCGTCGGCGGTGGTGCGGGCGGGATAGGTTCCGAGCACTCTCAGATACGGACAGGTTCGGCGGAGCTCGGCAACCGCCATCGAGGCCGCATCATTGTGGAGCGCGCCCTCGAGATCGACATAGAAGAGATACTCCCAGGGTCGGCGGGGAACCGGACGCGACTCGAGTTTGCTCAGACTGAGACCGTGTTCGGCGAGGAGATTGAGGCACTCGGCCAGGGCTCCCTGATGGTGACGGGTCGTGAAGACCAACGACGTCTTGGCGGGAATCCGCGGGTCGATGTCGATCTCGATGCCGGAGATGACGACAAAGCGGGTCCAGTTCTCATCCTGATCGGCGATGCCCCGGGCCAGCACTTCGAGTTCATACACCTCGGCCGCTTCCTCGCTTGAAATGGCCGCCTGGGTCGGGTCCCCCAGCCGGGTGACCTCCTGGGCCGCCGCGGCGGTATCGATAAAGGCGACCTGTTCGACGCGATCGAGCGAGGCGAGATAATGAGCGCACTGGATGAGCCCCTGGGGGTGGGAGAGCACCCTTCGGATGTCTTTCACCGAGGTGCCGGGGAGCCCCGCCAGACAGTGCCGCACCTGGAGAATCTCCTCGCCCACGATCCGCAGCGAAGTGGCTCGCAGAAGATCGTAGACCTGGTTGATGGACCCGGCGGTGGTGTTCTCGATGGGCAGCACGGCGTATCCGACCTTCCCGTTCTCGGCGAGCTCGAGGGCCTCGGCGAAGGTTTCGGTCCCCATGAACTCCATTTCAGCCGACCGAGCGGCGAAGTACTTGCGCGCGGCAATGTGAGAGTAGGCGCCGATCGTGCCCTGGAACGAGGCCCGCAGGGCCGCGCCGACCGAGCGCTCGACCTGATCGCGGTGGAGCAGGGCCTCCTCCTGGGCCTTGAGCGACATGGCGATGACCTCGCGGAAGATCTCCTGGACCCGGAACTGATCGATGCCGAGCTCCCTCGCAATGCTCTCGATCCGGGCGAGGAGTTCCGATTCGCGATCGTGATCGCGGAGGAAATTCAGCCCTTCCGCCTTGATACTCGCGATCTCGGCAACGGTATCCAGACGTTGACGCAGGAGTTCAACGATCTGGCGGTCAACACGATCCAATACACGACGGGCGTCGGTCAAATCAACCATCGCGGTATTGTAGCCGTTGTTGTGCGAACCGAATCCGAGGAATTCCGTTTCCTGGGGCGGAGGAGATCATGAACAAGCTCCGCACTTCGATCGCGACTGCTCTCGTACTCACGGCCTTCGCACCCCTGGTCTTCGGGGCCGGTGCGGCATCCAAGAAGGAAACCAAATCGGTGTCCATCTCCGAGACCAAGGACGGAAACGGTTTGGTGGTTGCCATGTCCGAGGCCCTCGCCCGATCGTTGCTGGAAGGGATGGTGGGCGCCGATCTCAAATGCGGTTCGGACATTGACGGCGATTTCGCCGCCATGCTCCGCAAGCTCGATCGTGGTGGGCGGGGCTCTCGCGCCACCATCCGCGACGAGGACACCCTGATCACCGCACGCCGTTCGGGCAACAGCCTCAAAATCGAACTCGATGACGCCGATGGCGGCGGCGGTCTCCGGGTCAAGATGCCCTGGGCGGTTGCCGAGTGCCTCCTCGACGGCTCAGCCACCCTCAGCGCCAAGGACGCCGGTTCGATCAGGGTCAAGCTGGTCGGCTCCGATGGCGGCAGCTTCGAGTTCAAGATCGACTGAGTCTTAAGGAGCCACCGCGCTCCACCCGTTGGTGTCGCCGTTTTCAAAACCGTCGGCAAAGAGGTAACAAGTGTTGACGTCGAGACCGATGATGGCGGCGATTTCGCCCGCGCCGAAATCGAGATCGGCTTGGATAAAGAACCGCCCGTCGTCGGCAAGGGCGAAAGTGTGGACGAGTCCGGCAGGGAGATCGGTGACGGTCGCGTCGCCGGTCCCGTTGCCATCGAGATCGACATCATCGCCCGTGGACATAACCAGCCGGCCGGTCCCTTGGAGATCGGCGGCGTCGCAGGCGAAAAAGAGGTGCTCGACGCTTGCGCTGCCCCAGCCGAACACGGCCTGTCCAAGATTGTTGATCCCGAGTCCCCGGACGGCGAAACCTGACTCGAGGGTCACGCCATCCACGGTGTCACCTTCGCGCAGGATGATGGCGCCGTTGAAGGCGATGAACTCGTCCGTGGCGGTACCACCGTCGGTGTCGCCGGAAAACAGGTACGCCCCTGAGTTGTTGATCGAGACGAAATCGAAGTTGTCCCAGTTGTCGATGCCGGAGCCGTTGGGATCGCCCTCGCGGGCGACGAGGCTGCCGTCGACATAGAGATACCCGTCCGCGTCGGTTGACCCGACCATGTCCAAGGGGTGGATGTGGTGGTCGCTGTTGTCCGACAGGTCATAGTCGAAATCGACCCCGCTGGCGTCAATGATCTGGCCATCGATGGAGTCACCTGTTTTGATGATGACGGAGGTGGTGGAAGGTGTGCCGTCGGGACTCGTGTAGAGGATGCGACCGACCGAAGTGGTGCCGCCGGAGCCGTCGCCGTGCCCGGCTATCCAGTAGGCCTGCCCCGAGGGGATCATGGTTGGTCGACTGTGAAAGGTCGAGACCGTGCCGGTGGGTAGCCCGGGCGCCTGAACATTCTCGACGGCGAGCAACCCGACATCGGTCCACACGCTGTCGTCGCCATCGGTTGACGGGCTGTAGATGAACTCGCCAAGGTCGCCGATCCCCATGGTGAATTCGGCTCCCGTCAACACGGTCGGCAGTCCATCGCTGTTCACCCAGATCACGCCGGCGCCGGAGAACACGAAATTCTCGGCGGCATTGCCGGTGAAGCCGGGGTCTCCGACACCGTTGACAAAGGGCTGGTTGAGTGATGTCACGACGCCGGCCACTCCCGGAGTGGTTTCACCCTCGGCGAGTACCAGGGTCGCCGGGACGGTCGCGCCCTCAGGGAACTGCGGCGTTGTCCCGTGATTGGTGTCCACGGGCATCTCTTCGAGCCCGGCGCGATTCAGTTCGGTGGGCGGTAGAGTTTCTCCGCTCACGGGAGGCGGTGCGGCCGCGAACAGAACCAGTAGTGCGATCGACAGGAATAGACGTCGTTTCATATGTCCCTCCTCGCGGAATTTCCGCCGCCAGTCTTCGGGTCCATGATCTGTTGTCCGCTATTCTGCCATGGACGCAGCCGGTGCGTCTGCCGGTTTCGTTCGTGAAAACGATCCGCTGATCAGGCTGGCAGGCCACCCTCTCCCGTGAACCACTCGGGCCCGGCGGCGAGGAGATTGCCGGCGTCATCCGCAGACATGGGTCGGGAAAACCAGAAACCCTGACCGTGCGGGCAGGCCATCTGACGCAGACGGTCGGCCTGCTCGGCGGTCTCGACGCCTTCTGCGACGACGCCGATTCCGAGATTGCTCGCGAGTCCGAGAATGGTCTCGACAATGGCGCGGGAGTCCGAACCGTGGCTGAGTCTGCTGACGAAGGAGCGGTCGATCTTGAGCTCGTCGTAGTGGAAACGCTGAAGATAGCTCAGCGACGAGTAACCGGTGCCGAAGTCGTCGATAGAGAGTTGGATCCCGAGCGCGCGCAACTGCTGGAGGTTGTCCAACGCGGTATCGACGTGTTCAAGCACCACGTTCTCGGTGACCTCGAGACGGAGACTCTCGGGCGGCAACCCGGTGGCCTCGAGAATACCCATCAATCGATCGACGATTCCGCGTTTCAGGAAGAGTTTGCCCGAGACGTTGACGCTGATGAAGAGCGGCGGATCGATGGGGAACCGATCCTGCCATTGACGCGCCTGGCGGCAGCTCTCCTCGAGGACCCACCAACCCAGGGGCACGATGAGGCCGGTCTCCTCGGCGATGGCGATAAAACTGTTCGGCGAGACGATGCCGCGTTCGAGGTGCATCCAGCGCACCAGACCCTCAAAGCCCACGATTCGACCGCTCTTGAGATTGACGATGGGCTGGTAGTGCATGGCAAAGTCATTGTTCTGAACGGCGAGACGGAGCTCGGTCTCGAGTTTGAGCAGTGCGACCGCGCTCTGGTGCATGTTCCGGTCGAAGACCTCGTACCTGGCCTTGCCCGCGGCCTTGGCGCGGTACATGGCGATGTCGGCGTCGCGCATGATCTCATCGGGGGTGCGGTATCCGGTGGCGCTGTGGGCGATGCCGATGGAGGCGGTGACAAAGACCTCGTGGCCGTCGATGGAGAAGGTCATCCCGAGCAGTTCCTGGATCCGCTCGGCGACATGGATCGCGCCCGGGATGTCGTTGATTCGATTCAGGAGAATCGCGAACTCGTCACCGCCGATGCGGGCGACGGTATCGCCGGGCCGAAGGTAGTGTTCGAGGCGTTGCGCGATGCCCTTGAGCAGTTTGTCGCCGAGGGGGTGGCCGAGACTGTCGTTGACGTTTTTGAAGCGGTCGAGGTCGAAGAAGAGAACGGCAAACTGGTTCTCGGGAGTGCGTTCGAAATCGGCCATGGAACACGAGAGACGATCCATGAACAAGACCCGGTTGGCGAGACAGGTGAGGTCATCATGCAGGGCATCGTGCTGGAGCTTCTCCTCCGCGACTTTTCGGGCGGTGATGTCCGATTGCGACCCGGCCATCCGGGACGGGCGGCCGTCGGCGCCGCGAACCGCCAATCCGCGGGTCAGAACCCAGAGCCATCTGCCACTCGCCGACTTCATCCGGTGCTCGAGGCGGAAGTGCTCGGTCTCGCCATCGAGGTGTGCGGTGAGCTTGCGTCGAAACGCCGCCTCGTCGTCGGGATGAATCCGTTCGAACCACTCGCGCGTGCTCGGGCCGACCTCGAACTCCGAGTAGCCGAGCATTTTCTTCCAGCGGGGAGAAAAGTAAACAGTGTCCGACCTGAGATCCCAGTCGAAAACACCGTCGTTGGCTCCCTGAACCGCGAGGGCATAGCGTTCCTCGCTGTCGCGGAGTGCGTCGTCGGCGGTCTGGCGTGCGATGGCGTAGCGGATCGAGCGCACCAACAACCGAGTATCGACCTCGCGTTTGACGAGGTAGTCCTGAGCACCTTCGCGGACCGCACGGGCCGCGAGTTCATCGTCATCGAGACTTGTGAGAACGATCACCGGGACTCTCGGGTCGGCCTCGTGGATACTGAGAAAGGTGTCGAGGCCAAAGCTGTCTGGCAGCGAGAAATCGAGCAAGACAACGTCGAAACGGTCTTGTTTCAGACGGGCGACGCCTTTGCCGAGCCGGTTTTCGTGGGTGACGACAAAGCTGGCTTCGGTTGTTTTGCTCAGCAGGACATGGATGAGGCGAGCGTCATCGGGACTGTCCTCCACGAGGAGCACCCGGATTCGAGGGTGTTGGCTCATGTGGCTGTCCTCCCGGTCTCGCACTCAAGTGAAGCGTCGTCGACGCCCCTCCCTCGCTGCGGCCGAAGTCGTTCAGTCTGCTGCCTCATCTTCCCCTCCAGAACGTTTTGGCAACGTAAAGACAAAAGTCGATCCACGGTGTGGTTGGCTCTCGACCCAAATTCGGCCACCGTGGCGTTCGACGATTCGTTTGCAGATCGCGAGACCGATTCCCGTACCCGGGTATTCATCCTGGGTATGGAGCCGCTGAAACATAACAAAGATCCGTTCAGCGGTGTTGGGTTCCATCCCGATTCCATTGTCGCGCACCGAGATCTGCCATTCACCGTTGTTTCGGGCGGCGCTGATGTGGATCCGCGGCGGGCGTGGGCCGACGAACTTGATGGCGTTACTCAGCAGGTTGTGCAGTAACTGGTGCACCTGGGATCCATCGGCGACCACCGTCGGCAGCTCGTCGTGGGTGATGGTGGCGTTGGCTGCAGCGATTTCCTCTTCGAGCTCACCCACGACTCTGTCGAGAACCGAGGTGAGATCCACGGGGCCGAAGTCGCCGCCGCGGGTATCGACTCGGGCATATCCCAAGACGGCGTCCACCATCTCCTGCATCCGGTCGGCCCCGCGGACGACGCGATCGAGGTATTCCCTGGACTCGTCATCGAGTTTGTCGCCGACCGAGGTGTCGAGGAGTTCGAGATAGCTCGAAACCATCCCCAGAGGTTGTTGCAGGTCGTGCGAGACCACGTATGCGAATTGTTCGAGTTCGGCGTTGGACCGGGCGAGCGCCTGGGAGCGACGCGCGAGCTCGAACTGGGCGGCGTGGAACTCGTCGGTTTCCTCGATGATGCTTTGGACCTGACGGACGCCGGTCGGACCGTCTTCGACGGCCCAGGACGAGATTCGAACCCACATCAGCGTACGATCGGTTCGCCGCAGCTGTACATCCAGGTTGCCGACGGTGAGTGATTCTTCGAGTTGCGATCGCCAGTTCGACGCCGTTGTGGGCTGGGCGAAGAACTCGGTGAAGGATCGCCGGCTCATGGCCTCAGGGCTGGCAAGTCCGAGCATGGCCGCAAACGCCGGGTTGGCCTCGAGGATCTCACCGCTCGGAGTCGAAACCACGACACCGACGGGCAGGCCTTCAACCAGTCGTCGGTAGGGTGCGTCCTTGGCCGTGGCCAGAGCACGACGGCGCGCGCGGAAGAGTGCGGCACGAAGCGCAGACGGCAGCTCGACGAAACCCTCGCTGGATTTCGGGACATATGCATCGACGTGGAGGCGGAGGGCCTCGTTCCACAGTTCGGTTCCCGCTGAGGCGGTGAAGAGGATGATGGGGCAATCGGGGCGGAGATCCCGAATCAACTCGATGACTTCGAGACCGTCGCTCCACTCGAGATCCGCTTCGGCGATGACCAGACCGAAGAGACCGGCCGCCATCGCGGCGGAGAACTGGGCGGCGGAGCCGACAGATTCGATGTCGACGTGTTCGAACTCGCCAGACAAGACCACCGAAGCGAGTTCCCGGTCCCCCTCGCGGTCGTCGATCAATAAGATGCGTGGAAGGCTGCTCATGTTCCCCGTGCCAGGCTTGTTGGTCGGTTGAATCTACGATCTGCCACCGGCCCCCCTGCGGTGAAGATCATTCCGTGATCCCGATCACAAACTCTGATGTGCGAATTATAACATGAGGGGCCGTTTATATGGAAAGTCCATCCTCAAGTGCCTGATTTCAAGAGCCTCATCTCAATATGAGGATATTCGTTGACCGGTGAATGAACACCCGCAAGACAGGACGGTGGGTGGAGGAGTGGTGTTTGTTCGAAAAACGAACACGAGCCCGCGTCGGATGACCCGGGCTCGGTGATCGGGCTCTTCTTCGGCCGGAGTTCCGATGGATTAGGAGATCCGGCCCTTGTCGATGGCAAGCCTGAGCGTTTTGGCCAGGTCGGCGAGGCGGTAGGGCTTGACGGCCACGCCTGAGAATCCGTGCTCGCGGTAGTTGGCCATCACCGGGTCGGTTGAATACCCGCTCGAGACGATCGCCTTGACCCCGGGATCGATGGCGAGCAGCCGGGTCATGGTTTCGCGTCCGCCGACGCCCTCGGGGACCGTGAGGTCGAGAACCACCGCATCGTAGGGGTGGCCCTCCTCCATGGCCCGGGTGTAGAGGGCGATGGCTTCAGCGCCGTCGGCGGCTGTGCCGACCTCGTAGCCGATGGTCTCGAGGAGCTCTGCCGCCGCCGATCGAACCGCCTCGTCGTCGTCCATGATCAACAGTCGGCCGTGGCCGTGTATGGAATCCTCGCCGCCCGATACTGCTTTGACGTGCTCATCCTCGGATGCAGGCACATAGACTGAGAACCTCGATCCCTGGTCCGGCTGCGAATGCACGACGATCGCGCCGCCATGGCTGCGGATAATGGAGAACGCCGTCGCGAGACCGAGACCGCTACTACCCTTTTTGGTGGTGAAGAACGGGTCGAAGATACTCTCGAGTTCCTCTTCCGGGATGCCCCTGCCGGTGTCGACGATCTCGATCCGAAGGTACCGACCGGCCTCGAGAGTCGGCACATCCCCATCGACGAGGTGAAGATTGTCGCTGGTGACGGATACCGTGCCGCCCTGGGGCATGGCTTGAATCGCGTTGGCGACCAGATTCTGGATGACCTGGGAGATCTGTCCCTCATCGACCTCGACCGGCCAGAGGTCGGGGTTTGATCGACAATCGTAGTGGCAGTTGCCGCCGCGGGCCGCGGTCGCCGCCGCCTCTTCGATCAGCCGGCCAATGGAGGCGACCTTTCGGATCGGACGCCCGCCCATCGAGAAGGTGAGCAACCGTTGCGTCAGGCTCGTGGCGCGAAGACAGACCTCTTCGGCCTCATTGAGCCGGCGCAAGGTTTCCTCCGACTTCTCGGCGGATCTCTTCGCCAGGCTGACGTTGCTCAGGATCGCCATGAGCATGTTGTTGAAATCGTGCGCAATGCCTCCGGCGAGCACGCCGAGGCTTTGGAGTTTCTGGCTCTGTTGCAGTTGCAGCGCCAGCCGACGGCGGTCCTCTTCGGCTCGATTCCGATCGGAGACATCCATGGCGATCCCCTCGATGAGTTCGCCGCCGTTGTTGCCGTCGTCGATCCGTCCGGCGTTGAGGAGAAACGTCACCAACTCCCCATCCCGCGTGATCATGGTGAACTCGCGATTGTGGAGTTCGCGATTGAAGGTGAGTTCCTCAAGAAAGAGCTCGATCTCCTCGGGAGACGTGGCGAGGTCAGCGATGGACCGCCCACTGAGGGCGTCGGTGTTGTTGTAACCGAGCATGGCGGCGAACGCCCGATTCGTGGTGCTGATGGTGCCGTTGAGGTCGGTTTGAAAAACCCCGGCAAGATTGCGTTCGAAGAGAAGACGATAGCGTTCCATGCTTCGCAGGAGCGCCGCATCCGCACGCTGCTGATCATGGATCTCCCGCCGTTTGGTGAGCACCCGGTGCCATCCTGCGGCAGCCATGATCGCAAGCAGGATGATGCCGATGATCAGCGAGTTGCGCCACAGACTGTGGTGGCGCAGAGCCAGCGCCTGGAGCTCGTTGTTCTTCCTCAGCAGTTCGATTTCGCTGTTTTTCTCCCGCGCCTCGAACTCTGCCTGGAATTCCGCGAACTCGCTCAGGATCTCGGATTTGACGAGTTCCCCTTCGGTTTCACGGGCGAGGGATTGGTACTCCATCGCCATCTTTGTGTCGCCGGCGGCGATCTGCGCAACGATCATGGCATCGAGAGCCACGACTTCGCGACCCTTCATCCCGAGCTCGCGAGCGAGTTCGAGGCTTTCGGAGGCCGCGGAAATCGCAGCGGCGCTTCGCCCGAGCGCGGCGAGGATCTCGGCCTCGATTGCCAGACAGGCGACGATCTCGGGCTCGAGATCCAGGCGCCTGACGATTTCGTTTGCGTTCCTGATGTGGGTCAGCGCTTCGCGATCACGATCCACGGCGTGGAGGGCTGCGGCGAGACTGCGGTGGGACAAGGCTACCCGAAGTTCGGTAGCCTCGGCCAGACGCAACTCCAAGGCCTTTTCATGGATCTTGATGGCCTCTTCGGAATTGCCCTGCAAGTGTTTGATGTCGCCGATGTTGGACAGGATATCGGCGACTCCGTTGGTCTCTCCGAGTTCGGCTTTGATCACTCGCGCGCGTTGAAGATACTCGAGGGCGGGGTCGTGATCACCGAGATACATGTGGGCGACGCCGATGTTGTTGAGCAGGATCGCCTCGGCGTTCTTGTCGCCCGCCTTCTCCCGTCCCTTGAGGGCACGAGAAGAGATCTCGATGGCGGCGTCGAAGTCGCCCTGATGGAGACGAATCGCAGTTTGAATGTTCTGAAAAAACCATGAACGATCGGGGTTGTCGGCGACGCTCGGTAACGCGAGCGCCTCACGGCAGGCGGCCTCGCTGCCGGTAAAATCGCCGAGGTGGAAGCTGGCACGGGCGAGATCGCCGAGGCTCCGGGATTGAATGTCCTCCCTCCCGACCTGTCCCGCGAGATCGGCTGCGGCGCGCAGCTCGACCATCGCCTCGTTGAACTGTTCGTTGACCCGGAGAGCCAGGCCGATCCCGCTCCGAATTTCAGCCGCGAGGACTGGTTGATCTTTGCCCGGGTGTGTGGCGAGGACCTGGCGGGCGAGCTGGATGTACTCGGTCGGATCGTCCTCCGGAGAGAGGGCTCGAAGCTGTGCAAGGCTGTCATCAGCCGTTGAGGTTGGGACGACCGCGCCCGGCTGGTCGTCAGCTTCCTCGGGCCCGGCATCGAGGGGCCCCACCGCCGTGAAGGCAATGACAAACCAGCACGCACAGAGACAATCAAAGAGCACCCGGCGAGCCCGGGCTCTGCGTCGGCTCCTTTTTCTTTGGGTCATGCTGCCGTCCCCTTCAGTAGCGCCACTGCTCAGTGTATCGCACATCAAACGCCGCTGGTGGTTTCGACCGGCCCTGGTGAGGACTCGTCCGGTGTAGACTGAATGCCCGATTTGGAGGTGCCATGGCCATCGACCCGAAGCTGCTTGAAATTCTCGTCTGTCCGGTTGACAAGACACCGCTCGAGGTCCTTGAGTTGCCGGGCGAGATCTGCGCCCGACTGGTGGAGAAGTATCGCGAGCAGTTCAAGGATGAGGACCCCGTGGTCGAGATCGGCCTGGCCTCTCCCGCGGGCCGGGTGTATCCGGTGGTGTCCGGGATTCCCGTGATGCTCGCTGACGAA
>Ga0316198_10000978_pt1 | contig 16134 bp, 10 predicted proteins | sample OudBieAanoxic_MG_FD_204935 | JGI IMG/M metagenome (GOLD analysis project Ga0316198, IMG submission 204935) | Coastal sediment microbial communities from Oude Bieten Haven, Netherlands - site A anoxic | ecosystem: Environmental > Aquatic > Marine > Coastal > Sediment | place: Netherlands...
CGACACGCCAGCGATCTCGCCTCGAGGCTGGCGCACTGCAGGGTTGTCGGGACCGACATAGATCCGACGTGGAGTCGGATCTACAAACGGGTGAGAGGGCGCCGAATTCCCGACAACTACTCGTTCGTGAAGGACAGCATCTTCGATTCCCGACTGGACATGGATCCTACGGCCGTCGTCTTCTTCGGGGCGTGCGGCTCCGTAACGGATGGCGCCATCGATTTTGCCGTTGGCTCGAACGCGCCTCACCTGATGTTTCGAACCTGTTGTCACGACAACATCGGCGGCAACGTGGAGATCGCCAAACGCTTCAATCCCATCAACGCTTTCTTCAGATACAAGAACTGGGCCTACGATCGGATGAGACAGAGACCCAGGTACGCCGGCTTTTACTTCTCGGACCGCTACGTTCGGACGAGCTATCCAAGAAGCGAGGCCGTCCGAGGCGTGAGCACGCCGGAGGAATTCCGAGCGGTCGCGCGGCAGTCGGCCCACAGCGACATCTGCAGGACGATCATCGACCTGGACAGGTATGCGTACCTGGTGGAGGAAGGGTACAGCGTCCTGTACCAAGGCGAGTTGTTCGTGGCGACGCGAAAGATGCCCTAGGCGCAGTGGCAGGGATGGCATCCGGGCCTTTGCCGACGGCACTTGACTGCGCATTTTCGCGGTGCTAGCTTGACGGCCGTAAGTCTCCCATAGCCAGCATGATAAGTGGGGCTGTAGCTCAGCTGGGAGAGCGCCTGACTGGCAGTCAGGAGGTCAGGGGTTCGATCCCCCTCAGCTCCACCATCCTTCGCTCGAAGAGCGAAGGATGTCCTCCGAAGCCTTGGCGAAGGAGGACCAGTTCATAAAGGCCTCGCTCTCCATACCCTTCGCTCTTCGAGCTACGGATGGCAGGCCCGCCAACACAATCGCTCAGCTTCAACCCGTCCTACACCCCATCGTCGACAGCTTGATCGAAGCCGAGCAGTTTCTTGACGTGCGTAGTAGAATTTCACCCCTTTTTGAGGAATCCCAAAAACCAACAGAACGGAGAGTCACGATGAAGAGATCGCTCTGGATGATCGTTAGTGCAGCCCTGCTGGTCGCCCTCCTGGGCGCGGGCGTGGTGGTTGCCCAAGAAGAAGAGGAGCAGAAGAAGAATTGGTCGAACCAGACCGAGTTCGGCCTGACCACGACCAGCGGCAACGCAGAGACCACAAATCTCTCGCTGGGCAACCTCTACAAGCGCGAATGGACCAAGGCAACGCTCGACTTCGACCTGATGGCGATCAAGAATGAGAGCAGCCTCAAGTTCTACACCGGCGTGCCCGGCTCCGAAGTTCTGGAGACCCGGACCGAAACGTCGGCCGAGACGTACACGATCGGTCTGGCCTATCGGCGGATCATCACGGGTCGATTGTTCTGGTACGCCAATGGCCGCTGGTTCCGCAACGAACCGGCCGGATTGCTCGATCGCTACCGTGGTGGCGCGGGTATCGGATACACGTTCTTCGAGACCAACAAGCACAAGTTCCTTGGCGAGATCGGTGCGGCCTACACCGACGATACCAAGAGCGTGGCCAACCCACCGTCCAACGAAGCGTCATTTACCTACACGAGCGCCACGGTGCTGCTCGGATACGACTTCAAGATCTCCGATACCGCGGGGCTGACCTCGGTCGCCAACGGTTTCTTCGACATCGACGAAACCGAGAACTGGCAGGCGAACTGGGTCACCTCGTTGACCGCCAGCCTGACCTCCCGGATGGCGCTGAAGCTGACCTACACGGTGGTCTACGACAATCTGCCCGCGGACATCGCCGTGCCTCCGGGTCCGGGAACCCTCCCTGGCGCCGGGCCGATTCCGTTCGAGGCCGAGAAGACCGACACGTTCCTGACTGCTTCGCTGGTCCTGAACTTCTAGCGACGAGATCCGGGCGGGTGGATCGCGACGGTGATCCACCCGCAGCAAGGTCCCATGGACGACTGGACGGAACGGGCCGACAAGCTCGCAGGCCGTTTCGGGCCTGCACTGATCGCTCTGGCCGCGGCGGGGATGCTGGCCTGGACCTGGCGCACCTGGCCCGACCCGCTGGTCGACTTCGGTCAGCAACTCTACGTCTCCTGGCGCATCGTCGAAGGCCAGGTGCTCTACCGCGACGTGGCCTACCACTACGGCCCGCTGTCGCCCTATCTCAATGCAGCGCTGTTCCGCTTGTTCGGGACGAACCTGACCACGCTGGCCGTGGCCAATCTTTTCGTCGTGGCCGGCGTCATAGTGCTGCTGCATCGACTGCTGTGCGGGGTCGCGAGCCGTGCGGCGGCGGCACTCGGTTGCCTGACCTTCGTGTTCGTCTTCGCCTTCGGTCAACTGGTAGAGATCGGCAACTACAACTGGATCACCCCGTACGTCAACGGCGTCACGCACGGCGTCGGGTTGTCCCTGCTGGCGATCTACCTTCTCTGGGTCTTCCACCGGACGGGGCGCCTGCTCGCACTGGCGGGTTGTGGCCTGGCCCTGGGCCTGACACTGCTGACCAAGGCCGAGATCTCTCTGGCGGGATGCGCCGCGGTGTCGGTCGGACTCGTGGCGATCCTGTGGACGACTCGTGCGTTGCCAGGTCAAGTGCTGCGCTCGGCAGGGGTCTTCCTGGCCTGCGTGGCAGTGCCTCCCGCCGTTTGTGTTCTTCTGCTGTGGACCGCCATGCCCGTGGCGCAGGCTGCTCTCGGCACGCTCGGCACCTGGCCCGACATCGCCGGCGGCAAGCTCATGGATTTGCCGTTCTACCGCTGGAGCGTCGGCATCGACGACGTCGGCGCCAACTTGCTGTCGATGTTGCGCGTGGCGGGGGGGTGGTTGCTGGTCTTCGGTCTACCGGTGGGGTTGGGGCTGCTCCTGCGCCGTGCGGAGCGGCGAGACCTCAAGCTTGCCGTCGTCGCCTACCTGGTGGTCTCGACCGCACTCGTCGCGTTGGGTGTCTACTGGCCCGGCTCGGTTCGACCGCTGCCCATCGTCGTCGTCCTGCTGACCGCGACTACCTGCGTCGAGGTGATACGGCGGCGACGGTCCGGCGACGACGTCCAGACGTCCGTGCTACAACTGACGCTTCTGATCTTTGCCGCGGCACTACTCGCGAAAATCCTGCTCAACGTCCGCACCTTCCACTACGGATTCGCGCTGGCCATGCCGGCCACGGTGCTGACGGTCGTCGCCCTGTTCGATTGGCTGCCGGGGCGCATCGAGCGCGCGGGCGGCTACGGCGCGGTCGTCCGTGCGGCAGTGCTCGGCGCCTGGACCGTCTTCATCGTGGGTCACCTGGGTATCACGGCCTACTGGTTCGACGAGAAGACGGAAGTCGTTGCTACCGCTGCGGACACCTTTCGTGCGGACTGGCGTGGCGATTACGTCAACACGGTGCTGGAGGAGATCGAGGCCCTCGTCGGCGAGAACGAAACGCTGGCGGTGATGCCCGCCGGGGTGATGATCAACTATCTCGCGCGGCGCCCGAACCCGACGCCATTCCTCTACTTCATGCCCAGCGACATGGTTCTGTACGGAGAGGATGCGATCGTCGAAGCGCTGGAGGCGTCGCCCCCCGATTTCGTTCTTCTGGTGCACAAGGACACGTCCGAATTCGGCTACCGCTTTCTGGGCCGGGACTACGGGATGTTCATCGGACTATGGATCCGGGAGAACTACGAAGAGGTGTCGCTGATCGGCGAGCCGCCCCTCGTCGAGGGCAACTTCGGGATGCGCCTGATGCGGCGTACGACTCCCGGAGAGCCCTAGCCGGGTCCGTCGTCCGTCTCCTGTTCCTCGGAGGGGGCGACGACGAAGGGGTCATCGGTCAGGCGCAGGAAATCGTCGATCGAGATCTCGGGGTTGTCACGATCGACGCGGAAGACCCAGCTACCGACCGAATCGAACACGACCTCCATCCGCGGGTCGTTCTCGACGATCCACTTCAGGTGCTCGAAGTCCCAGGTGCAGACGCCGTACTCGTAGCGTTCGGCGAGCAGGTTGTAGGTGCGTCCCCCGAAGTCGCCGTGCGCGATGCCGTACCACTCTTCCCAGTGCTCCGGGTTCCAGACGTACATGAAATTGGGGTCCATGAAGACCGGGTATCGATTGCGGTGGTTGTAGAAGAACAGCGCCGGTGTGTCGTCCCAGTCGCAGGTGAAAACCAGTTCGTCCTCTTCCGTGTGGTCGAGCAGGTACAGCGCGGAGTCCTTGAGTCGTGGCTCTGGGACCCGATAGTGTGGTAACGCGTCCAGGTAGGATCGCACGAAGAGACCCGCGGTCAGCAGGACCACCAGTGCGGCGGCTCCGGCGGCGAGCACTCGCGTGCGCCCGCCACGGGCGAGCGACGCCCTTAGACTGAATCCCCGCAAGTGACACGTGTAGAACGCCGCCAGGAACAGCAACGTGAACGGCACCGAGTACTCGATGAACCTGCGGATCATGAAGGTCAGGCCGATCAGGCTGCACGCAACCACGAACAAGCTGCTCGTCTTGCGGTCGAGCCTCATCGGTCTGACGAGCGCAAGGTAGGCCGCCCCGGCACAGGGCAGCACGACGGCCAGGTGCACCATCACCAGGAATCGCGTCTCCAGCGGCTCGAACTCGCCGGCCATCGCCAGATCGACATTCGACTGAAGCGACATCCACGGCACGTAGAGGTTCTGCACGTAGAACATGCGCAGGTTGTTCGGGAAGAAGGGATTGACCAGCATGCCGGCCAGCGAGGCCCCGAGGACGACCAGGGGCGTCTTCCAGTCGAGTTCCCGTTCCGTCACGAACAGGTGAATGCTGACGATCACGGCGACGATCATCGGCAGGACGAAGCCGGTGTAGCTCAACGAATAGACAAAGACGACGGCGGCCAGCGCCCGGCGCCGTCGATTGACGATCAGGTGTACGGTCCACAGCAGCAGCACGATGGCCACGACGTGCGGCCGCGCGGCGATCAGGCGATACAGGAAGAACCACCCCGACCCCAGCAGCAAGCCGTACCACAGCCACGGATAGCGGAAGCGGTTCAGCAGCAGGATGGCGAAGAACGAAGTCAACGCCAGCGCGGCCATCAGCGCCGATGCCAGCTTGATCCCGGTCGCCAGGTCGTCGAAGTAGGTGAACGGGATCAGGTAGACGTGGTACAGGAATTCCTTGTCGGAGAACTGGGTGGCCCACAGGCTGTGCGAGGCCCACTTGAACTCGCGCATCAGGCCGAGCGTGCGCAACAGGAACGCGTACTTGGCGTGGTAGTAGCCGTCGTATCCGATGATGAAGGGCGACTGAAACTGAAGGTGGTAGGCGAACCCGAACGAGGCCGCGAAGGCCAGCGTAACCCGCCACCAGAACCCGACCCGCGTGGGACCCGGTGGCGGCCCGGGCTTGGCTTCCGGGTGTTTGGTAGGCGCGGGCTGAATCGAACAACCGACCCCAACCATGTGATGGTTGTGCTCTACCACTGAGCTACACGCCTCTATCCGAACACCAGGACAAGATACTCCTCGCGCAGGACGATTCAAGCGAGAGTTCGGGTCAAATCCGGTCCCGTTCCCCTGGCCGATCTCAAGGCTTTACGCCGAGGAACCCCAGCACGGTCGGCTCGAAGGCCTCCGGTTCTTCGACGGGAGCGAAGTGCCCGCTGCGATCGAACACCTTGAACATGGAATTCGGGATTCCCAGATGTATCTCCTCGGTCCGTTCGACCGGTATCGAGTCGTGCGCCCCGGCCAGCACGAGACTGCTGGCGGTGATCGCGCCCAACTTGTCCGTCGCGTCGAAACTGGGAAATTCCTGGTTGGAGTACTGCCAATGGGGCCAGCTGAAACCGGTATTTGCATACATCCTGGGCAGACTCTCTGCCGCGACCTGCCGATCGGCGAAGCTGGGAGGGAAGGCCGAATCGACCACGAACTCCCTGACCGCGATGTTCTGCTCTTCCACCGTCAGCTCGGTCGTGGCCATTTGCTCCTGGAACGCCTGGTAGGCGGCGACCCACTCCGGGTACTTCTCGCTGTACTCCGCCATGTCCTCGGGTCCGAAGCGCGCGGTTCCGTGGAGGAAGATCGCCTTGTCGATCGTCTCCGGACGTTCGGAGGCCAGCAGGATCAGGTTCATCGCGCCGTTGGACCAGCCGATGACGTCGATCTTCTCGAGACCCAGGTGCCGACGCAATGCGTCAAAATCGTCGCGCACCGCGGCCGTGCCCATGTCGCTCTCTTCGCGGATCGCCCCCGAGCGGCCCATCCCGCGCGGGTCGAAATAGACCATCGTCAGGTCGTCCTCCAGCGGGCGATAGAGCGTACGAAGCCCATCGAGCGAGAGACCCCACGAGTTGGGCAAAGTCATCAGTACCGGACCCTGCCCATGGACCTCGTAGTGGATGTCGAAGCCGTTCAGGCTGGCTGTGAACGAGCCGTTCTCGAGCCCACCGGGAGGCTCGTCGGCCGGAGGCTCCGAGCCGCACCCGGTGGCTGCAAGCATGATCGTCGAGAGCAAGAACATCAGTTCCCTGTTCATCGTCGTCTCCGTTCGGGTCAATCTCTGAAGGCCACCCCGCGCCGGACACGGCGGCTCCGAGGTCCCTCGCCGGGCGAGGTGTCGAACCGGCCACGGGATCGCCCGCCGGCGAACTGAGAGTGACACCAATCGCAGTCCAGCGCTTCCGTGTGGCACTGACCGCAAGTCTGGCTGTAGTGGGGCAGTCCGGAGCCGAAGCCGATCGCCGATGCTTCGTCCGGAATCAAGGAATGGCTGCGAACGTCGCCGGGGTTGGCCGATTGGCGGGAGTAGTGCATATGGCAGTCCACGCACTCGGCGTCGCCGTTTTCGTAGTGTGCCGCATGGGGGAGCAAGAAGAGATCGCCCTGGTTGGCCGGCGGCATCAGCACGATCACGTCGTCAGGGCTGGCGTCGATGTGTCGGCGGAAGCCCGGCTGCAAGGTGTGACAATCGGAGCACAGGTCGCTCGATGCGCCGTCGTCGAACGCTTCGTAGTCGCTGGTTCGATTGTTGAAATCGGTCCCGCGATAGCGTGCGATCGACGCCGGCAGGTTTTTCGGGTTCTGCTGGCCGCCCGGAGGCCATTCCAGCGTGGCCCAGCGCCCGTTCGAGGTCCGGTGTGGATCGTGGCATCCGATGCAGGTCACGTGCGTCGCGTCGGTCGGTGGGAAGTAACTGAAGTTGTGTTCGGCCGCCCCGGCCGCGGCGTTGCCCGGAGAGTGACATTTGGCGCAATACGTGCTGATGGCATTCAGTGGCAGCGAGTTGGCGTGGGTGCTGACGATCCAGTCGTTGTACTGCTCGCGATTCAGCCGATCGGTCTGGATCGTGGTGTGATCGTTGCGATAGTGGCAGTTTCCGCAGACCACGGCCGAGGCGATGGCGACCGGGTCGGGCGTTCCGTCATCGTCCGGGTCGTACCAGTCGAACTGGATACGGTTGATGTTGCTCGCCGACGGCGAGTCGGCGTGTTCGGCACCAGGACCATGGCAGGCCTCGCAGCCGATGTTGTATTCGACCCACGAGCCGACGATCCCCGGCACCGCTATTCCGGGCGGATCTTCGAAGGTGGTATCCGGGTCGTATCCCGTCGTGTGGCAAGCCCCGCAGTCGTAGTCATCCTGTTCGCCCGACACGACACCCTGCCATGTCGCTCGGTCGTAGTTCCAGTTGAACCTCTCGAGCCGACCGTCGGCGTCGACGTAGTGCGACCGCCATTTCTGCCCCACGACGAAGCGCACGTCGTCCCAGGTCTCGATGGTGCTGCCGTCGTAGCGGAGGGGCAGATCGAATCCCGCCGCCTGTGCGTCACCCGGACGAACCAGCATCCGGGCGTGCAGCGTGTCCTGCCACGTGTCGAACTGGTTCTCGTGGCACTCGCCGCACCTTGCGGAGCCGGCGTAGGCGGCATCGTCCAGCGGGCCGTCCCACACCGCGGGCGTGCCGGTCCACTCACAATTCGGATCGGCCGAATCGATCAACCCGTTGCAGTCGTTGTCCACGTTGTCGTCGCAGACCTCGGCGGCGCCGGGGTTGATCGCCGCATCGTCGTCGTCACAGTCGATCGGCCCGCACCCGGAACTCTCGGGCGAGTAGCCGTCGCCGTCTATGTCGATGCAGACCGGCTGACACGACGGTCCGTTGTCCGGGTTGAAAACGTTGTCGCAACGCTGCGCGGTCTCGTTACACGAATCGTCCGTGCAGACGTCGCCGTCGTCGCAGTCGCGTGTTGGTCCGTCCAGGCAGCTTCCCGAGCCGTCGCAGGAGTCGCTGACCGTACAGAACAGCCCGTTGTCGCACGGCGAGTCGACCGGTTCGAAGCTGCAGTCGGCGGCACAGCAGTCGCCGTCTTCGTTGTTGCCGTCGTCGCAGTCCTCCCCGGGGTCGAGGTTTCCATCTCCGCAAGTCGAAGCGGCGACGCAATCTCCGTCCACCTCGTCGTAAAGCCCGTCGCCGTCGTTGTCCAGGCCGATCGTCGAACCGGCGAAGTCCTCGGGATAGCCGGGCGCGGGGTTACATGCGTCGTCGGGCATCGCGGGGTGGCCGCTGCCGGGGTTGGCGTAGTACGGCGGAAGCGTGTCTTCGGTTGCGGGGGTGAAGTTCGCTGGCTGCGAGTCGGCGTGGCAGGGGAGACAGCTTTCACCAGCCCAGGTGTGGTGTTGACGCAGGCCCGCGGCGTAACCGCTTGTGCCGCCTCCGCTGCCGTCCTGCGACCGGCCGTGACAGCCGACGCACGAGATCGCGGACAGACCGTTGCCACCGGCCGAACTGGCCAGGTTCACGGGGAAGAAGCCTCCGCTAGCGGCGTGGCAGGTGTCGCAGTCTCGGTCGAGCATGAGGTCGCGATGGACGTTGTGCAGGCTGTCGGGCCAGGTCTGGCCGTCGACGAGCGAAGTGTAAGGGTCGTCGGTGAATTTCCCGTGGCAGTCCGCACAGTTTCCCGAGTCCCCGTCCACGGAGTACTGCGTCCAGGCGAACGCAGGGAAGGCGACCAGGTGCAGTGCGACGAGGCACGGCAGCCACGGGGCGGCCGATCGGATCGTGACATTTGCACTGGCGTCGAGGTGCTTCATCTTCCGCTCCTCAGAATGTGTAGCCGGCGGACAGAGTCCACAGCTCGGCGTCATAGTCGCTGACGCCCAGAATCGGATCCGCGGGGTCGATCGCGAATGGGGTGTTTTCCTGGTAGTCGTAGCGGTCGTAGTACAGACGGATGAAGACACCCAGCTCGAACGTGTACAGGCCGTAGAGCCGGTAGTAGGTCGAATCGACGGCCGGATTGATGTCGATGCTCGCATAGGTCGGAGTCGCCGGTACCGTTTCCGGGTTCGGGAACTGACCGTCGTTTTGGTACAGGATCGCCTTCAGGCCCACCGTCCACGGGCGGCCGATGCGGTAGCTGAAATCGGCCTGCAGGACGTCCTGGTCCGAGTGGTAGTCGGTCGTGTTGCGGGTGGTCGTGATGTCGGGTGGGAAGAAGGTCCCGCCGGTGACGTAGACGATGTCGGCGTCCGAGTCGATCGTGGAGTGGGTGTAGCTGACGTACAGTTTCATGCGCTGCAGGGTCCAGTTGACGAACAGGGCCCAGCTCTGAAAATCGAACTTCGCCGTGGAGATACCGTCGACCGGCGGCGTGTCGTCGGTCGGCATGCCCAGCGGGTATGTCAATTCGTTGCTGGCCGAACGATCGATCCAGTTGAGGCCGACCTGCAGGTTCTTCAACACCCTGACGTCGGCCTGAAAGCGCAGTCGGTCGGTCGTCGTCGGGGAAATCTGCGTGATGGGGTTGTCGGTGTCGCCCTGCTCATAGTCGAGTTTCAGGTTCCACGTCTTGTTGGGACGCCAGCGTAGCTGACCCCGGTAGGTTGTCCTTTCGGTGGTGACCTCGGGACCCGATAGCTGGAACAGCTTGCTACGTTCCTGAAGACCCACGCCGAGGGCGACGCTGAAGGTCCGGGTGGCGCGCCAGTCCACGGTCACCCCCACAGCGTCGAGTGCGATCTCGTTGTTCACCTTGCCCTGGACGACGTACTGGCCCGCTTCGGTTCCCCCGGTCTGGGTCTCTTGATAGTCGATCGTGCCGTTCTGGTCGTAGGAGCGATTGGCGTAGTCCACCATCAGCTCCACGTTTCGTGTCAGGGCGAATCCGAGGTCGAGGTCCCAGAGGTTCGAGATCCGCTCGACCTCGCCCGCGTTGGTCACCTGCGTGGAGTAAGGGTTGGCGTCGTAGTCGAGTCCGCCCCACTCGCCGTCCATCGCGTAGTCCGACCGGGCGTCGATCCTGGCGTAACGCAGGTCGAAGCGGAACCAGTCGAGAGGACGGCCCCGCAGCGCCAGGCGGGTAGTGGGGGCCTCGGTTCGCTCGGTGCGATGCTGGTCGTATTGCGCCAGGTAGCTCGCGTCCGGCCCCAATCCGACCCCGTCGGCATCTCGGGTCGTCATCGTGCGCTCGTCATCGAAGTCGTACAGTCGTTGCTCGACCGTGATGTCGGCCCATCCGGCTCGGAAATCGGCGCCGATCCAGTAGGTACGCGTTTCCTGGGCCAACGGCCTGTCGAGTACGAAGACCTCCCGCTGCACGTCGCGGCTGGTCGTCGATCCGCCGTCACGCGTCATGTGACCGCTTCCGAGTCGGAGGTTGAACCACTTCGTGAAACGGTAGTTGAATTTCAGGTCGAGGAACTTGCGATTGGCGTCCCACGTGTGGATATCGCCCTGCGGCAGGTACCAGTATCCGAAGTCTCGATAGAAGAAAGCCACCGAGCGCCAGCGGATGTCGAGCTTGTACCGGCCGTCTTTCTCCAGACCGAACCGAGCCTGGGCAAAGGGTTCACCGCCGATTCCCTGGGCATCGAGTTCCATGCGGTCCAGCCAGCCCTGCTCCGTGGGTTCCCATTCGAGGCCGAGGTCGAACAGACGCAGAGCGTTGTCCGGCAGGTTCACGTCCTCGCGGTACTTGTCGACGTTGCCGTTGACGTCCGTGAAACGATAACCGACCTCGACGCGGCCGACCCAGGGGCTGTCGTCTTCCTGGGCCATCGTCGGCATCGTCAGCGTCACCAGAGCGAGGATCCACCATTTCCTGTGTTTGATCATCACGCCCCCGCTCTAGTTGAGGAACAACGCGTCGTTGTTCGAGCCGTGGATCTCACTGTGACAGCGCGTGCAGTCGTTGTAGCCGGTCGAGCGAAACTGCCGGGTGTTCGGAGGAGGTTCGCCCGGTTCCGTCTCGGTCAGATCGTGAAAAAACGGTTGCTCGGCGTGGCATTGCAGGCAGAGGTCGCCCGCGCGTTGATAGGTCAGCAAATGACGGTTGGGTGACCCATGCGGGGTGTGGCAGCTAAGGCAGCCCTCGACCGTCGACGCTTCGTGCTCGAAGACCCAGGGCCCGCGGTAGTCGCCGTGGCACGACAGGCACATTTCCTGTTTGAATCCACCCAGCCTGGCGCGCCGCGTGGCACGGTGGACGTCGTGGCAGTCCATGCAGTTCATGCCACCCTGGCGCACGGGGTGGCGTTCGTTCAAGGAGAACTGGGCCTGGATGTCGCCGTGACACGTGTAGCAGAGGTCCGGGGCTTTCTGCGGTTCCGTCCCCTCGGTGGCCGGGTGGATCCGGTGGCAGTCGTTGCAGGCCACCGAGCCCAGCGCGTGGTCGCTGCGACGAAAGTCGGCGTGTTCCGCGTTGCGTCCGTGACAGTTCACGCAGGCCTCGCTGCGCTGTTCGGCGGCCGTGTCCGCCACGAAGAGCCGAATCAGCGACGGGTCCATCTCGTCCGCGTGCGCCGAGCCGGCGCCGTGGCAGTTTTCGCACGAGCCTTCGGAGTCGGCGTTCCAGTGCACACTGCCCCTGAAGGCCGCGACGACCTCGTCGTGACAGCCCTCACAGGTCTCGGACCCGACACGCTCGGGCTCGTCCTGAGCCGGAGAAACGCCTACCAGCGCGGTGGCCGCGAGGAAGACGGTCAGCGCGAACGAATAGCGGGCGAAGCGTGATTCTCGACGGGGTCGTTTCATCCTGCCCCTCCGTGGTCGACAAAGAAAGTCGGTCCGCCGAGCACGACCATGCTCGAAGGCGATGAGCCTAACACGATGTCTCCTGATCCGTGCCACATCCGGTAGACTGCTCCGCGAGAAGGAGGGCAGGTGGGTCAATCGAACAGTCGTCGCAGTCCGTTTCGCCGTCACGTTGCCGTGCCGACGGACCACGGGTCGTGGGTCTTCCTGGCCAGCCCGCTGCTGATCGGTCTGTTCGCGGGCGGCCGGATCGACACTCCGACGTTCTACCTGATCGTCGCGTCGATCTGCGGCTTCCTTGTTCGGCAGCCGATCACGATTGCGGTCAAGATCTTCAGCGGCCGCCGCTCACGAGAAGATCTGGAGGCCGCGCTGTTCTGGATCGTGGCCTATTCGTTGATCGGGTCGGTCCACGTTCTGGGGCTCGTGATTCGTGGCTTCGACTACGTGCTGTACTTGCTCGTGCCGGCGGTGCCGGTCTTCGCCTGGTACCTGATCCTGGTCAGCAGGCGCGCGGAACGGCGACAGATGATGCTCGAGGTCGTGGCATCCGGCGCGCTCGCGCTGACCGCTCCCGCGGCGATGTGGGTCGGCCTAGGCGGCTACGATTCACACGGGTGGCTGCTGTGGATCCTGACGTGGGCGCAGAGTGCAGCATCCATCGTCTACACCTACGTACGCCTTGAACAGCGCGCGCGACCTGCGAGCGAGGCTGCCGGCGTTCCGCACGCGCGGGCCGCGGTGTTGCTGGCGTCGATCAACCTGGCCGGGGTGGCCGTTCTCGCATTACTCGATGGGGTTTCCCCGTGGGTGGTCGCTGCGTTCGTGCCGCAGTGGCTCGAGGTCGTTTGGGGGAGCCGCCACCCGGCGACCGGTCAGAAGCCCAGAACGATCGGAATGAGACAACTTCTCGTCAGCACCCTGTTCACGGCGCTGTTTCTGATCGGGGTCAGGTCTTGAAATGCAACATTCTTAAAAAAGCAAAATGGGGACATTCCTGATTTCTGACCTAGCGAATCCCCAACTTCAGTCGCCGTCGCTAGGTCAGAAATCAGGAATGTCCCCATTTTGCTTTTTTTCAGAATGTTGCATTTCAAGACCTGACCCCTCAGGGAATCGCGGCGTCGGGGTTGCGGTCGGCGGCTTGACGCAGGATGAGCTCGGCGTCATGGGAGGCGCCGAAGCGTTCCAGGTGTTTGGCCAGCGCTACGATCGCCGGCAGGTTGTTCGGGTCCTGCTTCAGGGCCGCCTGCAGCTTGCGGGTCGCCTGCAGGGGATCGTCGGCCAACTCGTCCAGTCCCCGGGCCCACAGCACGTAGGCCGCTCCGTGGTTGGGATACTTCTCGGTCAACTGCTCGAGGTAGCGTGACCCGGCATCGAAATCTCGCTCACTGACGAACGCGTCGAGCGCCTGTGCCAACAGGCGGTCGCTCTCCGACAGGCGCTCGAGGTCCGGGGCCAGTTCCTCGACACACTTCTCTGCCTCGGCCTCGTCTCCCATGGCGTGCAGGCTCATCGCTAGACGGAGACGAGCCAGCGCGAATTCCGGATCGGTCTGCAACGAACGCTCGAGGTTCACGGCGGCCTCGTCAAACCTCAGGTTGTCGTAGTCCTCGCTGGCCTGAGTGTACAGTCGAAACGCGTCCTCGGACGACGTGGCGACCAATCCGAGATCGCCGGCCTTCTCCCGGCCCTCGGTCAACTGAAGCCCATCTCTCAGACCTGCCGTCAACTCGTTGACCATCTGGAACAGGTCGGTTCCCTCGACCTTGCGCGCGACGGACACGGTTCCCGTCCGCGTGTCGTAGGCCTGAGCGTCGATGCGGTAGACCTCGCCCAGCTTGAAGACGGATCCGCTGATGACGAGGCCGGCGCCGGCCCAGCGCGCAAGTTCGGTCACCGTGGACTGGTCGAGGTCCGGGCGCTCGTCGCCACCGGCCATCGCGGCCAGGTCGTACAGCCGCTGCGTGGCAATCACCTCGAGTTCTCCCGAGCGTGACAGGTCGGTGGTCAGCATCTCGGGCAACCCGCGCTCGAGCCAGTCTGCCGAGGGCTCGTTCGTGTGATTCTCGAAGAAGGCGACGATCACGCGCGGCTTGCCCTCCGTGCCCGCCGCCAGTCCCGCGGGCAGCGTCGCCGGAGTCGCGGGCGCGACGAGGCGGACCTCGGGGGCTTGCCGGCCTCCGCGAAACGGTCCCCAGATTCCCACCGCGCCGGCGGTGGCCGCCACCGCGACCAATGCCAGACCCACGACGGCCCAGGTTCGTCGGCGTCGTCGGGTCGGTGATTCGCGATGCGCCAGCAGCCGTCGGTGGATCCGCGAACCGGTCAGGCTGTCGAGCTGCAGCGTGCGCAGGTCCTGGACCAGCTCGTCCGCCGAGCGGTAGCGCTCGTCGGGGGTCTTGGCCAGACACTTGTTGACGATCAGTTCGAGACCCAGGGGGATGCCCGGACGGTCCGCGCGCATCGGTTCGGGCTGACCGTGGACGATGGCGTTGGCCGTCGCGATCGCGTTGTTACCGCGAAATGCCGACTGACCGGTCGCCAGTTCGTACACCAGGCTGCCGAACGAAAAGATATCCGACCGGGCGTCGAGCGGCTCGGCCAGCGCTTGCTCGGGGCTCATGTAGGCCACCGTGCCGAGCAGCCCGCCGGCGCTCGTGGCCCACGACTGCGTCTCCATCTGTGTCCCGGTGGTGACGCCGTCACGCGTCGCCGGGTTGTCCATGCGCGCAACGCCGAAATCCAGCACCTTGTAGTAGCCGGAGCTGGCGGCGATGACGTTCTCGGGCTTGAGATCGCGGTGAATCACACCTTCGCGATGGGCCGCGGCGAGCGCCTCTGCGATCTGCAGGCCGCAATCGATGACCTGGTCGGAGGGCATGGGACCCGACTTCAGCAACTGCCGCAGGGTCGACCCCTCGACCAGTTCCATCGCGAAGAAGGCGGTCGAACCATCACGGTCGAAGTCGAAGACCGTCGCGATTCCGGGGTGGCTCATCGAGGAAACGATGCGCGCCTCGCGTTCGAACCGGCGGCTGCGTTCCTCGTCGGACGCCAGATCCTCGTGCAACACTTTCAGTGCGACGGTTCGGCCCAGGCGGGTGTCCCGCGCGCGATAGACCACGCCCATCCCACCCTCTCCGATGCGGGAGAGTAGTTCGTAGTGCTTCAGTTTGCGGGGCTGGTCCAAGGTTCGCGCCGAGCGGCCTCCGGGTTCCGCAGCGATCTGTGGTATCGCAGACAACGGATTCCCCATTCTACAACGAGGCTCGTCCGGAACCTCGTGATACTAGTTCTGCAGCAGTTTGACGTTTCCGCTGAAAGACTCGACCGAGACCCGGGCCGCCCCGGAGCCCAACGTGAACTCGAGCGACTTCGACGGTACGTACTCCCCGGACCGCACGGCTGCCGGCCCCAGTTCGTTGTCGATGTCGCCGCTGAAGGTCTCGACGGTGAACTCGGCAGACGTGGACGAGGGCAGGTAGAGTCTCACGTTCCCGCTCAGCGACTCGAACTGGAAGCGACCACCAGGATCCAGGTCACCCCTGAAGTCGATGTTCCCCGAGACGGTCTCGAAGCTCCCGCCCTTCATCGCCGTGTTCGACTCGACGTTGATGTTGCCCGAGACCACCGAGACGTTGACGTCGTCCAGGTCGCCCTCGATGCGCACGGTGCCGTTGACGCACTCGATGGAAACGTCGCCGTCGACCGATTCGACGGTCAGGTCGGCGCTGACCGCTTCGGCCTCGACGCGACTTCCGAACGGAAGATGCACCTTCAGGTCGGCGCTGGCCCGATTGATGTTCCGGCCGCTCCGGACCTTCACCTCGATCGAGACGCTCTTGCCGTCGGAGTCGACCTCGAGGCCCTTGACGTCGTCTTCGAGCGTGCCGGTGATCTGGACCTCGTCGCGGTCCCAGCCGATGAAGTCCACCGATCCGGCGATGAGTTCGATGCTCACCGTGCCTCCGGGTTCGGCCGGGACGGTCTCGTTGACCGGGCGGTCGGCCAGGACGGCCGTCGCGCAGGCCACGGCGAAGATCAAGATGATGAGAGAACGAGTTGACTTGCGCATCTTCCTACCCCTTCGGCCTCACGACGACAGGCGTGAGACTCTCCAA
>Ga0316198_10000979_pt1 | contig 16131 bp, 11 predicted proteins | sample OudBieAanoxic_MG_FD_204935 | JGI IMG/M metagenome (GOLD analysis project Ga0316198, IMG submission 204935) | Coastal sediment microbial communities from Oude Bieten Haven, Netherlands - site A anoxic | ecosystem: Environmental > Aquatic > Marine > Coastal > Sediment | place: Netherlands...
ACGGCTTTGATGAGCTATCCGCCCATGTCGAATCCTTTACGCCGGAAAAAATGTCACAAATAACCTGGGTGCCTGCCGATCAGATCAGGAAAAGCGCCAGAGCTTATGCCCGGTCCCATCGCGCCGCCATTGCCTGGGGCAATCCCATTGAACAAAATATCCATAGCTTTGATACTGCCCGGGCGCTGATCTGTTTAATGGCCATCTGCGACAACCTGGATGTCCCCGGAGGCAATGTTCAGGCCAATGAACCGGATATCTTAAGCCTGGGCAAGTTTGTACGCGCCGACCTGATGCCCTCCAAGCGCAAGGAAATGCTCCATGCCCACCATCACACCATCCCCAAGCTGATGACGGTTCCGCCGGCTTTTTTCAGAAAGGCCGTGCTGGAAGGCATTCCGTATCCGGTGGGGGCGGCCTATGTGCAGTGCGCCAATCCGGTCCTCGCCTATGCCGATAGTCGCCAAACCTATGACGCCCTGATGAAGCTCGATTTTCTGGCTGTATCCGAAATTTTTATGACCCCCACAGCCGCCCTGGCCGATGTTGTCCTGCCCGCAGCCACCCATTTCGAATTTAACGATATCGGGCATTACGGTCTGGGTCACGGATATATCCTGGCACGCCCCGAAGTGGTGAAACCGCCCTCTAAATGCTGGCCGGACATAAAGATCCTTAACGAACTTGGCAAAGCCATGACTCCTGATAAATACTGGTATGATAACTGGGAAGATCATCTTGAGACGGTCACAGCTCCGGCCGGTTTGAGTTACCGCCAGTTTGTTGAAAAGGCGTATTTAAAGGGCGAAGACCGGTTTAATAAATATGAAGACAAGGGTTTTAAAACCCCAACCGGCAAAGTTGAACTGTCTTTGAGCCAGGCCGCCAAACTAAATGTGTCGGCCTTGCCAGACCATGGATATCCGGAACCGGGAGATCCCGCCTATCCCCTGGTATTAACCAGTGCCAAAAGCCGCTATTACCTGCATTCTTCCTACCGCTGGCTTCAAAAACTGAGGCATAAATATCCGGATCCCCGAACCCTGATTCATCCCCGGACGGCCGCTGAATATGGCATCAATGAAAATGACCCTATCGTGATTGAAACCCCTACGGGAAATATTACCCAAATTGCCAAGCTGACCGACGCAATTCATCCCCGGGTGATTTATGCGGCCTGCGGCTGGTGGTTTCCGGAAGAGAAAAAAGAAGCGCTTTTCGGATGGGAACGGTCCAATTTCAACATCCTGACATCAACTGATAATTTGGGCCGCGAGTTCGGCACTCCCAATCTAAAAGGCATCAACTGCCGGGTCCGGGCCAAAAGTACAAAAGGTGATAAGATTTAACGAAAAGCAGCCGTAAATTGGCTTCAGGAGCCCCTGAGCATGTCGAATAGAGACTCCGGAAAGAGAAAGGTAAACTCATAGCGGGCAAAGGCCACGATATCTTTATCCCTGATTTGGACAGGTTTTTTTTCCACCCGCTTGCCGTTGATAAACGTACCGTTGGTCGATCCGACGTCTCGAATTAAATAATCGCCCCGCTTAATTTCGATAATGGCGTGCTGTTTGGAGATGGCATAATCCGGCATGATCATGTCATTGCCGCCGACCCGTCCGATGGGAAAAATATGGATGCGTCCGCTGGCATATTCACTTTTTACCAGCGGATAAATTGCGTGTTTCAGGCTTTCGGAAGAAGAGGATGCCGCCTCAGCAGCGTCCACTTCAAAAATGACGGTTTTGTTTAATTCCTCTTTCACATGGCGGTTTTGAGTGGCCAATGAGCCGGCCTGGATGGAAGCGCCCACGAGGACCGGTTGCTGCATAAACCGTTCAAAATCCCCTTTATCGTATACCTTGGTCATTTTCTGAAGCATCTGAAGACCAATTCTTCCGGACGCGTTCAGCATTTTGGAAATATCCCCCAATGGCGCCCTGGATTCACCGGCTGCATCGGTGCTCTGGTCAGCAGTCCTTTTTGGCTTTTTCATCAGGCCGAGAGCTTTTCCTAACATTTTCTGTCTCCCTTTCCCTGAATTCGAGCACTAATTGCCTCTTTTATAATTAATTTCAATAAGTTATAATTAAGCAGCATCTTTTCACCCGATTCATACTCCTACAACAATGTCTTTCGGCAAAATTGAATAAAAACTTTAAGTAATTTTAATCAGATTTGATTGACTCTGTACTCAGGCCCTTATATGATAAGGACTTGATCTCGAAACGCTGAAAACCACAATTATCGATTTCAGCCGGTCTTTTTCCCGGAAGTCAGCGTTTACGCCAGCGAGGGAATTTTCAAACAGGGACCATCAAGAATGCGACTGCTTCTGAATATCGTACTCATCTTTCTGGCCTTAGTGGCCTGCTATCTGGATGATATTTATATTTATTTTTGGCCACCCCAGCCGGATACGGCGGTCTATCTGACTATCCGATCTCGACAGGCCTTCAGTTTCAACCAGCAGGAGGCCTTGAAAGACAACCGCCAAAAAGCCCTGTCACTCTATGTCCCCGTATACCGCAGTATTTCGCCGGAAATTGAAGCTTCCAAGGATAAATTTACGAATTTTGGACGGGCAGTAACTGCCTTGCGGAATAAAAAACAAAGCAGTGTTGAAAGTTTTAGGATCCAGCTGCAAAAAGAATTCGGGGTTGAGCTTTCACCCACCGATATTGTCAGTATGGTCAAGTACCGTGATTTTAAAAACCTTTTGGAAGGAATTATCACGATTGAGGAATCCATTCTGCAAAACAAAATTCTGGGTGATTCCCAGGGCCTTGCAGGGAAGGACACCATTGAAATTAAAAGCCCGAATAGCGACGGCACGGTGACGCATCCGGTTGATGACTTAATAACCATAGAAAAAGCCCGTTACCTGATGGAGGAAAAAGTCCGACAGCTATTCTGGCAAGTCGATAAGGGCGTGCTGGGTCCGGTCCTCCGGATCTGTCTGACAACACTTCAACCAAACCTCAAATATGATCAAAAAGAAAATGAGCGCCGCCTGGAAAAGATTAGACACGAATTTCCATCCGGGGTCGTTTCCTACAAACCGGGTGATGTGCTGGTACCGTTTCGCAAAGTTCTGAATGAAAAAGACATTTTGCTACTGACTGCGTATCAGCAGCAAATGATTGCTGGTATTTATCGGGATGCTCCCTGGGTTGTTTTTACCATTCTGTTCATGGTGGTCTTTTATAATTTATTCCTCGCCAAAATTCTGATGAACGGATATCGCCATGAACCGCCCTATCGGTTTTTACTATCATTGCTGATAACGACGGTCTTAGTCCTCAAGGGATATCTGATTTTTATTGCTTTTCCAATATACGGCCTCCCCTTTTGCCTGCTTCCGATGCTGATCATCTTTTTGAATTACGGAAAGATTATTGCAACGGCCACCACCCTGATAGGCGCCATGCTGGTCAGCCTTTTTGTCGGGCCCACTTATGATATCCTGATCTTCTTTACGTTCGGCGGCCTGGCGGCAGTTCTGGTATCTTCCGGACTCAGAAAGCGGCTGCAAATCATAGTGCCCTCATTGCTGGTGGGCTTTATTAACACCCTTTGTGTTGTTGTCTTCATACTGAACTGGCAGGCGGTCGTATCTCAAATTACGGCGGGGCAATCCATTAACATACCCGCTCTAGTTGCCATGGTCGATGCAGCCTTGACGGCGGACATCGCCTGGGCGGTTATCGGTGGCCTGGCAGCAGGGCCATTGGCCCTTTTGTTGCTGCCGCTGCTTGAAATCGGCTGGGACACAGCTTCGACTTTCAAGCTCAACCGCTACACGGACCTCAATCGGCCGCTCATGAAAGAGTTGTTGTCCAAAGCGCCGGGTACCTACCAGCATTGTATGACTGTGGCCTATCTTGCCCAGTCAGTGGGCGAGGCCATCGGGGCTGATACCTTGCTGTTGAGAATTGGTGCCTATCACCATGACATCGGCAAAATGATGAACCCCAAGTTTTTCATCGAAAATCAGTTTAACGGCGAAAATCCCCATGACGTGCTGGAACCCCGGGAAAGTGCCAGGGTCATTGTAAATCACGTGCGTCATGGTATGAGAATTGGTCAGGAATCAGGCTTGCCGAAGGTCGTTGTCGATTTGGTTTTACAGCACCACGGAACCCAGTTAATGGAATATTTTTATAATATCGCCGCCAAAACCTATCCCCAAAGCAGCATTCTTGAAGAAGATTTCCGCTACCCGGGTCCCAAACCGCAAAGCGTTGAAGCAGCCATTTTAATGGTTACCGATGCCGTTGAAGCCGCTTCCCGCTCATTGGAAGACCCGACCCGCAAGAAATTTGAAAAAATGGTCCGGCTCATACTGGTCAAGCGCATCGTTGACGGACAATTTGCTGAATGCGACCTGTCCTCCCGGGATCTTTCTAAAGTCGTGCAGGCCCTGGTCGATGCCCTGGAAGCCACATTTCATTCACGCATCCGCTACCCATGGCAAAAAAAAATCCCCGTCCCTAAAAAGACCGGCTGGCGAATAGGCGCTTTCGATGAGAAAAACCAGGAAGATCGTGCCTTCCGTCCCTAATGATATTTTAGCCTTGGCGCAAATCAAATCAGAAGAGGTAATTTAAGAGGAACCGCCATGTCTTTGACTTTATTGGAAGGCAACGAAGCAATCGCCCGGGGAGCGGTTGCGGCCGGATGTCGTTTTTTTGCAGGATATCCGATCACCCCGGCGACAACCATATTAAATACCATGCTCTCCCTGCTGCCGCCCCTGGGCGGTGTCTGCCTCCAGGGAGAAGATGAAATAGCCTCTATCGGGGCCTGTCTCGGGGCATCCATGGCCGGTTTAAAGGTGATGACGGCAACCTCCGGTCCGGGTATCAGCCTGTACAGTGAACAGATCTCCTTTGCCATCGGCAGCGAAATACCGATAGTGATCGTCGACGTCCAGCGTCTGGGCCCGTCCACAGGGTCTGCCACCCGGGCAGCTGATGGTGATATTAATTTTCTGCGCTGGGGCAACAGCGGCGGCCTGCCGGTGATTGTGTTGGCGCCGGTCAATGTTGCCGACTGCTTTACCTTAACCATCCAGGCCTTTAATCTGGCTGAAAAATTTCGCTGCCCGGTGTTCGTTGCGTCCAATAAAGAGATCGCCATGACCCGGGAAAGCGTCGATATGGATGCCCTTCAAATACCCGAAATCGTCAATCGTGCGGCACCGCCGGGCGGCACAAAATTTCTTCCGTTTCAGGTTCGTGACGACCAGGGTGTACCGGATTTTCTTCCCATCGGCGGCAAGGTGCTGGTACGGCAAACCTCCTCAACCCACGGAGTAAACGGTTACATCACCACCGATCATAACGAAATTGCCGGAATTATAAATCGGCTTAAAACCAAAATTCACTCGGCTGTTGACGAATTCTCTTTTTATGAAACCTATACGGTGAAAAATTCCGAAACGTTAATTATCAGCTATGGCGTCACGTCCCGGGCGGCCAAATCGGTGTTCAATAAACTTAAGAACACCGATCGACCCGTTTCCTTGCTGGTCCTCAAAACCCTTTGGCCGATGCCCGAAACAGTCATTCGCCGGGCAGCCCGGGATTTCAAACAGGTGATGGTCGTTGAAATGAACCTGGGACAATATATTCATGAAATTGAGCGCATCCTGCCCGATAAAACCATCAAATTTCTGGCCCAGATGGATGGGCGTTTGATCACCCCCCATGCAATCAAGGAGAAAATTTTCCATGGATAGTTTGCTGAATATTGAAAGACCGCCGGTATATTGCCCGGGATGTGCTCATGATAAAATTACCCATACCCTGGACAACGTTTTTCAGAATATGGGATTGACCGGAGAAAAAATCGTGATGGTCAGTGATATTGGCTGCTCCGGGCTGTTTGACACCTTTTTTAACACCCATGCGCTTCACGGCCTGCACGGCCGAGCATTGACCTATGCCGCCGGGCTAAAACTGGCCCGGCCGGATTTGAACGTCGTGGTGACGATGGGTGACGGCGGGCAGGGTATCGGCGGCGCGCATCTGCTGGCCGCCTGCCGACGGAATCTGGATCTGACCCTGCTGGTGCTCAACAATTTTAACTTCGGCATGACCGGGGGCCAATTTTCAGCTACGACCCCGCCGGATGCCCAGGTTGGATCCGGTTTTTTAAACCAGCTGGAGCATCCCCTGGACATCTGCCGGGTGGCGCACTCTGCCGGCGCTCCTTATGTCACGCGCTGCTCCGGATATCGCAATGATCTGGCCAATAAAATACGACAAGCCATCGAATTTAAAGGATTTTCAATCTTAGACATCTGGGGCATTTGCCCGGGTCGTTATACCAAAAGAAACCGGCTGACCCCGAAGGCCATTGAAGCAACTCTTGCACAACTGCCGGCAATGGAAGGCGTTATGGCCGATAATAATCGCCCGGAATACGGGGCCCAATATCGGAAGGTAGCTGCCCGCCAGAAGCCGGTCGGTGAGCCTTTGAAGATTGATGCCGAATTTTCCCCACCGCGCCCGGGGCGCCAAGAAGTGATTCTTCTGGGCAGCGCCGGCCAGCGCATTATTACAGCCGGTGAAATATTGTGCTTGGCCGGCCTGACGGCCGGCCTGCAAACCACCCAAAAAAATGAATACAACATCACCGTGCTCCGCGGGCCTTCCATTAGCGAGTTGATTTTGTCGCCTGAAGAAATCCACTATACCGGAATTGAAAGGCCCAGCGCCATCGCAGCCATCGATCAAGAAGGCGTGGATCGGCGCATGGCCATGTTTGACCATCTGGATCAAGATACGCTGGTGGTAACATGTGAAGGTGTCGAGATCCCTGCGTGCAAAGCCAGGATCCACAGGGTGGACTTAAAATCTCTCGGTATAAAGAAACCGGACTGGGCGCTGGCATCTCTGGCCGTTTTGGCCAATCTGGGACACATACTAAGCCTTGAAATGCTGGCCGCCGCGCTGAAGATCAGGTTTAAAGGCAAAATCCTGGAAAGTTCACTCGACTTGATTCAAAAGGCTGGAAGCAATAGCTCATAGCTGATAGCTTAAAGCTCATAGTAAAAAGGGATTTCATCCTGTTGACTATCAGCTAATATGTATGTGAGCATTTCAATTCGTTAGATTGATGACCATGCATTTCGCGGGGAATTACAATATATAGCAGCTACAGTCGTGCCAGAAAGTTCTCCACATGGGGAATAATTTCATGCTCGGGATATTTCATTTGTAAAGCACTAAGTATCTTTTTGGCCTTGTCGGTTTTCATCAGACCGTCGTGAAACAGCTGGGCAATACGAAAATAGGCCTTGGGCACCATGGGGTGCTGAGGATAAGATTTTACTAACAAATTATAAACAGAGACGGCTTTCTGGGTTTTGCCGCTTTCATTCAGCCAGCCGGCCAGTTTGAACAACGCGCCGGCTGTCGGCAAAAAACTGGTATTCATTTTTCGGCATTCGCTAAATACCGCCAGGGCCTTATTTTTCTGATTCTTATCGGCTAATTTGTCCAGGTGATTCACCCCATGCTCTAGCAACTCTGCTTTGCGCTTTTTCATTTTAAGCAGGGTATAATAACGTTCGGACAGATTCACACCCTTTATTCCCTCGTGCAGGGTCATTTTTTTTACGACGGCTATGGCCTCATCCAGCTTGCCCTCCTGGATCAGCGGCACCACTTCTCTTAGCACGGCTTCATCCGGATCAACTTCGGTGGGTTGGTAGTCATCAGCCTTCGGGTCCTTAAAGTCCTCAAAATCAACTGTATAACCGATTTTTTCATGGTATTGCAGGATAACATAACCCATGAGGTGATAGGAAACAATCGTATAAAAGCTTTCGGCAAACCCATACAAAAGCAGATGCATCTCAGCCGGCAGGAATTTAATAAGAAATTGAAAAAGATAGGCCGGTGCACTTCCCAGAAGAAACAGAAAAAAATACATTAAAAAATAGGCTCGGCCGATTCGAAAGGTCAGCCCCACAAACATGACCGGATTGAGGGCATTGATCAGACTGCCGGTGGTCACCAACAGGATGATCATGGCCGGCACAAAGAACAAAGCGGCCATCAAAAAGGCAAATCCGATTAAAACCCCGACATTGTAACTGATCCAGCCAAAAGCAAGGAAGATGACGATAAAGATACCAAACTGTTTGAAAACCTGCTGGAAGTCATCGGAAATGGTCTGAGCATTTACAGGCGGGGGTTTCAGGTTGCCGCTGGCGGTGGCCTTGAGGGATTCAAAAGAATATTTGATGACGATCAGCCACATGACCCCCTTCATCAGGGAACTGAAGAACCCAGGGCCGGCAAAAAACATGGTTACAAAGGCCAAAACAGTCATCAGGATCACGGAAGGAACCGAAATCGGATAGGTGAATATTCGCGGCATCCGGTTCCAGAACGGCTCAATGAGATTCTCTACCCCGACCCAGTCCACTTCCCGGTTGCACTTGGGACAGAAATGCAGGGTTTGTCGATGCCCGTAACTTTCGCTTTCACGCTGGACAACGCATTCAGGACATAATTGGACATTACATTGAGAACAATGCCAATGGGCTTTTCTTGTGGGGTGGCCGTCACAAAATTTTTTCATTTAATTCACCAGCCTATAGGGCAAATGCCTTATTCGTTTATTTATACAAAATCAGATAGTTAGCCTCGATATTAACCATTCTGGCCCTGTACTCCGAAGTCAAAGCTCGTGTTATGTCTACAACTTCTTTAAATATATCGGAAAATATTACGAAAACTTTAGGAAACCCTAGTGTGGCGACACCGAAGCAGGCGGCCGATATCAGCCGGTAATCTGGGGTATTTTATAGGGGGGTAATAGCGCTTTCCATAATGATGTCCCGCAATACGGAATTGCGGTATAAGTGGTTGTCGAAAAAATTTTGGGATACCGAAACGCTTTTTCTACAATCACTATAAAATCAGTGCCCACCGTATAAAATAAAACAGGTCGATCTTGACTCCAAGATCGACCTGTTGGACTAAATTACTTGAGAATGCTGGATCGAGAATTTATTCGAGCACCATCAATACCTGATTGGTGGCGACTTTGTCATTAACCTGGACCTTGATCTCTTTGACGGTTCCAGCTTCTGCTGAAGGAATGGCGTTTTCCATCTTCATGGCTTCTAAGATTAAAACTTCCTGATATTCCAAAACCGCATCACCCACACTCACCAGAATATCAATTATCGTACCCGGCATCGGTGCAACTATTTCTTTGCTCATTCCTTCCTCCCTTCAAATTTGCAATTGTTCTTTAATTGACTTTTTAACCAACTGTAATAAGCTGCCTTGATACTTTAAGGCGGATCCAATGTCAAGCTCAAAGCAACAAAATTCTGCTTCTGCCGCTTTCCAATTTCCATGAATTTCATACGAATAATCCAGTTATATTCTTGACGTGTTAAGCTTGTTCATATATGAAATACTGTTTCAAGCCAGATTTGTGCAATAATCATTTGTTTAGAAATAGATACTTAAAAATGTTAGCGAGAACTTTGAAAATGGAGGAAAGACATGCGACCTTATTTTGAGAAGATGGCGGACTTTGGACAGGAATTAAAAGAAGGGCAAATAAAAAGCACCGAAGCAAATGTGGGCAAACTTAAAGAGGTGGAAGCCCAGGTTGATGAAGCCCTGCAAAAGGTAAAAGATGCCGGATTGCCGACGGAAAAGATCAACGCCCGCGGCCAGCTCACCGTATGGCAACGCCTGGAATACCTGGTCGACGAGGGGACCTGGTGCCCGCTGCACAGCCTGTATAACCCGGAAAACAATGCCGAAGGCACCAACAACATTGTAGATGGTCTTGGCAAAATATCGGGCAAATGGGCCGTTATCATCGGTTTTGACAACAAAGTGTTTGCCGGCGCATGGTTGCCCGGGCAGGCTGAAAATATTTTCAGGTGCACAGACCTTGCCCAACGGTTGAACATTCCGGTTGTCTGGCTGGTTAATTGCAGTGGCGTTAAATTAACCGAACAGGAAAAATTTTATGGCGATCGCCGGGGTTCGGGAACCACTTTTTACAGACATGCAGAACTCAATCAGGCGGGGATACCGGTCTTGGCCGGAATTTACGGCACCAATCCGGCCGGTGGCGGATATCAGGGCATTAGCCCCACCATCCTGTTCGCCCACAAGAACTGCAACATCGCTGTGGGCGGTGGTGGTATTTTAAGCGGTATGTCTCCCAAGGGATATTTTGACTTGGAAGGCGCCGAGCAATTGATTGGGGCCGCCAAACAGTTTAAAGCCGATCCGCCGGGCAGCACCAAAATCCATTTCGACGAAACCGGATTTTTTCGCTATGTTTTCGAAACGGAAGAAGCGGTTCTGGACGGCCTCAAAGATTATATGAAGGATATGCCGGCGTACAAACCCAAATTCTTCCGGGTGGCCGAACCGCAAGAACCGCGCCTGCCGGCCGAGGATATTTATCGCCTGATCCCTTTCAATCAGAAGCAGATGTATAATTTTGACGAAATTCTGGCCCGTCTGGTGGATGGCAGTGAGCACATGGAGTTCCGCCCGGGCTACGGTCCCGAAGTTTATACCGGCCTGGTTAAAGTCGACGGGTTCCTGGTGGGAGTCATCGGCAACCGGCAAGGATTTTTCGGTGAGGATTATCCCGAGTATGCTGATTATGCCGGCATCGGTGGTAAATTGTATCGCCAGGGATTGATCAAAATGAACGAGTTTGTCACCCAGTGCGGCCGTGACCGGGTACCGGTCATCTGGTTTCAGGACACCAGCGGAATTGATGTCGGCGACATCGCCGAAAAGGCCGAACTTCTGGGGTTGGGCCAATCATTGATTTATTCCATCCAGCAAACCGACGTAGCCATGATGCTCGTCATTCTCAGAAAGGGAACGGCCGCAGCGCACTATATCATGGGCGGCCCCACGGCCAACCGGCATAACGCCTTCACCCTGGGAACAGCCACCACGGAAATTTACGTGATGCATGGTGAAACTGCAGCGGCGGCCAGCTTCTCCCGCCGCCTGGTAAAAGAAAAAGATGCCGACAGACCGCTTGAACCGGTCATCGACGAAATGAACAAACTGGTCCAGGAATATAATGACTACTCCCGGCCGGTTTATTGCGCCCAGAACGGCCTGGTGGATGAAGTCGCTAAAGTCACCGAGATACGCAAGTACCTGGTAGCCTTTGCCGGTGCCGCCTACCAGAACCCCAAATCCATATGCCCCCAGCATCAGATGATGCTGCCCCGACTTATCAAGGGATAGGCAAATAGAGTTACGCGTTGCGGGTTGCGGTAAACGGGATAAAAGAGGAGGTAATCCCGACATTAGCACGACCCGCGCAACCCGGAACACGTAACGCGATCAAATTATTCCAGCACCTCAGCACTCCCGCCGGGACGTAGACCCTACTCTCCGGCCGATAAGACCTGCAGGCTGAAAACAGGGGCGGCAAATTGAGCCTACCCCTTTAAATTAAATCCCCAAAATGAAACTGGCTCTCAAAAAAAGCATTGGTCGGGCTGTAACTGCATTGATTTTAGTGGGTGGACTGTTTACTCCGGCAGGGGCTGCAGACATCGATCTTTCTGGCCTTACCACCGGGATACGCTTGTCCAGCCAAAAGGTCACCAACGGTAACTCCTTATGGCTGCAAATCGATACCCGCAAATTAAAACCGCCGATCACCGCGATGGAGTTGATGTTTCAGGAACGCGAATTTCCAGTTTATCAGCATCCGATCAATCCAGCGCACTACCGCTTCGGATTGATCGCCATTCCTTTCCGTCATGCGCCGGGGCCTGCAAAACTGACACTCAAATGGACCAACGCCACCGGCGAGCATGTCAGAACGATACCATTGGAAATAGTCGCCGGGAAATACCGCACCGACGTGCTGCAGGTGGATTCCGCCCGGGTAAACCCGAGTAAAAAAAATATCAAGCGTTCGAAAAAAGAGGCCCGCAAGGTTAAGCAAACCTATGCCGGCGGCAGCATCGCCGGGTTATGGGACGGTGATTTCCAACTTCCGCTGGCAAGTAAGATTACCAGCCCCTTTGGCAATAAACGGTTGTTTAACGGCCAGCTGAAAAGTTATCATAATGGGGTAGATTTTCGAGCCCCCACCGGCACTCCAGTTTTTGCAGCCAATTCGGGTGTCATTAAAATGGCCGCAAATCTTTTTTACTCCGGCAATGTGGTTATCATTGATCACGGGAATTTTATCTTTTCAATTTATGCCCATTTGAGTAAAATTGAAGTCAAGTCCGGGCAGCAGATTGAAAAAGGGCAGCAACTCGGCTTGACCGGTGCCACCGGCAGAGTCAGCGGACCTCACCTTCACTGGGGTGTCAAAATCAATGGAATCGCCGTGAATCCACTCCAGTTTATCAAAGTCATGGCTTCTCTGATCAAAAAGCAGGAATAGGAAAAATACCGAACGGTTATGGCTTCTAACGACCAACGTGCTGATGTTAAAATACTTTTGGCGCTTACCCTGTTTCATTTCATTGGTGATTTCAATAACTCATTTATCACCCCGCTGCCGTCACTCACCAATCTGAAAACTTTTCCCTGTATATTTGGCACGAAAAATGAATTAATCAAATTCAAAGATCGAGATTTATCGACCGGTTAAAAAAAGGGGGTCACAAAAGTGAGCAAGAAAAATGTTGCGGGCTGGTTTCGGGCATTACTCTCAATGGCTTTCTATATCGGGCTTTTTGGTGGAATCGGCTACTTGCTGCAAATGACAATTTTATAAAAATTCATCTTCAAAGTCGCTCCAACTATCCTTTCAATGATACGCCCGGTTAAAATTTCAGCCAACCGCTGTCAAATTCTCAACTTTCGATGCTCAATTATTGACACAATTTCCGACGCTCCTGCCGACATCCATATCTGAATCGCTGACTTAAGTGGCATTCATCGACTGGGGCAGCACTTGACTGAAAGATTGAAGAATGGTTTCCTTTTCCAGATTGCCGGCTAATGCCATTTTGGACAATTTGTGGCGCGTGGTTTCAAATTTTTTGCGTACGGAAGGTCCCAGGCGTCGAAATATTTCCTGATTGTCCCCGCGGTAGATGGGACCGGATTCTTCAATTGCTAAAAATGTTCTGAATAGCTGGTCACGGGCCTGACCGGAATCCATGGTGGCATGCTGCCAATTATGCAAATATCCGGTAATGCCATATTTTTTGCGAGCCCCTGGTTCATAAATCGGACTGAGGGGGATCAGGGTAAAAGGGAACATCGACCAGCTAAGGCTGCCGGCATAGTGCTGATCATCAAAAGATTTGATAAAATCTCGCGTGTGCCGGGCACTTTCCTCTGTCTCCCCCGGAAACCCGAAAATAAAATAACAGGAACAATTGATACCGGACCCAAGCAATTTTCTGAGGACCCGGCCGTAAAGCTCGGGGGAGGCCATTTTATTCATATTCTTTAATATGCGAGGATCTGCCGACTCCAGTCCCAGTTGTACTTCGATACATCCCGCCTGCCGCAGCAAGTCGGTATCAACATGATCCAGGGTGCTGGCCCGGACAAAAGTCATCCATTTAATCTCAAGATGTTCATCTATGAATCGGCGACATACAGCTCCCAGATCGTTATGGCCCAGCCGAAAGTTATCATCCACAAACCATACATAACGGGCGCCTCGTTCATGTACAGCTTTCATTTCAGCCACAATACGCTCGGTCGATTTGACCCAGGTCAAGCGTCGGTCTTTGGTGAAATTACAAAAAGTGCAGTTATAGGGGCAGCCTTTGGACGCTTGCACCGGCACCACACCGGCTCTGAAAATATCATTCGGTAGCATCTGCCAGTCAACGGGAATATCTTCTGAGCTGTTGATATCGTCCATCCGCTCCGTGAAATGATATTCCGTGTCGATCAAACGGGCGCAGTTGGGGATATCGTCGATTCCCCTGTGCTCCTGAAACCGTTCCAGTATATCGCTTAGCAACTGCTCACCGCGCAAACTACTGATATAAAGATCAACAGCGGGCTCGTTATCGGTACCAAGAAATAAAAAATCATTGATCGCAGAGCGGGTGTCATAATCGGGTTCCCGGCTTCGCTTGAGCATTAAATAAGAAGCATAAACCAGCGGTCCGCCCGCAATGATAAACACGTCCGGCGCCAACTCACGGATATCAGCCACAAGCTTGATCAGCTTCTGTTTGCCGGGAATAAAGGTGGTGGAAATGATCACCACCCGCGGATGACGGTCGAGAAGCTGTTTGAAGCGATCCTTTTCGCTATTAAAAGTGTTGATCAACGCCACCTGATAGTTATTTCTGGTAAGGTAGTTAAACAGATAGATACCGTTTAACTTGGGTGCTGATTCCCAACTCATCTGATCGTCGCCTTCAATCGGTGATTGAACCCGGCCGCCATGGTTCAAATAATTTTGCACGACCTGGATATCGGCAATTCGACCATCAAGGGTCAGCCTTAACGGATTGGTGCTCGACAAACTGTCCGATCCCGAATCGGATATAATAACAGCATCTAAAGACACTGGATGTATCTTCCTCTCTGAAATTTATGATAGGATTGCAATAGAATCTATAGCTGAATCAATGGCAAGAGCTATAGGGGTTGTAGATGCTATTTATGCACTAGTCAAGGTTTACTGATGAGTTTGGGGTTATGCCGCCATCCGAAATCCGAGATCCAAAATCCCAAATCGCTAAGCCTCTCCTTCACAAACCCGATGATACTCATGCCTCAAAACCATGATAATGGCAATCCAGGCCGCCGATATGGTAATCGTAATCCAGCTCAGTTGTGCAATTCCAATGGAAACCGGCAACCATTGGGTAAACAGCAGGATTAAAAAGGAACCGGAAACCTTGAATATCCGGTAGCCAAACATATCAATCCAGGCCTTGGCCTGATAGATAATCACCGGATCAATCGGTATGTATAGCAGTTCTTTAGAAGCGCGATTAATCGAATAAGACAATCCGCGATCGCTGATTTTGGCGGCACAACCAAAAAAAAGAGTGGATTGAAATAAAAAGGCCCAGGAAAACAAACTGATCATCAGGGGCTGGATCAGCAAACCGACGATGGTACCGAAATACCGGTGAACGAGCGGGGTAATTCCGAGATTGATGCCGACCGAAATAAACCCCATCACACTGAAAAACAGAGATAAAAAGGCCGTTCGGGCTTCTCTTTCAGGGTAAGAAGCCTCAACGGTATTTAGGAATTGATAGTCAATTAGAGGGGATACCAGTTGTGCCAGCAACATTACGGCTGCAATCAACAGTAGATATCGATTTTGCCCCAGAACTCGCCAACCGCCCCTACCGGCAGCTTCGACGGGAACCACATTTTCGACTTCACAGTACAAACCGATGTGCCCCATCACCCAGGTCAGCGCAAAGATAATTCCGATGGTTACTGCAGCCGTCAACAACAGGTCCGGAGTTTGCAAATGGGTGTACTGAATTAACAGGGCCGATAAACCGCCCCCGGCTATGCCGCCGACCAACCCGCCCGTGCCAACGAATCCATACCAGGATTTTCCTTCCCGGGTGGTATAAATAGAATCTGTCAGGCTCCAGAACTGTTCAACCAGGACAACGCTGAGAATGTCCACAAACACATAAAAGCTGACGGGAACAATCGGACCCGGCAGATAAATCAAAAAGCGAAATAAAACCAGTAAACTGCTGATAACCAGGCAGGTACCCAATACAACTTTAAACCGGCTGTGACGGGCGACCAAGCGGTGATAAAAGGTAATAAACACCACCATGGTCAGGGCCGTGATGATCCACACGTAGGGGAGGCGTTCGGCGCCCAGGGCCTCGATAAAAAGCGAGCGGCTGGCCGGCTTCAACTGATAAAGCGCCGTAATAATGAGAAAGAAATTTGTGAACAGAAAGGATGCCCTAACTCCCGGCTTACGAAGAGTGATGAATCGGCCGTTACATTCCGGGTCCTGATTGGTAGATTTCACTTGATTTTACCCCAAAAAATGGCAATAATAAATAGATATGAATAAGCTGGCATCCCTTTTAAGATTTTCTGCATTTTTTTTCCTGATTCTGGCCGTCCCGACTTATGCCCAGCGGGGGCCGGCCGATTTATCGGAAAGCTGTGA
>Ga0316198_10000980_pt1 | contig 16131 bp, 18 predicted proteins | sample OudBieAanoxic_MG_FD_204935 | JGI IMG/M metagenome (GOLD analysis project Ga0316198, IMG submission 204935) | Coastal sediment microbial communities from Oude Bieten Haven, Netherlands - site A anoxic | ecosystem: Environmental > Aquatic > Marine > Coastal > Sediment | place: Netherlands...
CGCTGCCCCGGTCGCTGCCCCGGTCGCTGCCCCGGTCGCTGCCCCGGTCGCTGCCCCGGTCGCTGCCCCGGTCGCTGTCGCTGCTCATCGGGCACGGGCACGGGCACGGGCACGGGTACGGGTACGGGTACGGAAACGGGCGCGGACGCGGGGGTTGCCTTGACGCGGGGCGGCTCCGGACCCATACTAAATCTGTTCCACGCTGTACAACTGAAGGGAAAGTTTTATGTTGGCGAAGGCGTATTCTGCCACGCCGCGCGGCGTGGATGCGTTGTTCGTAACCGTGGAAGTGGACCGGATTCGTGCCCAGAACCCATCGACGACGGTGGTCGGGCTGCCCGATCCCGCGGTCCGCGAGGCCAAGGAGCGGATCTTCTCGGCCATCCGGCACCTCGGTCGCCGATCCGAGGCGGCCAACACTGTGTTCAATCTGGCTCCGGCTGACGAGAGGAAGGAAGGGGCGGCCCTCGACCTGCCCATGGCCATGGCCTTCCTCGCGTCGGCCGGTCACCTGCCCAAGGAGAAGCTCGAAGATCGGCTCCTTGTCGGTGAGTTGTCTCTTGAAGGGCGGCTCCAACCTGTGCGGGGGGTTCTGCCCATCGTCCTCGCTGCTCGCCGGCACGGGGTGGGGGAGGTGATTCTCCCGCAGTCGAATCTCCCCGAGGGTTCGGTGGTTTCGGGCATCCGCGTGATCGGTGCCGCGACCCTGGGTGAGGTGATGCGGTATCTCCGGGACGGTGAGGTGCCTGAGATCACCGAATCCGCTGGCGGAGAGGACAACTTTGTCGCAGCCGCTCCGGATCTCTCCGATGTGGTCGGCCAGGAACAGGCTCGCCGCGCTCTCGAGGTTGCGGCCGCGGGTGGTCACCACCTGCTCTTCATGGGTCCCCCCGGTTGCGGCAAGTCCATGCTCGCGCGTCGCCTGCCGGGGATTTTGCCACCGTTGGAGTCAGAGGAAGCGCTCCAGGTGACCAGCGTTTACTCGGTCTCGACAAGAGTGCCGCGGCCACGTGGCCTTCTCTCCAGGCGGCCGTTTCGCGCGCCGCACCACACGATCTCCAATGCGGCGCTCATCGGCGGTGGGTCGAGTCCCCAACCGGGCGAGGTCTCCCTCGCGCACCACGGGGTGCTCTTTCTCGACGAACTCACCGAGTTTCGCCGCGATGTCCTCGAGGGTCTGCGTCAGCCCCTCGAGGATCGGACGGTGACGGTCGCCCGGGCGCAGGCGACTCTGACGTTTCCGTCCGCCTTCCAGATGGTGGCGGCGGCGAATCCGTGCCCCTGCGGGTACCTGGGCGACGAACGGCGCGAGTGCGTCTGCACACCGCCGGCTGTGGACCGTTACCGATCGCGGCTGTCGGGGCCGCTCCTCGATCGGCTCGATCTTCAGGTGTCGGTTGCGTCGGTTCCGTGGCGGGAGCTGTCCCGGGATCGCCGGGGGGAGGCGTCGGCAGCGGTGGCTGCACGGGTCGCCGCGGCGAGGCGGCGGGCCCGGGACCGGTTTGGACCAGGCGGACCGCTGTCCAATGGCGATATGGGTTCGGAGGCGATCCGGCAGTGGGCCGCGCCCGACGACGATGGTCGGCGGCTGCTCGAGCACGCCAGCAGGGCTCTCGGGTTGTCCGCCCGGGCCTGGCACCGCATCCTCAGGGTGGCGAGGACCATCGCCGATCTCGCTGACGACGATCACGTCAAAGCACCTCATTTAGCCGAGGCCATCGCCTACCGAAGCCTGGACCGAAGGGAAGGCCTTCCACCCCTGGGAACCCTCGGGGTGGTGAAATGAAAGACAAAGAGCGTAACCGAATCGAGGAGATCGGCAAGGCGATCGTCCATTCTGCGATCCGGGTCCATCGGTCCCTGGGCCCTGGCTTGCGCGAATCAACCTATCAAGCTTGTCTCGCGACCGACCTGAGGAGGGCGAGACTCCGGGTCGATACGGAGGTAGACCTCCCGATTGACTACCGAGGACACCGAGTTGAAGTCGGCTATCGCATCGACATGCTGGTCGAAGGATCCGTCGTCATCGAGAACAAGGCGGTAGAGCGTCTTCTCCCTGTCCATACCGCCCAGGTATTGACGTATCTGGAACTCAGCGACCATTGGCTTGGCTATCTATTGAACTGGAATGTCACATTGATGAAATTGGGTATCCACCGATTTGTCGTCGGGTATCGGTACGAAGTTAATCAGTCCGGCAGACAGGCCACACAATTCAGGAGGGGGCATGGGTAACCTGAGCGAAGATATTTGAAACACAAGGATCACGAAGGGCCACGAAGGTTCCACGAAGCAGCGCATTTTTGACCCCGGACCCCGTATGCACCGGGCTGTGATTCCACTCCGGAACGTTGCGATGGGCCAACAAGATGTTCTTTGTGGTTTCTTCGTGGCCCTTTGTGCTCTTCGTGTTTTAAAACACGTGCGCCGATGAAACGGCAATACGACGGAGTAATCCTCTGCTCTCTCAGCTGTTGGTAACATCCCTCATTTCAGGTTGAAGTTGATGGTGAGGATGTAGCGGACGCTGACCGGGTTTCCTTTGTAGGTGCTGGCTTCGAATTGCCACTGCTTTACTGCGTCGACGGCGCTTCTTGTGAGGCCGAGGGGGAGGCCCCTCAGTGCATTGACCGACTCGACTCGTCCATCGGTGTCGATGATGAGATCGAGAATGACCACACCCTGAATGCCGGCGTGGCGCGCAGGCTCTGTGTAACGCGGTTCGACCTTGTGGATGATCGTTGGTTCTGCGATGTCGAAGCCGGCGTGGACGATCGTCCTCTCCTCGACCACCGGGGGAGGTGCGATATCACCCGGCGGTGGAACGAAGATGACCGGCCCCTCGGGAATCTCTATTGCGACTGTCGGTTGGCGAATCACGGGTTCGGCCGGCTGCTCCGGGGGGGTCGAGATGATCGCCGGCCCCTGAGGCGGCGCCACCGGCACCTCGATCAGCATCGGTTCGGGTTCGCGCTCGGGCGGGATCAGGTTGACGAGCGTGATGGGGATCAAGACCTGCTCGGGCTCGTTGGGCGGCGCCTGGGCGATGGTGGGCCAGGTGACGGCGAAGATCCCGGCGTGGATGAGGGCTGCGACCACGATCCCGATGCGGAATCGGCGTCCGCCGTGCGGGTCCTCTTCCATCAGGTGTTCCCAGGACTGCGGGCTGCGGGGTCGACCATCGATGCTCATGGGTTGTCTCCTTGGAAAGTAGGACCCCCCACCACCAAAGAAGTTCCACGCATCCGGGTGCACCACCGTCTTCCCCATGGATCTGATCGACCTCTCGGTTCCATTCAGCGATCAAGTCGACTGCGATCGCCGACCGAAGGGCCGGTGACGGTTGATCGAAGATGTGCAAATCCGGGTGTTTGGAGCAATCCACCACAAATAATTGACGATCGGTGAGTGATCACTCTCGCGCGACTCATTTGATTATGCTATTTTTCACAACCCCTGAAGACAGGGGAGGGTGCGAGCTCACGCCGGTCGGTTTGACAGTCTACTCAGCGAGGCTAGAATGGCAGGCGTTGCGGTTGCGGAGTGATTCGAGACGAAGGAGAATCGATGGAGCACTACGTTCCAATTCTGGTCTTCTCGCTGGTCGCCATAACGATTCCGATATTGCTGTTGTTGCTCACCAAGGTGATCCGCGCCGGCTCGCCCAATCCGATCAAAGGCGAGCCTTACGAGTGCGGTGTCGAGCCCACAAGTTTCGCGTTCGATACCCGCTTTTCCATTCGGTACTACGTCATTGCGGTCCTGTTCGTCGTGTTTGACGTGGAAACGATCTTCCTCTTCCCGTGGGCGGTGAGCTTCGAACGGTTGGCGGTCTTCGGTTTTGTCGAGATGGTGATTTTCCTGGCGATCCTGCTCGTGGGCTATATCTACGCCTGGAGGAGGGGGGCCCTGGAATGGGCATGATCGAAAACCGCTTCAAACCGAGCGTCATCACCACCACCTACGACAAGCTCTTCAACTGGGCGCGGAAGAACTCGCTGTGGCCGATGCAGTTCGGGCTTGCCTGCTGCGCGATCGAGATGATGGCGACGCTTGATGCGCGCTACGATCTCGCCCGTTTCGGCGCCGAGGTTTTTCGCGGATCACCGCGTCAGGCTGATCTGATGATCGTCTCCGGCACGGTGACGGAAAAGATGGCGCCCATGATCAAGCGACTCTACCTCCAGATGGGTGATCCCAAGTGGGTGATCGCCATGGGATCGTGCGCCACCTGCGGCGGGCCCTACAAAACCTACGCGGTCACCCAGGGAGTCGATCGGATCATCCCGGTGGATGTCTATATTCCCGGGTGCCCACCGCGGCCGGAAGCGCTGATCCACGGGATCATGGAACTCCAAAAGAAGATCGATCGGCGGACCATCGCCAAGACCGAGGCTTCGTGAGGCAGTCATGACTGACGATATTTCCAAGCCCCCCGAAGATACGCCGATGCCCGACGATACTGTCAAACCATCGCCCGAGCCCTCCGCCGTGGATACCGACAAGCCCGCCGAGGCCAAGCCGAAGGTGACCGACGAAGAGAAGGCCGCCAAGATTGCTGCGGCCAAGGCCAAGGCGGCCGCGAAGAAGGCCGCGGAAGAAAACGCCGAGCCCAAGCCGCCGTGGGAGGAGAAGCCTGTCCCCCCCGAACGTCTGGACGGCAGCGATGATCCCGATGTCGTGGCATTGGCCGAGGGTGTCGAGGATGCGGTGCTCTCAGCCGACCGCTTCGCCGGCGACCTGACGGTGACGATCCCGGCAGCGAAGATCGTCGAAGTCTGCAGTTTTTTCAAGAACGAGCGGGGTTTCGCCTTTCTCGTCGATCTCACGGCCATTGACTGGCCCGAGCGCGAAGAGGGCCGCTTCGACGTGGTCTATTGGATGCACCGCTTCGACGACTCCTGCCGACTCCGCCTCGTGGCGGTGGTGGCAGAGGATCAAATCATCGAATCGGTGACCGGGGTCTGGAAGGTCGCCAATTGGATGGAGCGCGAGGTCTACGATCTCTACGGTATCGTCTTCGCCAACCACCCGAGCCTCGAGCGCATTCTGACCTGGGAAGGTTTCAACGGCCATCCCCTGCGCAAGGACTTTCCCCTTGAGGGAATCGACACCGGCGCCGCCATCTATCCCGATGTCTACCCGACAGGCGGTGGGCCGGTGGTGAAGCCTGAGCAGAAGACCGAGAAGGGGGAAAAGGCATGAGCGGTCCCGAGACATCCCTCTTCGATATCGAGGAAATGGAGATCAACTTCGGGCCTCAACACCCGGCAACGCACGGCGTGCTCCGGGTGATGGTGAAGCTCGACGGTGAAAAGATCGTCGAATCCAAGCCGATCATCGGCTATCTCCACCGCGGCACCGAAAAGCTCTTCGAGACCATGGACTTCCCGGCGTGCATCCCGCACACCGACCGGATGGACTATGTCGCGGCGGCAACCAACAACCAGGGCTTCTGCGTCACCATGGAGAAGCTCCTCGGGATCTCCATCCCGCCACGGGCCGCCTACATCCGGATGATCCTCGCCGAGCTCCAGCGGCTGGCGTCGCATCTGGTCTGGTTTGCCACCCACGCCATCGATATCGGCGCCATCACACCGTTCTTCTATAACTTCCGCGACCGCGATGAGATCCTGGATCTCTTCGAGGAGTACTGCGGCGCCCGCCTGACCCTCAACACCATGAAGATCGGTGGGGTGCCCTACGAACTGCCCGATGGTTGGCTCGATCGTTGCCGCAAGGTGGCGGATGCCTTCCCGGGCAGGATCGATGAGTACGAGACCCTTCTCACCGAGAATCGAATTTGGAAGAAACGTACCATCGGCATCGGCGTGATCTCGCCCGAGGAGGCAATCGAGTGGGGCCTGACGGGACCTCCGCTCCGCGGTTCTGGGGTCAACTGGGACATCCGCAAGGTCTTCCCATATGACCGCTATGACGAGATTGATTTCGAAATCCCCATCGGGAAGAACTGCGATACCTACGATCGGTACCTCGTGCGGGTCGAGGAGATGCGGCAGTCGGTGCGGATCATCCAGCAATGTCTCGATCGGCTTCCCGACGGGCCCATCATGGCGCGCGCGCCCAAAGTTCTTCGGGCCAAGGAAGGCATGGTCTATGGGGCAGTCGAAGCGCCCAAGGGTGAGCTCGGCTACTTCATTGTGACAACCGAGAAAGGCACCAAGCCCTATCGCTGTCATGTCCGACCGCCTTCGTTCATCAACCTCCAGGCGATGCCGGCGATGATCGAGGGTCATCTCGTGGCCGACATGATTGCCGTCATCGGCACCCTGGATATCGTGCTTGGGGAGATCGACCGATGACTGATCCTCTGGTTCAGCTCCTCGTCCTTCCCGTGGTCAAGCTGGTGGTGATTCTCACCGCCCTGTTGTTGATCGTCGCGTACCTGACCCTGCTCGAGCGCAGGGTGCTCGGCTTCATGCAGGTTCGTCTCGGACCGAACCGTGTCGGTCCCAAGGGTCTGTTCCAACCCTTTGCCGATGTCTTCAAGCTCTTTGTCAAGGAAGACCTGACCCCTGCCGGCGCCCAAAAGTTCGTTTTCATCCTCGCGCCGATGCTGATTTTCGTGCCGTCGTTCCTGGTGTGGTCGGTGATCCCCTTCGGCGAGACTTTCAGTGTCGCCGGAGTGGCGGTTGAGCCCTTCATCGCCGACATCAACATCGCCGTCCTCTTCATCCTCGCGATCTCGTCGATCGGGGTCTATGGCCTCATCCTTGGCGGCTGGGCCTCGAACAACAAGTTTTCGTTGATGGGTGGTCTGAGATCTGCGGCGCAGATGATCTCTTACGAAGTGCCGATGGGCTTTGCCGTCGTGTCGGTGCTGCTGATGTCCGGGACCCTGTCGATGGTCGGGATCGTCGAGTCGCAGCGTGCCGCCGAGTGGTGGTGGGTCTTTCCCGGGGTGCTCGGATTCGGTATCTATTGTGTCTGCGGCGTCGCCGAGACCAACCGCAACCCGTTTGATCTTCCCGAGGCCGAGGCCGAACTCGTGGCCGGCTTCCACACCGAGTACTCGGGAATGAAATTCGCGCTCTTCTATCTCGCCGAGTACATGAACATGCTGTTGGTCTCCTCCTTGGCGGTGATCTTCTTCTTCGGCGGCTGGCTGCCGCCCTTCCCGAACCTTCTCGCGGGTTTTTGGCAGCTGCCCGTTCTGGCCTGGATTCCGCCGGTCGCCTGGTACTTCGCCAAGGTGATGTGTTTCATATTTGTCTTTATCTGGTTCCGCGGCACCTTCCCACGCTATCGCTTTGATCAGCTCATGGCGATCGGGTGGAAATGGTTGTTGCCGCTTTCTCTTGCCAACGTCCTGCTGGTCGGAATCGGCGTTCTCGTGTTCAGGGTCTGGGGATAGGGATGGGTTTCATGGACTTCCTCGGCAAGCTCGTGCCCTTCGAGCTCTTCAAAGGGATGGCGGTCACTGGCGGCTACTTTTTCCGTCGCAAGGAGACGATCCAGTATCCGGAAACACGTATGGAGCCGGCGGATCGTTTTCGCGGGATGTTCGGCTATGACCTCGACCGCTGCATCGATTGCAGTCTCTGCGCCAAGGCCTGCCCCATCGACATCATCTTCATCGAAGACCATGTCGAGGTGAACCCCGAAACCAAGAAGAAGAAAAAGGTCATCGACCGCTACGACATCGATGTCAAGCGGTGCATGTTCTGTGGTCTCTGCGAACTGGCCTGCCCCACCGAACCACGTTCGATCTGGCTGACCACTAAGACGTATGAAACTTCCACGTACGAGCGCAACGAAGGCTTGTATTTCTTCAAGGAGCGGTTGGCCAATTGGGAAGGCGTCACCGCCTTTCCCGGTGTCATCACCCCCGCCGAGGGCCAGGACCCAAAGAACCCCATGAGCAAACTTCCCGTCGAACCGGCCGCCGATCCGGCAACCAAAGAATAGGAGGAGCGGAGGATGGACTTTCTCGTCGTCAACTTCGCCGAAATCCTCTTTTACTGCCTGGCCGTCCTGACGGTGGCGGGAGGCATCGGCGTACTGGTTTTCAAAAGCCCGGTGCATGGGGCGCTCTCATTGCTGTTCTGCTTTGTCATGGTGGCGGCGCTCTTCCTGCTGCGCCACGCCGAGTTCCTGGCTGCCGTTCAGGTTCTGGTCTACGGCGGCGGAATCATGATTCTCTTCCTCTTCGTCATCATGTTGGTCAACATCAAGGGTCTGGCGCCCGAACAGGCATATCTGTCGCGTCTCGCTCCGTTGGCGATTGTCGGCGGTGTCCTTCTCGGAGTGCTCATCGCCTTTGGACTCGTCTTCGGAACGCTGGCCTCCGGCCACGGCGACGGAACCGGCCTACGCATGGTCGACGGTGTCGAGATCGGCAACACTGAAGCGATCGGCGCGGTCCTCTACACCAAGTATCTGGTGCCCTTTGAAGTGGTCTCGGTCGTGCTCCTGGTGGCCATGATCGGCGCAATCGTCTTTGGTAGGCGCACAGCCGGCCTTGAAGCCGGGGAGGGGGGCGTGAGTCATGATTGACGCCACGCACTATGTTGCGCTGTCGCTGATTCTCTTCTGCCTCGGGCTCATCGGGGTGATGATGCGGCGCAACTTCATCACCGTTCTCATGTCGTTGGAGCTCATGTTCAACGCGGTCAACCTCAACCTCATCGCGTTCAGTTTCAGGCTGTCGGATCTGGCGGGCCAGGTGCTGGCGATCTTCGTCATCACGGTGGCCGCCGCCGAGGCCGCCATCGGACTCGGGCTCATCATCGCCCTGGTCCGGCTCAAGGACACCGTCGCCCTCGATGAGGCCGACGTGATGCGGGGTTGACGGCATGAAGCTCTACGACTTCATCTGGCTCGTTCCCCTGTTCCCGCTCATGGGGGCAATCTTCAACGGGTTTGTCTCCAACCGGCGGGGCCTGTCTAAGAAGACTACTCAGAGCGTCGCTCTGCTCGGCGCGGGAGCCGCCTGGATCTACGGCTGGGCCGCGGTCCTTCAGTGGTATTTCACCGAAGACCACACCAAACCGTACGTGGTCAAGGCATTCACCTGGATCACCGGCGGCAATCTCACCATCGCCGACGGCAGCACCGCCGCGGTGGACATTTCCGCCTCGTTCCAGGTTGACCCGCTGTCCGCGGTGATGGTCGGTTTCGTGACCTTTGTCGGATTCCTCATCCACCTCTATTCCGTCGGCTACATGCACGGAGAGCCGGATCGCGACTACGCCCGCTACTTCGCCTATCTCAACCTCTTCATGTTCGCCATGCTGACCCTCGTCACCGGCTCCAATCTCCCGGTGCTCTTTGTCGGCTGGGAGGGCGTCGGGCTCTGCTCCTACCTGCTCATCGGCTTCTATTTCGAGAAGGGGTGGTGTGCGGCGGCGGGGATGAAGGCCTTCATCGTCAACCGGATCGGCGACTTCGGGTTCCTGCTCGCGATCTTCTTCGCCTTCTATTACTTCGGCACGTTGGAGTTCCGGGCTCTCTTCGATGCGATGGCAGCTGATCACGGCGGCCACTACGCGACCGCGGCCACAATCATCGGTCTGCTGCTCTTTGTCGGCGCCATCGGCAAGTCTGCCCAGATCCCGCTCTTTGTCTGGCTCCCCGACGCCATGGCCGGCCCCACCCCAGTGTCGGCTCTGATCCACGCCGCCACCATGGTCACCGCCGGCGTCTACATGGTGGCCCGGTGCAACTACTTCTACCAGATGAGCCCCACAGCCATGCTGACGGTGGCGGTCATCGGCGGTGTCACTGCTATCTTCTCTGCCACCATCGGTCTGGTACAGAACGACATCAAAAAGGTGCTCGCCTACTCGACGGTCTCCCAGCTCGGCTACATGTTCCTCGCCGCCGGTGTCGGGGCCTATGTCGCAGCCATCTTCCACGTCGTCACCCACGCCTTCTTCAAGGCCTGCCTCTTCCTCGGTTCCGGTTCGGTGATCCACGCCTGCGGAGGCGAACAGGACATGCGGAAGATGGGCGGGTTGAAAAAGTACATGCCGACCACCTACTGGACGTTTTGGGTGGCCACGGTGGCCATCGCCGGGATTCCGCCGCTTGCAGGCTTTGTTTCCAAGGACGCCATCCTGGCCAAGGCATTCGAAGCCGGCTACACCGATCTCAACCACCACGGCGGGATCTATTATCTGCTTTGGTTCCTGGGGCTCGCAGGCGCGGCGATGACCGCGTTTTACATGTTCCGACTCGTCTACATGACCTTCGAAGGATCGTTCCGTGGCGGCGAGGAAGCGGAGCACCACCTGCACGAATCGCCCTGGACCATGACTCTGCCGCTCCAGATCCTGGCGGTTCTCTCCATCATCGGCGGTGTAGTCATCGGGTTCCCGGGTCAGCTCTTCCACCTCGAAGGGTGGAGCTTCATCGACCGGTTCCTGGGCCCGGTGGTCCTGACCCACGGAGAACACCACGGTCACGCGTTGAGCCTCGGGCTCGAGTGGGTTTTGGTGGCGGTATCGGTGGCGGTCGCGGTCGCGGGCATCCTCGTCGCCCGGCTCTTCTATCTCAAGGATCCGGGATTCACCCGGGCGAGCTACCTCGCGAGCAGATTCCCGTTGATCTATCGACTGCTGCTCAACAAGTACTGGGTCGATGAAATCTACGCTGCGATCATCATTCGCCCCATCTTGAAGCTCTCCGACCTCTTGTGGGAGTTCGATGCGCGGGTCGTGGACGGTACGGTCAACGGCGTTCGGAACATGACCGTTGGTTCGTCGTGGGTGTCGGGGATCTTCGATCTCCAGGTCGTGGACGGACTGGTGAACTTGGTGGGCAGATCCTACGATGTGGCCAGTCGCCAGTTCCGGCGGCTCCAGGTGGGTTTCGCCCAGGGGTACGCCATGGTGATGGTCTTCGGAGCAGCGCTGCTGCTCGGCATTTTCTTTGTCGTGAATCTCTAGGCTAGAGAACGGAAACAAACATGGATACACAGTACGGCTGGCTCCTCAACCTGATCTGTTACCTGCCGTTGGCGGGGGCTCTGCTCATTGTCTTCTTCATGAAGAAGGAGAACGTCGGCGCCATCAAGATGGCGGCCGTCACCATCGCCGGCGTCGACTTTGTGCTTTCACTGCCGCTATGGTTCCTCTACCGGACCGATGGCGCGGAGTTCCAGTTCGCCAGCCAGGCGGATTGGATTCCGTCGGTGGGTGCGCGGTATCTCTTCGGGGTCGATGGTTTCGCCATCCTGCTGATCCTGATGACGACCATGCTCGGTTTTATTGCGGTCTACAGCTCGTTCACCGCGATCACGAATCGGGAGAAGGAGTACTACGTATTCCTCCTGATGCTGCAGACCGGGATGATGGGTGTCTTCTGCTCCCTGGATTTCGTTCTCTTCTATGTCTTCTGGGAAGTCATGCTGGTGCCGATGTATTTTCTCATCGGTGTCTGGGGTGGTCCCCGCAAGCTCTACGCGGCCATCAAGTTCTTTCTCTATACCCTGGTCGGTTCGGTGCTCATGCTGGTTGGGATTCTGGCGCTCTATTTCTATAACGCGGGCGGGCTCAAAGCCATCGGTCTCGTGGGTCTCGGGAACGCCCCGAGCTTCTCGATTCCGCACCTCTACACGATAGCCCCGCAGGTTCCACCCGAACTTCAGTTCTGGATCTTCCTTGCTTTCTTTGTCGGCTTTGCCATCAAGGTGCCCATGTTTCCGTTCCACACATGGTTGCCCGATGCCCACGTCGAGGCTCCGACGGCGGGCTCGGTGATTCTGGCCGGTGTTCTGCTGAAGATGGGGACCTACGGTTTTGTCCGCCTCTCACTGCCTCTGCTTCCCGACGCCACCGTCAAGGCGGTGCCCTGGGTCGGCGTGCTGGCCATCATTGCCATCGTCTACGGCGCGCTGGTGGCCATGGCGCAAAAAGACATGAAGAAGCTCGTGGCCTACTCTTCGGTGAGTCACATGGGTTTCATCATGCTCGGGATCTTCGCCCTCAATGATCCGGGTTTACGCGGCGCGATTCTGCAGATGCTCAACCACGGTGCTGCCACCGGCGCCCTCTTCCTCTTGGTTGGCATCGTTTACGAGCGGCGCCACAACAGGCTGATCTCCGAGTACGGGGGAATCGCGAAGGTCATGCCCGTCTACGCGACCTTCTTCCTGATCATCACGATGGCCTCCATCGGGCTGCCGACCCTCAACGGTTTTATCGGCGAGTTCTTGATTCTGATCGGCGCCTTCAACCATAGCTGGGTCTGGGCACTCTTCGCGGCCTCGGGAATCGTTCTCGGCGCCGGTTACATGTTGTGGCTCTACCAGCGGGTCTTCTTCGGCGAGCTCTCCAACGAGAAGAACAAGGACCTGAAGGATCTCAACCTCCGCGAGCGGTGGACTCTGATTCCGTTGATCGTCGTATGCTTCTGGATCGGGCTTTATCCCAAGCCCTTCTTCGATCGGATGCAACCGACGGTGGACCGGGTCATGGAGCGGGTCAGTGTTGCTCTGCCTGAGACGGACCTGGGCTTTCTCTATGGCGGCGAGGGTGAGACCGACCACGCCGAAGAGTCCGAGTCGAAGCACGGGGAGTAGACCATGTCGCTGGCGGACTTCGTCCCGTTCCTGCCGGAGATCTTTCTCGCGGTCGCGGCGTTCACCGTGCTGCTGGCAGGGATCCCCCTCGGCCGCCAGGGATCACGACCCGTGATTGCCCTCGCCATCGCGGCTCTCGCGGTGACCGCTGGTTTGATTTTCTTTGTCGGACGACCCGTCGCCGGTCCGCAGCTGATTCTCGGCGACATGTTGGTTGTCGATCAGTTTGCCGTCTTTTTCAAGATCTTGGTCCTGGCTGCATCGGCGTTGGCCTTGCTCATGTCCGCCGGCTACCTCGATCGGTCGGGTTACAGCGGCGGTGAGTTCGCTTCGCTGGTTCTCTGTGCCGATCTCGGGATGTTTATCATGGCGTCGGGCGCGAACCTGGCGAGCCTCTATGTCGGCCTCGAGCTCATGGCGCTGTCGGTGTATGTCCTAGTCGGCTATTTCAAGCTCGAGGTCAAATCGAACGAAGGCGCCGTCAAGTACTTTGTGCTTGGCGCGACCTCGTCAGCCGTTCTCCTCTACGGAATCTCGCTGATCTACGGCACGACGGGCAGCCTCGACCTGGAGACCATCCGAGTCACCCTCGCCGAGGTGCCGAACGAGAACGTGTTGCTGCTGCTCGGGATCGCGCTTGTCGCGTTCGGAATGCTCTTCAAAGTGGCGGCGGTGCCGTTTCACGTCTGGACCCCCGATGCCTATGAAGGAGCGCCGACACCGGTGACGGCGTTCATTTCGGTGGCGCCCAAGGCAATAGCCTTTGCAATGTTCCTCAGGCTCTTTGCCGGGACTTTTGCTGGCGAAGTCGAGCACTGGCGGATCTTGCTGTGGATCGCTTCCGCGGCCACCATGATCTACGGCAACGTGGCCGCCCTGACCCAGAACAACGTCAAGCGGATGCTCGCGTACTCGTCCATCGCCCACGCCGGCTATGCTCTGATGGGTTTGGTGGCGGCGTCCGATGCCGGCACCTGGGCCGTGCTCATGTACATGGTCATCTACGCGTTCATGAACCTGGGCGCCTTCGGTTTTGTCATCCTTCTCGAGTCCAAGGGCTATGCCGGAGAACGTATTGAAGATTTTGCCGGCCTCTCACGGCGTCATCCCGGCGCGGCTGCGGGGATGCTGATCTTCATGCTGGGCCTGGCCGGGATCCCACCGACCGCGGGTTTCATGGGCAAACTCTATCTGTGGGCCGCCACCGTCGAAGCCGGCTATGTCGTGCTGGCGGTTATCTCGGTGCTCATGTCGGCGGTGAGTCTCTACTACTACTTCCGGATCGTGGTTCAGATGTATCTCAAGGACGGGGAAGAAGAGGGCGAGTCTCCGGCGGAGATGCTCAGCGATCGCTGGACCGGCGCCGCCATCGCGGTGTGCGCGGTTCTGACTCTCGCGTTCGGCGTCTGGCCTGCTCCCCTGGTGGGGTGGGCAAAGAGCGGTTTGATCGCTCTTGGTCTGGTCTGATCCACGCGCTGCAAGGGAATCAGAGTAGAGTAGGAGAATGGCGCAAAAGAAGAAAGCCGTCAGGTACGCGAGCAATTGGCTCAACGCCTCGGTCGTCGGGATCCAGTTTCCCGTCGCCATGGCAATCGGCTATTTCTGGGGCAAATGGATGGATGGGCTTTTTGGCACCGAGCCATGGCTGACCATCATCTTTTTCATCTTCGGACTCGTCGCCGGCTTTGTAAATCTCTTCCGTCTCACCATGGCGACCGCGCGCGAAGAAGAACGTCTGTCAGAGGAATACCAGGATCCCGATGGCGGCTCCGACGCCCCCTGAACCCAAACCCGAATTCTCCCTCAAGAAGGTCGTACGCCTGGCCTGGATCTTTGTGTTCGTGGGCGCATTTTCAGAACTTGTGATTTTTCTCTCAATCTCAGGTGCTTTGTGCTTGACCGCGGCGGGCTCGGTGGCTATTATCAATTTTCGATGGTTGGAGATGGTCATCGAAAGAGTGGTCCAGCCCGGTAAACCGAGTTTCGACCTCTCGAGCATCTTCCACATCATCGGACGGTTCGCGTTGCTCGCTTTTGTACTCGCTGCAGTCGCTTGGCTGCCGCAAATCGACCCGGTGGCGATAGTCCTCGGGTTTTCGGCCCCGGTGGCCGCTCTCATTGTCGAGGGGGTCCGCCAGAGTCGAGTTGGAGGAGGTTGATTTGGAACATCCCCTTTCGATTCTCTACCATCCCGTCAACCGGCTTCTGATCGCCATCTTCGGGGAGTCTGGCGAGACATATCAGAGCTTGATGGGTCTGCATTCCGCTGGCTACTGGCTACCCGACAACGCCATCATGTCGATGCTCGTCGTGATCGTCGTGGCCGCCATCCTGATCCCTGTGAGCCGTAAGCTCTCGGTGGAATCACCACGCAAGCTCCAGTCGATGCTCGAGATCCTCCTGACCGGTCTCGAGGACCTCATCGAGGACGTGGTCGGACACGGCAACGGCAAGCGTTTCCTTCCCTTGATCTGCGGTTTGGCGTTCTTCATCTTCATCGGCAACATCTTCGGGATCTTCTATTTCGTCCAGCCGCCCACCGCCGATCTGTCGACCACTTTCGCGCTGTCGATCACGGCGTTCGTGTTCTACAACGTGGTCGGGATTCGGAAGAACGGACTGTGGAACTATCTCAAGCATTTTGCCGGGCCGCTGCCGTTGTTGGCGCCGCTGATGGTCCCCATCGAGATTATCTCGCACCTGGCGCGGATCCTGTCACTGGCCCTGCGGCTCTTCGGCAACATCTTCGGCGAGCACACGGCGACCGGGATCTTCTTTGCGATGTTTCCGTTCATCCTTCCGTGGCCCATGATGGGTCTCGGGATTTTCGGCTCGTTTCTGCAGGCATTCATCTTCATCATGCTCACGATGGCGTATCTCAACGGCGCCGTGGGAGCAGAGGAACACTAATAACCGAAGAATCTAGTTCGAGGAGGAGGAAGAGCATGAGTCGACGTTTTGCATTCTTGGCAGTCATGATGGTGGTTCTCGCGGCAGCCGCTCCGGCGATGGCAGCGGACACCGGCGACGCCGCCGCTGGATCGAGCAGCCCGTGGGGTCTTTTTGCACCGGCGCTGGCGATCGGCATCGCAGCCGCTTTCGGATCCCTGGGACAGGGCAAAGGTCTTGCCGCCGCGTGTGAGGCCATCGGCCGCAATCCCGGCGCGGTTGGACCCATTCGGATCACGATGATCATCGGTCTCGCGCTGATTGAATCCCTCGTGATCTACGCGCTCATCATCGCGTTCCTGCTGCTTCCCTAGTCGAAGCTCTCAACAACCAAGTGCTGACGGGGCCCTTTGGGGCCCCGTTTTCCATTTCTGCAACGGGACTGTTTCTTGAGTGAAACATTACTATTGTTTTGAAATATTTAACCTACTGGTTGACATCAATGTTTCATATATGTATCATGCCCTCACTTTGGAGGCAGCATGAGCCAGATAGCCGAACCGAGAAAATGGGATTTCAGCACCGGCGCCCTGCCGTATCGTGACCAGCTCTTCAAAAGCGCCCTCCGCATGACCCGGTCGGTCGAGGACGCAGAGGATCTCCTGCAGGAGACCTACCTCAAGGCCTACAAGTACTAC
>Ga0316198_10000981_pt1 | contig 16104 bp, 26 predicted proteins | sample OudBieAanoxic_MG_FD_204935 | JGI IMG/M metagenome (GOLD analysis project Ga0316198, IMG submission 204935) | Coastal sediment microbial communities from Oude Bieten Haven, Netherlands - site A anoxic | ecosystem: Environmental > Aquatic > Marine > Coastal > Sediment | place: Netherlands...
CCACTCAACATTTTTGTCTATAGGCTTATTAATGAAGAAGATAACTTGGATCATTACACTACTATTGAGGACGGCGTGACATGCAATCAAAAATGAGAATGTCACGGATGAATATGATCGAGCAGCTGAAGGATCCTAAGTACGAAGGCTTTCTTGACCAGTTCAGGTGTAAACAATATGCCAAAAGGCAGCTTATTAGTGTACCTAGTGCAGAAAATAATGAGGTGTTTCTTGTACTTTCCGGCAGGGTACGTGTTTACCTTTCTTATGAAGGGCGTGAGTTTACACTTTGTTTCCTGGAACCCGGGGATATTTTTAGCACTCATACTCGAGCGTTTTTGGAAGCCTCAAAAGAATCGGCATTGATGTTAATTGCAGCCAGTGAATTTCGTAAAAAAATCAAACAATTTCCTGAATTTGCCATGGTAATGACAGGTATTCTAGGAGAGGTTTTGGGGAGCACTCTGGATATCATCGAGGGAATGATATTTCATGATACCCAGTATCGGCTGATAGAATTCATTTTATCATGGGGACAAGAATCGGGTGTACAAACTCCCGATGGCTTACGATTTGAGTGCGATCTCAGTATGGAAGATATTTCATTGTTAATTGGAACCACTCGTCAGACTGCATCTTCACTATTTAATAACCTGATCAGAAATGGTTACCTTGTAAGAGAGGGAAGAAAGGTATTTATCATTACTCGGTTAGAGGATTTGAAGCGTTTACTGGAGTGTGAAAAATCATGAGCCGCTTCGTCATCAATACTAAGTTGTCACTTTACTTGAAGCAATTTTCTACCCATTAGGGGAAATGTATTTAATGTGTTTATCCATACCTTCTGAAATTGTTGAAATTCACGAAGATGCGAGCAGTGTAGTTGTCGACACTATGGGCGTGAAACGGACGGTAAGTTCTCACTTGATGACTGAAACACTGTTAATCGGTGATTACGTGCTTATTCATATCGGTTTTATCATGGAAAAAATTGATACTTGTGCTGCAAAGCAGAGTCTTGAGCAATACGAAAACTTTTTGGATAAAATGGAAATCGAAGGTGGTTAAGAAGCGGAGTAATAAATCAAAAGTTTAAGTTGGCGCTTTCAAGTGCTTTAAGTATGCAGAACTTAGCTATTTTTTTGATGAGCACAGATAAATCTTACTCTGCACTATATTTATGCAATGGCTGCAATGCTCGAACAATTTGGAGTTTAATCTATTGCTTGCACTGTGCTTGCGGCATAATGGCGCTATGTACTTAATAGAGTCGTTATAATGGACAAGCAGCAAGACAGTTACATGACTGAAGAAACACTAATTGAAATAGTCGAAAATCAAATTGCCGATGGTGAACCAAAAAAGGTAAAAGAAACCTTGATGCGTTTAGTCATGACAGGCACACCGCGTGAGGAAGTGATTCAATGGATGGCGTGCGCGTTGGCTATCGAAGTTTTCGATGTCATGAAAAATGGGGCCTCATTTAACGAAAAACGTTATAGCCAGCATTTGGATGCACTACCGAATATGGATTGGATGGAAGATCAATAGCAACCCATAAATTCCTGTTCAATGAGATCCCGATAAGTGTCTTTATCGGGATCTCATTGAAAAGTCGAAATAAAGATGTTGGAGCCTGCAAAGTGATACTTTTGTGCTGTGGCAATATCTGCTTATGCGCACAATGTATAAAAAGTGAAACAAGGAAGGGAGGCCACAAAAAGCAGCCTTTACAACGAGTTACATTAGATTGAAAGTGTTACCTATGAAGAAATTATTTCTTGGGTTAGCAGTGTGAATCAATAAAACTATCATCAAATTTCGCGTGATGAATTGCATTTATCAGCTTCCCTAACTGCTCCTTAGCTTCTGGGTCCTTTTCGCGCCATTCCAGACTGTAAATCATCAAGATACCAGCATTCATGTGCAAAATTTTCGCGAACTGAATCAAAACAGAATTCTTAGGGAAAGAGCGATTAATACGCCATCCAGAAACCCCGCCCTGTGAAAATCCATACTTCTTCATAACCTGATAGTCAGATGTCAGTCCTGTCGCGTCTTTGACTAGGTCGAGCAATTCTGAGGGTTCCATTTTTTTAACCTGTCCAGTGTTTTTTATGGTTTTAGTTTAGATGCAAGATGTTATTGCTGCAATGCATCGCAACGGTGCTTTGTACAAAGTAATGCTTTCATGTAGTGTTTATTCGTCCAGTGTGTGGCGGCTTGTTGAATTGATCCCGATGAGTCGCCGCAATCCTAATCACTGGCATCACTGGAGGCGAGACCATGAAATACAAATTTATTCCGGGTACAAATATCGAAATCCCTTGCTACTCACCACTCCCTGTTACTGCCAAAGGCATAGACCGTGAGAAGCTGGCAAAAAATGCCGAGTGCATACGCTATCTAAATCACCACTTCTTTGGTAAAGCCAATTCAAGAACAATAAATAACACATCGAACCTGAACGTTGCATTAACGGTTGGGGGTGTAAGATGATTCCATTTTCAAGTCCGAAATTTAGAGCCGGCTTTTTTTTGGTGGAAGCACGAGAAGCGCGGCTTAGTGGCGATAGAAAGGAGGCGAGATGGTGTCTCGAAAGGGCTTCATTTTGGCGAAGGGAAGCAAGTAGGTGTCACCAGTTAGCTTCTTTGATGCAAGATGCTGGCGGTTTTGAGGTTGTTGCAGAGCAAGCTCATTCACATATTGATGCTTTACATAAGGTTTTAAAGGCTACTTATGTAGAGCTGCCGCTCTCGTTAGAGCGTAGTGAGCTTGGGAACAAGCTTCGCACTGCAATAGATTTAATGATGGATTGGGAGTCTGACGAATGTCCGTTCTAAATGGAGATATGTCCCGATTCTTGCCAGAGGTGGAGGTTAACTCTCCACTTCAAGGCTCTGTTAACTCGGTGGCCATTTATGAGCCAGACGAGTTAAAGCCTCTAGAATATAAGCCTCAAAACCTAACCAGCCCACGCGCTGGTTTTTTTAGTTCTGCTTTTCACCATGCTGAAAAAGCAAAGTTAGACCGTGGTTTAAAGTGTCTTGAAGATGCTTATTTTCGTAAAAATCCAAGCCCCGCAGGGCAGCGCGAAGCAGCTGATATAGCTAGGCTAGTCCAGAGGTGCAAAAGTCCGACACGCCATAAGAGAACGCTTGAGAATGTGCATAAATACGAGCAGTTAGCCCTGTATCAGAAGCATTTGAAAGATAAGCACGGCATAGAGCCAGAAATAAAACAACGTGTCATGGTGCAGGACGTTGGCTTGTGTACCGATAGTTTTGGAAAAATCGAAACGGTTTCATTCGATAAAGAGACAGGCGAAGTCCTGAAAGTTGATAAGACTCTTAAGACTGCAATTGCTCGCATCTCATATCGTGAATGGTCTGATGAATATCGAATTCGCGTAGAAGCTCAAAGCAGAGTAGGTACGCCACCACCACAGCAAGGCGGCGACCGTTCAACCAAAGCATTAACCAGCCGGGGGGCTCGAAACGTCCTTGAATCTGGCGCTTATCTTTCTGCTGTTCGCGGCGGCTATACGACTTTCTTAACTCTAACTTTTGACAATGAAGCGCGCGAGCGTATCACCTCGGGCGCTTCAACAATTGGTAAAGAGTGTTCACGCTTCTTTGATGCTATTAGCAAGATGTACCAACGTGGATGGAGTACAGAAAACCCGATTTTAAAATCGCAAAATGGTTTTGATTGTATCGGTGCAAGTGAAGTGATTTCACCATCTGAGGAAAAACTTGATTATTTATGGGTAGCAGAGGCACCAACCAATAAAGACGGTGATGTTAATCCACATTGTCACGTTCTGCTTCGCTGGCAGGTTGAACCTTATCTATTTCATGATTGGGCGCAACGTATCGAAAAGCTTTGGGGGCAAGGGTTCGCCAAGCTCGAAAGAATCAAGCAGGCCGATGCTGCAAGCGGGTATTTGCTTAAGGCTCTTGGTTACTTAACCAAAGGTGAATCAAGTGAGCAGGGGGAGATAACCGGAAACCGCTATAACATTTCAAAAAGTGCTCGTGCGCCAGCTTGGGAGCACCTTGGCAGTTACCACGCTCAACATATGGCGGCCATCATTGGCGAAGTCAAAGAAAAGTGGGCTCGACAAGATGCACCAATCAAAGGCCAAATTGCTGACCTGAATAAGCAGGCTTTCAAGCTGAAAGACAAGTACCAGGGCAAAGCTAAAGGCATTTCAAAAAAGATAAAGGCGCTCGAAGAGCAGATAAAGACCAAGTATGAAGAGTTGCGCTCTCGCCCCGCTCGAATTGCTGATTATCAAGTCACTTTAAAGGGCTCGCTTGCGCTGGAAAAGTTCATTGATTGGGCGGCTGGCGCAAGGCTTTGGGAGGGTGTAGAGGTCGATTGTGATTATATGCCTAACCGTGTTCCCTCTGGTTTATGGGTTCGTGGAATCACTCAAGCCCGTAGACGTTTCAAATATTTAATACCAAAACTGGAGGAGGCGGCGGCCAGTTGGTCTAGCTGGCTTTCTGACAGTCGTTACCATTCAACAAAAGAACCGCAAGACACAATGATGTCTGATTATGCGGAATATTCACAATACATGATTCAAGCCTAACGGGGATATAGAGATGTCAAAGCAAAAACCATCAATCACAGAGCGTTACAATCAAGTCAAAGCCTTGATTGACCAAGCGAGAGCAACAGCAAACCCATTCAAAGCGAAAGAGCTTAAGAGCCAACTGGAACCCATGCTGGAAGAATTGGTGTGTGATTCGGTTGAGCTTTTGACCTCTCTCGATACCCGGTTATCAAAATTGGAGGCTTCTCATGCGTGATAAAGGTCAGGTCGGGCAAATTATTTGCAGTTGCGGCCGGGTGGCTGAATTGCGAACTCGCAACAATGGCCAGCGTCTACCGTTTTTCATGTGTAAAGCATGTGGAATGCAACAGGGCAAGGCTGAGCTTCGAGCCGAGTGGTTATCTCAAGAGGATAGCTCTTGTTCATTAGGTGAGTATGGCAAATTCCCCCAATCTTCAAACGAAACCAGCACTGGTAACGAATTGGAAGTTGTCGGCATTTCAAATCAAAAGGGTGAGCTTTGGGTTCCCCCCTCTGAACTTGACCCCAAAGTGATTGAGGCCGAAGAGGTCACAGAATCAGAGCAGGCGGGGGAAAGTTCAAATCAAGGTATAGGGTTACTCCCTAAAGTCGGGTTCGCCTTACTCAGTGCTTTTGCATTGGGGCTTGGCATTAAAAAAATCAACTTAGCTAGACAGGTCAGGGGATAGAGGCAAATGGAAATATCAAACGAGAATCAAGAAACTTCAAATCAAGTTGAAGTTGAACTTCAAGATAAGTCCACAGTACAAGCGGGTAACTTGGAAGTTGAAGAAAGCAATCCGGGCTTTGATTCAGTAATCGAAGATGCGACCAAGACCCAAGCACAGGAAAAGCTTGAGTCTCAAGTGTCAAAGGGAACCGGGCATGTGTTCACTAATGAGCAAGCCGCTGGCATCGCATTAACAGGGTTAAATGGTGCGTTAGGTTTAGCAGGTAAATTAACCAAAACTCAAATTGAAGTAGAGAAAGAGTTTCACATGCTATTTGCTGCCATGACGACCCCCTTTGTCTTGAAGTATGGGGCGACCATTAAGAAGCTACTTGAAGAGCCAAGCGATGACGACCTAAATGGTTACATTCCGGAAGCGTTGGCTGTTGTCGCTTGTGTTGGGGTAGGCATCCCGGCGTTCATGCAGTACAAAGAGCAAAAATCAATACAATCCCTTCCGATAGCTACCGATGAACAACCTCAACAAGAGGCAGCAACCGCCCCGGCATCTGAGGGGGTGCATTAATGGCCGTTAATCCGAACCCGGCCAGAAACGCCGAGCATTGGTCTATCTGTATGCTCACTGGGGGCGGTAAAGGCGTTGCAATCAATAATCTCAATATTATCGACCCAAGGCATCCAGTTGTTATTTTTGACCCTCATGGCGAGTATTCAAAGATAGCCGGGCGCAAGGTTTACGGATATAAATCAAGGCGAAATCTTGCAAAGGCGTTTCAGAGTGCGTGGGCGAGTGGTAAGACGTTTGCAATTGCATATCAACCCTCTATCAAGTCCAAAGGGGAGAAAGAGCGTAAGAAGGAGTTACAGGAGCATGCTCACTGGTTTGGTCGGCTAGTTTGGGAGGCCAGTAGCGGCAACCGCATTTTATACGCTGTATTTGAGGAGTATGGCGAGTATTGCGATAACGCAGGCACAGACAACAGCATCATAGGTCAAATCTGGACGGGTGGCCGTAAATTTGGCATCCGGGCTATTGCTGTCTTTCAACGTTCGGCCAGTGTATCTAAGACCATTTGGGAGGGTTCGCCCAATAAGGTGATCGGGGTTCAAGGTGGTATTAATGACCAAGAGCGAGTGGTCAAAGAGCTGGGCTGTTCTCGTGCAGATGTAATTGATCTCGGGTATCGAAATAAAGCGCTTGAAATGTTTGCGCCAAAGATAGACGAGCGAGTCAGAACTAAGGTTCACTATCTCGTGAGCCATGCCAGCGGGACGTTTGATAAGGTCGCTTGTTATGTTCCTCAATCTGCTTATTTGCGGCCTAAATGGGACGCTGAGCAACGACAAATAGCAAAATCAGGAGGCTATCGAATAGCCGCTTAAATATTTTGAAGTTAACCAGTACAGCCGCGCATTTGCGCGGTTTTTTTATGCCTTCTCAACTTCAAATCAAGTTCAAATGCCAGTTGAAACCGTTTGAAATTCATTGCTAAAAGTTCACCCCGCAATTAAGCAATTTTTCTAATTACTACAGGTAAACAATATGAATCTAACGAAAAAACAAAGCTGGTCACTGGTCATGATGCTGGTTATCAGTGCAGGCGTTTCTGCGGCTGTCGTGTATGCGTCAAACAACGTTGACGCTGTTGAAGATGCAATCGGATAAGGAGCTAACATGTCTAAGCCTTGGCTCTATGAGCACCTATTAAACCGTTACTCTCCTTTAAGTCGTGATACTCGCTCAGCAGTTGGTATGGGCTGGGGCGAAAAAGGTCACATTGAGATTGTTCCTGGTGCAACCATTCAATCTATCGAGTTGATCACCGATATCACTGCGAAAACCAAAATCAAACGAGTCTCTTTAGACCTTAACGGTAGTGAAATTGTCGCGTTGACGGGCAGTGACTTGAAGATGCTGGAAGCATACAAAGACGCAGCTGGTGAAGATGGCCGTTACGTGATTAATTTCGCTGATATGCTATATCGCACTAAAAACGGCATTCGTAGTGGTGAGTTGGTTACGTTACCAACGGATGAGATTAACCTCTTTGTTGAACTAGAAGCCGATGCAACGGGTTCAGCACCAGCACCAACTATTCGCGGTCGTACTTGGGTCACAGCGGCTCAGCCTGCGCGTTACTTCATCCCAAAAATTTACAGCACTAACTATGATGCTTCGGCCTCTGGTGACAACGATCTGATTTGGAAAAACGGCAGTATTCAGCGTTTCATTCGCCGCATTCACTTCAAAACAGGCACGATTTCAAGACTGGCTATTTGGCGTGACCAAAAGAAGGTTCACGACCTGCGTGATGCTGATAACAAATTTGATTTGAAGCGTAACAAGTTGGTTCCTCAGACAAACTATTTCCACTTTGACCCAACTCAATTAGGGCTAGGTCTGGATGGTTTGTTCCCTACATTTGCAAGAGAAGAGCTTAAGTTTGTGCTTAACAAAACCTCCGCTGGCAGTGTGCCGATGTTGGTTGAAATGTTAGAGCAAGTTCAAGCCCTACCAGTGAAGCCTCAAGCGGCGCGTACTGCCTAAGGGGGCGTTATGTCTTGGACAGACGATTTACTGAATTTCGGGGGTGATCTCGTTGATATGGTGGGAGAGGTCGGCGGCTCAGCCGTGAACGCTTGGGTGACGACTGAGGTCGCCACCAAACAAGAGGTTGCCGCCCAACCTGAAACCTCTCAACAGCGTGAGCCTGTGAAGGGTACAAACGCTGATGGAACGCCCATTGTTCAATCGGGTAAATATCCCGCCAACCCAATGAACCAGCAAATCATTGCAGGGGTGAGCAATCAAACTCTGATGTTTGCTGCTTTAGGTATTGTTGCCGTTTTTGCGCTACGGCCTAAGGGGTAACCATGTTTGGAGCTATGACAAGTTTAACGGGTGGCGGCGGGTTGTCGGCCTCTGGTGGTGATGCCACTTCAGGCAACGGCGACCAAACGCTAGGCGGTAGCTCTTTTGGTGGGATTAACTTTGGCCAGCAGGGACCGAACTGGTCAATGTTGGCCGTCCTTGGTGTATTAGGTTTTCTGTTATGGAAGGCTTAACCCCCATCAAATGGAATAAAGCGGCGAAGCAACAGTTGCGCCCCGCCGGAGCTGTTAACTCTCTTGAAAGAGAAGTGTTAGCAGGTCGGGCGCAACTCTGGTCAGCAAATAACGGTCAGTTGTTGGTAGTTACCGGGATAGAAGTTTATCAAGGGGGAACTGAGTTTGTGATAATCGCGGCCGCTGGTCGCGGTCTGCGCCGCTCAGCTACAGCTATTCACAACCAAGCTAAATCCTCTGGCGCTTCTACTATTCGCTTTCATACATTCCACCCTAAACGCCTCGCTAATACGATTCAGTATTGGCCGGGGATCTATTTATTTGATACTCGCGGTTTGTTCCGCAAAGAGTACATTTTCAAGTTGGAGGTCGTTTAAATGGGAGGTAAATCCAAGTCTAACCAAACGACAGATACCCAAACTCAGAATACCAACCTAGCGATTCAGGGAGACAATGAAGGTCAGGTTATCGGCGGTGACGGTAATCACGTTACCAATACAACCAGCACACTAGAAATCGGTGAAGAATTCACAGGCGGCAACCGTACCGAAATCGGAGACGATTACACGGGCGGGAATCGCTTTGGTGATGACTTTACAGGTGGTAATCGCACAGAGATAGACGGTGATTTTGTTGGGGGTAATCGAACTGATATCGATGGGGATTACTACAACGGTAATTATACGGTTACCGATGGTGGGGCATTTGACTTAGTTGAAAGCGCAGTCGGTGACTTGCTCAAGTCAAACAATCAAGCGTTAGAAGAGAGTTATAAGTTTGCCAGTGGTGCCAATGACAATTTGGCAGGGCTTGCAGAGAATGCCCTCGATAACATGCTTGATTCAAATCGTGAGGCTTTACGGTTTGGGCAGAGTACCGTTAATGATTCGCTTCGTTTCGGACAAAGTGCGGTTAATGAATCACTGAGGTTCGGTGAGGAGGCGCTCGATAACTCAATTGCATTTGGCGAAAAGGCGATTGATGACTCAATCAAGTTTGGTCAAGGTGCGGTTGATAAGTCGCTCGCGTTCGGGGATAGCGTTGTTTCTGAGTCCCTTGATTTGAGTAAGACGGCACTAGATGAAATGAGCGACACACAGTCTAGTGCAATAGCCTCAATCACGGATAGCTCCAAGCTATTTGCAGAGGAGTTAAGCAACCTATCTGAAACCAGCGTTGATGCGGTTAATGCATCGGCAAAACTCGCCATTGCTCAGAACAGTGAAACCACGACCAAGGGGCTAGCGACTATTGAACAGCTAGCGGCTAAAACGGCATTGGGTGGTCAAACTGTAGTAGCAGAGCAGGCGGGTAAAATGGCGATGTACTTTATGGGCGGCGCTGCCTTGATATTTGTTGGTCTGTTAGCCAGTGGGAGAGCGAAATGATCATAACCTTACAGGCGGGTCAGACTCGCTCTTTTCCTACCGCTGGCCGCTATCTGAATGTGATAGCGGCTAGCGATAGCTTTTTAATTAGTAACTCAGCTAAAAGCCTTGCGGTAATAACCGTTAAGGCGGGATGGATTATCGACTTGGCAGACTATGCCAGTGTTGATATTGAAAACCCATCTCAAAACTCGATCACATTAGAGCTTGAATCTCAAAACGTCAAAATCAGTGCGGCGGGTGGTGAATCTGTTGCTATCAGTAACAAACCTGTGATTCAGCGTATTGAGGAATCTATCCGAGTTGACGCACAGGCCACGGTTGAAAACGGTACGGTTCACATCGTTCCGGGCACAACTATTAATGATGATGTAGACAAAACCGTTAACGCTGGAGCCAAGGTTCAACTGTTGGCCGCTAACCCTAATCGTAAATCCGTACTAGTGCAGGTGATAAGCGCGACTCGTACCGATTTACGAATAGGTAGCTACTCAGTAACAGCGGGGCGGGGCGTCTATGTCGCAGGTTCTAAAAGTGCACCTGGTGTAATGCCGATTGATTCAACGGGCGCGATTTATGCCTATAACGAGTCAGGCTCTTTAGCAACATTATCAGTCACGGAGGTAGTGAAATAATGAATGTAATTATGTCACCTGAGCCTGTTGATTTAACCCCTAAGTTCGATGCACTTAAGGCAGATTTACTCGCCGATATTGCAGCAAAACACACGGCGGTTATCACCAATACTGATAGCGAGAATGCGGCTATCAGTGCCAAGCTCGACAGTATAACCACCGTGAACGGGCAGATTTCAACGGAAGTTCAAGCCATCAATTCACATACAGATACGAAGGTTGCAACTGTAATTGCTGAAATTAACCAGAACGATTCAAAACTACAAAGTTTGTCTTCTCAGTTAACTACAACTCGAAATGAGATCAATTCATGGGTTGTCGCTGAGAATAATCAAACTGAGTCAAGGTTGAATGTCGTTTCAAATGAAATTAAAGATTTGGTGAATGCTAAAAGCTCAGTCAAGAGCATACAGCGCGGTCAGGCTTCCGCTGAGGGTGCAGAGCTTAATATCACTATATCAGCGGTGAATACGGCTAAGTCAATGGTGTTAATCAACAATATTGGTCAATACACCAACTATGATGCGGTCTCTGCTGTGCTCACTTCATCAACTAACTTGCGGGTGTATAAATCAATGTCTGGTGTAGCTACAAAAATACAATGGCAGGTAATTGAATATGATTAAACGTTTTGTATACGCACAGTTGAATGCTAATGGTGTTGTGATAGCAAAATCTGATTTGGCTACCGAAGTTAATCAGCAAGATTTAATCGCTATCCCTTCAATGGATGCCTGTCTACTGGGTGATACCTATAGCGGCGGCGTTTTTGTTACACCACCAACAGAGGAGGGCGCGTGATGCGCCCCCTCGTTCCCCTTTTACTCATTATAGGAGTTTGGTTACTTATGACTAAATCCACTGGTAATGCCTCGCTTCCGCGCGGTATTCGCAATCACAACCCCATGAACATTCGAGAGAATCACCAAAGCGATTTTGATTGGGTTGGTGAGCATGAAAAAGACTTGGACAAAGATTTTGAAGAGTTCAGCTCTCCAGAGTACGGCATTCGGGCGGGTGTTCGCATTCTAAACACCTATCAAACGAAATATGGCCTCAACACCATTGAGGGCATCATTAACCGTTGGGCGCCACCAAACGAGAATGATACAGAGAGCTATATCAACTCTGTTGCTCATGGCTTAGGTATCAGTGCTGATGCGCCGATATCAACGGCTCTTATCCCTGAGCTGGTAAAGGCGATCATCTATCACGAGAACGGTTTACAACCTTATTCTGATGAAACGATTTATGCAGGGGTAGCACTGGCATGAAAATCAACTACGGCTTAGTGGTGACTGGTGTCGCCACTATCGTTATCAGTCAGCTGATACTTAGGTATATAGGGGTGACAGATGAAAGTAACAACAAGTGAAAAAATAGAGTTACTTAAGCTCACAGGGATAGCGATAGCAGCCCTCATTGCTTTCAAATATATTCGCACCTGGTCAACGCCTATAGGTGAGTGGATAGATACCGGTTCTGCCGCAGCTGGTGTTGCATTATCAGATGTTACCGCCGCTCTAAATGGTAATCATCGTATCGAATTTACTGAGGCTCGCTTCTTTCTTGATGAGCGTTATATTGAAAAAGACGGCACTGTTAACCGTAAATGGAAGCAGACGATTATTAAATCGAATGCGGAAGTTGAGCCACTGTTTAAGGCTATTCTCGATGTGAAAGGGCGGTTGCTACCAGAGTACAGGCACTTGATTAACGGTGAAGTTTCGGCAGACACAATCAAACCTGTATCGGGTAAGTATGTCGGCATAGTTAAAGAAGCGGAGGTGATGTGATGGGGTGGTTAACATTACTATTTGAGCCTGTAAAAATCTGGCTTACCAATCGAGGTAAGAAAGCCGAGGCGAATGCCAAGCTTGAGCTGGCCGTGACTAATAATAGGGCGCGTTTAGCAAGGGATAAAGAGACTAATAACCACGATTGGGAGATGGCAAGTCTTGCAGATAAAGATAAAGGGCTTCGCTACGTCAGTTATTCAATCTTTGCTCTACCTATTCTCATTACAGTGGTTTACCCAAGCCAAGGGCAGGAGATATTTACCAATCTGGAGTTGGTGCCTGATTGGTGGGTAAAAACCTTTGTTAGTATCAACGGGGGCGTGTGGGGTATCATCGAGCTGAAAAGGGCTGCACCTGCGTTAATATCAGCGATTAAGGGGGCTGTTAAGAGTGGATGAAAAAATGATATTACTCATGTTTACTCAGTTCCTATCAATGGCTGTCATCATAATTAGCAATAAGACTGACATTAAATGGCTAACCAATATCCAGCAAGACCACGCTACCAGATTAACCAAGCTTGAAGATAAAAAAGCCGCATAGAGCGGCTTTTTCTTTAACGCTTGCGTTTGTCTCTCACTTTTTCTGCATAAACCATTTTTGGCGCTACTATTGGTGACTTTTTCAATGACTCTAAGGTCTTAATCATAATGTCGAGTTCACACCTGATAGCCTCGGCTTCATCTTCATTGCGAAGCTCAGAAACCTGAGTTTTTAACTGGTCTTTTTCAACCCGGTCAAAACGGTTAAATTGACGGTCATAGAAGGTTCTCATTAATTCACTGGGGGCGAAAGTCAGCTTGTCATAGGGCGTATGTAGTCGTCCGTCGATGAATTTAAACCCGTCCCAATCTTTTGTGTCAGGTATGGAACGAAGATACAAAACGACATGGTGGTCAACCCAAGCCGGGCAACCGGTGATTATCCAGTTGTTTATGGTTCTTGATGTTACATGGAAAAACTCTGCTGCGGCCTGAGTGTCAATGGTGCCGTTTTCCCGAATAAAGTTAGCCAAAAAGAAACTGCGCGTTTTTGGTTTCATAGATAAAAGTCCGTTTATGTCATTTTTGTTAGAACGATTTTTCATAAAACACCTGCGAAGATATTCTTAATTAATCTCAATATTGGGTAGTGACAAACTGAATCAGTCAAAAGCCTAATATAAGAAAATGTATTAAAATCATTGCTTCACGGTATCTTTACGAGCAACCAATATGATTGCATCAATCTATTGTATGACGAAATATCTTCCTGTGCGCACAATGTATATTATGTTAAATAAGGTTTGTGTGAATATCAGTGTTTGTAAGTGCGAGCTATGAATGTCATTAATTCGATAGACTTCTTATATTCGAATTTAGTACCAGAACACATGCTCAATGCTATTACTGCTCTGTTAGCATTGCACTCAAACGCCTCATCTCTGAACCAATGGCCTGTAAAAATGAATCTAATGCAGCTGACGATACTCTCATGACTAGCCTGTGACTATGACTATTTGTTTTGATATTTGCTTTAACTATTGACCACGTTCTGGTCTATTGAGTTCCTTGCCAGACAGCCCAGTCTCAAACAAAATAGCATTGTAAGGTTCCTCGTTGTTTTGAGCAGCGCTGAACTCGCCTATACACATAGATGGATTAGTACCTAGGGTTAATCGAATGCGCTGATTGCTGCGGGCATTCGCTCAGGAATTTGTACGTATGAACTATTGCGTATAAACGATTGTCCGTGGTTTTTATCCGGGAAACTTGTTGGTGCTAAAAATGATAGCCGTGCGCTACGTGAAATCTGATGGTGTACTACCCAGATAAATTAAAAGCATTCACGTAGCAACGCGTTGAATTTCTGTGCTTAATGCAGTTTCAGCCACAGATATTCATACCTTTACAATTTCCTGCTTACACCAAACACCAAACATATTAGCTCAATGAGCCGCTGACTTGGTTAGTCAATTTATCTCAGAGTCAAAGATGTGAGGTATTGGTGTGATTTAATGGTGTGCTAGTTTTTAAGTTTGTGGTTATTGTTGTCTCTGATATGTGCTGGCTGATACTGTGAAAATAGATCTGATGAGGATTTCGCTAAGTCTTTAAAGCTAAAAGGCGTCGACCCGATATTCTTCATCGTTCTATATGGTCTCAATGGACTTACTGACGTTATTTGGGGACTATTTAGAGGCGTAGCTATCAGCTTAACTCTATGCTGAATTGTTGTTAATAGAGTGCCGTATCATTCCTTGTTTATTAGGTATTGGAGTCAATACATTGCAAGCAAGTATGGCAAGCCTAAGCTTGGAGCGGCATATGAGCATGAGATCCCGATTTTATCTCAATTGCCGATAATGACACTTATCGGCATTAACTCATTACTCGTATTTTGGTGAATTGGATTTCTAAGAACGGCTTTTTACTCGCAACTGTTTACACGCTTGAGTGAAACTATTCGATTCCCTGCAGATGATCCAAAGGTTTATTCTGTGCACTCTGATGCCGTTCTATCTGCGAGGTATGCAGATATTGTGAAGTGGTATCGATACTCTCGTGTCCGGCATCGGCCTGAACATGGGATAACGGCCGGCCGTTGATATTGATGTCATGGGTGATCCCGGTATGGCGAATATTATGGGCTGTGAGTCCCCTCATCTGCTTCGCATCCTCGCTAAAACCGTCATTTTCGGCACATTTAGCAGCATGTTCAATGACCTTTTCGATCTCTTCTCTTATTTGGCGGATCCCTAAGTTTGCATTGATAGCACCAACATCCCTGCCTCGACCCGCCGCTCTATGCCTGATAAAAAGCGGATGATTGTCACCTTGGGTTGGGTAATCAGCTAGCTTAAGGTGTCTTCTGTACTCGACTAACCCTGCGAGTAAAGCCTTCGAAATAGCGACGCTACGTCGTTTACCCCCTTTGCTTAAGGGAATGAAGAAACTCCAGATCCCAGTTTGTTTATCTTGCTGAAATTGGCCCATGACTGGCGAGTAGCCTGCTCTGGCCCCCACCTCAGAGATACGCAGATAACAAAAATAGATAAGCTTAATTAGAAACAAGCTGCGTTGGTGCAGTTCAGGCTCTTTCTTAGCCAGTCGCTCAACCGATGCGATAACATAGGACCACTGTAACTCGGTGAATGAGAGCATGCTGCCCTCCTCCATTTTTACCTGGTATTTCTTCTTAGAGGAGAATCGACTGTGGTTCATCCAGGCTTGCGCCGGATTTCGCTCGCAGTAGTCTTCGCTCATTAAATAACTATAAAAGGAGGAAAGAATGGCTATCTTTGTCTTTAACGCGTTCTCGCTCAAGCTATAGGGCTGCTCTTTACCCTGTACTTTTTTACCCACAAACGGACGCCAGGCTTGATTAGGCACCCTCAACCCGGATGCTTTATCGAGTTTAAACTGCGCAACATTAAAGTACCCTATCAGGGCTTCGGGTGGATGCTGACAATAATCGATATATCGCGCTATCTCTCTACGGGTTAATGAAGCCGGTGTTTGTCCGGCAACATCGAAGCACCAGTGAAAAAAGGTAGTGAGTTCGCTTCGGTAGGCTTTGTAACTATTCTCATTATGCTTCTGCTCATACAGTAACTCGCTAGCATGCTCGTAAACGAGTCCTGCATCCGAAACCACATTTAAGCTTATCTGCGTAATGTGTTGATTGACATAGCTGTTTCCCTCTTCAATGTTGCTCGCTGATTCAAACAGTGGAAATACGGGAGGCATTTGCATGTTAATTGCTCATTATTCGTGGGGAAATGTTGGAGAACCGAAAATAATTTTTGTTTAAGGTAACCTCATGATTTTATCAGTATTAAACAGAATTTGTTATCAAATTCGGTATTTGATTGGGGGTGTTGAACTTAGCAGCAAACTTGACTAAACAATATATATACCTCTTACTGAAATCAGGACTAAGTCATTCAAACTATGTCGAT
>Ga0316198_10000982_pt1 | contig 16093 bp, 22 predicted proteins | sample OudBieAanoxic_MG_FD_204935 | JGI IMG/M metagenome (GOLD analysis project Ga0316198, IMG submission 204935) | Coastal sediment microbial communities from Oude Bieten Haven, Netherlands - site A anoxic | ecosystem: Environmental > Aquatic > Marine > Coastal > Sediment | place: Netherlands...
GTTCCTCTTATCAGATTTATAGTTATTGTCTTAAAAAAATTTTTAATTAAAGACCTTTACAGCTTTTAACTGTAAAACGTGTCGCACCAAATTCTGCTTCTGTGTCCATAGCTTTGGCCGTTTCTGCCTTCCCTAAGTTTTTATTCTTAGGAGTTACCTTGGCCATTATTCTAATCTTTCTATTTCTCATTTTACCTATGGGGCTTCCCGGATCAACCATTTGTAAATTACCCCTAAAGGCTAGTTGATGCATGATAGGTGCAATCAATGTTGTGAATTGACTGTTTACTGCTCTTTTCTTGATCTTCATAGTCATAGATTTAGTTAATCCAGCTATTGGTACTTCTATCTCTCCTGCTATTCCTGATCCTGTAACTGTGTCGGTCATAAATTGAATATTAGGCAATTCTACGTCTACTATTCCTACTTCTTTTAATGCATTCATGTATAAACTAAATCCCTGCAGGGATACTGGAAATCCATTCATTAGTTACCACCTCCAAATAGATTCTTCAAGTATTCAGTATCATACTCTAAATCTGATTCTATCTTTTCTGCTACTCCTACTGGTGTCATATATCTTTTAAATTTGTATTTCCCATCCATTAATTTAGTGGTTGGATTATCTTGCTTATTAAACTCTATCCTTCCGCCCAAGATGGCTCCTGTGGTTACCAGCCCATTGTAATAGTCGTTATAGCTGTCTATTATTTTATCCATTAACTTATTGTTTGCTGGCTTATCTACATCTAACCAGTAAGTCAGTGTAAAGTTGTTGTTATCCCAGATAAACATTCTCTTACACGAGATGGTATTGTCTTTAATATCTCTGTTAGATGGATAACATCCGGTTCTATTCCCCCATAATCTCCAACCATTATTAAAGTTGATAGAAGTAGTTATTCCATTATCATTAAGATAATCAGCCTGGGTTAATAAGAGATCTACTTCTGTTTTATTCTTCAGACATATCCCTGTAATATTCAGTGGCTTATTGGATGGTGATTCATATGGGATATCTCCATTTTCCCCGTCTACTGCATAGATAGAAGCTGCTGCTAAAGTAGAAATATGATAAAGAGTTTTATCAATTAATCCCATTGGCCAAAAGTTATAGAGATTCTCATGGATATAACTATTATCGTTTTTCCATGCAGGAACCTTGTTATACTTATCTATGGTAGTTGTATCTATATCGGCTAATGCTATGCCGGTAAAGACTTCATTGATATTTTTCATAGCAGATACCAGGGCTGTCATTACCTTACTCTTATCTGTCCATCCAGGAGCTAACCCTATATTAGGAACTTTATTAAATTTAGGGAATACCTGATTGATTAGAGCTATTCCTTCAGTCTTAAGAGTAGTTGTATCAATCCCGCCAATAATATCTGTCTCGGTCACTAGATCAGGTTTAAGTTTGTCATAACTTACCTTTCCTGTGGTGAGTGTTCCTCCTAGACTAACATCAGTGATTATGATACTTACAGATCCATCTTCATTAAATACTGTTGTATATTTTTCTTTAGGAACAGATGTATCATCTGATTGCTTTAAAGATAAACTAGATAACAGAATTCCCTTATCAGTTACGATACCTTTTTTCTTAGTAAATGTAATTGCTGTATCAGCTACTGCTTCCTTGTGAGCAGCAGGATCTAAAACATTTATTAGAACTACCGGTCCTACTTTAAATAGCCTGAAGAATACACTTATAGCCTCACAAAGGGTATAACTTGCCCAGTCATCTGAATATCCAAAGGCTTCTATGGCTTCCCTTTCTGAATAACAGAGTATAGGGGTATTTATCTTAGGATTAATTGCTCTGTTTACTGGTGCTGTTCCTATAATTACTGCACAGTTCCCACTTTCTACAACACTAGCCATAGAGGTGGAAGTCTCACTTGTTTTTACTCCATGATTTACTGACATTACTTCATTACCTCCTCTAATGCTTTATTAAAAAGGATATTTGTTATTGTTCCTGGTTGATCTATTTCATTTAAAGCTGTTACATATTCATCTTCAGAAACGAATAGAGGACTTATGGATGGATATTTTTCTTTTAACTTTTCTACTTCTTCTGGAAGATCTCCCCTGAAGATAGCACCTTTATCTAAAATCCCTCTTTGAACACCTGGTCCTATGTAAAATGTACTTTTTTTCTGTTTTGGTTTTTCTGTTTCTTTCTTTTTAGTTTCTTTTTTTACTGCCATATCTCCTCCCTATAAATAATCATCTTGTGGCTGCGTTACTGCTATTTCAAAAGTACATTTGGTCTCACCTAGATAATGGGGGAATTCTATTTCTCCATAGACTTCATGCTTCATAGATCTCTTTAAGATCCCAAATTCAAAATTTGTATCTTTAAAGAAATCCTCCCTGATCTTATCTATCACTGAGAGTACATCCCAATGACCAGTTGCATGACTTTGATTTTTGAAGACATCATTTTTCATATCTTCCCGGCTTACTCCAATAGTTCCATATAGGATGTTAATATCTGCAACACCACTTAACTCATCGTCTTTAATATGAGTAGTCTGGATTAATATATATGGTTCTCCTCTAACTGCTGATTTAGGTAGGGCTCCCGTTTCAACTAATGGTAAGACAAACTCACCTTTATCATTTATCAACTGGATACCTTTTACAGCTTCAGTTATTCTTCTTTTAATCTCTTGCTCTAGGTTTCTGACCGACATAAACCCTCCTATTTCTCAAAAAATTTATCTACTTGTTTTCCTAAGTTATTTTCCAGTTTTTCTTTAATGAGATCCTCAATGTATTCAATCACATTATTTGTTTCTAGCATCCCACCCGTTGAATATCCTCTTTGTAAACTAATTGGATTTCTTTTCTTTCCATCTCTTCTGAATACCTGAAGGTTCCCCCGTTTATTCTTAGGAGCATTAATAAATCCTCTCTTTAGTTCTTTAATCCCACCGCTTCTGCTTTGAGCTACCTTGATAGGGCCATTACTTGGGATATCTACTTTAAATCTTTTAAGGGTAAATGTATCTTTTTTCCTGTTGTTTTTTACTTGAGCTACTGTATTACTTTCATTGGCTTTTTTTATCATGATACTGGCATTTATGGGCTTCTTATCGATATAGAATTCATCTATAATACGACTGACTATATCTTTTTTAGCTTCCAATGCCGCCTTATTAGCAGCACCTGAAACTACACTTTCAATACCATCTGTTATTCCTTCTAATTCTTTTTGGATTCTATCCAGTAATTCACTATCAATTTCAATCATAAGATTTCACCTTCGGTATTTCGGAAGTCCCGAAATTGATTATCTGTAATTGGTAGCTATATCTATCCGATAAGTATTACCAAGATCTTCTATATCAATAATTTCATAGGAAACATCATCGACCTCTACTCTGTCATTAGGTGCCAAGTTTAATGGAAAATCTATTTTCTTGATAGATATACTTATACCACCACTATAGATCCCCATTTCTTCAGCTTTCCCTTTATATTTTGTCCTAAAGCTTTCTGAAGACTTTATGGCTATGATTTCTTTACCTTTAAAAATAATCTTTTCTCCTACTTCAGTAGGATCAAATAATATATCTAAATCTCCATCCAGCATCTCTTTAAAGTTCATCTTCAGCTTCTATAATTGCTTCTATGATCTCAGCTTTTCTAGTCACCTCTAATTGAAGTTCCATATCCACTGCCATCTCTTTTAGATCAGGAATATTTAATTCATCCAGTTCTTTCCTTCTTTTCTCATGTGCTAACTCTTCAGGAGATTGATCTTCTTGGAACTGAGATTTAATTTCAGTTACGAAATCAGATTTAATAAGATCTGCTGCATCTTTATCATCTAATTGAATTATTTTTCCAGGCTTATACGTCTTTCCCTTATATTCAATGGCTGTTAATTTAACCTTACACTTTTTCATTTTGGCCTCCCTATATTACTTTAGCTGCGATCCAGCCTTGAGCATCTTCCGGTATAATCAATGGTGAAGATTTTAGTTCTAATAGATCTGTATTTCCTTCAGATGAAGGAACAGTTTTGACAGCTTCTTTACCAATAAATATCTTAGCTTTATCTGTAATTTTTTCTCTGAAGGGGAAACTTCCATAATTTACTCTAAAACTCTTTGCTTTGAAGTATAAAAGTGTTCCATCAGGTAGGATAGGTTCTTCAGTAGGTTTACCATATTCTTTTACCCAGTCCATGTATGAATAGATTTTGGTATCTATCTCTGGAATATATCCAATGTATGAAACTCCTGGTTCTTTTTCTTTTGGCTTAAGATCGATAAGAGTACCATTGAGGATTTTTATCTTTTCCATAAGAGTTTTATTGTTGATAATTGACCTGGCTACATCTGGTGTAACTATTACTGTATCAACAACATTTCCTGTGTTCTTTTGGATCTCAAGTTTTTGATTACTTAACCATCCAATAATGTCTGAACCTTCTGCATCAAACTTATCTACTCCAGTTAACACTTTTAATGTGAAATCTCCATATTTGATCCCTTCTTTTCCATCTCCCATAGGGAATACTCCAGTCATTACCAATTGAGATAATGCCCAGATCTTAGTCCTATGAGCTATTGTTTTTAAAGTCTTTAAATCTTCTGCCACCTGTTTCTTTAAGATCTTATTCAGATCTTTTTTACCGGTAACATAGATCCCTTCACCAAATTGCTGCTGATATGCTGACTCAGCAGTTGCTGGTATCTTTAAAGAGATAAATGGGGGCTTATATCTTTCAACTGCAAAACCCTCTCTCTCAATCAATATTCCGTTAGACATAGGCCCTACAAATGCTGCCCTTACTCTTCCATTGTCCTTAGAATGGATCTCTATTTCCTGGACCACTTCCTCTACTTCTTTACCAATTAAGATGTTCCATAGGAAATTAACTGGTCTTTTTACCCTCTCTATTGCTGCTGTTATCTTTCTTGCCTCATATGGTCCTGCCATTCTAAATCACTCCTTTTAATTTTTAAATTTATCTCATATAGATATTTTTAGAAATACCATGTATTCTTATCTTCTCTATATCTGTAGTATCTTCTTTAATTACTCCAGTTTTATAGAACATCCCACTTACATAAACCATCGCTGTTTCAGCTGCTGTCACTACTACATCTTCACTTAATACACCAAAGAACTTGGTTTCATCAGTACACTTTGATAGTTTTAAAGTGGTGAGATCTAATTCTAAAAGCATCCCTCTAGTATAGGTTCCTACGGCAAATCCCATAGGCTCTACCAGGTAGGGAACAACTCCTCCAGCTTTTAGATTTTCAGGTGTTATTGTTTCTTTAGCCATTTAAAATCACTCTCCTTAATATTCTTCATTTGCTAATGCTACTATGTCATTTATCTCATCTGCTTCTTGTTTTGCTTCTATTTCTTCTGGAGTCATTCCACCTAACATTTGATCCTGAACTCCACCTTTGTTAGCATCATCAATTTTGTTTAATAAAACCTCCATCTTGTCTTGAACTTTAGATGGTATTTCACCCTTTGGAGGTTGAGTTGCCATCTCCTGAAGAACATCATTAATTAATTCTTGACTAGTAGCCTCTACTGGAGTTTCAAATTTAGCTTTTTGGACACATTCTAATGATCTTCCTGCTCTTTGTTCTATTGTTTCTAGGTTTTGAATCCTTGATCTTTCGCTTGTAACTCCTACCTGAACTATTTGTTTGTATAGATCTGGATATTGTTGCATTAATTGATTTAAATCCATTCTCACATCTCCTTTTTTATTAAAATCATCTATCTTTATACTTTGTTCCACTGGTTTGTTTTTTGGTATATGTTCCTTCTCTAAAAAATTATTTAGATTTTTAAATGTAGAAACATCTACAGATATGTCTTTCCCACACATCAAGATATTTTTATCAAAATACATTTGAGCATCAGTATCATTTTCTATGTGGCTAATAAATCCAAATTCTTTAGCTTCATCAGCGGTCATCCAAGTTTCGTAATCCATTTTTTCTATTAGTTCTTCTCGTGTAAGATTAACTTTTGTCATATATGCACCGATAGAAATTTCTTTTAATTTGTCTAAATCATCAGCTTTCTTTCTAAGTTCCTTTGCTCCTCCACTAATTGATGGTGAATATGGGTTATGGATCATCATCATGGAAGTTCTACCCATGTTTATAGTATCTCCTGCCATGGCTACTACAGTGGCAATAGAGGCACAGATACCATCGATGTATATGTTTATTTTTGCTTTATGCCTTTTCAAACTGTTGTATATAGCGGATCCTGCAAATACTCCTCCTCCAGGAGAGTTGATCCGGACATCTATCTCAGTTACATCTTCTAAGGCATCTAATTCACGATTTAGATCTTCTGAAGTCACATCGGCAAACCATCCTTCACCTATGACACCATAAATTCTTATTTCTGCTTTATTATTTCCTAACATTAGTACATTAAGTAAGCTCATTTGTTCCACCTTCTTTAGTTTTTTCTTTTTTTGATTCCTCTTTATTCAATAATCCAAATTTTTCCATCTTTTTAACTTCTCTACTTTGTTGCTCGATATTGTCTCCAACATCACTACCATTAATTTCCATACTTTCTCTAGCTTTTGTAGTGAATTGATTGTTTACTCTTATCTCTGATGCCTTAACTTCTTTCAATGGATCTAGTGACCCTTGAGCCTGTCCAAACCATTGAGCCTTATGATATGCCCTTCTCTTTAGTGGTTCTTCATATCCAGGTAGATCTATATAGTCCATAGCCACACAATAGTCTAAGAATTCTTCATATATCGGCTGCATAAAATCATTAGTAAACCATTGTCTCCTCATTTTTAACATCTTCCAGGCTTCAAGTAAGGCCCCTTTGGAAGCAGAATAATTATTACTAAATTTAAGTAATAGGAGTTCTTGTGGAAGTTCCAGAGCAGCTCCTAAATGAACACACATAGTTTCCATGAATTTAGTAAACCCTGAATTAGGTCTGTTAGAATCAGGAAATGTCACCTTTTGTCCAGGAGCCATATGATTAATAGCTCCACTTTTTAATGTGATATCTTTTCCATCTTTACTTTTAAAAGGGCTTTGAGATTTAGTTTCCTGAGTCTCATTTTCTACAAATGCTGCGAAGTATGAGTTTATAGTAGCTGCCATAAGTTCTGCATGGGTAAACTTCCTCATTTGGTGTAGTACTTCTAATACAGGAGCTATGAGAGGTATTCCTCTTCTTTGTCCTATCCTTTCTCGGTCCATGAGAACTAGAAGATTTTTCCTGCCTGTTTTACTTCCATGGACTTGAACCTTAGTTGTATCTGAATTTTCTTTACTCTTTTTAAAGTGATAAGCTGTAATTATTCCGTTTTTATCTTTTTCTACCCCGTTTTTTATATCTTTATTCCCAATATCTGAAGGATTAATACAACTAGCAGGATCTAGTAACCTTACTTTTAATCCGAATAGCTCTCCTGGATGAAGTTTAAATGATAGTGCTGCAAAACATTCCCCATCAATTAACATTGTTAATATAGCTAATGATTGCAATTGACTAAATTTTAATTCCCGTCCCCAATCGCATTCAGTTGATTCAGTCCAAATTCTCCATAGGTACTCTATTCTTTTTTCAAATTCTTCTTTCTTTTCTTGATCCATATCTAAAATATTGTTGTCTATAGATGATTTAAGTTTAATTCCTACACCTACAACATTGGATCTAATTCTTTTAATTGCACCTGAAGCTATGGCATTTCCCATATATTCATCTCTAGATCTAGCCATAAGAGTATCTTTTGATTCCCCTATGTCGGTATCAGCACTATTCAATTCATCATCGTAATCCATAGCATTTTGGTTTCCTGCACCATGATTATGATATTGGACCACATTTTCATACGTTTTTTCAGCATCATAAAGCTGTGCTTTGGCGATCACTCTCTTACCTGCTAACCCAGGAAAGATTTTCTTTAGTGATATTTCCATATTCTCCTCCTAATGTCTTCCAGGCCTTACATTCTCTATTGTCATTCCCACATCTTCGGGATTACCGTATTTTCTGCACCTTTCTTCCCATAGGTTAATGCCTTTTAAGATCATATCTAGATCTGCTCTGGTAACTTCTTTCCCATCGATATCATAGGATTGGCTTAGTAATACTTTTTCTTCAGCTTCTAAATACATCTTTAATTTAGCCTGGCATATCTCCAGCGTTATTCCTGTAACATTACTCATTAATCCTCCTCTTCTAGATATCCAACTCTAGATAAAACACTTAATTGCTCACGGGTTAAGGCAGCTAATATCTTCATGTCATATTTATATATTTCTAGTGCTGCTTCATTGTAGTTTCTTAAATCTAACCCTTCATTTCTATCTCTTATCTTTGTCCACTTGTTTGTTTTGGGATCTCTTACCTCAGCAGTTAGAGTTTTAAAGTATTCCTCTGTATAGTTCCGGGTTACATTTCTAGGGAAATGACAATATCCTTTACCTTTTTTATTTACCCTCAATTTACCCATGGTTGAATCTTTTAACGCATTTACTCCTACTGAATAGAGATTTATCTCTCCATTCTTAGTTCTTCTAAATCCATTATCTATTGGTACTATTCCACCTTGACCCTTGATTCCAAAGATCCTGTCTTCTTCCCTAGGTGATACAAAGTTATATACATCTTGGGTATTGTGACCACCGGTATCTATACAAGTTGCATAGATCTTTAAGGGAGTCCCATCTTCAAATGTAAATTCTCTTTGTAAAAATTCATCCAGTTCATCCCAGATCTCCTGTTTAGATGGATTTCCATGAATAACTTGATATACTATTCCCCAGTTTTCATGACCTAATCCCCAGCCTACAACTTCTACCTCTATTCTGTCGCCTTGGATATCTACTCCTGCTGTTATGATCAATACTCCATCTGGAAGATCTGCTTTATAGTGTTCCCTTCTTGCATATAGATCTTTATAGTCAATTGTTTTAATATTCTGTTCTTCCCATGTTTCTGCTAATACTGTATTTTTAAATGATTTTATCTTTTCTATATCACCCTGGATCTCCAGCCATTCTTTTACTATTGATTCCCAAGTTCTCCATGGGCTGGCCAGTGCATTTAGGTGATAACTTAGTTTTTCTTTTCTTGATCTATATTTATGTGCCCATTTCCCTTTGGATTGATTCCCTTTTTTCCATTCTTTTTCTGTAGCCAGGACCCCGCATTCATCACACATCATAGTTACTGTTTCAGGATCTGAATCTATCCACTTAATATTTTTAAATTCTAACTTTTGATATTCTCCACAGTGGGGACAAGGTAACTGCCAAGCAGCCTGTGAACCATTTTTAAATTCTGTCTCAATCAAACTTTTCCCCTTTATGGTGGGGGTTCCAGTTATTACACATTTACTGATATCACTATAGGTAGTCAATCTTTTTCTCCCTAAGGTGATTACATCTCCTTCTCTTCCTGAAGACTCCGGATACCTATCTACTTCATCAAAGAAAATTATTCTTACTGGTCTAGCTGCTAACTTACTTGGTGAGTTAGATCCAATAAAAGCTATATATCCTCCCGGAAACATCTTATGAGCTACTGTATTCCCTGAATTCTTTTTGTTGGCATCTCTAATAATGGCTTTTAATACTGCTGTATCTCTTATCATCGGGGCTATACGCTCTTTAGAGTATGCAACTGCCATTGTATCTGTCGGCTGCACCAAGAGCATGGGACAAGGGTCTAAGTCTGCATACTTTCCAAAGATATTATTTATAAATTCTGATTTTGCCAGTTGCGAAGCCATCATAAGGATCACTTCTCTTACTTCTCCAGATTCTAGCCTTTCATAGATCTCTACCATGTATGGAGTTCTCTTTGTCTCCCAGGCCCCAACCTCTTTTGAAGATTCAGAAGATAAGACCCTGTTTTGATCTGCCCACTCACCAATAGTTAATTTCTTAGGTGGCTTTAGGAATCTAAAACAACTCTTCATAAGTTTTAATACTTTTTCTTTTTCAGTCATCACTTATCTCCTCTATTGCTTGGTGGGCTATATCTATTTAATTCCTCTAAAACTTTTAATATGTGTTTTTCCACAATCTCTTTCGTATTCCCATCTTCTGTCTGTTCTATCTCTACTGCTATCTTTCTAGAACTAGATAATAATTGGGATCTAAATTTAATAAATATATCTGCCAGTAAATCCTTTATGATCTCTTCTGAATGATATTCATCTTTTAAAATCTTTAATTTGAATTCTTGTGTTTCTCTCTTTATTTTTTTTAATTTTTCAGTCTCTTCACTTTCATCACCTTTTCTTGTTTTGAGTTGTGCAATATATTTCTTAACGCATTTTGTATATAGATATTCTCCAGGAGCATATTTATATTCTTTGAATAAAGATCTTACCTGTCTTTCAGTTATTAAAAATTGTTTGGCTAATCGAGCCTCATTGATTAAAATTAATTGCCCCATATGACCTCCTAAAATTTTGGAACTCCCGAATGAAAAATTTTGTCACGAAAAAACTCCCGGGCTCCCCGCCTCCGCAAAGCTTTCTGAAGCCCTCACAGTACCTTTTTTTCATCATTTATGTTATAATTCAATATAACAAATAATTAGGAGGTAAAATTATGAAGCATTATATTGATTGTGCGACAGAAGAAGTTCATGAAGCAAAATGCCCCAATATGCCTTTACTAAATAAGATTAATTTAGGGAGACATACAACTGCTCCTAAAGCAGTAAAAGCTGCTTTATCTAAGGGATTTACAAATGCTAATGGTTGTGATTGTTGTTGTTCTGGCGCTCATAAAAAATAAATGATTAGGGCTTTTAGCTCTTTTTTTTTATTCATCCTCATCTATCCTGACTATTTCTTTGCCTGATGCTGTTGTGCCGTTATGTTTCTTCTCTGCTGCATAACTATATCCAAGGATGTTATTAATCTCTCTTATAGCACTGATCTCTGTATCTAATGACTTCTTATTTTTTACAACTTTCTTTGTGCTCTTCCCCTTCGGTGTGCTCTCCTCCACATACTCTGTCTCGGTTACACCTTCCTTAGCTCTCCTCTTGATATCTCTTAGATCATTGATCTGTGCGTATGCTCCTAATTTTGTATCGGTAATAAGTTCCATTCTTAATTTTTCTATTGTTTGAGTTAAGTTTCTAGATCGTTCCACATCATAAGTTTTAGTCTTCTCTGAATATCCAGCCACCTTCTTAGCTTCCTCTGTACCGTTTCCTTCCAGCCTAGCTTTAACATACTTAGTCTGCTTTTCTGTCAACCCATCAAAGGTGCATTTAATTGCATTTTTTTCATCCACTATCTCAGCTATATACTCTCTATAGTGAACTTCATGTCTGTATATCCATGCAGTTATGGTGTTTACCGGTAGCTTTATCCTTTTTGCAATTTCTTCATACCTTGATTTCTTAGTCTTTCCAAACTTATTAGCTGTGAGCTGTATATATAATTCTAGTGCTGCTAATTGATCCTTAGTTAATTTATCGATCTTCTTTCTGCCCATAATCACTCCTAATAATATTTATATTTTTTTGACTTCATAAACAGGTCACTAAGTTACCCGTTTATGAAGTTATAGTTAATGTGTTATAATATTTTAATTCTAAAAGGAGGTGACTGCTATGATCGTTTATGTTGATTTTTATATTGATATTAAAACTAATGAAATTCATCAATCTGGATGTAATCATATCCCTGCTGAAAATAATGTTTATTTAGGGATCTATAAAAATTCAGAGGTAGCTCTAACACATGCTAAATCTAAAGGATTTACAAACTCTTTTATTTCTAATTGCTGTAATATATAACTTAATAATAATTGGGGGGCTACTCTGTAGCCCCTTTTATCATTTTTATAACTTTTCTTTTGCTTCAACCCAAGAATACTCTTATCCATCTCTATGGTTAATCGATTTATACTCCCTCCTTCATTTTCGTAAAATGTCGTTATTCCTCTAAACTAAAATCTTTTAAATATTAAATACTCTTTCAGGACTGAGATACTTTCTACTTATTATTACGCGAGGCAAACATCTCTAGGCATTATTTTTATTGAATAGTGTTCTTTTTTTTCTCCAAAAACCCCTCATGTTTATGATTGTTTTTAAGCTGATTAAAAGTTAAATGTTTCTTGTAACTACATTTAACTTCACACTCGATTAAGAGTAATTTATTTATAAATAGTGACAATCTCTCAATGTTTCCAAAATTTTCTCGATACGGTGAACTTCTTATTTGGCTTTCTCTCAATGCTATCTTTACTGTTTTTCTATATCTTTCTATCTGTGCTGTAGATCTCTTACTATTTCTAGTTATTACTGAATTTATTATTTTTTCATCATAAATCCATTCTTCAAAGTCTCTGACCAAATTAGACAGTTCCCTTGAATCAAAATTAGAGAATTTTTTTTCTAAAATTTCATCGTTCCGGGATAATTCATTTACCATTAATTTAAATAACTTTTCCCCAATGTGTCTCTTTACAGAATTAGTTATATCTCTTATGGTGAGATCATTGACACTATTTGTCTGGCATACTTTTTTGATTATAGATTGAGTTATCTTATGCTCTAATTTAATCAGTGCACCTTTTTGTTTTTCTAGATGTTTTTTATTGTGTTCATGAGCTTTTGAGTATAATTTGAGCTGCCATCCAGTCATGATCTTAAATATAAATCCTGTAGAATAGAACCTGTCCATAGTTGTTCTGTAGTTTGAGTAGACCAGGCTATCTTTGCTATCGTATTCTCTGGCTAAGGCCCTATAAAATATCATAATTAAATTATTAAACTTATAGAATGAGCCTATATACTCCTGGATAGCTAATTCAAAATAATCATAGAATAAATCATGGATAGTTATCTCATTATCCAGGGATATTTCCTTCACTAAATTTAAGATCTTATCATCTACAATTTTCTTTTCTACCTCTGAAGTTAATGGATATAAGTTAGTAGCTGCATTACTCCTGGGATAGGAAAAATCTATTCTTATTGTAGAAGTCTTATTTAGATGACTTATAACTTTAATCTCATTTATGTTTTCTTTTCCTATGGAGTAGTTTTGTGTATCTCCTAATATTTTTCTACCTAGGATATGACGGTACTTTTTTCGTATTCCTATGTCTATTAACTCAATATGAGCATCGACTAATACCCATATAGAAGCTCTGTCTAGCCCTATCATATCCCCTCCTTATTCAACTTATATATTCATAGAGATATTACATTGATGATTTGTTTTAGGAGGTCCACCTAATGTAATATCTTTAAAAATATAGAAAGACGTTATTTTATTTTAATATACGCCTTTGTTTTCAACGTTTTTTTTAATTTAATTTGACTTTAGCGTTATTTTAAGATAAGATAAATACATAGTGAACACACCAATATGCACATTACTTATTACAGTTGTAATGTATATAGTTCATTACAGTAAATTTATTTCGGACTATAAATTTACTTATTTTTTCCTCTGAGCTTCTAGTTATTTAAATAATTAGAGGCTCTATTTATTTTTATTGGCTTTCTCTACACAATAATTTTCTATCTCTAATGCTACATATTTTTCTTTAGATGGGATCCTATCTCTTATAAATTTATGCATATTATCCCAATCAAAATTTATTTTTTTGTATAATTGATTTTTTTCTACCTTCCCCATAGATTTCCAACCTATTTTTGCAAGGTTTTTTCTCTCTACTTCCAGGGCTTCCATTTGAGTTTGTCTTATTTTTTTCTTTTCTTTCCAATTCATGATTCCCCCTATTGGGTAATTGAGTTCCCACCATCTCAATATTTAAATAGTTTCCCGTTTAACTATTTCCCTTATTAACAAATAAATAAAAAAAGCCGAAGTACATGTATAGACTTATATCAGTCTATATCATGTACCCCGGCTTTATACGATTGGTTCATGGTCAAAGGTTTTATGCTGACAAATTTGCTTTCTTTTTATCGATTAGCTCAATTTGAAATTCAACCTTCCACTTAATTATTTGATTTTATTTGTTACAATTTAAATATACATTATTTTAATCCAGTTCGCAACTAAATTTTTTCACAACTTGTTTTTTTTATTGTTTCAGGAACACCATTAAAAAAATTTATTTCCATTTTCCCAGTGAATTTATTGGTCTTTTGCTTTTTTATAACTTCACACATTTTTTCAGTTTTGTCTTTCTTTTTGTCATCCATATAAAATATCCCCCTCAATTAAACTTTTTTCTTTGGTCTTATGTTAAGGTAACATATTTTATATCTTTCTGTTAAGTATAAAATAAAAAAAAGAGCCAAAATTATTTTTGGCTCTTAATATTAATAACTAGTTATTGTTTTTATTTTTTTTCTAAATAAATCTATAAAAATGAAGATAATTCCAGGTAAGCTTTTTTAATATTTGTATTATAATAAGTTTTCTTTACACAAGACGGAACTTTACAGGTCAAACAATGTTCAACTAAAGATGGAAACACTGATTGAATTTCTATCTTAACATTTTGATTTTTTTGATCTTTTATAATTTTTTTTACTAAGTTTATGACCCAATTAGTGAGAAAATGCCCTCTAACGATTTCCCTTATATTTAATTTATTTGTAGACATTGTTTTTTCTAATTCGATTACTATTTCATTTGGTATTTTTTTGATACACAAATCAATAATTGTTTTCACTTTATCTTCTGCTATAATTATAGAACTATTTTTATATAAAAATTTACATGTATTATTTCCTAAAACACTAACAGAATTAATGTTTACAGTTCCCTGCTCGTTACATTCAAGGCATATTTTTTCATTTGCAATTTCATATTTGAGCAATGGATACACTTTAGTTTCAAAATTAACATATTCGAGTTCTATAGCTTTTAAGATTAAGTTAGAACTCTTTTTAGAAAATCGTCCTAACTTTAAAATATAGTTTTTAATAGAATTGCTACAATATAAAGTATTTTCTATTGAATGTCCATAAGTATACACTATTTTTTTATTCTTATTCTCTCTGTTTAAGATAAAATTATAATCTTTATCTAGACAGAGAATAGCTTTTAATCCTGTTCCTAATTTTAAAATAAATTTTTCTATTTCTTCTTTCCCGCCAACTTCTTCAAATAAAACATCATTTATCCCGGCATTTTCAAATTTCTTTTCCCAAAATATAACATCATCATTTCCCTCAACAAAACAAATAAATTCTTTTGATTCAAATTTAGGTTTACTCTCTAGTGCTCCATTAGAGTATTCAAAAGAATAATTCATATCATCTAATAAAATACCATTTATCATCATAATATTATTTTCTCCATTTCTATCATATTATCTTTCCATTTACTACATATTTCTGGAGAGTGTGTCGCTATAATTATCTGAGATTTAGAATTTAAAATTCTAATTGCTGAGATTATGTTTCTTTGCCATGCAATATGAAGAGAAAGTTCCGGTTCATCAGCAATAAAAATTATTGCTTTATTTTTCTGTAGAAGAGTTTCTATAAATAAAATTAATAACTGTTTCTCCCCAGAAGAAAGTTGAGAAAATTCTAAAAAGTCATTATTTTTTAGAACTTTTAATTTTATATCATCATTAAAGATAAGTTTTTTATCATTTATGAATTTGTTTAAAAGGGCAAAAAAATTATTTAGAGGTTCTAAGATTTCATTTTTATTTTTTTGAACTTTTGCTGAAAACTTTAATATTTCTTGTGTTCTAAAAATTAATGATAAAGGTAGTACGTCATTAACTGACAATTGAGAATTCTTTTCCACATTTTTTAAAGATTTATTTATTTCAGTTACATGGAGTTCTATTTTCTTATTTAATTTTTTATCTAGCATCCCCAATTGTTTATATGCATCTACCAACCCTGTTTTCATTGATTCCGCTTCATTTTTTACTACCGATGGCTCATAAGTGTCATATTTTTTATCATATAACATGATTTCTAAAACATTTTTTTGAAATAATTTTGATTCTTCAGATATTTCTGATTCTAAATTTAACCTATAATTTTGAAATTTATATAATAGTTCATTTAATTTTTCGTCAATTGGATTTGATAATCTGTCATATCTATTTCTTTTATCGGTATTAAT
>Ga0316198_10000984_pt1 | contig 16087 bp, 14 predicted proteins | sample OudBieAanoxic_MG_FD_204935 | JGI IMG/M metagenome (GOLD analysis project Ga0316198, IMG submission 204935) | Coastal sediment microbial communities from Oude Bieten Haven, Netherlands - site A anoxic | ecosystem: Environmental > Aquatic > Marine > Coastal > Sediment | place: Netherlands...
ACCTCCCCCTGAGGGTGAGGAATAGGACCGAGTCCCATGTGGCGGAGAGTTGGAGCCCGCCCGTCGCCGCCGACAAACCGTGGATTCAGGCGAAGTGGGAGAGGCGAAGACCTTCTCTCCTTCTCCCCTCCACCACGGAGCGAGGGCGGGAGGGGGCGGCCCGGTTCTTCGTCTCTCCCACCGTCAGGTGGGGGAGACGCGGCCGAGCTAATGCTCGGGCGCAGAGGGGGCGGCCTGGGGGCCTGAATCGCGAAGATGAGGCCGGTCGCGCCTTACCGCCGACGCAAGCGCTCGAACAGGGCGGCGTCTGTTTCGAAGGCGAGGGGTGGAAGATCATCCAGAGCGAACCAACCGACGGCATCGGCATCGTCGCCTGCTGCCAACACTCCCCCGGTCACCGTTCCGGCAAACCAGATCCCGACGGTCAGCTTGGAGGGGTCATGGAAGTTCGAGGCCACAAACATGACATCGCCGACCTCCGCGACCAGGCCGGTCTCTTCGAGGAGTTCACGCGCCGCCGCTGTGCGGATCTCTTCGCCGTAGTCGACGAATCCCGCCGGGATTGACCAGTACCCGGGTCGCGTCGACCCCGGCCCCCGCCGGACCATCAAGATTCTGTCGTCGTCGTCGAACACCACGACTGCGGCACCTACCCCGGGGTTGCGCCAGTGGATGAACCCGCACGAGGGGCACCGACGCCTCAGGTGGTCGTAGATCTCAACGGTCTCGAGCTCCGTCGCGCAGAGCGGACAGTACGTGTATTCACCCGGCCATTCATGAGGGTGGGCGAATGCCGCGGCATCACCGCCCGATTCACCCGCCGCTTCGCTGTGTTCGTCGGTCACACCCAGCAGTCTGCCACAGCGGTCGATGCTGCCCGAGGCCCATCGGCCCAGTCGGCACGCCTAGACCAGACGACCGGGAAAATCTCACCACCGATCGACCGCCGCTTGCATGGCCTCGAACGACTCAGGAGCGGGCGGCAGGGGTTCGTCGGCTTCCACGGACGACACCACATACCGGTCGTAGAGGTCGTCCGGGAGGTAGAACTCTTGATCCGGGAGCTTCGACGTGAACACCGTCACCATGTTCAGGTCTCGATCAACGATGAGGTACTGGCCCTCATACCCAAGCCCTTGGACAATGCCGTCGTCTCGAATCCACCACTGATATCCGTAGCCATCCTGCAGTGTCCCGTGCACATACGGCCGGGTCGCCCCATCGATCCATTCCGCCGGGACCACCTGTTGCCCCTGCCACATGCCGTCGTCGAGGATGAGCAGCCCGAACCGGGCAAGGTCGAGCGGAGCCATGCGGAGGCTGCCCCATCCAATCGAAATCCCGTCGGGGTTCGCGGGCCAGTTGATCTCAGACACCCCGATCGGGCCGAACAACCGCTCAACACCGTATTGCTCGGCCGTCTGGCCGGTGGCCTCCTGGACGATGGCCGACAGGAGGAATGATGCTCTGTTGCAGTACTCGAACTTCTCGCCGGGGGTGGCGATCATCGGAAGGTCGAGAATGTGCTGAACCCAATCATCACTCTGGCGCAGATCATCGAGTCCCTCCCACTCGTAGAGGTATGAGTCTCTGCAATCGAATCCCGACGTCATGGTGAGGAGGTCTTCGATCGTCATCTGCTCCTTGCGTGCATCGTTGTTTGCCGCAACACGATCGTCGAACACGTCGAGCACACGCTGGTCAACACCCTCGAGGTGTCCCTCATCGATGGCAAGGCCGATGAGCGTCGAGACGATGCTCTTCGTCACCGAGTGCACGATGTGGAGCTCTCCGTCTTGATAGCCGTCGCGGGCGGCATGGGCAATGAGGTGCCCGTTGCGGATCACGGTGGCAGTGTCGATTGCATAGTCCTGATCGGCGACCTCGTGGAACAGCCCGGTGAGCACGTTGGACGACACACCCTGCTCCTCAGGGGTGGAGGTTGGCCAGACATCTGAGGCAGCGGCGGGGACTGCCACTGTCGGAGGAACCGTGGTCGTGGAGTCCCCCGAATCGACACCACAAGCTGCTGCCAGCGCCACAACGAGCGCGACTACCGCCGTTCGTGCCATCGGACCCTCCAACCCGTGTGCCGGTCTCCTCCCATTGGACTCCAGTCGGTACGTAGATTCAAGAGCCAATCCGCCGCCAAGGACTGCCCCGGACGGCGGGTTCGAAGGTTGGTCGGCCTAGGGGTCCAATTCCGACCGGAGTGCCCTGGCCATCATCCGTTCGTAGAGGCCCGGAGCGACAGTCGTCATCACACGAGCCAGGTGCCCGACCGAACCGATGACCACGGTGCGTTTGCGGCGCTCGATGGCCGTGTAGACACGGTCGGCAACATCTTCCGGCGTCACTTGTCGCCCGACGCGCGACTGCGGATGGTCGGCTGGCCCGCCATCTCCCCCAAGCGCCCGGTCCTGCATGTTCGTATCGACGAACGTCGGCGCCACGACGGTGATGTCGACGCCGAGCGGGCGCACCTCCGCTCTCAGGGTGTCGAACAATCCGTGTAGGGCGTGCTTCGAACCGGAATAGCCGGTGCGACCGAGAACGGGGGCGAATCCTGCAACCGACGTGATGATGGCGATTGCGCCTTGCCGCTCGATGATGGACGGCAATGCTGCTCGGGTGATGTTCACTGAGCCGAGGTAGTTGACCTCCATCACTCTCCGGATCACCGATGGGTCGGTGTCGACGAACGCGGATCGGTGTGTCATGCCGGCACTGTTGATCAGCACGTCGATGCGCCCGAAACGATCCACCACCTCGCCGATCGCCGTCACGCAGGCGTTCGGATCCGTCAGATCACACACAATTCCCTGTGCATCCGGCATGGAATCGACAACGGAGTCGAGTCGGTCGGCGTCGACGTCGAGGAGGGACACCGCGGCTTCAGAATCGGCGAAGCGCCGTGCGACGGCACTACCGAGTCCACCTGCAGCGCCGGTCACAACAACGACGGCTGAGGTCAGGTCACGCTTCGCCACGGCGCGCCTCGAGGAAGTAGGTGAATGTCTCCTCGCTCGTCTTGCGGGGTGTGTATCCGAATTCGTCCTTCAGGCGCCGGTTGGAAAGCACCGGTCGGTAGCGGAGGAAGTTCACCTGCTCCGGCCCGTACTGGGTGGCCCCGACGCGCTTCATGGCGCCAAGGGCCGACCGAACAACACCGGCCGGCACTTCGACGTACCGCTTCCCCATCAGAGCAGCGATCCGGCGCAGCGGCACCGCGCCGTCGCCTGCGAGGTTGTAGATCCCGGTGGTGTCGGTCTCCACCCCACGTCGGAGGCATGCGACAACATCGTGATCCCAAATGAACACGAACGGTGTCTCAGAACCCCTGATCCCGAGGACAACAGACCGATCGAAGAGGTCGGTGATCTGGTTCCGGGTTGCCGAACCGAGGATGGTGCCGGGTCGGAAGATCAATTGGCCGAGCGTGGGGTGTTCGATTCGCCATTCGAAGAGCATCTCCTCCACGAGGCGCTTGTGATCCGAATAGGCGAACTCGCGGTTGCCGCGGAGCGGATCCTGTTCGTCGATCCACTCGGGATTGTCGGGGCGGTATCCATACGCTGCACCGGAGGACGACACAATGACCTTGGTGACACCGGCTGCGAGACTCGCTTCCAGCACGTTGCGAGTTCCACCGACGTCGATCGAGTGTTCCAGCTCCCGGTCCGGCTTCTTTCCGGGTGACACGATGGCAGCGAGGTGTACGACAACCTCGACGTCGTGTTCACGCAGGATCTCAACGAGATCGGGGGCGCGGACATCGCTCTTGGCGAACGTGACGCCTTCAATCGGAGCGTCAGGCTCCCGGATGTCGGTGGCGACGATCGTCTCGAGCTCACCAGGGGCCGCCGCGAGGTTCGCGACGAGAAGGCTGCCGAGGTAGCCGGAGGCGCCGGTGACGAGCACCGATCTCGTCATGCTGTCGCTTCGTCCATTGCAGCCACCGGCCGGCGAGACCAGAAACCGGCGAGCGCCAGGCCGGCGATGATGTGCCAGACACCCCACCAGGCCGCGATCAGCGCCATTCCTCCGAGGCCTTCGAAGAAGTCGAACACGAGGACAAGAGCGAGCGCGGAGTTCTGGAGTCCGACCTCGAACGTCACGGCTCTCCGGTCACGTTCCGACAGGCGGGCGACGGAAGCTGAGCCGTAGCCGAGGCCTAGAGCCAGGGCGTTGTGCAACGCGACGATTCCGACGAGGAAGCCGATGTAGGTGACGAAGTTGCTCCAATTCGCTCCCAGGGCCGCGGCAACGAACCCGACGAACACCACGACCGAGAAGATCTTGAAGGGGCGTTCCAGGCGGGCGGCGAGCTTCGGCTGCCAGCGTGCGAAGAGGATACCGACGATCAGCGGGAGCCCGAGGATCAGGACGATGGTGACGAACAAGCTGAACGGTTCGAGCGACACCGACGCAATGATCGGCTCGGTATCCGGATTGAGCCGTCCCCAGATCGAGAAGTTGAGCGGCGTCATCACCACTGCGGCTGCGGTCGACACCGCCGTCATCCCGACCGACAGCGGGGCGTTCCCGCCACCGAGGTGTGTCATGATGTTCGACAGGTTCCCGCCGGGGCACGACGCCACGAGAATCATGCCGAGCTCCACCGACGCCGGCAGGTCGAGGACGAGCGTCACAAGGAACGTGGCAAGAGGGAGGAGGAAGAACTGTGCCCCGAGTCCTATCGCCGCCGGCTTGGGTGTCCGGGTCAACGCCCTGAAGTCCTCGACGTTGATGCTCAGGGCCATCCCGAACATCATCAACCCGATGAGCACGTTCAGGGCGAGCAACGATCCCTCGTTGAAGTTCAGCGCAGCGTCGTCAACGTTCTGAAAGGCGAACGTGAGAACCGCAGGGTGCATCACTTGCCTCCCGGCTCCTGATGCATCTTTCGGAAGTGGAGCAAACCCGGCGCCCACATGTTCTTGGTCGGATCAACGTCAACGTGGATGACGCCACACGTCCCAGAGTCCAGGCATCGCTGGATTGCCGGCGCCAGCTCGGAAGGGTCGGAGACCCGTTCCCCGTGGGCGCCCATTGACTCGGCAAGGGTGTCGTAGGCGATCTCGCCGAGGTCGGTTCCGGTTGTCTCGTCGGGGTCGAGCTGCTTCTTCATCATCATCTTGACCGGACGTCTGGCGATCGACTGGCTCATCTTCACCATGCCCCATTGGCGATCGGAGATAACGAGGAACACGACCTGGTAGCCGTGGCGCACCGCGGTCTCAATTTCTTGCGGGTGCATGCCGAACGCGCCGTCACCGATGATGCAGCACACCTGACGGTCCGGGTAGGCCTCGGCGGCACCGAGTGCCTGGCCCACGCCGGCTCCGAGATGGCCGAAATGGGGGGTCCCAAGTGTGGAGCCGGGCGTCCGGATCTGCCAGAAAAAGGCGCTCCACACCGCTGTGTTGCCACCATCCGCGATGAAGATCGCGTCATCGTCGAAGACTTCTCGGGCGATCTTGGGAACCTGGGCCGTGCTCATCGGCGCACTGGCATCCGATTGGTGCTTGTCGGCGATCTTTTTGGCCTGCTGATCGCGGCTCTCGCGGAGCGACGCAACCGGCGCCTTGCGTTCCACCCCGGGCTTGGCTCGGAAAGAGAGCGCCTCAGCGAGAGCTTCCAAGAACACACCGACATCCGCAACGACGGCCAGGTCGACCGGCTTGTTCATCCCGAGGCTCGTCTCGTCGATGTCGACCTGGATCACCAACTGTTCCGGGTTCCAATTCGGTGGTTTGCCCCACCAGTCGGTCTCTCCGACACGGGACCCAAGCACGAGGACGAGATCTGCCCGGTTGCGGACCTCGTTGGTCGCCTCAATCGATGAGATCGGCCACGTGAGTGGATTGGTCTGCGGGATCGAACCTGAGCCGCTCCACGACGTTGTTACGGGTGCTCGAAGAAGCTCCGCCACCTCGGCGAGCGATGCGAACGCTCTGGCGTGAATCACACCACCGCCGGCGTGGATGATCGGCAGATCCGCCTGGGTGAGCAGATCGGCGGCGCGCTCGACGAGTTGTGGATCGGGAGCGATCGGAGCAACCAACCGGTACGTTGACGGTGGGCGCTTCGGCGGCATTTCAGTCTTGCCGTTGATGACCGATTCGGGTGCGTCGAGATGAACAACACCCGGACGCCCGGTGAAGGACTCCCGGAACGCTGCTCGAAGGAGTTCGGGGATTCGCTCTGCGGTCGCTGCAGGCTCGGACCACTTCGAGATTGGCCGGATCGCAGCGACCTGATCGAAGTACTGATAGGTGCCGCCTCGGTCTGGGTAGGTGATGCCGGAGCGGCGTGAGGATGTGATGACGAGGACTCGATTGCCCTCGGCGTTCTCAACTGCGATACCCGGGAGCGCGTTTGCCACGCCGGGTCCGTTCGAGGCGATGGCGACGCCGAGGCGCCCGGTGAGCCGCGCATACGCCGCAGCCATGTGCAGCGCGGACGACTCGTGCCGCGGCGTGATCAGGCGGATACCGTTCGCATCGAGGCCGCCGATCAGGCCGTTGTATGTGCCGTCGGGGAGTCCGAAAACCCGATCAACACCTTCCGCTGCGAGCATCGCCGCAATGACCCCACCACCGGTCGTCTTCGCCATCCGGTCACCTCCCGATTCGGCGAGCCTAGTTCGCGGGCATGCTGGTTTCTCGCAGACACCCACAGTGCTGGTCGATACCATGGCTCGCCGTGAGCCACCCATGTATTCCGGGGAGTATCGAGACCGCTGTCGACGTCGTTGAGCGCGTCGCTCCGTCCTCGGTGCTCTTGTTCGCCGGCGGATCCTCGTTCGAAGTGAGTGGGGCCGATGCCCCAATCTCCAGAGCCGTTGCAGGGCGCCGCGTCGCTGAGGTCCGAGGTATCACAGCCGATCCAACCCTCGCCGACGTTGCGTCCGCGATCGAGGTATTCCGAAGTTGGCATCCGGACCTGATCATCGCGGTCGGCGGCGGATCGGTGATCGACCTTGCGAAGGCCGTGCGGACGATCGGTCCGTTGAGCTCCGACCCACGGCCCTATCTCCTCGGCGAGGCGCCGGTCGGCCCGGGACCACCGCTCCTGGCCATTCCCACCACTGCAGGTACCGGGAGTGAGGCGACCCGCTACGCGGTCTTCAATGTCGATGGCGAGAAGCGACCAATCGGTGATCCCGCGCTGCTCCCCGAACGCGTGATTCTCGATCCCGGTCTGACCGATTCACTACCGCCGTCTGTCACGGCCGCGACGGGGCTTGACGCCCTCTCCCAGGCGATGGAGTCGATGTGGTCGACGCGATCAACGGGAACGTCGTACACCGATGCGCGGATCGCGCTGCAGCTCGCACTCGACCATCTGGAGACCGCGGTCAACCGGCCGGACGCGAAGGCGCGATTCGCAATGTGTCGCTCCGCCCACCTGGCGGGCCACGCAATCGACGTGAGCGCCACGACGGCGCCGCACGCCCTGTCCTTTCACCTGACGACCGAGTACGGCGTGGCGCATGGACATGCCGTCGCCCTCACCCTTGGGCCGGTTCTCGAGTTCAACGCCGGCGTCCTGCCCGACGACTGTGCTGACCCCCGCGGCCCGGAACACGTTCGTGCGGTGCTCAGCGACATCGTCGAGATGCTTGGTGTGCGCAGCCCCATCGAGGCGCGACAGAAGCTCATGGACCTCGTCAACGAGGTCGGTCTCGAAGCGACGCTCGCCGGAGTTGGCCTTCGAACTCCAGTTCAGACCAAGGCTTTGGCGGCGAGCGCATCACCGATCCGGCTCGTGACGAACCCGCGCAGGTTCGACGAGTCGTCGCTTGCTGCACTCGTCTCCGGCATCAACTGACGACGCCTGTGAAGGTGCTACCCGGCGATCGGGCCCAGCGGGTCAAGGCCGTATTCGTTGGGGCCAATCGTGCCCGGGAGGAACCCGGTCTCGATGAGGGCCCAGAGTCCGCCGATAAGCGGAACGAGTCCGATGAAGATCCACCAGCCGGACTTGTTCCTGTCGTGCCACCGCTTGATCGACAGAGCGAGTGACGGCCAGATGATCACGATGCTGAGGATTCCGACAAGCCACCACAGGAATGTGGAATTCGCTGCGACCGCGATCAACGCCAGGACCCAGACCACCGCCCACAGAATGACGATCCCGAGCCAGAACTTCCCTCTGTTGATCCGTCCTTCGAAACTGAAGAACAGCCACGCCCAATCGATGTCGTTCATTGAAGACTCCCTCCTATAGGTTGCCGAGAACCTACCAGGAGTAGGCACCCGTAGAGGGTCTTCCCCTCTCCCTCTCCGCTCTTCGGCTTCCTCCCCACCTTCGGCTTCCTTCCCACCTTCGGATTCCTTCCGCTCTCTTCGATTCCTCCCCCTCTCTTCGATTCCTCCCCCTCTCTTCGATTCCTCCCCCTCAGGTGAACGTGCTCGCCGCCAGGCGGCAGAGGGCGTCAAACAGTTCCACAACCCACGAACAGGTGAACGTGCTCGCCGCCAGGCGGCAGAGGGGTCAAACAGTTCCACAACCCACGAACAGGTGAACGTGCTCGCGGCCAGGCGGCGGAGGGGGTCAAACGGTTCCACAACCCACCAAGAGCCGCCGCGCCCGAACGGCTCCCACATCGGAGCGCTTTGACCCCCTCCGTCAGCGGCTCCGCCCGGGTTTCCGACATGATCTGACACGAGGAACCATTGCGTCGCAGACAGGGAGGCTCCGCCGCTGCCACCTCCCCTGAGGGTGAGGAATAGGACCGAAACCCTTGCGGCAGGGGGCTGGAGCCCGCCCGTCGCCGCCGACAAACCGTGGATTCAGGCTCCGTAGCAGCCCAGCGAGGCGGAGGGGGTCGAGCGGTTCCACGACCCACGGCAGCCCACTCGACCAACTCGCTACTGTCGAACGCAGCATGGTGAACGACGCGCTCCTGACGAGTTACCTCGAGTCGGTGCCGCGCCTGTCGCTCGGCAGCTTCCCAACACCTCTCCAGCCGATGGCTCGCCTTGCGGCTGCCCTCGAAGGCCCTCACGTGTACGTGAAGCGAGACGACTTGAACGGGTTCGGGGGCGGAGGCAACAAGGTCCGCGCCCTCGAATACATCTTGCCCGAGGCCATCGCTGCCGGTGCCGACACGCTCCTCACTGCAGGTGTTGTCCAGTCGAACTCCGCACGTCAAGTCGCTGCCGCAGCAGCGCGTGTTGGCATGGCGTGCCACGTCTTGATGGTGACCGACCGTGTCGACAGAACCGACGACGACTACGCCGAAACCGGCAACGTGTTCCTCGGGCGCCTCTTCGGAGCGACGTTCGAAACGATCTCGATTCACGACGACCGGGAGGAGCGGCTCCGGGATGCGGTTGAGCATCTCAGACGCGAGGGCAGAACACCCTACGTTGTCCCCTACGGCTGCTCGAACCAGCTTGGCGCCACCGGCTACCTCAGCGCTGCGGTGGAGATTGCCCATCAGATCGAGGCGAGCAGTACCGGCCTCACGCATCTGGTCCACGCCAGCGGAACCGGGGGCACCCAGGCCGGGTTGATCGCCGGCTTCGCAGCCATGGGCCTCGATGTCGAGGTGGTCGGCATCGACGTCGACGCGGACCCTCTCGGGGTTCGCCGGCGCGTCGAGACACGACTCACTGAACTCACCGAAGCTCTCGGTCTCCCACCGATGCTCGATCACATCAGGATCGACTCCCGCTATTCCGCTGGGGCATACGGCGTGGCCGACGACGGGGTGATGGAAGCGATCCGGCTGGGGGCTCAGCTGGAGGCGCTGCTCTTTGATCCCGTCTACTCAGGCAAGGGACTTGCGGGACTCATCGGCCTGATCCGCGCCGACTACTTCCCGCCGAGCGCCCAGGTGCTCTTCCTTCACACAGGCGGCGAGCCGGCGCTGTTTGCCTGTCGATCACTCTTCGCCGAATAGCCAATCGAAAACTCGCTGCTCTCAACCCAGCGCGTTGCGCAGAATTGCCACCCGGTCAGGCTCAACGCGGAAGTAGGCCCACTTGCCGCGCTGCTCTCGTGACAAGAGGCCGGCCTCCGTGAGGATGGTGAGGTGGTGGCTCACGGTGGGTTGTGTTCTTCCGGTCGGTTCCACGAGGTCACAAGCGCACATCTCCCCCGACGGAGCGTTCGCAATCAGACTGAGCAGCTGCAAGCGAACCGGATCGGCCAACACTTTGAACCCGGCTGCGAGTTCTGTGGCGTCGCCCTCGCCGAGTGGTTCGGCGAGCATCGGCTCGCAACACGTTTGGATCGTTGGAACCTTCACAACCATCCCTTCCGAGAGCTCATATTGACGACCTTCAATATAACTGATATTGTCACATTGATCAACATCGATATGAGGAGGCACCGTGCCGAACGAGACCAACCTTCGTGAAACCGTCCGGGACCGCTACGCCGACGCTGCCCGCAAGGCCGGACAGTCGTGCTGCTCGTCGGACTGCAACAGCGAGGAGGGTGATTTCGGGCGCGACCTCTACCCCGCCGCCGACCTGGTCGATGTTCCTCAGGGAGCGTCCTCCGCCAGCCTTGGATGCGGGAATCCCGCTGCCGTTGCCGAACTCTCCGAGGGTGAGACTGTCCTGGATCTCGGTTCCGGGGCAGGGATCGACGTGCTTCTCTCCGCCAAACGAGTTGGCCCTAGCGGGTTCGTCTTTGGCATCGACATGACCGACGAGATGCTCGAACTCTCACGGAAGCACGCGGCAGAGGCCGGTGCGTCCAACGTCGACTTTCGCAAGGGGTACATCGAGGACATCCCCGTCGACGCAGCGTCCGTTGACGTTGTCATCTCGAATTGTGTGATCAACCTCTCTGCCGACAAATCCCGGGTGTTCGCCGAGATGGCCCGCGTTCTTCGGGCAGGAGGCCGCATCGGCATCAGCGACGTTGTGGCGGATGACAACCTCAGCGCCGAGGAACGCCTCGAGCGCGGAAGCTGGGTGGGTTGCATCGCAGGCGCACTCTCGTTCTCGGAATACACACAAGGTTTGACCGAGGCCGGCTTCGGCTCCGTCGAGATCACGCCAACCAAGACCGTCGCGGACGGTATGCATTCGGCGATCATCCGGGCTGCCAAGCCTCAGGTGTAGTCGGACTCACGCCGGGCGGGTCGGGACCTCGCCGTAGTACTCGTCGAGGCGTTCGTCGGCCTGCTCGCCGAACAGGATCTCGGCTGCTTCATGAAGCCCTGCCGAGTTCTTCACTTCATTTTCGGGGATCACCTGCGTGATCTTCGACCGACGGCGGAGGAAGTCCTCGAGTTTCGTCACCATCTCGGTCTCCGCTGCGAGGTAGAGCTCGACACGCAGGTAGTCGGCACTCTCGATGATGTCCTCCCCCATCGAGGGATCCTGCCTGATCTCATCCAGCATCTCGAACGCACGTCGTCCGTACCTTCGCCACAACCGATCCGAGAGCGGTTCGACGTCCGGCTTCTGACGAAGATCGTCGAGGCGCATCAGCCGGGCCTGCCGGTAGAACTCTGCACGTGTTGCCTTCGCCGGCTCTCCGTACCAATTGTGGGTGTCCTTTTCGAGCGGGACACCGAGGCCTTCGACGGCGTCGGCGACCTCTTCTCCGACGTTGAGGCAGTCGGTCAGCTTCCCGCCGAAGATCGAGATGACGTTCCGCTTGTTGTCTGTCTCGATCTCGTGTTTGCGAGAGAGCTTGGTCCAATCGACGTCCTTGCTATCACCTCCGCCGGATGCCACAACCAATGGCCGCACGCCGCTGCGGTCCGCGATGATGTCGTCTCGGGTCAACGGGTTCTCCAGATCGAGGCGACTGTTGATCTGGTCGAGGAGGAAATCCCGATCCTCGTCGGTTACTTCGGTGAACGGAGTGTCTATGCGGGTGTCGGTCGTTCCAATCACCGACCGCCGCCCCATCGGGATGACGTAGAAGAGCCGTTGTGTGTCGTCATAGAACGCCAGCACTCGGTGATTCGGCGTGATCTGGGGAACGATCAGGTGGATACCCTTCGAGTACACGATCCGGTGCCGAGTCCGGACATCGAGGTCGAAGTTGACGGCATCGACGAACGGGCCGGCGGCATTGATCAGAACCCGTGCCGAGCACGTGAACGGTCCCCCGCCGCCGTCGACGTCCCTCAGCGTGACGTTCCAGCGGTCTCCGACTTGTTCGGCATCAACGGCCTCGATGTAGTTGACCGCCGTTGCACCGACATCGATCGCCGATCGGACGAATCCGAACACGAACCGCGAGTCGTTGTCCGGCAGATACGCGTCGTAGTACTGAATGCCGCCGATCGAATTGCCGGTTCGTACGATCGGCTCCAACGTCTCGATGTCCTCGGCCGTGAGATGCCGCGGCCGGTGGGTTCGAAATCCCCCGATTCCCCAGTAGCCCGCTGCCCCGAGCGCCGCCAACCACGTGGGATGCGGCGACCCGTCGTCGAGGGTTGCGAGGAAGGCGATCTGTTTGATGTTGTCCGGGTAGGCCTTGAGGAGGCGATTGCGCGACACACAGAGCTTGCGGACCAGGGGGATCTCGTATCCCTCGAGGTACTTGAACCCACCCCACACGAGGTTCGACGACGCCTGGCTGGTGAAGCTGCCGAAGTCCCCCCGGTCGACCAACGCCACGTTGGCGCCGCGCCCTGCCAGCACGGCAGCGGAAACGGCTCCGTTGATCCCTCCCCCGACGATCAGTACGTCGAACGAACCGCCCTTGAGTTTCGCAAGTGCTGTGCTTCTGAGGCTCATTACGTCATGCTACCGAGGCCGCCCTCAGGCAAATCCGCCTCGCCCGACTACTTCTGTTGGCCAATCGCGAAGCCGCTCATGAAAGGCTTCTGCATCAACAAGAAGACGATCGCAGGCGGAATGGAGGCAATGATCGCCGCCAGCATCAGCGGCCCGTAGGTCAGCGCGCCGTCGATGTTCGTCAACGTCTGCAACGCGACCTGGGAGACCTGCTTGGTCTCGTCCCGAATGATCAGGCTCGGCCACAGGAACATGTTCCATGTGTAGACGAACTGGATGACGAACAGCGCGGCAATCACGTTCCACGAGAGCGGGATCAGCACCTTCGTGAGGAACTGGACGGGAGAAGCACCGTCAATCTGAGAGGCCTCGAGCAGCTCCGACGGCAGGTTCGCGAAGTGCTGCCGGAACAGGAACGCCCCTGTGGCCGACGCCAGGAACGGGACCACGATCGCCGCCATCGTGTCCTGCCACCCAAAACCGGAAACCAATCGGAACATCGCGAGGATCATGACCTCTGTCGGCATCATGAGCGTGACCAGTACCAGGAAGAACACGATCCACTTGCCGCGGAACTTGAAGTAGACGAAGGCGAGGCCGGCGAGGAGCGACAAGACAGTCTTGCCGATGGTCACCAAGAAAGTCTGAACCGTCGAATTCCACATCGCTCCGGCAAAATCTCGGCCGTTCCACACGGCGTCGAAATTCGACGCCAGCGCACTCCCCGGAGTGAATTGGAACGAGAAGATTTCGGTGTTGGTCTGCGTCGCGATCAGCGCGGCGTACAACAGCGGGAAGGCAATCACAATCGCTGTTGCCGTCAGGGCAAGGTGATACGGCCATGTCCGACCCCTGAACAAGGTGTGCCGCTTCACTCCCGGTGTCAAGCCCGACATCACGACCCCCCGTAGCTGACGCGTCGGCCGCTGGTCTGGAATTGCCATATGGTGACGGCGATGACTGCAGCGAACAAGAGGACGGACTGGGCGGCACCACGGCCCAGGTCTCCGTTGTTCACACCAACACGGATGATCTCGTAGATCGCAACTGAGGTCTTGCCCGCCGGTGCACCTTTGGTCATGAAGTCGATCGTTGCGTAGACCTCGAAGAACGCGTAGGTGAGGTTCGTGACGAGCAGGAAGAACGTGATCGGCGAGAGCGCCGGGAGGACGATCTTCATGAACCGCTGCCAGGTTGACGCACCGTCGATGAGCGCTGCCTCGACTTGGTCGAGCGAGACCGTCTGGAGGCCCGCGAGGTAGAAGAGGATGTTGTAGCCGAGGATCTTCCATCCGCTCGCGAGGATGATCGAGGCTTGAGCGAGGAAGGCGTTCTCCCGGTAGTTCGGGACATCGATGCCGAACCACGTGTCCATGACATACGTGAAGATGCCGGCGGTCGGATCGAAGATCATGAAGAAGAGGACACCTGCCACCGCTGGTGAAATGGCATACGGCCAGATCAGAAGCGTTCGGTAGACGCTCCCGCCTCGGATCGTGCGGAATGCGAGGTAGGCGACGGCCAGGCCGCCGATCATGCCGAAGGCAACAATGCCGATCGTGATGATGACGGTGTTGAGGTAGACCGGCCGGTACGCAACCTGGCCGCCACCGCCCGGAGAGAACATGGCGTACAGCGCCACGAATACCGAGAGCATCGCAAACACCGTTGCGATGTCCGCCCCCTTGCGACTCCACGTGCCTGGTGCGGACCGGCTGAGCCAGAACCGTGCCCCGTAGATGGCGGCGATGGCGAGGAGCGGGTAGGCGACGAGCTTCCACGGATCGGTGATGAGCAACTCGGTGAAGTTCGAGAAGCAAACATCAACCGACTTCGGAGCGCCGAGCTTGGTGAGCTTGGTCGAGAGGGTGAACGTCTGGATCGCGGGCAGGTAGAGGAAGACGATCAGGATGATCAACGTCGGTGAGAGCAGCAACCACGGCACCCACCACCCGAGGCGGAAACCACCGGTGCGAATCTCGCCGGTCATTCCGGCGCTGTCCGACTCCGTACCGTCGGCTCGATCGAACAGGAGTTGGAGCGCAATCAGAGCGAGCCATGCACCGCCGGCCATGAGGCCGTAGGCGAGGAGGTGATCCACACCACTCGTTCCTTCGAGGAAGGCACAGCGGCCCATCGCAAGAGGCGTAACGGCCGCCCCGGCGACGGCGACGGCCGAACCAATGCCGTACCGCATCGCCGAAGGGTCATCGTTGTTCCGCCATACGTAGAGCGGACCCAGAATCGCCGCGACAACCAGTCCGAGGATCAGCATGGACTACCAGATCTCAATGTGACTCCAACCAACAGAATGGCCATGGGGGCGGAGCATACGCCCCGCCCCCAACGCCATATTCGTTTCGATCAGCCGCCGAAGAGCAGCTCGTACTCGGACAACGACTTGTTGGCCTCTTCGTTCGCCGCAGCCATGCGGGTCGCAACGTCGACGTCGTTCACGAGGATGTCCTCGATCGCGATCGTGATGATGTCGCGGATCCCGACGAAGTTCCCAAGCAAAGCACCGAGCGATGCTGGGGTGTTCTGCGCTGCCGCGAGCTGGTCCGATGCCACCTTGCTGTTCGGGCTCTCGTCGTACCAGCCCTGGCTCTCGAGCAGATCGACGGCGTCCTGTGTGATCGGGATGTACCCGGTCAACTGGTGCCATGCAGCAGCATTCTCAGGATTCGAGAAGAAGTTCAGGAACGCGAGCGCCCCGTCTTCCGTCGTCTGATCCATGCCATCGAGCATCCAGATCGTGGCTCCACCAATGAGGTTGCCGATGTACTCGACGTCCCCGTTGTACGGCATGAAGCTGGCCTGGTTCGTGAACTCGGCGTTCGTGTCGAAGAACGTCGTGTCCGAACTCGAGTACACGAGCATCGCTACTTCTCCGGCCAGGTAGGCGTTCGACGTGCCGTCCCAGTCGCGCTGGAGGCCGGTGTACGTGTAGTAACCAGCGTCGGATAGACCCTTCCACCAATCGACATAGGCCAGGTTGCCAGTGGACTCGAGGTTCACCTCGGTCGCGCGAGCGGATCGGCCGTTGTCGTTGTTGCCAAGGAGTTCACCCTGCTGTCCGAGGCTCTGCTCGACGAACCACGAGTGGTTCGGCCAGGTGATGCAACCGCTCGGCGCGTCGGGGAGCGCCATGATGGCGGCACAGGCCGTCTCGACGTCCGCCCACGTCGCGGGCGGTTCAGTGATTCCGGCCTCGTTCAGGATGTCCATGTTGTTGAACATCACCGTCGATGACGTGTTCCACGGCATCGAGTAGAACGAACCGTCGACCGTGTAGTAGTTGCGGGCCGCATCAACGACCGAGTCGAGTACAACCGGCTCACCGAGGATGTCGGTACGCCCGG
>Ga0316198_10000985_pt1 | contig 16086 bp, 16 predicted proteins | sample OudBieAanoxic_MG_FD_204935 | JGI IMG/M metagenome (GOLD analysis project Ga0316198, IMG submission 204935) | Coastal sediment microbial communities from Oude Bieten Haven, Netherlands - site A anoxic | ecosystem: Environmental > Aquatic > Marine > Coastal > Sediment | place: Netherlands...
CGGGTCTGGGGAGGACATGAGGCTTGAGATTTGAAGCCGGACAAGAAGGCGGGCGGCGCTTCGTCCGCTATGAAAGTCGCACGATTACTTCCCCCTGCAACTCCCGAGCGCGGGCGAAGACGGCATGGAACATCTCGTCGGTCAGACGCCGGGTCTGGGTGTTGTAGCGGCTACAGTGGTAAGAATCCAGCAGGCGGCGCCCATTGGGCAGCTCGTGCTCTGCCCCATGAGCGAAACGGCAGGCGCCCTGCTTCAGACCCAGCGCGCGCAGCACGGCATTGTGGGCCACCAGACCCAAGGCGAGCACCAACCCGCCCCGACCCAGCTCGTCGAGTTCGGCGCTCAGGAAGCCATTGCAATTGCGTACCTCCTCGCCCGTCGGCTTGTTCTGCGGTGGTAGGCATTTCACGGCGTTGGTAATACGGCAGGCGTGGAGCGCGAGCCCATCGTCACGGGCATGCGACGCGGGGGCACTACTAAAACCGTAGCGGTACAGGGTCTCGTAGAGGAGGATGCCGGCATAGTCTCCGGTGAAGGGTCGCCCACTTGCGTTGGCCCCATGCATCCCGGGAGCAAGACCGACGACCAGGAGCGTAGCATCGCTTTCACCGAACGGTGGGACCGGAGCCGCATGATAATCCGGATAAGACGCCCGGACCCTGTCCAGGTGCTCGGCGAGTCGCATGCAGCGCCGGCAATCCGCATCGAACGAACTCGCGGGGATCTCAGATGCCATGTCAGCTATCGTTTCTGTCATTGATTGTCACAGATGCTCATTCGGTTTCTGGCCACTTGCCCTGTGAAAGGGCGGATTCATTCGCCTCCACATCAACAGCCGGATACTGCAGGCCATGGCGTACCTCAAGGACCTTCCCAATTCATCGTATTCAGCAAGCGAAGGGCCGCGCAAGCGGCGCCGTAGCCATTATCAATGTTTACCGACACGATGCCCGGCGCGCAACTACCAAGCGCCGAGTCCAGGCTCAGGCGCCCGCCCTTTGCCACGCCATAGCCGACGGACGTGGGCACGGCGATGACCGGGGCGGCCACGAGTCCGCCCAGGGCGCTGAACAGGGCACCCTCCATACCGGCCACCGCGATGACAACGGAAAAGCTTCGGATCGCCTCGATGCGATCCAGCAGCCGCCATAGACCGGTGATGCCCACGTCTTGGAAGAGGGTACCGTCTACCCCGTGGAACTCCAGGGTGCGCGCAGCTTCCAGGGCGATTGGGGCGTCCGAGCTGCCGGCGCTGACGATGGCGACGCTGGCGCCATGTCGGCGCGGGCGCGCGCCCGGAAAAAAGCCGGTCCGAGACACGGCCTCGTAGTCGAGCGCCTCGCGCTGATCGTGAGGGAGGGTGGCGAAGCGCTCCGCGGATAACCGTGTCAACAGGCAGGGCGTCTCGCGTTCCCGGAAGCGGGCGAGGATGTCCGCGATCTGGTCCGAGCTCTTGTGCTCGCACAACACCGCCTCGCCGATGCCGATGCGCGCCTCGCGATGGAAGTCGAGCACGGCGTCGAGGTGGCGATCAGTGATCCGGGACAAAGGCACTTCCCATGCGGTACGGCTCGAAGCGAACGGCGGGCGGAAGACCCAGCGGGGCCGCCCAGTCACGGATGCGGGAGGCCCACTCGCGAGTGCTGGCCTGAGACAGGCGCGACAGGTCGGAGGGGTCCATCTGTACGGCGATCTCGGCGGATCGCACACGACACCGTACCACTCGGACCGGCAGCCCATCCCGCAGGGCGGTCTCTACTTGGTCCACGAAACGCAGCACACGAGGTTGGATACGGACGCCGGTCTCGATGCGGCTGGAGAGACAGGGCGAGGCCGGTAGCTCGGACAACTCCCGGTACCCCAGATGGCGGCAGATGCGGCGCACGCCGGCCTTGTCCACGCCGAACTCGACGAAAGGATGGCGCACCCGGAAGCTGTTCGCGGCCTCCAGGCCGGGTCTAAAGTCGTCCAGGTCGTCGGCGTTGGTCCCAGACAGCAGGGTGCCCGCACCGGCGGTGGCCAGGACCGCATAGAGGTGGGATTTGCAGTGGAAGCAACGTCGATAGGGGTTGCTCAGGTAGGCATCGTCCGCGAACTCGCCGCCATCCACCAAGCTGAGGTCCCAGCCCTCGCGTCGGGCGACGGCCTCGACCCGCGCCGTCGCCGCGGGGGGGACCGAGGGCGAGATCGCGTGAAACATGCGCGCCCCATTGCTCTGGGTCCGCCCGGCCAGCAGCGCTAGGGTCATGCTGTCGACCCCGCCGCTCACCGCGATCTTGGCGCGGTCCACGGCGTCGAGCCAGGTACTCAGGCGCTCTACCAGTGGCTGCGCGTCATCCATCGCCGGGCTCCTCCTCCGATGGACCGTCCGGCCTCGAGACGAGTTCGCTCGCCTCCCGACGCAGCCGCTCGCGCTCTTGCCAGCCATCCACCCCGGCGAGATCCGCGGCCTCTGCTTTTGCCGTCGCCCCCTGCGGGCGTCGTACCACCTTGACGCCGATCTCGCGACCCGCGACCGTCGCCACCCGCTGATCACGCCCGAGGGTCAGACGATCAACGCCTTGGTGGCGGAACCCGATGGTCGTGGTCTCGCGAAAGCAGACCTCGGCGACGGCCGCCAGCCTCTCGGGCATGGCCAGGATCTCCACCGCCATGGTGGGCCGACCCTTCTTGCCGATGGCTTGCACCGTGGTGACGCTCAGCACGCCCTCGGTCGCCCGCAGCCGCTCCAGCCCCAGCGCCAGGTCCTCCGGCGTCTGGTCATCCACCTCGAACCGGAGCTGCTCGACCCGGTCGGTCCGGAATCCATCCCCGGCGACATCGGTCGCCAGGCACAGGATCTGCACACAGTTGGGAATACCGGGGAGGCGTCGCGTACCGAAACCCATACCACTGGCCTTGAGCACGGCGCCAGCAGGGATGGCCTGCTGCGGTCGCAAAGACTGAAGGATGGCCGCACCGGTTGGGGTTACGCGCTCACCGGCGATGCCGTCGTAGCTCACCGACAGCCCTTCGAGCAGCAGCGCCGTGGCCGGGGCCGGAACCGGCAAAAGACCATGGGCACTGCTAACGTGCCCTGTACCAAGGGGGAGAGGCGCGCAGGATGCACTGGTGACAGCCAGGGCCTCCAGCAGGGCTGCGGCGCTGAGGATATCTGCGATGGAGTCCCAGGCTCCGACCTCGTGGAAATGCACATCTTCCGGGTCGACCCCATGGACCCTAGCCTCGGCCACCGCCAGCAAGGAGAAGATCGCCAGCGCCCTATCGCGCACGCCGGAATTCAGCTCGGTTGCCTGCAGCAGCGAAGATATATGGCGAAATCCGGTATGGGGATGTGGCTCGCTCCCAGACTCCGAATCTTGGAGACGCACCTGGAAACGCTTCCCGCTGAGGGGAGCACCCGCCGCCACCAGATCGATGCGGACCTTGCGCGGCATGGGTGCCACCGCAAGCGCCCGTTGTGCCACGCTCAACAACTCGGGATAGGCGTCCAGCAGGGCAGCGCAGAACATGTCGCCCGCAAGTCCACCGAGCGGGTTTAGGTGCAGATGCATGGGGGTATCAGCGTTCCAGGATCATCTGGTTGGTCTCGGAGCGGGTCTCGCCGACGGAGGATACACGGATGGCCGCGAGGTCCTCCACCGGGCACTTATTCTCACAGATGCCACAGCCGATGCACAGGCGTGGATCGACGTAGGGCTGTTTGAGCTTCTTCATTGTCCGGTCGCGGCCCTGAACATCGACGCTCTTATACCAGATCGCCTTGGGGGAGGTGGGACACATCTCCTCGCAGACGATGCACTCGGTGTGCATGGCCCAAGGCAAGCAGCGGCCATGATCGTAGAAAGCGGTGCCCAGTTTGACGGGACGCACGTACGGCGGGGCGCCGATCTTCTCCTGCGCCGAGATGGAGCGGATGGCACCTGTCGGGCAGACCTGGCCGCACAGCACGCAGTTCTGCTCGCAGTAGCCCAGGCGGTTTTTGAGGATAGGTGTCCACAAACCCTCGATGCCCCCCTCCAGCAGCGCTGGCTGTAGCACGTTGGTCGGGCATACGCGCATACAGGCGGAGCACTTGATGCAACGACCGAGGAACGACTCTTCCGCCAGAGAGCCCGGCGGACGAATCACGGCCGGGGCTGGGTTGGTATTGGCCGATACGGAGCTTCGCAGCATGGGAAATAGCGCGGCAGTGGCAACCGCGGCTTCAACCAGCCGGCGCCTGTCAAGATCCACTGGTCTGTGTACCGAGCTGCGGGCCCGTGGCAGGCCGAAATGCAGCGCCTGGGTGGGACAGTCTTCAATGCAGTTCATACACACATGGCATTCGCTCACACGCAGTTCCGCATGGGGATCGCAGCCGCCCTGGCAGCTCTTGAGGCATTTATTGCAGTCGATGCACAGATCCACGTCGCGCTGAATCCGCAGGGGCGCCCTGCGCGCCAACAGCCCCAACAACGCCCCCAGGGGACAGAGTACGCGACAGAAAAAGCGGGGCATGAAACGATTGGCGAGAATAATGGCGACCAGGATACCCGCGACCAAGGCACCACCATGAAAAACCGGCTGGGCGAGATAGAGATCGGCGCCCACCCAATTGGCCGCCGGCAGCACGGAGACGGTGAAGGATCGGACCATAAGGGCGATGGGGTCGAGCAACCCGATTTGAAGGCTGCCGAACAGGGCGAGCACCAGCAGGGAGCCCAGCAGGTAATACTTTAAGCGATACAGGGGAAGGTACTGGTTGAGCGTATACTCCTCGGATGGCCGGTGCTGGTTGAATAGCCAGCTCGCGAACTGGTTCAAGATACCCAGGGGGCAGATCCAGGAGCAGAAGAAGCGCCCCAGAAACAGGGTGGAGACGATGATCGCCAGTGACCAAAGCAGGCCCTGGTAGAAGGTACCACTGGTGAGAAAGGACGCCAGCGCAGTGAGCGGATCCAGTTCCAGGAACAGCGACGTTTCGAAGCCCTTCATGTCCGCATAGTTCGTGACCAGTAGTAGTGCCAGGAACAGGGCGAAGAAGCAGGCCGCATAGATCTGACGGATGGTGCTGAGCTTTTTGGGGATCATGGTCGGTCTCACGCCGTATTGCTGCACAGCCAGCGTCGCGGTCGTCGTTTAGTCCATCTCCGTTTCGACGCTCGCGGGCTTGTGGTCGAATGCATTCGTCCCTACATGCCGAGATTGCACCCTACCCAACCTGGGTTTCAACCACTTTCAATGTGCGCCAATCGACCTTGCCCAGCCCGCGCTGCTCGCCAAGGTCGAGGAATGGAACCTGTGCGGGGGTCAGGTCGAGAAACCGGAGGCTATAGGCATCTAGGGCCACCTCATCCATCCCCGCAATCAGGGTATTCTCGACAGAGACATCGTCCAAGCTGCCCCCTGTAGGGCCGTTGTGTTTTAGCACCCGGGTGGCATCCATGATGGTGAGCGTGGGGCGCAACGCCGCCGCTAGGTCCACGATAGAGGTATGGATGCGCTGGTGCAGCTGATTGCGCTGACCACCCAGCACGCCATACCAGTTCTTCATGGCCAGCGTGCAGCCGCACAGGGAGTGGTGCTTGACCACCGGCAGGTTGATAACCCGATCCGCCTGGTGAAAAAAGCGCGAAACCGGCCAGACCTTGAGCAATTCCCCCTGCAAGTCGGTCTTCACGAAATCGTCGCCGCGAGGCAACAAGACCTCGGCACCCGCACGCTCTGCCCCCGCCCGAATGCCAGAGCGGGCGAAGCAGCGCTCCGGGTCGTTGAGCGACACATCGCTGACCCACACAGCGCCGGCCCCCGCCTCACGGCACAGGCCGGCCACCGCGGCAACGACCTCCGGGTTGGTATTGGCCGCCTGGGCCGGCTGACGGTCCCAGCCCACGTTGGGCTTGAGCAGCACATGCTCGCCCTTGTGTACGAAGCGGCCGATGCCACCCAGCCTATGCACCGCCTCTTGCACCATGGCCTCTACCCGCGTGCCACTCACCACCACCATATCTGGCCGTACCGCCGACGGCTCGACCCGATAATCCTTGAGCTGACGCACAAGCTCTTCGGGCCGGCGCACCGGTTCCCGGCTATAACTCAGCAGGCCAAGCGCGACGAAACCAGCCGCGGCACCGGCACAAAACCCCAGGTCGCGAACAAAGCGCCTGCGGGGCGTGGAGGTCAGCACATGCTGGTATTTGGAACCCCCCTTCTTCATGCGCAATACACCGGAAAACCGAATAAAGCCACCCTAGCCAGCATAGTTGTCATACCGTTCACAAGCCTCGGTCATTCATCACGCAGGATTTGATCATGGGTTCGATGCCGATCCGCGACCGTGCGCGAAAGCCGCGATCTGCGCCGTCAAAGCGGGTTCCATCGACGTGTACACACCGATCAGGCGCTCCCCGAGAGGCACGAAGAACCACTCTCCCTCATAGGGATCATCGACCAAGTAGAAGTTCAATCCATCCCTGTCGATGCGCCGGTAAGGCATCTCGTCCTCATGGAAGAATGCCTCAAAATTCGCGACCAGGGCACTGATCTCCTGCAGCGTGCCGCGCGCAAGGAAGGCCTGGATTTCATGTCCATCGCGCTCGAAGCCACGCTCCAGCACCGCGTTCAGGAACTCCAATCCGCGGTAATATTCCTTGACGAAGCGAGTCGTTGTGACAACACCCAAGTCCGGGAAGTGGAAGGCCAGATCCTGCTCTCCCACCTGCCCGGCCAGGTTGCGGGCAAGTGCAGCGCCGAATGTCTCCGCGGTCAAGGCGTCATCAAAGAGACTCATCTGCACGTAAAAGCGCCCTTGAATGAAGCTCAGGCCCTGCCCGCTGCGAAAGCCCATGGCACCGATGTCGACGGCCTCCTGCTCGCCCGCTTCATCGACCAGGACGCCAAAGGCGTTCAGGGCCTCGCCCAGGTCGTAAAGGTTCACCACCAGCGCCGGTTGACCATCGCCGACGGAGCCGTATTCGCCAACCGCCAGCCCGCGGAAGCCAGCGCTGATGAAGTACTCTGCGTGACCGTTGATGTACTCGTAGAGGTTATCTTCGGTGAAGCGTCGAACCGCACCTGCACGCTGCAAACCAGCAAGGCCCTCAGGGAACAGGGCTGAATCCGGCCCAATGACGGATTGGCGCGGCCTGAGCTCAACCAAGTCCGGGTCGTAGTACTGACCGTCGAGGTAAAGGGCCAAGGCCAACAACGGCAGCAGGGCGATCAGCGCCAAGCGCACACCGAACGGGGCGGTCGGCGATTCTGGTGCGGGCGTGGCCATGGCCAGACGTCAGGCGTAGTCGGCAAAGGTCAGGCTCGCGTGGGCCGCGCGCAGCTTGAGGGAAACGGGCAATCGATTCGGGCAAGCGTCGACGCAGGTCTCTACGAAGCAGTCCAGGCAAGCCGAGGCATTGTCGTCGAGCCTGGCATAGGACTGCATGGCCCGTTTCTCGTCTTCGTACTGATCGAAGTACATCTGATAACGCAGGATGGAGGCGATGGACACGCCCGCGGGGCAGGCAACCTCGCAATCGCTGCAGCCGGTACGGCAGTAATCGCCACCGAAACGGGCCGTGTAGCGGTCGAGGATGTCGCGATCCGCCGTGGTCATTGCCTGGCCGGATGCCTGTAAATAGAGATCGATATCGCGTACCCGCTTCATTGTCACCACCAGCCCCGAGACCTCCGGGTGCCCCAGCACCCATTTGAAGGCCGCGTGCTCGAACACCGCGCCCTTGGCATCGAGATCCATAGCACGCGCGCCGGCGAGTGTCTTCATGGCAATCACGCCAACGCCGCGCGTCTGGGCCTCCTTGAGGACGTCGGGGACGTGGGGAAACTTCATGAAGTTGAAGGCCATCATCACCAAGTCGAAATGGCCAGATTCAACGGCCGCCATCATCAACTGTTCCATGTTGTAGGGCCCGTGTGAAGACACCGCCAGATAGCGGACCTTGCCTTCCTGCTTCAGCTCCTGTGCGGCAGCCAGCATATCTTCGTCGAGCAGCCGGGCGCGCTCGCGCTCGTAGTCCTTCAGTTCGCCCATCGCGTGCACGAAGGCCACGTCCAGATAGTCGGTCTTGAGGCGCTTGAGACTGGCCTCGACGGCGGCCTTATAGTCGGCCTTGCCGCGGCCCTTTTGCAAGTGGCTGACCCCAGCCTCGAAACCGACCTGGTCACAGAACTTGGAGGCGATATAGACCTTGTCCCGTTGCTTCATCCGCGCTAATGCCTCGCCGATGTACTCCTCGCTACGACCGTAATCGGGGGCGGTATCGAAGTAGTTGATGCCTCGGTCTATGGCGCGCAGCACCAGGGAGGCGGATGGCAACCGACCGGCGCCGCAAGAGATATCGCTGATACGCATGTCGGTGCGACCGACCTGACGGTAGCTGATCACACTCGGCCTATCCGCCTTGGCCTGCGCAGACGCGGAGGCGCTCATGGCAGCTATTGCAGGCAGGGCGGCTGATGACTTGATAAAATCGCGGCGCTTCATTTCCAGCTGCTCCTCGGTGGCGAGAGAGAGTATCGGGTAGAAGTCTAGACGGAAGTCGTTGCAGTTGGGAAAAACAGCAAGGATCGCTGATTTCTTCTAAAAAGCACTCAGCGGCGCATATCGGGTGCGCCCAGCTAGTCGGGAGGGTATGGCATGCGCGGGGACTTTAGGTCCCCCGCAATCTTGATCAGGGCGCGCTCGGAACTTCAACGACCAGCGCGCCCGCCGATGCGCGCAAGAAGTCGTAACAAAACTTCTGCGTCAGGCTTGAATCGTGGCCTGGGCTGAAACAGCTCCAACAGCACGCGGTCTGGAAAGGGCATCTTTTCCGCGGTTGCTCACGCATTTCTTCCGTTCGCCAGCGAACAGACTGTAGTGCTCCTGCCCCTCCAGATAAATCAGCAGATCGACGAGATAGGTCTGCGCCTCCGCTAGACGCTCCCGCCCGAGAAGATTATTCGCTTCCTTTGCGTTGCGCAGAGCCTCAAGGGTCTCTTTGACAGAGCTACTCTCGGAGATTGGCGGAGAGTTCAGCTGCTCCTGGAACTCGTAGAAGGATATAGTGTCCAGTTCGCGGCCGAATTCCCCTTCCAAACTATGCATCACCATCTTACCGAGGGCCTTCTGCTCAGGAATGAAGAAGTTGAAGGGGCCGACAGGCCTGCTGGCGCTGGAGGTTGAGAAGGCGCGGCGACAGGCCGTGGACAGCCGGATGACCTCCGCGTCCTGGGTGTAGGGCCCATAGCGACCAACCGCGGCGGACCAACCGAAGAAACGCACGATCAGGTAGAGTGTCTCCTCGGCATAGGCGCCGTCCGGATAGCGCTTGCGTAGGACTTCGAGGCCTCCGAGTTCCAGAATCTTGTAAATCCGGCTCTGCAGCTCCTCGCAGGCGGAAAGGAAAGGACTGACGTAGAGCGCTGCCATCCGCGATCGCTCCCTTTGACGCTCCCGCTCGTGATCGTGTGCCCAGGTCCAGATGGCCCAAGCGGCCGTTGCGACTGGAATAATCCACTGCATGACTATCTCCCCCCTGTTTTTCGACCGAACCCTACCTTCAAATTACTGCGCACCGCCGAACAAGTCAAAGTAGAGACCACAGTTTCGTCATGCTAGCGCCATTCTGACCCAGGTCTCGTCCGAGTGCACCGGACATGGTTAGTTGAGGAACCGGTCGACCACCCCGTTGACGACCGCCACCCGGTCGAAATTACCCTCGCCGCGGGGACAGATGTAATGAACCAGCGTAATGGCCTCGGCAATATTCTGACCGTAACCCTGGACCATGACGGATCCACCGCCGGAGCGAGCCGGGAAGCAGCCGCAGCGGACCAGGGTCTCGGCTCTCATCCCCTTGCGCGGCTCACACTCAGGGCTGTGCCTGCCACCGGACGAGGAACAACCCGCCGCGAACAACAGCGCCAACAGCGCCATCTCCATGCAGCGGCGTTGGTACCGAGCGACGCACAACCGACTCACTGGATCACTCAACACTGGAAAGCTCCTCAACGCGGTGCGCAGCTGTCCGACCGCCCAGGTCGAACGCCAACAGCCTTCGCGCATGGGGCAGCGCAGCCGCCCGCACGAGTGGATCCTTGTCGGACAACAGCAGCGGCAGCGGATACCAGCCAATGGTGTGAGCGATTCGGTCTTGGCTACCAACGAGATCGGCCGCTTGATCCGTTTCTACGATGTCGAGCAACGACAGGAACACCGCAGAAAGGGCAAGAAAAACGAAACGACTGATCTGAATCAATGAATTCTCTATTTGTTAAATACGGATCTACATGTAGCCGGTAACCACATGCTAACAGAACCAAGGACAAGCCCAGCAAACCGAATGGGAAGCGCCCGTTGCCGGCACCCTAATTTCAGTGTCTCAGCTGTCCATACAGCGGTGATGCTGAAATTGTCTAATCCGACTCTCGCGCCTTTGCTAACCTTTAGCAAATCATGGTGGGTGTGCTGGAACTCGCCCTGGACATCACCCGTATGGGTGTCCTGGTCAATTCCATCTCCCATTCCTTTGTCGTGGGCTGTACCGTCGGTGCGGCGCTCCTGATCGCGGCACAACAGCTCAAGCATTTTTTCGGCGTGACCATGGTTTCTGGAACTCGAGTTCGCCATCTTCGCCGGCGTGCTATAGTCACTGGTACTCTACCTCGACCGAACATCCAAGCCCCGCATCATCACATTGGCGCCGAACCCGCGACTGCCCAATCGGGCCTTCTCCAGCGACCCCGACGTAACTCAATGTCCTCAGGTGCGCATCCTCAGTATCGACGGCTCCGTATTATTCGGCTTTGTGAACCATGTGGAGCAGACCTTCGACCACCTGAACTCGGAGCACCCAGGGCAGAAGCACCTGGCTATCGTGGTCAGCGGCATCAATTTCTTCGATTTACAAGGTGGTGGCGCGCTCGCCGCGGAGGCCGCGCGGCACAAGGCGGCCGGCGGGGGCTTCTATCTCATCGGCGCCAAGAAGGGGCTTTTGGATGCATTGGACAGCTGCGGTTGCATGGGGGCAACGGGGCGAGAAAGGTCTTCCAATCGAAACATGCTGCTTTCCACGGGATCTACCAGAAGCTCGATAAACCTGTCTGCGAGACCTGCGAGCGGCGTATCTTTAACGAATGTCGGCGTTGAGCCTGGGGAAATGCCTTCAAGTGTCCCAACTCGCATCCGAATACCTGACGACTCGAGAGCTCGCTGAGCTACTGCACATCAAAGAACGTAAGGTCTACGACTTGGCCGCTTCCGGTGAGGTGCCCTGCTCGCGGGCCACAGGCAAGCTGCTGTTCCCTCGCCATGCAGTCCATGCATGGATCGCTGGCAAAGGTGTAGGACTCGACCAGGCTGAACCGCAGACCTCCTGTCCAAACGTATTCCTCGGTAGTCACGACCCATTGTTGGAATGGGCGCTGCGCGAATCCGACGCGGAATTCGCCACCTTCTTCGACGGTAGCTCGGATGGACTGGAGCGCTTCGCCCGTTCGGAGGGGATGGTCACTGCTCTGCACCTGTACGAGCCGGACACGGATGACTGGAACGTGCCTGTGGTGCGCTCGCGGTTCGGCAATGCCTCCGTGGTGCTGGTGGAATTTGCTTGGCGGGAACGCGGTCTGATCGTCCCGGCAGACGACTCGCAGGCAATAAGCGGCCTGTCCGAACTGGCTGGGAAACGCATGGTTCCGAGACAGTCCGGAGCGGGCAGTCAGGCGCTGTTGGACCACCTGGTGGGACGTGAAGGGCTGACACCCGGCGAGATCCGCTTCACGGCGCCGGCCCGCACCGAGACAGACGCTGCCTTAGCGGTGTTGGAGGGCAAGGCGGACGCGGCCTTCGGCCTGCAAGGTCTGGCCCGCCAGTGCCGACTCGCCTTCGTGCCCATTATGCGCGAGCGATTCGACCTGCTGGTGCGACGACGGGCCTGGTTCGACCCCCCCATGCAGCGCTTCGTCCGCTTTTGCAACTCCCCCGCCTTCACGCGCAAGGCGGAAGAGCTGCAGGGTTACGATATCAGCGGCTTCGGACGGGTCCATTTCAACGGTCCCTGAATCGGTTTCGGACCAATCAGGTTCCTGAATCGGATGCGTTGGGGAAAAACAACTGTTGGCCTCCCAACGTGTAGCTAGCAATCGCCGCCTGCCCTTCGGCGCCAAGAATCCAGTCGATGAATGCCTGTCCCTCCTCGGCCTTGACCCGCGGATGTTTCTCCGGATTGACCAGGATCACGCCGTATTGGTTGAAGATATCCTCGTCTCCCTCCACGACAATCTGAAAGTCACCCTTGTTTTTGAAGCTGATCCAAGTAGCCCGATCCGTCAGCGCGTAGGCGCCCATGCCCACCGCCGCGTTCAGCGTTGCTCCCATTCCGGAGCCGGTCTCACGGTACCAGGTGCCGCTGGCGTCGCCTGGGTCGACGCCGGCGCCAAGCCATAAGCTCAGTTCCTTTTTATGCGTCCCGGAGTCATCGCCGCGGGAGGCGAAGATGGACTCGGACTCAGCGATCTTCTGCAGCGCGGTTTGAGCGTCGTCCATCCCGGCGATCCCGGCGGGATCCGCGGGTGGACCGACAATCACGAAGTCGTTGTACATGACATCGTAGCGCGACACGCCCCAACCCTCGGCGACAAACTTCTCCTCCGCCGCCTTCGCGTGCACCAAGAGCACATCGCCATCGCCATTGCGTGCATTCTTGGTGGCCTGCCCGGTACCAACGGCGACCACGTTGACCTGGATGCCTGTCTTATCCTTGAACAGGGGCAACAGGTGATCGTAGAGCCCCGAGTTGGCAGTCGAGGTAGTGGACTGCAGGATGATGGATTTATCCTCCGCCCAAGTTGACAGCCCGAATAGGGCGCCTGCCAAACAGAGCCCAACGAGCGCGGTAACTGGTTTAGTTGCCATAGGTTTCCTCCAGTCGTGATTTCTCGGTTATCACAGCACGAGGCGACCCGCGAGGTAGTCGCGGGCCGCCTCGGATGCAGGCTGCTCGAAAAAGCGGTCGGCCGGACTGTGCTCGATGAGCCGACCGCGGTGCAAGAACACCACCTCGTCTCCCAGCCTGCGCGCCTGCCCAAGGTCGTGGGTAACGAAGATGATCTTGGTGCCACGCCCGTGCGCGCGCAGCACGATGTCCTCGATGACAGCGGTGGATGCCGGATCCAGGCTCGCCGTAGGCTCGTCGAGAAACAGCACCTCCGGTTCGAGAGCCAGGGCACGAGCCAGAGCGAGACGCTGCTGCTCCCCCCCGGAGAGCAGACGGGCGGGCTGATCGGCGCGATCAGCCAGGCCGACCTCGTCGAGGACATCTGCAACAGGCAGCGCGGAAACATCCCGACCCAGCCCCTGAACGAAGCGGATATTGGCGGCGACCGAGCGGCGCAGCAGCACAGGGCGCTGGAAGACCATGGCCTGACGCCGGCGCGCTTCCTCGCCCAAGGTCCGTCCACCCCACAGGACCTGCCCCGCGGTGGGCTGCAACAGGCCATGAAGCAGGCGTAGCAACAGGCTCTTTCCCGCACCGTTGGCGCCCATGATCACTGTAACGCAGCCGCTAGCGATGGCGAGATCGACGGCGTCGATCAGCCGCTTCTCTCCAACGCGATAGACAAGGCCTCGGGTCTCTCCCGGCAGCATGGGAGCGACAGCCGGGGGGAGCGGTACAGACATGTAGGTCAACGTCGACCCATCAGGCATAGGCATGCCTCGTGGCGGTCAGGCGCAGGGCCATGACCCCAGTGTTTACAGTCAACGCAATCATCATCAGCACGATACCCAGTGCGAGTGCAAAGGCGAGATCGCCCTTTGACGTCTCCAGGGCGATGGCAGTCGTCATGACCCGGGTCAGGTGATCAATATTGCCGCCGACGATGATCACCGCGCCGACTTCCGCCACCGCCCGCCCGAAACCGGCCAGAGCGACCGTGATCAGGCTATAACGGGCATCCCAAAGCAATGCGCCAACGGCGGTCGTGGTCGGCACGCACAGTGAGCGGAACTGCTCCGCGTACTCGTCATGGAGTTGTTCGATGACCTCACGCGACAAGGCAGCGACGATGGGTGTAATCAACAGAGTCTGAGCGATAATCATCGCCGCGGGCGTGTATAGCAGTTGGAGCCAACCCAGCGGCCCAGCATTGGAGAGGGCCAGATACACCAACAGCCCCACCACCACCGGCGGCAGCCCCATCAATGCATTGAGCAAGATGATGACGGCGGTGCGCCCGCGGAACCGAACCATCCCAATTGCCGCGCCGAGGGGCAGCCCGGCGAGGCAAGCAATGCCCACCGCCGAGAGACTGACCCGCAACGACAGACCGATGATCTCGATCAGGTCCGCATCCGCGGTCAGCACCAGCCGGAAAGCAAACTGGAAGGCACCCCCAAAATCCTGCATGAATTACCGCCACTGCATAATCGCGCATTATTTCCGGTCATCCTGGACGAAACATGTCACGGATACAACAACAGCTTTGTTCTCGACAGGTCAAACGTCGTACCGCCCACTCATCACAGAGTCACCGCCCACAGCATTTACTTTAGCCAGCTGATCTCGCACAGGCGCATCTTCCTGCAGGCACGCAAAAGAGCGGTAGGCGGTAAGGCAACCCAATGGGACGGCAATGAGCGTCAAGGAGGTGGAGACGAAGGGTCCGAAAAGCAACGAGATGGCCATGCCCTGGAAGATTGGATCGAACAGTAGGGCGAAGGAGCCAGCCATCATGGTCAGATCCGTGACCCAAATGGGCCGGAAGCGGATGTGCCCAGCGTTGACCACGGCCTGCTCGATGGGTGCACCGTGCTCCAATTCGTTCTTGGTGAAGTCCACCATGAGAATGGAGTTACGCACCTCGATGCCCGCCAGGGCGATGAAGCCTATCATGGAAGTGGCAGTGAACTCGGCCCCCAGCAGCCAGTGGCCAGGTATGATGCCGATGAGCGTTAGCGGGATTGGGGAAATAACCACAACGGCCTGGGCGAAGCTGCCGAATTCCCATACCAGAAGGATGTAGATGAGCACCAGTGCGGCGCCGAAGGCGAGCCCAAGGTCGCGGAAGGTCTCGTAAGTCACGGTCCACTCCCCCGCCCACTCGAAGCCTGAGATCAGGTCATGTTCTGGCGGCCCGGTCAGGGTACCGCTCATGAGGATGCCGTCCGGGGTCGGGCTCTCGGCCAGACTTTCCTCCACCGCCAACATGCCATAGATTGGCGCGCCCAGACGACCCGCCATCTCGCCGACCACATACTCGACCGGGCGCAGGTTCTTGCGATAGATGATGGGGTCCTCCGGCACGCGCTCGAACCTACCAAGCTCGGCGAGAGGAACGGTGCGGCCATCATCCGTTTGAATCGGCAGGTCACCAAGCCGTGCAATTTCGGAGCGCGTGCCGCGCGGCACCTGTATGACGATATGCACCGGCTCCAGCACGCTGCCGCGCTTGACGTCGCCCAATCGATAGCCGCCCATAGCCATAACAAGGTTGCGCAGGATGGCCTCGACGGAGACATTGCGCCTGACCGCCTTCTGCGTATCCACGGCAAAGTGGAACCGGTCATGGGGCGCTGCCATGTAGTTGTCAACGTCCACCAGATTCGGCACCCTCTCGAAATGGCCGGTCATGTCCTCCGCCACTTGGCGGCGAGTGGCCGCATCCGGACCATGGATCTCCGCCACGACCGTCTGCAGCACCGGCGGCCCGGGCGGCATCTCCACCGTCGAGATACGCGCCCCGCCTTCCCGCGCAATCGGCGTGAGCAGATCACGCGCAGCCTCGGCAATGACGTGGCTGGAGCGCTGACGTTCAGCCTTGTCCTTCAGCATCACCTGGATGTCCGCTTGCCAGGGCTCTCCACGCAAATAATAGTGACGCACCAGACCGTTGAAGTTAAAGGGTGAGGAGGTGCCGACATAGCTCTGAATAGCCGTCACTTCCGGAACCTCCCGCAGCTTGCGTGCGAGACGTTGGGTGAGGTTCGCGGTCACCGGCAGGGCCGTGCCCTCCGCCAAGTCCACCACGACATTAAACTCAGGCTTATTGTCGAAAGGCAGCATTTTCACTGTTACCGCCTTGGTGTAGAACATGACGCAAGAGAGAAAGAAG
>Ga0316198_10000986_pt1 | contig 16085 bp, 10 predicted proteins | sample OudBieAanoxic_MG_FD_204935 | JGI IMG/M metagenome (GOLD analysis project Ga0316198, IMG submission 204935) | Coastal sediment microbial communities from Oude Bieten Haven, Netherlands - site A anoxic | ecosystem: Environmental > Aquatic > Marine > Coastal > Sediment | place: Netherlands...
GGCCATCGAGCCGAGTCGGAAACCATCGCATTGACTGTCGAGGTGTCGGGACACGAGGACGGCTTGCCTCGCACTCGTTGCCTGAGCCTCGTGGGCCCCTCCGACTACGGCACTACCGCGCTGAGCGTGGTGGCGATGGCGAAGCTTCTCTTGGAGAGCCGGGTCGAGGCGGCAGGAATTCGAGTGCCCATGGAGGTGTTCTCCCTCGATTCATTGGTCGAAGCCATGGATTGCGACGAGGTGACACTGCACTGGCTAACATGAGCTGGGCTTCGTGCGCTGCGAAGAGCTCCCGTTCTCCCGCGTCTACGCTAGCTCCGCTGAGCCAAATCCGAGTTTCGACCATCGCTCGACGCCGTTCGAGCGTCCACCGCTGAGGGTGCTAGGTTCCCCCGCCGCGGGCGAATCTCGATCGACGTCGAACTCATCCACGATCCTTCGCTCACCGTCGCGATCGCGCTTGCTGCGGGCATGGTCACGCAGTCGGTTGCGTACCACCTCCGAATACCGAGCATCGTCTTGCTCCTCGGCGTTGGGGTGCTGCTAGGGCCCGAGGTCGCAGGCGTCGTCGATCCACAGTCGCTCGGCTCCTCGCTGCACACGCTCGTCGGGATGGGCGTTGCGATCATTCTTCTCGAAGATGGGCTTCAGCTCGAGCTGCGCCGACTTCGGCGAGAGCAGGTCGTCATTCGGCGCCTCGTCACGCTGGGTGCGGTGATCACCGCGATCGGCGGAGCGGTGGCGGCGCACTACGCGCTCGGCTGGGACTGGCGCCTGGCTTCTTTGTTTGGCGCATTGGTGATCGTGACCGGGCCGACGGTAGTGACTCCGCTCCTTCGCCGCTTGCGAATCCGTGGTGCGGTCCCGACGGTTCTCGAGGCCGAAGGCGTGCTCATCGACGCGATCGGCGCCATTACGGCAGCGGTCGTTCTCGAGGTCGTGCTGCGGCCCTCCGACGAAAGCCTCATCCTGGCCGCGCCTCAGATCGTTTTGCGTCTTGGCTTCGGCGTCTCGGCGGGGCTGGTCGCCGGTGGCGTTCTCTTGGGTTTACTCCGATTCAGGGGTCTGATTCCCGAGGCATATCACAAGGTGCTGACGCTCTCGATCGCCGTTCTGATCGACGAGCTGGCAAATTCGGTCGTCCACGAGAGCGGCCTTGCCGCGGCATCGAGCTCGCGCAGCTACTGCAAACACCGCGGCGGGCGGTCGTGTGTCTGGACGAGGCGCCGCACCGGGTGCAGGCCGCGGAGGAGGCCGGAATCAGGGTGCTACTCGGCAACGCCCTCGAAACGCGGCTCCTGATACGTGCCGAAGTCGAGCTCCGTACGGGCACGGTAGGCATCACGGCAAGCCCCGAGGTCAACCTCTTGTTCATCAACAAAGTTCATCAAGAGGCGAAGGAGCAACGTTGTCTCGTTGCCATAGACACGTGGTCGACCGGAGTCACGCCAGAGATCTTGGAAACCAAGGACGCTGAGGTGCTGTTTGGTGGAGCCACCGATGTGGCTCACTGGAGTCAGCGCATCGAGCGCGGCGAGGCTCAGGTCGAATGGTGGTCGTGCCGCGTTTGGCGGCCAAAAGAGCTCTTCACCGAGGACGACAATCGTCCGGCGTACCTGCCGATGGTCCGGCAAAGATGGCGGAGCAGGACTGCGCACACGATTTTGGCACAAGGACAGATTGGCGGTGCTCGTCGACCAGGCCCGGCAGGAAGAAGCGCACGAACGATTGCAGCACTCGGGGTTCGTGCGCAGCGACGAACCCGGCGTTCGATACCACTCCGCGCTCGAGCGGCCCGTCCTAGGCATCGTCGTCGCTCACCGAGTGACTGGGCTGCTCAATGCCCCGAAAACTTGCGTTTTTGCAACGAATATGGTATTTTTTGGATTATCGCAGACTAGGGGAGAGCCTGCGATGCGCGTCTCGTCATGTTCCGATGTAGCGGAGCGAGAAAGACGCGAGCAGGCGACCGCAACGGTCGATCCTCACCGAGTCGGCGCACGAGGCGAAGCTTGAGCGACGAAGCTTTGCGACGCCCATCGCGCGCTCCGGCCTCCGTCAGCGATACGAAAGGAAATTCAGATCCATGTCAGGAATAACGAGAACGACCAGAGACCACGAAACCATACGTAAATGGACGGAAGCGCGGGGCGGTCAGCCCGCGCACGTGCCAGGGACCGAGCGAACCGGAGCCGGAGTGATCCGCCTCCAGTTTCCCAAGAGCCAGGGAGCGAGCGAGCTCGAAGCCATCGACTGGGACCACTTCTTTGAGAAGTTCGACGAAAAGGGACTCGCGCTTGTGTACCAGGAGGCTACCAGCGACGGACAGGTAAGCCGGTTCAATCGAATCATCGAGTCGCCGAAACCCTAGGCGCAGCGCCGCCGCGCGCCGCCTCGAGCTCGCCCCGTTTGGTATCGCGGTGACCGAATTGCAGCCAGCGCAGGTGACCACGGAAATCGAAGACCGCGCGGCTGCCGGTCTCGAGGAGTACCGGGATGGGAGCTATGCGCCGTACTTCGACGCGGTGCAGTAAGAGTCACGAGCGCTGAGACCTCGGCGGTTACCGCTCCCGAGTACGCGCGCCACGTCGCCAACGGGCTGTTGATGAGAACCCCGCCGCGCGTGATTCGAGGCGGCGGCCGTAGCGCCTTCTTGCAGACCGCGACCCGCACGCCCCGACCGATCCGCGACGCTCTCCTCCTACGCGAGTTCGGAATGTCGAAACGCAAGCGCTAGGGCGATGCCGCTCCTTCGGCAAACGCCTCAACGACTGCGAAGTATGCGGGCTTTCCCCGTTGGTTCGCGTCGAACAGCGTGGGCTCGTGGGGGGCGGCGACGTCGAACGGCGGGGAGGTGTCGAGCCATGTCTCTCCATCGTGCACGTTCCAAGTAGTGATGCCGGTGCAGGCGTCGACGGCGAGGCAGGCGCGCACGACCTCTGCGTACGCGTCCGCTTGGGCTTCGAAGGGGTCGGACGCCGTCCGGAAGTTGTTGATCGAGATGTCGAGCTCGGTGACCTCCACGAGCAGCCCGAGGTTGGCAAAGGCCTCGAAGCGCGACGCCCATTCCGCGGCGTCGGGCGCCTCCAGCACGAAGTGCCCTTGAATGCCGACTCCATGGATTGGAACGCCGCGTTTGAGCATGCCGTCGACGATGTCGAGAAGGCCTTGGAAGGTTTCCTCCGGAGAGACGCTGAAGACCTCGTTCAAGAAGAGCAGGGCGTCCGGGTCGGCTTCGTGGGCAAGTCGAAACGCACGGTCGAGGAACTCTTCCCCGAGGATCTGGAGGAAAACATTGTCCGGATCGAGGCTACCGCCGAACTGCGCGGTGGGCTCGTTGACGACGTCCCATTGCGCGATGCGGCCGCGGTAGCGTCCTACGACCGTCGGCACGTGTTCTTCCATGAGCTCGATGAGCAGCGCTTCGGGATCGTCGGCATTCTCGAGGGCCTCGAAGACCCAAACGGGCGTTCCGTTGAGGCGAGTCCAGAACAAGGTGTGCCCCCGCACGCGGTGCCCGTGCTCCTCCGCGAAGGCGATCGACTCGTCGGCCGTGGTGAAATCGTATTCGCCACGGGCGTCGGAGAGGAAGCCCCACTTGAGCTCGTTCTCGCACGTGATCGAGGTGAAGTGCTCAGCAAGCAGTGGCGCGAGCTCGGGTTGGTCGCTGAGCCAGTTGGCCCGACCGCCCGTGGTCGACCCCAAGAAGCGCCCGCGCTCCGCAGCCGCCTCGCCGACGGTGCATTGTGCGTCGGGATCGGCGCAAGACGCGCTCGGGCTGTTGGAGCAAGCGGCGGAGAGCGATGCCGCCCCGAGGAGTGCGACGGAAAGGAAGCCGTTTTTCATAGTCGCGCGAACACTACCGCCTCGTGGCGATCGCAGCCACACTACGATTCGGGTGGCGTCATGGAGACGTCCACCGCGACCGACTTGGGTCTAGTCCTTCCTGGAGAGGTGCCATGCAATCGACTCGCATCGTGATTCTGTCCCTTTTCCTTCGAAACGCTGCGACTTGGGTCGTGCTCGCATCGACGGCAGCGCTACTCGCTGCCTGCACCAGCGACGCGACGCAGTCCGCCGCCAACAGCGTCACGAACGATAGTGGGCGCGTCCTCGTGTCGAGCGACCCCTTTGCGCTAACGATGGAGGACGGCGAGGGCAACGTCGTGTTGACGACGCTCGCGCGCACCGAGATGGTGGGTGGGACCGCGTACGCCCCCATCGGCTTCGTCACCGGTGACGACCCCGAGCTTCGCTATCCGGTGCTGCGAGGCCTCGGCGCGACGCCAGATCCCAACCCGCCGAACCCGGTCGACCCGAGCTACTACACGGCGACCGGCGTCCGTAGCTCGAGCAATGAAGGCGAAACGCTCGTCGTCGTGCTCGAAACCGACGATCCGCAGGGGCGCACCATCGAGCTTCGCGTGGCGCCGGACGACGCCGGGACACTCGCGGTGGCAGCGTCCGTTAGCAACGCCGATGGCGTCTCGGCCGTGTTCGCGAGCTTCGCCTCGTCCGAGGGCGAGTCGTTTCACGGCTTCGGTGGCCGCCGCGAGGGCACCGACCTGAGGGGCGAGTCGTTTCAGAACTGGGTTCTCGACTATCGCTTTCCGGACCTGACGACCGCCTACTACTACACGCAGCCGCTCTTCGTCTCCTCGTCACGCTACGGCTTCTTTCTCGACACCGATGCCATGGCGAGCTGGCGGCTCGCCTCGGATGCCGAGGACGCGTGGCGGGTCATCGTAGCAGGGGCCGAGCTCGTCGCAGTGCTGGCGCCGGGCGACCCCGCCGAGGCCATCGGCCGAATGACGAGCATCACGGGCCGTCATCGCGTCGCCCCGTCGTGGAGCATCGGGCCGATGCTGTCGCGAACCTACCTGACGGGTCTCGCTCCGGAGAGCGCCGAGAGCTACCGCGCCAAGATGGAAGATGACCTTGCGCAGATCGCATCGCGGGACCTCGGCGTCGAATCGTATGCATTCGAGGGTTGGGCGGCCCAGCCTCGGGACTTCGTCACGGAGGTCATCGACGGATTGACCGAGGACGGGCTTCACGCGGTGCTCTATATTCGTTCCTTCGTTTCGGCGGATTTGCCCTCGTTCCTGCCGACCGGGCTCTACGATGAGGCCATCGAGAACGGCTACGTCGCGACGGACGAAGACGGCGAGCCATACCTTTTCCCGAGTCCGTTCAACGCCAGCGCCGACGCCGCCGTCATCGACTTCACCAACCCCGACGCGTGGGATTGGTGGAAAGCGCAAGTGAACGAGATGCTCGAGCTCGGCGCCGACGGCTTCATGAATGACTTCGGCGAGCAGGTGGAGCCGCACATGCTCTTCTTCGACGGGAGCACAGGCGCGACCATGCACAACCGCATCTCTGCGCTTCAAGCCGAAGCCACGCGCGAAGCGATCGACGACTTCCTGGTCGACAAGCCGGAGCGCGAGATCTTCTTCTTCTCGCGAGCGGGCTACAGCGGTCGGCCGGGCGCGGCGGCATACGAGAATGCGACATTCCCGGGAGACGAGTCGGTCGATTGGAGCCCCGAAACGGGCTTGCGGTCGATCGTCCCGGACATGTTGAACCGCGCGGTCGGCGGCCTGCACGGCTTCACGACCAACATCGGCGGCTACGCGGACTGGGTCGGGCTACCCGGCACGACCAAGGAGCTCTACGTGCGTTGGTCGCAAGCCGCGGTGTTCACCACACACTTCCGCGTGCACGGCTCCGCCTTCAACGGCGTGCGCATGCCGTGGTTTTGGGAGCCCGATGACCCGGAGCCCAAGGCGCAGGCCCTCTGGAAGGCGGCCGCCGACCTCCACGTTCGTGCGCGCCCCTTGATCCTAGAGCTCTGGCAAGAAGCGGCCGACACCGGCATGCCGATTACGCGGCCGATGTGGCTGCAGGATTCAGAGGCAGAAGGCAAGCCGCACAACGACGACCAATGGATGCTCGGCCCCGACCTGCTGGCAGCGCCTGTCCTCGAAGAGGGCGCGACCGAGCGCGAGGTCTGGCTCCCCGAGGGTTGCTGGCAGCTTCACGGCGAGGGCGAGGAGCTGGAAGGGCGCGCGACCGTGACCGTGGACGCCCCCCTCGATGTGCTGCCGTGGTTTACACGCTGCGGGAAGACGCCGATCTAGGCATCGCTACTCGGGTTGCAGGCTGCGGGTCGCGTCGCTCAGTTGGCGCAGGCGCCCGCCGCGCCAGCGAGGTTCAGGCTCACGAACACGAGCGATTCGGGTGCGACAGCGGCAAACGCTGCGCCGTCCTCGACATGCATGGGCGTCCCTTCTGTCTCCGGCACTCGTCCTGCTTCATCGACTGACTCGCCTTCGATGGTCGCGCGCTCGCCCGTCAACCCATCTGGCGACGCGATTGTCCACTGCGATGCGCGCACGACTCGGTTCTCGCCCACGTCCAGCTCCGTGGACTGTCGTCCACTCCGCCGTGTTCGATTGCACAATGCAGAGGGCAAATCCGGCCTCTGCTGGCTTCGACTGGGGTAGAATCTCCTCGATGGGGTTGGACGAGCTTTCGGAGGAGCAGGCTGAGGAGTTGAAGGTGCGGCTGCTCGAATTGGTTGCTGAGCTGGAGCGTCGGCTCCGGGAGAGCGCGAGCTTTCCGCTTTCGACCGAGACGAGTACGGGCTCTGTCGAAAGTGCGAGGAGCCGATCGGATACCGTCGGCTTGCGGCCAAGCCCGAGGCGCCGTTCTGCGTGGAGTGCCAGCGCGGCTTCCAGGATGGCTAGGTACACGAGAAACGCCGAGATGGACCTCCGGCTCGACTCTTCCCGCTCTCGGAATATATGGCGGCCATGCTGAGCGTCGTCACTGGTGCGTATGGTCACGTGGGTGCAAATCTCGTGCGCGCACTGCTCGAGCGTGGCGATGAAGTTCGCGTGGCCGACAAGAGGCGGACCACGGCTCTTTCGGGCCTCGAGGTCGAGCATGTGTCGATCGACGTGTTGCAGCCGAGCTCACTCGAGAGAGCGTTCGAGGGTGCCGACACGGTGTATCATCTTGCTGCCATCATCTCGATCATCGGCGACCGATCCGGGATTGTCAGGCGCGTCAATGTCGAAGGCCCGAGGAACGCGGCGAGGGCTGCCATGGCATGCGGTGTGTCGCGGTTCGTCCACTGCAGCTCGGTGCACGCCTACGACCTCGAAGAGTGCGGGCCGGAGCTCACCGAGACGGGGCCGAGAGCCGTTGGGCGCCACGCTCCTGCGTACGACCGCTCCAAGAACGCGGGGGAAGACGAGGTGCGAGCGGCAATCGCAGAGGGCCTCGATGCCGTGATCGTGAATCCGACCGCAGTTGTTGGACCCCACGACTACGGCCCTTCACGCGTGGGTGAGCTGCTCCTCGAATTTCGCGCTCGCAAGATCCCCGTGAACATTGGCGGCGGCTTTGATTTCGTCGACGTGCGCGACCTGGCTGCCGGGATGCTGGCCGCCGCAGAGTCCGGCCGCACAGGGGAGAACTACTTGCTATCGGGTCATCGCCACAGCCTCGTAGAGCTCGCCGCGCTCGCGGCCCAAGTCACCGGGGTGAAAGGCCCCTGGCTGTCGATGCCGTTGCCGTTGATCCGCGGCCTGGCCCCGCTCGTCCTCAAGCTGACACCGGCTGAGAAAATCCCACTTTTCACGCCCGACTCCTTGCACGCGCTCCAACACTCGCCCAGCGTGTGTCACTTCAAAGCCTCGAAAGAGCTGGGCTATTCCCCGCGCCCCCTCATCGAAACTCTACGTGACACCTACGCCTGGTTCGACGACAGCCCGACCTCCTAGCCTATCGGGCCCAAGCTGGGCGGCGTGCTTCCTCTTGACATGTTCCCATACTGGGAACGCAATCATCGAGTGAGGGTGCGCCATAATCGCCTCCATAGCTCGGATTGCCTCCACTCAGACATCGCCCTCCAGCTCCGCGATGAGATCGTGCGCGTTCCAAGGGATGTCAAGCTGCCGCTTATCGAGCTCTTTCTTGAGAAGCTCGACAAAAAGGCCTCGTCCCGGTACGGCCGTCTCTAGAACGATGAGATTGGCCTCCCGCGCCGTTACGGTGCCTTGGTCCAAACGTCCGGCCCTTTCGAGCGCGTCCCCTATGTCGAGGCTCTTGCAGACCCCGCACGATGGCGACGCATCTACACCGACGATGCCAACCACCTCGACGCCGGATCGCTGATAGTCGCAGATTTGCTTCGCTGTTTGACGAGCGAGCTTCCGGTAAATTCGCCTCGTGTACCAGAGCATGATCGGCAGCAACGCGCCGCGAAGCCTGTAGCGGAGCTTCCCTGCCGAGCCGTAGAACCAGAGCAGTCGACGCTTCAGAACGCCGCCCCACGCATGCTGCTCAGGGCAGGGAAGCTGAACGATGCCGATACCCTCATCCAACAGTGGTCGAACGACCTCCGCGACAGCGCCCGCACGGCGCGCGCCACCGAGATAACGCGTATTCTCGTTGAGTAGGCAATGCGCAAGAAAGATTACCCGACGCCCGCGCTGGTCTGAGATTCGGTTTGGCCATCCAGTTGCGTTGCCACGCGTCATTCGATTTCGCGGCTCCTCTCGTTGACCTGAGGGTGCCATGGCGACGTGAAATCAGATGATATGAAGTGACGAACCGTGAACACGGCTATGCGGGCAAGTCCCGGTCATATTTCGGGTTTCCGTGTCATTCCGGTGTGTTGTGATGGTCCGCGAAATCCGGGCTCTTGAACTCATAACCCGAAGGTCGTCAGTTCAAATCTGGCCCCCGCATCGCCAGCTTCGGGGGAACCCGGATGACTCCCGGCGCCCGGAGCGTGCCGAACACCCAGTCCCACAACGTTGTCGTGACGCCGTGGTTGAAGCTGGGATCGGTGAAGTGGTGATAGAAGTGATGCCGCCTGAGGAAACGCATGTGCGAGCCGCGTCCGGGATGTGTGTGATTGCGGCGGTGCAGTACTTCGTATGCGACGTACATCGCGATGAGACCCACGACGAATGAGGAACCGGCCAACGCACCGGCAAGGGCGACGCTCGGCCCGATCAGTACCGCCGCGAAGAGGACGGCTGACAGGCCTTTCTTCCAGGCCGGAGCGAAGTAGTTCCCCTGGCTGTGATGCCGGACGTGTTCCGCCGCGAACGGGTTGGGCCGGGTGCGCGAATCGTGCCCGAGCCAGCGGTGGATGACGTACTCGAGCAAGGTCCAGGTGATCGCGCCGAGTAGCAGGGGCGACACGACGGTGAGGATCATGATCCGCCTCTTCCTGGCAAAGATGCGTGGAAGGCGCACTGAGCAGCGAGCCCTTTGCAGTACGAGCAGACGTTCGTTGTCATCGCGACCTGGCGAGGCCAGCCTACCATTCCGGGGCCTTCAGAGCACGATGAGGTCGTGCCCGTTCGAATGTACCAGAGCCTGTCTCGCGTCGACTAGCGTTCGAGCATCTTCAGCAACTCTGGCAGCACGCGATTCCCCACCGGAGGGTGTCTCCCGGGATCCACGGTATTGATTGAACTGCAGGTTTTGCGTCCTCCCGCCAACGGACGCAGCGATTTCGCCTGAGCTTCGCCGAATGCCAATGAGAACGGCGCCCACGATTGGCACGCTGTATGCACCATTGCCTTTCAACCGGGGAGGTTTCGATGGTTGTGTTTGCACTTCGTTTCTTATGGATTGCAGTCTTTCTTCTCATGGCCTTGACCGGATGCAGTCGTCCAAGTGACCGTGCCAGGGAAAACGAGACGACTCCTCGCAGCACTCTGAAGGCAGTCAACCGACCCAACGAAGGGCCGTCGCTGCAAGCGCTTCAGATTCCGTTCGTCGAGAACCAAGGTCAGATGGATCCGGCGGTGAGCTATTACGCGCCGACCTTGGACGGGACGATCCTCGTGACTCGGGATGGCGAGCTCGTGCTGCCACTCCCCGACGACAAGGATGCCCCCGGCGAGCCCGGCGTTCTTCGCGAACGGCTCCTTGACGCGAAAGCTCCCGAGCTTCGAGGCTCGGAACCGGCGCCGACCCGCCTGAGCTCGTACATCGGTGCCGACGCAAGGCGCTGGGCAACGGATCTGCCCACCTTCCGCTGGCTCTCCTTCGGCGAGATCTACGACGGTGTCTCGCTCGAGCTTCGAGCATTCGGAAAGAGGATCGAGAAGGTGTTCACGATCTCCCCAGGCGCCGACCCCAAGCGCATCGCGATGACGGTGTCCGGAAGCAAGGCAGTGTCGGTTTCGGAAGATGGCGAGTTGCGGATCGAAACCGCAGCCGGCGCGATCGCGTACAGCGCACCGAAAGCCTATCAAGAGATCGATGGCAAGAGGCGTGACGTCGAGGTTGCCTATCGTGTCGATGGCAGGCGCTACGGCTTCACGCTGGGTGAATACGACAACACCCACGACCTGGTCATCGACCCGGTCTTGTCGACCTACTTGGGCGGGACCCTCATCGACCGAGGCCATGCCTTGGTGTCGACACTCGCAGGGGTGTACATCGCAGGGGAGCGTGAAACCGACGCCTTCGTGGCAAAGCTCACGTCTGACCTCGGCACGCTGCAGCGTCTGGTGTATCTCGGCGGCGCGGCTGCGGACGTGGCCAGGGCACTGCTGGTTCTTCCGGATGGCGATGTGATCGTCACGGGCCGCACCGAGTCCGACGACTTTCCCGATGGGGGCGCGGGCGGCGTTGCGCCGGGCAGGGGAGGGGGCGCGGATGCCTTTGCGGCTCGGCTGAACGGGAACCTCGAGCTCTCGAGCGCCCTGTATATCGGCGGCGCGGACGACGAAGGGGCGCAAGCGATCGCGCTTCGCACGAACGCCGGTGCTGCGGGCGACATGGTATACATCGCGGGCATCGTGCAGCCGAGCGGGCCGGCGGCCGACGTATTCATCGCCCGCTTTCCGCCCGATCTCGCGGGCGCCGAGACGACGACTCTCGGTGGCCGCGGCGCTGACCGAGGTTTTGCGATCGCGGTGCATCCTGCGTCTCCCTATGACGTCTATGTGGCCGGTGAAACGAGCTACGACCCCTCCGCCGACCTCTACACCGGTGACTTCCCAGGCATTGATCCAGCCGATTTCAACGGTGAGAACGACGCGTTCGTGGCGCGATTGAGCCTGGACCTTACCGAGATCAAAGCCGCTACTTATGTCGGTGGTCGACGCATAGAGTTCGGCTTGGCGCTGGGCCTGCACCCGACACGTAACGAGGTCTACCTGGCGGGTGGTACGATCTGCTCCGAAGACCCGCACGCGGGCTCGGGGGACTGGCTGGGTCCGGGCGACGGGGCGCAGGTCGACTGTGGAGGGGATCAGGATGCGTTTGTCGCCCGGCTCGATGCGACGGACCTGACACGTCTGGGAGCGAGTTACCTGGGCGGGCTGCTGACCGACCGTGCCTACGCGCTCGACTTTCATCCGGACGACGGTTCGGTTTGCCTCTACGGCAATACCCGTTCGTCCGACCTGCCCGGAACGGACGGCGCCGTTCAGCCTACAGGTGGCGGCTACGATTTGTTCCTGGCGAAGTTCTCCGCCGATCTCGATGTCCTGCGGCAGTCGACCTACCTCGGCGGCACCGGCCTCGAAGAGATCACGGGTCCCGGCCTGTCGCTGAGCGATGACGGCAGCTACGCGTTCGTCACCGGCAGCACCGAATCGAGCGACTTTCCGGGCGTGGACGATCAGTCTGCACAAACCTTTCCTGGCGGATCGGTGGACGCTTTCGTGGCCCGGGTGGACGCGCATCTGCGAGCAGGCACTCCTGGGCCGAATATCGAGGTGTCGCCGCTCGAGCACGACTTTGGCGAGGTTGTGATCTTCGGTTCCTCGCCTCCGCTCAGCATCCGGATCGCAAACCAAGGCGAAGATCCACTCCACGTCGGCGACTTGCTCTTCACACCCAGCACCGATGAGTTCGCCCTGAACGAGAGGGGCGGCGACGGTCCTTCGTGCGACACGCGCGCCTTCACACTGGCCAGCGGCGAAAGCTGCACCGTCGCGGTGACCTATCGGCCTTCGGATCCCGGCCCTGACGAGCTCTTGCTGCGCATCGAGTCCGACTCGCCTCGTCCCGAAGATAACGTGCACGTGATCCTCCACGGCTCCGGCCGCGATACCAGCGGCCCACAGACTCAAGGCCGCTGGGAGATTCACGAGATCGAAGGAGCTATGAAGAGCGTCGACGTCGCGGTGGAAGAGGACGGGCAGGTACACCTTTGTTACTTCACGCCGTTTTCACCTTCGAGCTACGAGGCAGCGCTCCGATACGCCACCGGTCGACCGGACCAGAGCGAGAACTGGGAGCGGGAAGACCTCGACGTCTTCGAGGTCGCTCAACTGCAGGCAGACGACTGCGAGATCGTTGTCGCGTCGGACGGAAGCGTGAACGTGGCCTACGTCGCCGAGGGCGAGCTGCGCTACCGACGGCGAAGAGGGACGACGTGGGAACCCGTCGAGATCGTCAGCCCCGAGTCGGGTTTTCGCGAGGTGGATCGGGTCGACGGCAACGTCGGCCTGGGTGTGTTTGGCACGGCTCGAGCTGACGTGCAGATCGTCTACCGTCAATTCTCGGCTGCTGTTGGCGCGTACGTCGGGGAGGTCGCGGTCCCGACGGAGGGCGGTTGGCAGAAGTACTTGCTGCACGGGGAGCCAGACCTTCCGGCCGACACGGATTTCGCTCGTTGGAATCACTTCATCGATCCGACGAGTCGCTTCACCTCGAATTCCATTCAGGGAGGCCGTCCCGTTCTTGCGATCGGTAACTTGCGCGACCTCTGCCGCGCCCCGGCGACGTGCGTCGCCATGCAAGACACAGTACAGAACCTTGGTCACACCCCGCGATCGAACCGCTTTACGGCCCACGACACGGCCAAGGTCGGCCTTCCTCCGCCCTCGAGCGGGCTTCCCAGTCCCGTGGTTCCGTTCGTGAAGGGCACGTGGCTGGGCCCAGGCAACGCGGTCTATCTCTGGACAGGGGCTCTTCTGGACGCTCCCCTCGAAGACGAGCTGCTTTTCGAGTCCGAGGCCGCCCCGGCAAGGCAAGTCGAGTTCGCCGCGTGGCCGATCACAGTCGATGCCGAGGCCCACCTCTCCTTGGCGTTTCTCGACCCGTCCGATCGCACGAATCGAATCGCCGCGGTGGCTTTCTATGATGCGGAGAAACGAGATCTCAAGCTGTGGGCGAAGCTGCCCAGCGAGGAGCCTCTAAGCATCGACGGGCCGGACGACGCAGCCGAGACGATTGAACCCCAATACACAGAAGTCGTCGAGAGCGCGGGGGACATAGGGCGGAGCGTTGAGATCGTGGTCGACCAAAGCGGTGTCCTCCACCTCGCCTACCTCGACATCACCAGCGGAACGGTCAAGTACGCGCGGCAGGTTCCACCTGGTGCGGCTCTTCCGACCTTGTCGCCCAGCCGATGGTGGTTCCCCCATCTCGATGCGGGCGAGTCGGAGCTCCGCCCATTCGTGATCGCCAACGTCGGCGACGAGCCCCTGCAGATCCTTGGTGCGGACGTCGACGAGGACGACTTCGTCGTGTTGGAGAATTGCGACGCACGTGGCGAAACGCTCGGTGGGACGACCCTTGGCCCAGGGGAGTCCTGGGCTGTTTGCGTTCGATACGAGCCGGAACACACCACAAAGGAGTACGGGACGCTCACGGTCGAGACCTCGGCCGGCGAGGTCTCGGCAGCCCTGCTCGGCGCCGGAGGGCCGGCGGACTCCGACCAAGATGGCATCAGCGATGAGGAGGAGGGAGGCCCCTGCTGTATGCTGCCGCTCCCGTATTGCCCGGATAAGGATTACTGGGAGGAGGGAGACGAGCATTGCTTCATCGCAGAGCGCGTGGCGGGAAAGGAATGCTACGAGCACTTGACTGAGGAGGAATGCGAATCTTGTGACCCAATCACCGACGACTGGGGTTGCTACGAAGTCTTCGAGTCATACGTGGAGTGCAACGATAGCGACTGCGCCTGCCCGTTCGAAGTCATCGAAAGCCGGTATGCCGACGGCAGGGTACGAGACATTCGCCTAGGTGAGCAGTTTCGAAGCTGTGATTCTGAAAGCGTCGGATCCAATTCTCTAGCGTCCCTTTGGACCTACGATCGGAGTCATTACGTCACCATCGAGTCGCATTTCGCGCAGGGGACCTCGGGCGTAAACACCCTTCTGGAAGACGTTCGGGCCGTGGATCCTGCGGACTACGGCCTGTCCCCCGAGGAAGCGCCGTATGGGTTCTTCAGCTTCACACTCGTCGATGCAGACACGGCAAGTACCAGCGGCGACTACGAAGCGTGGATCCGGCTGCCGGAGCTCTTGACGGATGGCTCCGATGACGCGCCCGGTGTAGACAGCTACACGAAGTTCGGTCCAACGCCGGATGATCCGACGCCACACCGTTACACGTTTTGGTACCAGCCAGAGGATCTCCCGGACGACCCCGCAGATCCTCGGTACGGGTACAGAGTCGTTGGGGCTTCTTACGGCCTCCCCAACGATGTTGAGCGCGGTCTTGGCCATACGATCGTGCTTCGGTTCAGAGAAGGCCGGATCTTGGACGTGGGACCCGAAGGGGCCAACGAGTACCCCGGTGATCACGACCTGACGAACAATGGCAGGATCGTCGACCCAGGGGGGCCGGTGGTCACCACAGGTGAAGGCGGCGGCTGCAGTTGCCGTGTCCAGGAGCCGCGAAGCATCGCAGGCACCGGCCTGCTGATCGGCATCGTTGGATTCTTCCTACTGTGGCGTCGGCGGAGTAGGGCCTGAAGGACAGGTCCGGTTTCCGGAGCTGAGCTCCTTCGCGTTGACCTGACGTTGACGCGGCGATGTGAAATCAGATGACATGAATTGACGAACCGTGGACACGGCGATCCGGGCAAGTCCCGGTCATGTTTCAGGTTTTTGTGTCATTCCAGCGTGTTGCGGGGGCCAGATTCAGCTGATCAGGAATCGAGCAGCTTCACGGACTGGCGTCCACTGTGCCATGTCCGATTCCACAATGCAGAGGCAAATCTAGTCCTAGCCATGCGCCGCCGCATCTAGGGGGGCTTCATGAGTTTGCGTGCGCCGGATTCGGCGGGGACAGATGAGAAGGGCGCTTATCGGTCAGAGGATTTGCCGCGTCCTGTGACATCTTCGCTTTCTGGCCAACCTCGTTCGGATCTTCCTTTGCCTAGGGGTGTCGCAGTTGCGAACGTGGATGATGCAAATGTCTACGAACTCAGCAGGGCGGGAAGTTCGGAGTACTTGACCGAGACAGACCCTGATGTTCACCTCTCGCGGAGAACGATGAGGAAGCTATGGATCTCAATGAAGTGATCTTCTGCGAAGAACATGCGGCCGCCCAGTCTTTGAAGAATGCCTGGACTCGGTTGGCCAGCACCTATGGCTCAATCATGGTCGTCCTGTCTCGAGGAACGCTGACAATCAAGCCCCATTGGTATGCACGATGGTTGATCAGCGCCCTCGGGCTGGATCTATCCCATGAAATACCCATCACCAAGATCAGAAGCGTTACGGAGATGGGGAAATGGTTCAGCTATGGCAAAGTGGAAGTGCGCTTTGTGACAGCAGACGGAGAAGATCGAAGAGTATTGCTCTACATGAAGAAGAATCGCGAATTCGTTGATGCGCTGAGATGACATGACTTCGTCCAACTTGTGACCTGTCGTTCCTCAAGCGTTGTGCGTCGTGAGATGTGAGCCCCGATGATCGCGAATGTGACCCAGCGGACAGAACTCGGACTCTTACATGCGTTGGGGACGGCTCGACATCTCGAACGACGTGCTCGTAGAGTTGATCCTTGTTTTCAAGCACTTACGCAGGAATCGCTGCCTCCATCGGAACCCCAATTTCCACCGGACAACGCTGTGCGTAACGGGCCCCCGCAACCAATCAAAACGAGCAGTTAGCGATCATCCGCTTCCTGCTCGTTTTTTCGTTTTGACGCGTATTTGGCATGAGCAATGTCAACGTGAGCTCAAACGATGTCTGCATCGCGCAGCAACGCTCAATTTTCCAAGCCTTTTCGCTACTCAGATTCGACGAGCGCGCGACCTTCCGGGTGCGTAACCCGAAGGAGGGGCGGCCACTAGGTGT
>Ga0316198_10000987_pt1 | contig 16083 bp, 15 predicted proteins | sample OudBieAanoxic_MG_FD_204935 | JGI IMG/M metagenome (GOLD analysis project Ga0316198, IMG submission 204935) | Coastal sediment microbial communities from Oude Bieten Haven, Netherlands - site A anoxic | ecosystem: Environmental > Aquatic > Marine > Coastal > Sediment | place: Netherlands...
TGTAACCCTCCCCTAAAATAGTCTCATGCATAATTAGAGTTCTCCCGGTACACTGAAATTTCAAGGAGAACACAATGAAGAAATCACGCTATACCGAAACTCAGATAATTAAGATCCTGAAAGAAGTAGAAGGTGGTCGTCTGATCAAGGAAGTCAGCCGGGAATACGGTATTTCAGAGGCTACCTATTACAACTGGAAGAGTAAGTTCGGTGGTATGGAAGCCTCAGATATTAAACGCTTACGCGAGCTTGAAGATGGTAATCGGCGCTTAAAACAGATGTTTGCAGACATCAGTTTGGAACATAAGATCCTCAAAGATCTCGTCGAAAAAAAGCTCTGAAGCCAGCGGTTAGGCGCGAACTGGTTGATTATGTGCTCAATGTACATCAAACCAGTATTCGTCTTGCCTGCCGCGTTGTTGGCATCAGTCCGTCGGTATACCGTTATCAGCCTGATAAGTGCCGGGATGTCCCCGTTATTGCCGCACTTCAGGAGCATGCAGAAAAATACCCAGCATACGGGTTTGGCAAGCTGTTTAAAGTCCTTAGACGCAAGGGAAAGTCATGGAACCATAAACGTGTTTACCGTGTATATTGCGAGCTTAAATTAAACTTCCGGCGTAAGGGCAAGAAACGCCTGCCGAATCGTAATCCCGCGCCGTTAGCGGTACCAGAGACGATGAATCAATGTTGGTCGATGGACTTTATGTGTGACAGCTTACACTGCGGCCATCGTTTCCGAACGTTTAATGTCATCGATGATTTTAACCGGGAAATATTGGCTATCGAAGTCGATTTAAGCCTCCCGGCCCAACGAGTTATCAGAGTGCTGGAGCGAATAATAGCCTGGCGTGGTATGCCTCAAAAGTTGCGGATGGATAATGGTCCTGAGTTTATCTCTCTGGCATTAGCTGATTGGGCTGAGCACAACCGAGTTCAACTGGAACATATGAAACCGGGGAAGCCGACTCAGAATTCGTATATCGAGCGCTTTAATCGCACATATAGAACAGAAGTTCTGGATATGTATCTGTTTAAGAGCCTGAGAGAGGTACGTGAAATTACTGATAACTGGATGAATGAATATAACGAAGAGCGGCCACATGATTCACTTGGAGATCTCACTCCGTGGGAATATTTGGCGAGCAAGAAACAGGGAAAAAACTCTACTTTTAAGTGGAACTAAAATAGGGAGGTTTACACTACCCCCACAAATGATAATTAAAAAGCTAGATTCCGGCTAAAAGCATCGCCGGAAAGACGGTATCCCCGTTGGATGAAGGGCTTCGCGGCTAAAGCCGCTCCTACATTAAGGCTGCGAATATGCGGAAGCTTATACTCCAGACACAAAAAAGCCCCGATACCGTTAGGTATCGGGGCTTTACTATTCTTTTTCAAGAAGTTCGGCTTTAAGCTTTTAGGCTATAAACCAGCAAAAGTATCTAACGCAGGAAAAATCGCTTTAGAGCAAGGCTTCTTGCCACGACGTTTAGCTTTCTTAAACGAGTGGCAAGGTAACGCAGCTATAAACGATTTTAACCAGTTAGATACATCATGCCGCCCAAAACGACCTTTTCACCTTAAAAATCAATCAATTGAATTGGCGCACTATATTAATACCCCAACTTATACCCTAACCTCAATATAATCATTAACACCATACAAGGAAAATTATTGTTTTCTTGTTTTTCACCCTCAAATGAGGTTACAATACAGGAAACAAGTTTAAGGAAAAATTATGGTACAGCTAAGCTTTAAAAATACTGCCGTCAATGAAGTGCCAGAAAAACAGAGTTCTCTTGAAGCATTGAACCTAACAGAGTCAATATTAAAAGAAGCTCTATTTAGAGGGCTTAGCGCTCGACGGACTATGACTGAAAATAATCCTTTAACTAGTAAAGGACAGTATTTTTATAGTGAGGCTGTAAGAGCACTAAGAGAGTTATTGGCAACTAATGGATACGAAAAAATATCTGTACGTAATGTAGAATTATGTATCAACAAAGAGATTGGTGTAGCGATTTATTTGTGTGGTGGATGCTCTCAAACAGGCTTAGCTAATGGCTACCCTCAATCGATTTATTCCAAAGGGGATTTCCTTTTAGATCTATTCGGTTTACATCGACATGAGAGCCCTAATCTAGATTTATTCCATGAGTTATTACCAACAATAAATAATCAGAACAACTTGAAGTGTGATATTTGGTTTCTATTACATCACATTGATAAAAATGACAATTCAATAAGAGCTGAGCTTTGTAAAGCTAAGTCTCATGACAACCGTGGCTTTGTAACTGGGTTTGATTTAGACAATCGAATCATCATTGATATGACCACTCAATTAGTAATCCCTAAAGAACCAGATTTCAGCCCTGAAGTCGATTTTGATATAGATGAATTATAAAATGTTAAACTCACAACGCTTAAAAATAGCTCGTGAAAGAAGAGGGATGTCAAAGAAGCAACTAGCAGAGGCAACAGGGATAACAACTAGGACATTATCAACTTATGAAAATGCAGGATTATTAGATGCATTTGATCAAGGTAGTATTAGTAATCTCGCTAAAGCACTGGCTTATCCGATCGAGTTTTTCTTTGCGGACAACACTGAAAATATACAACAAGAAGGCGTGAGCTTTAGAGCAATGACAAAGTTAAGTGCAACGAGACGAAATGCAGCTTTGAGTGCAGGTTCTATTGCGGTTGAACTGAGCCGTTGGATTGAAAGTAGATTTAAACTACCACATCCAGATTTGATTGATTGTAGTAAAGAAGAATTTGCTGACCCTGAGACAGCAGCTGTATTACTCCGTGAACACTGGGGACTAGGCGAACTATCAATATCAAATATGATTCATTTATTAGAATCGAAAGGAGTTCGAGTTTTTTCATTATCTGAAAATTGTATTGAAGTTGACGCTTTTTCATTCTGGCTCGATGAAACTCCTTATATTTTCCTCAATACCATGAAAACACCTGAACGTAGTCGATTTGATGCAGCTCATGAATTAGGACATTTAATACTCCATAAACATTCCTCTAATAATGGTAGAGAAGCTGAGGAGCAAGCAGATCGATTTGCATCTTCATTTCTTATGCCTAAAGGAAGCGTTTTGGCCTCAGTTTCGAATTATCCAAAACTTTGTGATTTAATTAAGATTAAAAAGAATTGGAAAGTATCCTTAGCAGCGCTGATCAGGCGCACCTTTGATTTAGAAATTTCGACAGAGTGGCACTATCGACAGCTAAATATTGAGCTATCCAAAACCTATGGAAGAAGAACAGAACCAGAAGGGATAAGTACTCGTGAAGTTTCATTAGTTCTAGAGAAAATTTTTACTAAACTACGTAAAAGTGACTTATCAAGGCATGAACTAATTAAGGAAGTTAAACTTCCTTTAGATGAGCTTTTAGCTCTAACTTTCAATAACAGTTACTTTTCTGTTCAAAGTGTTTACGAAAATGATAATGCCGCTTCTTATAGTGATAGGCGAAGTACCCACCTGCGTTTAGTAAATTGGTAAGAACTAGACTAGGCTTTACATCAGTTGTGCATTCAAGTCAATTGGCGTAAAATGATATAGCTCTTTAGCTTAAGACGTATTTTCGTCTAGTCGGGTGATTAGCCAGACTCAAATTTATTGAACGGTTTTCGATGCGAGGTCTACGCATCCAAAACTCGTTCCTCCTTTGGGATGCGTAGACCTCGCATACTTTAGTAAAGAGTTAAGCCCGAGGGATTTTTACCTTGGGCTTTTTTATGGGAATAAGATGACGTTCACTGAGATTTTGGCGAAAGATTTAGGAAGAACAAAGAAGGAAGTGCAGAGCTTTTTATACACAGCTCCAGATAGATATAAGGTGTATAGTATCCCTAAGCGAAAGCACGGCTTTCGAGTTATAGCGCAGCCTTCCAAAGAGTTAAAAGAATATCAACGCCACTTTGAATCCCTATACCCTCTACCTGTACATAGCTGTGCAATGGCATACTGTAGAGGAAAAAGCATAAAAGATAATGCTTTAGCCCATAGAAAGCATTCTTACTTGTTAAAGCTTGATTTGGAAAATTTCTTTAATAGTATTACTCCATCACTATTTTGGGGAGTTTGGTCTAGTGAAGGTGATTTACCATGTCTAGCAGATCAACAATGGATTGAAAAACTTCTATTTTGGAACTCAAAAGATAAGCTGGTACTAAGTGTCGGAGCACCGAGCTCACCATTGATATCGAATTATTGCATGCTCTATTTTGACAAAGCTTTGTCACTTTACTGTAAAGGACAAGGGGTTACCTATACAAGATATGCTGATGATTTAACCTTTTCGACTAACTTGAAAAATATTCTTTTTTCTTTTCCCTCTAAAATCGAGAGCTTACTGCAAGAACATTTTTCAGAAGATTTAATTATTAATAAAAGTAAGACAGCATTTTCTTCAAAAGCTCACAACCGTCATGTAACTGGCATAACGATTACTAATAACGAAACTATTTCTCTTGGTCGAGAGCGTAAACGATATATAAAACACAAAGTCCATCAATTCAAACTTAGTAGATTAGATAATGACGAAATACAGCATTTAAAGGGACTATTATCATTCGCAAAACATATAGAGCCAAAGTTTGTTGAATCATTAAATAAAAAATACTCAGATACTTTAATGAAGGAAATTTTCGAGGTGAAAGATGAGTGAAGAAACTAGCTTTGAGAAATCTCTTGCTGCTTTACAACAAAAAAGAAAAGATGAAGCTAGAGCTAAGAAAGAAGATAAAATCAAGAAAGATATTGCACATACAGAACGAAACTTCCTGAAAGGGGACATTTCTGCTGGCTATCAACTGTATCTTAAATTTGAAAATGGAGTTTTCGAAAAAAACTCAGATGGAAATATTGAATGTTTACTTGATAAAAATCCATTAGTAGCTGAACAATATTTATCAGAGTGTAACAGGATACTTAATGAAACCATTTCACTTGATGAAAATGGGTATGCTGAAAATAAAATTTACTTAGCCAACTTGAATTTATCTGACTTTCGAAAGTTCAAAACCTTAAAAATAAAATTCGACAAAAAATTAACAGTATTTATTGGTGATAATGGCGCAGGAAAAACTACTATTGTCGATGCTATTTCAAAAGCTATTAGTTGGATTGCCAGCAATATTGTAAAAAAAGGTGGTCGAGGAAGGCCTCTTCTTGAACATGATGTTAATATTGATTCAATGACATATGCTGAGGCTAATGTTCAGATTAAAATAGGTGAAAAATCTGATTACACAGCTTCTTTACGTAAGACAGTCAAGGGCGCAAAGGACAGTAAGGATAGTGAACTAGAAGCTCTAGAAGAACTAGCAGGACTATTTAGAATAATAAACAATTATAATATTAATAATGGTAAATCAGAGCAGAACCTTCCGCTATTGGTTAGTTACTCTGTGAATAGAACTAATATAAAATCAAATAAAACATTTAATCCTGAAAAAATATCATCTGTTTCTCTAGGATCCAGATTTGATGCATACGATAAAGCCACAGATGGCTCTGGTAATTTTAGTGACTTTTCTGAATGGTTTATGATGCTTCATAACCTTGCAGGTGATGATTTAAAGAGACGAATGGATAGCGCTAAGAAGAAAGTTGATGCTCTATCATTGGCGAGTGCTGATCATGAAGATAGTGAACTCTGGGATATATTCTCCGCCACTAAATTAGAGTATGAGAAATTAAATTCTGATTTTAAAAGTAAAGAACTACATATAAAAAACTTTGAAATAGTTAAAAAAGCAATACTTACAACTATTCCAAGTTTTACTGATATATTTGTGGATAAAAGTTCAGGCAGAGTTGAATTAAAGGTTGAAACAGATGGTCAAATCATAAATGTATTTCAAACATCTCAAGGTCAACGCGTATTACTGTCAGTAATCGCTGACATGGTACGTAGATTGATTATGCTAAACCCTTCCTTAAACAATCCTTTATTGGGGCAAGGAATAGCATTGATTGATGAGGTTGAATTACACCTTCACCCAAAATGGCAACAAGGTATAATAAAATCACTTACGGATACCTTCCCTAACATTCAATTTATTTTAACAACACATAGCCCTCAAGTACTATCTACAGTTGATAAAACATGTATTAGGCAATTTATTGAAGATGAATATGGGAATATACAGTCTGTGCCGCCTAAGTTTCAAACTAAAGGTGTTAGGAGTGCTGATATCTTAGGTGAAATAATGGACACAAATTCAGTTCCTGATATAGAAGAAGCTCACCTAGTTGATCATTTTTCTGAGCTTTTATTATTAGGAAGAAAAAATGATGCAGAAAAAATATTAGAAAGGTTGTACTCACACTTTGGAAATGAACACCCTGTAATTAAAGATTGTGAAAATAAAATAAAGATCTTTGAAATGAAGGAGAGAGTTCAGCTCAAGAAAAAAGAAAGGATGACTAAATGAAGAAACTAGATCGTTCTTTAGCCGGTACTCCAGCTTGTTTAGGCAATCTTTCACATACTATTCATTCATGGGACAGTATGCACAAAAAAGGAAAAAAGCGAACTGCTCAAGTCTGGGTTGAGATTGATAAATTTCAAGAAAAATTCTGTGTGTATTGTGAATCAGCCGCTTATAAAGGTCAGAAAACAGGTCATATTGAGCATTTTTTCGACAGAGGGACTCTTGCATATAAGCCACTAACATTTTCATGGGGTAATTTGTTTGGCTGCTGTCCTTCAACAACTCATTGTGGACATTATAAAGATGGTACGCTTCCAGGAGGAGTACAACGTCAATATGATTCCGAATTACTTTTAAAGCCTGATGTTGATGACCCTGAGGAGTATCTTCAGTTTTTACCTAATGGAAAAATAAAAGCTAGAGAAGGCTTAGATACAGATAAAAATAAACGAGCAGAAGAAACAATTCGAGCATTAAACCTCACCTCTTCTGAACTAACAATTGCTAGAAAGAATCAAATAAACTTATATCAAGCTCGTCTTACGCCATTATTGGAATTATTAGATACGCTAGATGAAGACATTTGGGAAGAGTATGACAACTTGAGAGAAGAAGTTGGTAGGGTGGCGTATAGAACGGCAGTTAAGCAAGCAGTTCTCTGGCCGTAGAGTAGATAGACAGATAAAACATCTGTCTAAATAATTTATTGCATTACTTGCAGTCTCTTATCATTCAGTAGAATATTATGTGAAGTGCAGGATCGACCTTGTTGTAGCTGATGTTTCATCAAGTACTCAAGGGCCATTGCTTTTTTTCTATCTTGGGACATTAGTATCGATATCATATTTTCTTTCTTAGAAATCTCATCTTTATAACTTTGCAGAATGTTGTCGTTCATAATATGGTGAATCTCATTGTTATTGAAAAACCAGTGGCAGCTATCTTTATGCCTGCTTCCTGCAACGTAGCTATTTGCCCTATCCATCCCTGACGTCCAATAAACATAAACATTGCCATCAATTGTTGTCCCTTGGCTAGCATATACGGTAAGTGCATAACCTAGGGCAAGTGGTAAGCGGCCATTTTCTGATTGGTAACTACTTTTACTAATATCCACTAACCTCCCATCATCGGTAAGAATCAGAAATTTCACATCTGAATTTGAAATCAACAGCTTTTTTATCGTACCCATCGTCCCATTCGATACCCCCAGCCGATAATCATTTTTACAAAACTTAACCCTGTCACCCTCAGCGAACTTATATTTACAATGGTGCTTAGAGACAATACAGTCTAATTCTACTTCTTCTTTGCTCACAGAGCCTTCTGATTGCAGTACAGTTCTCATTCGCTCTGACAGCTCATTTACATCTATCCATCTCTGGGCTAGAAGGATAGATGCTTTCTTGGGGTTGTCTGATCGATATTTATTCCAAGTCTCTACCATTAGATTTTTAGTATCATCCGAAGAGTCTTCAAAATGCAGCAATCCTTTTTGTTTGAAAATTTTCATTGCCTGAGCAGCTTTACCTTCTCTTAGCAGCATTACAGCCGTTCTCGCCCATTCAGAGCGCTGCCGTTGAATCTTCTCTATGCGGCTACAACCGAGTTTTCGAGAGAGCAGGCGGAGGCAGCCAGGATGCTCGATCGCTTGTAATTGTTTTTCATCCCCTACCATAATTATCTTCACAGAATTCTCATTAGCTAACCGCAGTAGATCATGCAATTGCTTCGTTCCCAGCTGTCCAGCTTCATCAATGACAAGCACATCGGCAGTAGAAAAATGATTTCTTCCGTTTTGACTATCTGTTATTAATTTAGCTACGGTAAAAGATGGAATATTAGATTCTTCAGTTAGGTTGTCTGCGGCTTTTTTGGCTATCGCAGCACCAATAACAGAATATCCATTCTCAGTATAAACAGAATATAGTACAGACATAGCCGATGACTTACCTGCACCAGCGGACCCGAGAAGAATACTGAAGTCACCTTCACAGCATACATTATACAATGCTGATTTTTGCTCACCGCTTAATGAGTAGCCGCAATATTGCTCTCTAATATTGATTGCACGATTGACCCCTTCTTGTGTTAATCGATAAGCCTCTTTCTTTGATAATGACGTAGAATATTCGAGCAATTCTTTTTCAATTCTAATCATCTGACGAGTAGTGAAAATCGCATTGTTTTTTTCATCTACACCTAGCTTTACTATTTCATTATCAGCAAAAAGAGTGTGTGCCATCCCCTTTATGTGATTTGCAGACAAGCTTAACCATTGCAACTGCATTGCAATCAACTGAAAAACATCTTGTTTTCTAAAAACCGCTACCTTTTCTGTCAACAGTGCAAACATATTATCAATTTCAGGGAGAGGATGAGCTTGCATTGATGAACTTCTATTTTCTTCGAGATAGGCATTAGTAAGGCCAAAACTATTTAACTCATTCTGCCATTTTTCAATCAATTGAGAGCGATCAATTTTTTGTTTCGTTTGGCGCGAAGTAACCTTGATACTGTTACCAACTTTACTTGCGCTACTACTCGCGGATGTTTCTTTTAAACGCTCTTTAATAACTTCTGTGCGTTTAGAAAAATGCTGGCTAATTGAATCAGGGATACATGGAAGACAAAAACTTTCTTTGTCTGGTTCAACCATGAAGCCTAACCTACTCATTTGATAAGCAAGTTCGGCCCTGTAAGTCGCACCTGCTGCTTTTTGCCAAAAATACAGACTGTTGCTGATAATTGTTCCGAACGTTCCATCCTTTCGAGGAGCAACGTTAGCCACTAAAGCGTGGGTATGAAGGGCACAGTCCAATGCACGTGACGTTTCATGCTCAAAGGAGGCTACAACAAACGCTGAAACTTGTTCTCGAATCGTACCGCCCTCTCCTCTTCGAGTAAACGCAGCATTATCTTCTAATAGTGATATAGCCTGTTTCACAGCGGTTAATTGTGCGTAACTAATCTTCTTGCGTAGAACTTCATCAGAAAGAGCCCAGACAATGCTAACGGATTTTGGAGCGGAGAAGGTCAAATCCCATCCAGATCGATGATTATCCCCCAGTTGAGCACATAGAGGTTCTTTACCGTTCGGAGATAATCCTTTCATTATGTGATGATACTCTTCTCCAACCGCTTTCCCTGACAGCCCGAGACAAAGTGAACCTTTACCTATCCACTTCCCACTGGGGGCTGCGTCATTGAGGTAATAGTCATCTTCAACATAATATTTAATATTGTTTATTGGATGTACAGTCAGCATTATCGATTTCTCAAACGGCCATTTTTAGTTTTAGAAGGCTTTACTTTTCTTGTTTTTAACCACGAAGCTGGAATATGGCTTTCTGACTTTATTGCTAAAGTAGGGTAAGGCCATTGCAGTTGGAATGCAGAATTCCATCCTGAGCTTGTGATATAGCCAGTTACACCATTTTTAGAAGCTTGCGGGAGATGCTTTAAGTCATCAGTGGTGACTAATTGCCATGTCTCTTTTTGCCAATTATTAGCAGAGCTGGATTTACTAGGATCAATACTTGGACGTTCATAGATTGACTCACCAAAGCATTTAGCAGCATATTCAGCGACATCACCAGAAACTCCACATCTAAGCGCTACAACGGTAGAGAATAAATTAAGAATTGTATCTGTATCTTTTTCGCCATATTTTTCGTGTAGTTGTGACATTGATTGAGTCCCTGCAATCAGGCGACAGCCCTTTGATCTTCCGAGGCTTAACCACTCTTTGAGACTATCATTCTTTGGTAAGTTTCCTAGTTCATCCAAAACTAACCATGTATTTCTTGAATGCCCATCCGGTTTAGACAGTATCAGGCTAGTTAAGAGTCCCAGCATCGCATTGCATAGAGGAGCACCAACAAACTTAAATTTAGGGTGAGATTGTATGATGATTTTCTTTATTTTTGGGTTCTTACCTTCTAACCATTCATTAATTGAAAACGCATTTTTATCAGTTTTCTTCCAATTAACAGCTATTGAATTTATCCAAGCCACATCGGTCATTAATGTAGACATGAACCCATGCGTGGTTTTAGAGTTTGGCTCTATGTAACGTACAGCCGATTTATAATTTCTATCTAACAACTCACGAAGAATAAAATCTTCTGTTGATAATGTGTCAGCTATATCACTCCACCCCCACCCATCTTCATTTTGAGATTTACATATTGCTAAGATGCCAGCAAAAATTGCTTTTGCACCATTCGACCACATTGGGTCAGAGGTTCTATCAAGAATTAGACGTTGTGACATTAGCTCGAAGTCTTTTGTACTTTGTAGATCTTTTGATATATCCCAATAAGCACTGCGCTTGTCCCACGGTGCAATTAGTATACTATCTTGTGCATCATAGAATAATTCGGAATACTCCCGTTTTTCATCATAAATAACCACAATTTCATTGGTATCTATAATGTTTTTAAGCAGCGGCTTTATGATGACCGATTTACCTGAACCTTGTTGGCCAAAAACGAATACATTTCCTTCAAGCTCTTTATCCGTAAGTTGAAGCTTTGGATGAATAGCAATTTTACTTTTACTGGATCGTTTTCTGCGGAGTTTCCGCAGGCCAATTTTCAAAGTTCTTTCTTTATATAGAGTAGGGCCATTTACTTTTATTAAATTACGAGTTCCACCGGGTACCCATCCAAGCCAATATGTAATCAACACAGATATGCTTAACGAAGAGAGTAATGACAATAGAACATTCTTAATCATGCTATTATAGATGCCATATTCTTTAAGTTGGTCAGTATAATAAGTAATTTTCACCAAAGAATTATGAGTTAAAAAATACCCCCCTCCTTTAACAATCAATGCTACGTGTTGACCAAATTGCCCCCATATATTTCCAGGCCACAGAAGGTATATTTGCAGGCTTTGACTCATACCAAGAATAATAACGAAGAGCAAGAAGAGTCTTCCCCAACGTTGCCGATAGATTGATGGTGGTGTATGCCCCATTATTTAACTACCTCTTTTCCAAAGCTATTATTTACTTGCTTAGCGGCATTATTTCGTTCCACTGATGATAGGCCAACTGTCGCCGAACAAATTTCAAATGTATTTTGTAATAAACGATTTTCTAATTGAGCCAATTTAAGAAGAATGTTTTTATTTTCTTCATAGCTTTTCCATGCCTTTCTAATAATATCTACTGATGTTGTATTTTGAAATTCTGCCTCGGCAGCTATATTCAGATAGTCCCCCATAGGGAATCGAACTGTTACCGGTTTTTGTGTTTGTCTCATTGCTGCCCCTTTGAAATCGATGAAATCTATTGTAATAATGCAACTTAAGGGAACATTTTTTAGCTCTTTGAAATCAATTTTGAAATCACTCTTAAGTCGCATAAATTAAGCTTTGAAGTGGTTAGTTAGAGTTACTTGAATTCACTAAAAGTGCATAGGGTCTATACGTCCTCCAGCTTTCCAAAGATCTGACTCACGCACTATCTCCACAAGATGAGATATCAATTCATCATCGAATGCTAATTGCGCAGCAAAGCTCGGTATAGGAGTAGGACTCTCTGCCAATCGGATGAAAGTCTGCATAAATATTATGTTAGCGTCTTGATCGCTGACATTTTTTATCTCTTGAATTTTAGAAGCTGCTAAGCTTACTTCATGGGCTATTTCATGAGCATAAGTACCTAAAAGGTCCCCTTCGCTCTTATTTACATACTTGTGATAATAGGTTTCAATAGCTTCAAGTGCTATTAGGTAAAACTTCTGATGCTGCGGTGCTCTTATTCGATAATTCATGCGGCTTTGTCTCCTGATTGATTACTCGCGATCCATACTTTAATATCTTCCAACTTCCAAAAAACTAATCTTGGCCCTAGTGAGATTGGAGCAGGAAAGCAAGAATCAGATTGTTGCCGCCAACGCCAAATTGTCGATTTACTTACACCGAGTAGGATTTCAAGATCTTTGCTGCGTAAGAGTGTTCTTACTATTTCATTTTTCATATGGTTTCCTTTTTGTTTTCCATATCGATAGATATGGGATAGTTATTCGGGACGTCTTGTATTCTTATTTCTGCTTGCTGGCGCCATAACATTGAACTGCGGATTTCACTAAGTTGATCTTTAACTTCCATTAGCCTTACCAGTAGTTTTCTGTGCTTCATTCATTACTCAATTAGTTAGTCTCTTATGCTTTGGTATGGGATAATAGTAAGGAATAAATAGAATTTTGTAGTTCGCGCACATGAACCAAAGCAACAATATTGACTTAATTAAACTTTCGTAGTAGGCAGGTTGGTTTGGATAGAAATTTAGAGATTATTCGTACTCAATTTTGGATTCGTTCTTTACTTGACTGTTTTGGATTTCAGTCGGTAAGCGAGCTAGTTAATTTATCAAACTGTACGAAATTCAAAGAAAAAACGCAGAAAAAGAATTCACGATGCTTCTACTCTTGCGTACAGTCAGTAATTCACGACACATCATTGGCAGAAAAAGCATACAAATTGTTAGTTCTAGAGCCAATAGATAGATCAAACTGGTATGCTTACTACAATGGTAAACAGCCAATAACAGCAAAATCAGGAAAAGGGGTGTCAAAAGTAGAAGAGTTCGGAGAAATTTTTCCTGAAACAGCAAGTGTCTATAAGAATGGTCCGTATAATTTATTAGCAATGATTGAATGCCAGTTTATTGGAGACGCTGTAGAAATGTTTAGTTTTGCAGTAGAAGATTTTCATGCTGAGAACGATATAGCAAAATACTATAGCCATTCTCGTTTAATTAAAGGTCCTTATGATAGAGGGTTTCCTGGGGATATAACCCCTGAAGAGGCAAGAAGTTCATTTGACATTTATTTTAACGAGGGAAACCTACTAGAAGCCTTAAAATATTATAGCTGTGTTGTACAACGCATTTACCCTCAATCAATGAAAAGCACTGCTAAATTAAATGATTTTTTACTATTAGAACTTGCAGAAAAAGTTATCCGTGCAAATTTTTTTGCTTCCGGATTTAATTCATTGGCTAGAGAAGTTGGAATAAATCAAGAAGAATATTTATCAACTAACCGTTTTCGTTCTTCATTTACTTTTTGCCTCGACTATATTCAAAAAGTATATGGTATAGATAAAAACTTGTGGATTGAATCCTATCCAATATTCAAATTTTCTAAAAAACACTGGCTTAAAAATAAAGAAATACTTAAAGAATGGCATATACTTCAAGATGCTGACCCTTGGTACTAATTAGTCATTGGACAAATTATTAGCACTTCAAGTTATCTAAAAAGTCAGCCCACTCTTGCATCATTCTTTTTCTTTCTGATAGATAAATAGATCGATTATATGCACGAGAAGTTGCTGTACCAGTTAAGTGGGCTAATTGAGCTTCAATAACATCGTGATTCCAGTTTTGCTCATGAAGAATGGTAGAGGCTGTACTTCTAAAACCATGAGCCGACATGACATCTGCTGCGTAGCCTAAGTCTCTTAAACGATTTGTCATTACGTTCTTACTCATAGGGTTACTACTATCCCGCTGACTTGGAAAAACATATTGGGAATAACCAGTAATATCTCGAATATATTGCAATTGTTCAACAACTTGTTTTGCCATAGGGATAAGGTGTTCTCTGCCTCGCTTCATATCTTCAGCAGGGATGTAGATAATACACTCATCAAAATCAATATATTCCCATTTCAAGCAACGAATTTCTTTCGGTCTTAAGAATACTCTAGGTATAAGTTTAAGCGCTTCAACGGTGCAAAAATTACCTGATTCGTTTGTATCAATATCACGGATCAGCTTACCTAGTTCATCAGTTCTAACGATAGCCGCTCTGTGCTGAACCTTAGGTAATGGTTTAATGATGTCGCTCAAAGGGAAACCTTGGGCTGGATTTGTGCGTGTTAATCGGTTTGCCAATGCGTAACCAAATATCCTATTTATGACCGACAAAATAACTGGTGCTTTTTTTGGAGTACCCGCAGCTTCTATAGACAGCATTAATTCAGTTATGTGCCCTGCGTCTATCTGGTCAATTGCTATTTTACTGATGGACTTAGAGTCTTGAGTTATCCAACGCTTTATTCGAATGGCGTGATCAGCACTCCAAGAGTCTTTTTGCTGCTCCCACCATTTCAGTGCAACTATAATAAATGCTCTATCTTGAGCATTACCTGCTCTTTTTCGTTCGCGTCGCTCATCCATGGGATTAATACCTTGAGCAAGCAATACTCGAGCTTCATTCGTCATTTCTCGAGCTTTGTGAAGTGATATAGTGGGGTACTTCCCTAAAGCCAGTTCCTGATGCTTCGAAGCATACTTAAAGCGCATACGCCAAAGCTTGGAATTGTTCAACTTGACCAACAAAAACAACCCATTACCATCAGACTTCTTGATCTGTTTTTTATTTTCTGGACAAGATATACTTTTAACTTCTAACGCAGTTAAAGCCATTCCATGACTCTCCATTGTAGCTAAAGGTGGGGTATCTTCATTATTTATAGCAGAAATATATTAAGATGTAACCATTAGTACCCCACTTAATACCTAATGAACACTGCAACTTTAAGAACCGCAATGAAACAAGATGAACTAACCCAATAAATAAAAAAGCCCGTAAAGCATGGCTTTACGGGCTTTCTTGAAACGTAATGAGTTTCTATGAAACAGTTAGGCGATGATTACATCATGCCGCCCATACCGCCCATACCACCCATTCCGCCCATGCCGCCCATATCACCGGCAGGAGCATCTTCTTTCACTTCGCCAACCATTGCTTCGGTTGTGATCATAAGACCTGCGATAGACGCTGCGAACTGTAGTGCACTACGAGTCACCTTAGTTGGGTCAAGGATACCCATCTCAAGCATGTCGCCGTAAGTATCGTTACCTGCGTTGTAACCGTAGTTACCTGTGCCGTTCTTTACGTTGTTAGCAACAACTGAACCTTCTTCACCCGCGTTAGTCGCGATTTGGCGAAGTGGTGCTTCCATAGCACGTAGTGCGATAACCACACCGTGCTTCTGGTCTTCGTTGATTACTGCAACGTCACCAATCTTACTGGCAACACGTACCAGAGCAACACCACCACCGGCAACTACACCCTCTTCAACAGCGGCGCGAGTCGCGTGTAGTGCATCTTCTACGCGGGCTTTCTTCTCTTTCATTTCAACTTCAGTGGCAGCACCTACCTTGATAACGGCTACGCCGCCAGCAAGTTTAGCCATACGCTCTTGAAGCTTCTCTTTGTCATAATCTGACGTTGACTCTTCAGCTTGGATCTTGATCTGTGCAACACGTGATTGGATCTGTGTTTGCTCACCGGTACCGTCGATGATAGTGGTGTCATCTTTAGTGATGATAACGCGCTTAGCCGTACCTAAGTCTTCCAGCGTCGCTTTCTCAAGCTCAAGGCCAATCTCTTCAGCGATAACAGTACCGCCAGTCAAGATAGCGATATCTTGTAGCATAGCCTTACGACGGTCACCGAAACCAGGAGCCTTAACGGCTGCGACTTTAACGATACCACGCATGTTGTTCACAACCAGTGTCGCTAGTGCTTCACCTTCAACGTCTTCGGCAACGATAAGCAGTGGCTTGCCTGTTTTAGCCAGACCTTCAAGGA
>Ga0316198_10000988_pt1 | contig 16076 bp, 14 predicted proteins | sample OudBieAanoxic_MG_FD_204935 | JGI IMG/M metagenome (GOLD analysis project Ga0316198, IMG submission 204935) | Coastal sediment microbial communities from Oude Bieten Haven, Netherlands - site A anoxic | ecosystem: Environmental > Aquatic > Marine > Coastal > Sediment | place: Netherlands...
TGGGATGACGATCTAGCATTGAAGGCCTGGGATTTGTTGCGATCCGATTTTACAATCATTGCCGACCAAAGGGGTTGTCCTATCAAAATCGAAGAAACCTGGCGGGTGGAACATTCTCCGTTCGATGAACAGTTGGTTCAGCGTATTCTGAATACGGCGAACGCACTGGGATATTCAAACCTTCGCATGGTCAGCGGGGCCGGTCACGACGCCAGCTACATGAACCAGGTGTGCCCGACGGCAATGATCTTCGTTCCCAGTATTGGCGGTCGTAGTCATGTTGAAGTAGAAAGTACTACTTGGGAAGACTGTGAAGCCGGCACCAATGTTTTGCTGCACGTCATGTTGCAGTCGGCCAACGAACCTTCTGCAAATATTGATTGAATTTGATTCCATCTTGCAGTCAAGATGATACTCAGGCAGCCAGGAGGAGGTGCTACTAATCATACCCTGAGGAAGCCGACGATGCAGCCAACACAGGCAGCACTTGAATACAAACTGGAATAAGAAAAGGAGATTACGATGGAAAGTTTTAAAAATCGAATCGTTCGAGCGGCTATGCTGGATGTCAGTCTCTATGAAGAGGTCGAGGCAGACAGGAGTGCCATGGGACAGGCCATGGGCGTAGTCATTCTATCGGCGGTAGCGGCGGGCATCGGGAGTATCGGTACGACTGGTGTAGCGGGAATTTTCGTCGGAACATTGGCGGCCCTGGTCGGTTGGTATATTTGGGCCTATATCACTTATTATGTCGGCACTAAATTTCTACCCGAACCCCAGACAAAAGCCGATCTTGGTGAGCTGCTTAGAACAATTGGTTTTGCCAGCTCTCCGGGCTTGCTTCGGATTTTAGGAATCATCCCATTTTTGTCTGGAATAATTTTTATCGCCACCGGGATATGGATGCTGGTCGCAATGGTTATCGCCGTCAGGCAGGCGCTTGATTATAACAGCACACCTCGAGCGGTAGGCGTTTGCTTAATCGGATGGGTTATTCAGATGGTTATTTTCTGGATCGTTTTTTCGATTTTTGGCGGATTTGGAAAACCTGTTTAGAAGCGCCTATTTCAAAACCCCGTCAAAGGCCCGATGGCGGTGTTGCAGACCTCTTAAAAATGCTCATCCGCCTCAGGCGGACTACACTTTTTCGTCGGCCTGGTCCCTTGCCCTCCAACCTGATCCAAGGTTTTGAGACCACTTTTAGATAACCGGGGCAAGTGATACGGTTTTATCCGAAGACCTATTTTTCACAAACATGGATAAGGAAACGCATTGATGCGAGCCATCCAAAATTACCATGACTGGTGTCCATATGATTAGCGGGGCAGTAAGATATTGTCTGCCCCGCCATGGTTGATGTGATGATGGGCTCTTGGCCTGGATGGGTCTTAATGGATAGTAACCTGTTTCGGCTTCTTTTCCCCGGATTTGGGAATGGTGATTTTCAATAGACCACTGGTAAACTCAGCTTCTATTTTACCGGATTCCACCGTGGAGGGTAGTACGAAGGCCCGTTGAAACTTTCCCTGAAACCGTTCTCTTCGATATACTTTATCCTCTTTGACTTCATTATTGTCGGATCGTTCGCCCTTGATCGTGAGAATGTTCTCTTTGACGTCGACGTTAATGTGTTTTTTGTCGAAACCGGGAAGCTCCGCTTTGATCACATAGGCATCGTCTTTTTCATATACGTCGGTGGCCGGATTCCATTGGTAATCCTCCTGAGTGTCATGGCTGCCGGCGGGGTGAAAAAACTCGTTAAAAAAACGATCCAGGTGGTTATTTACATTCATCATTTTACTTACGGGATTCCATCTAACTAAATGCATGATTTATCCTCCTTTGTTAAATCGGTTTTTTGTTTTCATTTCTCTTTTAATCCAATATAAGGCAAATAAAAATCATGTCAAGAAATATATATTATTTTTAATTAATTTTATTTTATAGTAATGAAAGAGTTTCTTTTTAATTGACAAATTTCCATGATATTAGTAAAAACAGGCTATTATCGTATTTTCCCATTGAGAAAGTAAATATTTGCACACGCATACCTTGAAATTCGATACCGATTTTACACCCGGCGTAAAGGCTGCAATTGGCCTTTACGACCTCGCCTGGCGATTTTTTTTGCCTTTTTTACATTTGAACAAACGACTTTTAGCAGGTTGGGCTCAGCGTCGACTAAAAGACGCACCCCTTCGCGCTGATTTTTGGCTCCAGGCAGCCTCGGCCGGAGAAGCCTACCTGGCTCTGGAAATCATCAACACGCTTACACCACCAACCCCAATTCAGGTTCTGGTGACAACCAACACGACCCAGGGTATGGAAATTCTGGCCAAGGCTCGGGCGAATCTTCATACGGCTCGGCGGGACATTCGGATGACGGCCCGTTATTTTCCTTTTGACCGTCCCCGGATGATGAAATTGATGGTGGATGCTGTCCGCCCCCGGCTGGTGGGTCTTCTGGAAACCGAATTGTGGCCAGGTTTATTAGCCGTATTGAAAGCAATGGGGATACCGGCAATCATGATCAATGGGCGTATTAATCGATCCAGCCTCAAACGATATATGCTATGGCCGGCTTTTTGGCGTTCATTGGCACCGGATCGGATCATGGCAATTTCATCTCGCGATGCCAAGAAGTTTGGGCAGCTATTCAACCAAGCGCACATTTCGATAATGCCCAACATAAAATTCGATCACTGGTATCGACAGTTACAGACCGATACGGATACCGACCGACTGAAGCGGTTATTTGAACCCGATCGCGTGCTCGCAGTTTTCGGGTCGGTTCGACGAGAAGAGGAAAAAAAGGTTCAGGCGGTGATCGCCAGGGTCCTGACCCAGGTGCCGGAAGCAACCATTGCTGTATTCCCTCGCCATATGGATCGTTTGGTGCCATGGCAAGAATTTTTAAACCAGGACGGGGTTCCATGGGTAATACGTTCTCGTATCGACGGCACGATTAAAAAAGGTGCCGTGGTATTGTGGGATACCTTCGGAGAACTCCGCGATGCTTACACAATGGCAACGGCCGCTTTTGTCGGGGGAAGTTTAGCGCCACTGGGTGGACAGAATTTTTTAGAAGCGTTGGCTTGCGGGGTCCTTCCGGTGATTGGTCCTTCATATCATAATTTTCTCTGGGTCGGTGAGACCATTTTTAAAGAGGGGTTGGTCTGCCAGGCTGTAAATTGGGAGGCGGTTGCTGAACAAATGATTGCGAATCTGAAAAATCCTGTTTCCCATGCGGCCATTTGCCAAAAAGCCGAACGCTACGCACTCAATCGGACGGGGGGTACCCGGCAGGCTTGTCGGGTCATCGAAAAATATCTCAAAAGGAATTTAAGCGATTAACGATGAGTAATCTGCCAAGATGCATCGGCATTATTCCGGCCCGATATGCCTCCCGGCGTTTTCCGGGAAAACCCTTGGCAAGCATTCTGGGGCGTCCCATGTTTTGGCATGTCTATCAGCGGGCGAGTCAATGTTCTCAATTGGATCGCGTCCTTTTGGCTACCGATGATGAGCGAATCAGGCAATCGGCGGAATCATTAAACGTCCCGGTGGTGATGACAAAATTGGATCATCCCAGCGGGTCGGACCGGGTTCTTGAAGCGGCCCGGTCGATCGACACACCGGACGAAAGTGTCATTGTCAACATCCAGGGTGATGAACCGGCCCTGGCACCGCCGATGATCAGCCAATTGCTGGGACCTTTCAGGCAATCTTCGACTTCGGTAACCACCCTGGCTCGTCGAATCGACGCTGGCACCGCCGCCAATTCGAACATGGTCAAGGTCGTATTTGCCAAAGGAGGGACAGCGCTTTATTTTTCCCGCGCACCGATCCCCTGGCAGTCAGAAAAAAATTCAAATCCGACTTACTACGGCCATATCGGTCTTTATGCCTACCGCAAAAACGTGCTTGAGCGGTTTGTCAAATTGGGGCCCAGCCCTCTGGAACAGGTGGAAAAACTTGAACAATTACGGTTGCTGGAAAACGGGATTCCTATCCACGTGGTCGTTACCGAATATACCAGTTTTGGGGTTGATCATCCGGAGGATCTCGAATCCGTAGCTAAATTGCTGGCGGGTGAAAAGGCCAAAGAAAGGGGCCAGCGCCAATAGATGGCCTGACCGTTCATTGTCGAAAATCATCTAAATATGCCTCCCATTCCATGGGCAGCAGCTGTTTCTTTTTACTATTGCACGATTTACATGCCGGCACCACGTTTCCCTTCACGGAGCGTCCTCCCCGGGCGATGGGTACGACGTGATCCATGGTCAGTTCCTTGGCCGGAACCAGCTGGCCACAATAGTGGCATATCCCTTTGGCCAGCCGACGTTTCCACCATTGGGTGGCCCTGAGGTCGCGTGCCTTTGCTTTTTCGCGCCGGACATCGCCATCGGCAAGGTCGTATGCAAACGGTTTTAAGTCAGTCATCTGCCAAATTCTGCATACTAATCCATTGTCGAATCTGTTCTGTTAGCAGATCCAAATAGGCAGCCGAACCCCCCAAGCCTTCCCGGCCGAAAAAATAGTTGATTTCCAGTAACAATGGATCAGCAGGACATTCATTTGTGGAGAAGATAAAGTCAAAACCGGCCAGGTTGATACCGGTTCGATCGCAAAATTGTTCCAATAAGGTCACGGCTGCTTTTTGCAGGTGCGGATCAGATTTATAATCAATAATGGCACCGTGGGAAAGATTGACGGGGAACTGATCGGTGTTTGGTGCGACCCGCCAGTAAGTGCGAAAGAGAGTCCCCATTCGCACCACCCGCAGCACCCGGCCCTCCGAAGGGATATACGTTTGGAGAATAAAGCCCTTTTGGCCTGATTTTTCGTGTCTGATCGCCATTTGGAATTGTTTTTCAAGATCACCGCGATGTCGAATTAAAACGACCGTATCCCCTTCACCACCCCAATCGAATTTAAACACCACCGGGAAGGCGAAGCCGGCAGGTAAATCGAACCGGCCAACCTGTGCTCTGTACGTCGCTGTATCGGTGTAGGCTGTCGAGGCCGGATGAGGGATGTCCATTCGTTGAAACAGCCGAATCTGCCCGGTTTTACCGGGATATTGGAAACGAATATCGTAGTCAGGAAAGACCTTCGAGCAGTTATTCCGGGTCATTGCATAAAGAGGCGGCGTGCACCCCTGGGGAAGTATCACCGCCTTTGCCGCCCGAATGGCGTCAAGGTCTGTTCGATCCGGCGGTCGCCCGGCGCAGATCCGGTTTTCATCTGCTATAAAACAGGGGTGGTACGATAGGATCATCAGTATCCGAAACGTCGCAAGGCCTTGGTGTCTCTACTCCAATTTCGATCCACACGAACGAACAACTTTAAAAAAATTCGGGTACTCAGCATCCCTTCGATGGCATGACGAGCCTCGGTGCCGATCTGTTTTAATTTGGCACCATGCTTTCCGATTAGAATGCCTTTCTGAGATGAACGTTCCACATGGATAGTGGCGTGGATGGTTATCAGCGGTCGGTCCGGGTTCTCGGTGAACGACTCAATGGTAACTGCCGTCGCATAGGGGATTTCGGCCCCGGTCAGGCGGAATACTTTTTCCCGGATCATTTCAGAAACAAAGAATCGTTCGGGTAAATCCGTGACCTGGTCATCAGGGAAAAGAGGTGGACCTGCGGGCAGATGAGATTGAAGCGTGGTGATCAGGGTATCGACTTGCTCACCCGTTTTGGCTGATATGGGCACCATCGTTTTAAAGGGATAGGAACCGGACCAGTTGTCGAGCATACCCAACAGCCGGGATTTATCCACGCGGTCGATCTTGTTTAACGCCAGTACTGTGGGGCGTTGGGTTTTATTGAGTTGTGCCACCAATTGATTTTCTGAGATTGGATCGGGGGTTGATACATCGATCATCAAAAGAACAAGGTCTACATCACCCAGGGCGGCGACGGCGGTCTCCACGAATCGTATATTGATGGGGTGGCGGGCAGGATGGACGCCTGGTGTATCGATAAAAATCAGCTGGGAATCAGGTCGGTGTAAAACGCCTAGAATCCGGTTCCGCGTGGTCTGAGGTTTCTTGGAGGTGATAGATAATTTCTCACCCAGAATCCGGTTCATCAGGGTCGATTTACCCACATTGGGTGCGCCCACAATGGCGATGAAGCCAGACTTAAAATTCGGTGGGTCTATCTGAATCTTATTAGCCATTGTCTTTTTGCTGGTCTACAATCGTTCAAGTTTTTAGAAGAAAATCAATCGTCGGCATGGGGTAGTTCGGAAACCGGTAACGGCCGGCCGTAAAAATAGCCCTGGGCATATTCGAAGCCGAGTTCTTTGCAAAAGTCACCTTCTTCCCGGCATTCAACCCCTTCGGCAAGGGTTTTTATCCCAAGCTCTTCGGCGGCTTTCATAAATGTGAGGATAATTTGATGTAATCGTCTGGGCGCGATATGGATATTGCGAATAATCGACATGTCAAATTTTAAATAGTCTGGCGGTAATTTGGCCAGTTCAACCAGTCTCGTTTGCCCAACGCCAAAATCGTCATAGGCCAGCTCGAGGTTCAGGTCCGTTAACAGGGACCTTAGCTGTTTCATTTGCTCCGACTTGGTCACGGCGGTTTCATTTATTTCAAGAACAATCGGTTGCGAGGGCACCATTTCGCGAACGATTCGAAGGGATTTTTCCAGGGTGTCCATTTGATATATCTCGATGGGATGAGTGTTGACAAACAGCGCGGGATTTCCTTCCAGTTTTTGTCCGAGACGTATCCCTTCTTCACGAAAAAGCGCGCTCAATTCAACGGCTTGGCCCAGTTGCGATGCAATATTAAACAGTTCCACCGGACTTGCAGGCAACCCGTTTTTTTCGATTCGTCCTAAAATTTCATAACCGATCACGTGGGCACTTGGAAAATCTACAATGGCCTGGAAATGCGGTATTACCGTTCGGTCGTGAAGCAATTTTGTGAGTTGTGGTTTGTAAGCAAAAGAGCCGTTGGGATCTTTCAAGGGGTCAAAGGCCACGGTTTCATCAGTTAGGACCGTCTTGATGGCATCCTCGCTTCGGACGAAAAACTGATGGTCGCCAAAGTGAATGTGGTCACCTACTTCGAGTAGTTCAGCTTCCTTGACCTCTTTTTGATTTAACAAAGTGCCGTTGGTGCTCCCCAGATCACGAAGCCAGAGGATACTGCCGCTCAAATGGATCTGGGCATGATGCCTGGACACCCACTTGGACCTTAAGGTTAGATCGCAGTCGCTGCCTCGGCCGATGGTAAAAGGGATCGGATCGATGGGAACAGCCCACGTGGTGCCCACATCAGAAATCTTTTCGAGGTACCATTTGGTTCTCTTATCGTCGGGTTTGCCTTGGCTCATATGATAGAGTCCCTGATTTTTCGATCTCCAATTTATTGTTTTAGAAGATTCTGAATATTTCGAATTCGGATTTCCATCTGCATCAATTCAGTGGATAGTTCATTAATGAAAACCTTGGCATCAGGGGTATTCTTTAAATCATAACTCATTGCCACTCCGGCCATCTTGATCGTAAAAGAGCTGCCATTTGCCTCAATAGGTTCCAGGTATAATAGCTCCAGGCATCGCTTCAGCGTTCTCTGGGCCTCATCCGGTGGGGTAAACGGTAAAAGGACGACGATCTCATTTTTTCCAAACTCACCGATGAGGTCTGAAGTTCTAACAATCTTTATCATTTTTTTCAAGATCGCATCAAGTAAATTCTGTCGGGACACCGATTCCGATAAATTTTTATCTAACGGTGTTGCCCTTACAAGGGAAAAGGCCAGTGCGGCAAGGTGAACACCGTAGCGTTGGGCCCGGGCCACCTCTTTCTCCATTAACAAGTTTAGCGTTTTATCTTTTAACACGCCAGCGGGCACTTCCCGTTGCTCTTCTTGTAACCGTCGCTTTTCCTCCTCCTCTTTTATCTTTAAATAAATTTGCGCGAAATTATTTTCGTCAATCACTCCGGATTCAGCTTGGTTCCGAATCAGTTCGAGAATTTCAGCAAGCTCTTCATTTGCACCGATCGTTTGTTCCATGATCTGCAGGATACTCAACCCAGACAAATCACCCTGACCTTCTCTATCGGACGGGGCTTTGAGCCATGTGTCCTTGGCTTGATCAAGGATCTCATCCATGCGGCCTTCAAGTCTTTGCTCCAGGCGACCGATCATATCATCCTTGACGTTCATGTTTTTCAGTCGCCCGACAATATCGGACTCGATGTTGCTGATGATACGTCGCAGGTGTTGTTTGCCCTTTACTTCGTCGTCTTTATCCAAATCGAGATTCAAGGTTGAGCCCAGCCGTTCAACATAGTCTACCAACAAATCGGTCATTATTTTTTCATCACCGGCTCCTTTTCGAATTTCGGATGCCAGAAAGATCAATTCCGCCGCCTGATCCGGATTGTTCTTAATCTCCTGCACGAGACTATCGCCATCGATACCGATCTGCTCGGCGCTTTCTTCAAAGACCCTGGCCAAGTCCTCGCTTTGGAGTTCTTTACCCAAGGTTTTGATAATTTCCAGATAATCTTTAAGGGGCATCCCCTCCTCGAGCAAAACCTCTTTTATCTTTGGAAGGAGACGTTTCAGCTCTTCGGTTTCCGGAATCAACCGGCGCAGGATTTGTGCCAACCGGGGTGGAGAGAGCTGGCCTGACTGATACTCTTCTTTGACCAACTGTAAAATCACCTCATCGGTGATGTCGTTGACCTTATCGACGATTTTCTCCTCGTCAGCATAGACGGCCCCCAATTCTTTCTGGCTTTCCATCCCGGCCAAGAGCTGTTCTTTTAATTCAAGGACCGCTGCCGCTACATCCGAAAGGCTGCTCCCACTGGCTTCAAGCGCTTTATCGGCTAGTTCCTGTTTGACAAGATCCAATTGCCGCATGATTATTGAGCCCGGGTTTCTTTTATTTTCACCGGGTTTGAGTTGTCCGGAAATATCGGCGTCAACGAGTTGTTTGGAAACACCGCCCGGATTATTCAGGATATGTTCGATGGCGATGGGTTTTACGGACAGTTCCGACTTGATCCGATCGACCATCTCACCAAGCTCATCTTCGGGAACCCATCGACCCAGAAATTGGCCTAATTTGGAGGTCTCTATCCCTTCCATGTCATGTTTTTTAGCTAGCTGTAAAACCACATTATCAGTGACCTCGTTGATTTTGGCGATAATCTGGCTCTCATCCGAATAGGTGATGTCATCCGCTTTTTGGGATTTCATGCCTTCCAATAGTTCATTTTTCATTTCAAAAACAGCCGTGACAAGGTCGGTAGCCATGCTTTCGTTGACTTGAGACTGATTACCGGAGATCTTCTGATTGATCATCTCGAGCTGGTGCATCAGCACCGGACCGGGACGCTGGTCTTCCGCCTCGATTTCCTGAGAACCGGAACGGTCTGCTTCGATCATATTTTGCGAAAGTTCCTTGGGGTTTTTCAAAAGGTTGTCGATGGTTAGGGTTTTTTCAAATTCTTCGGCCAGGACGCTTTCAAGAATCAGGTCCATAAATTGTTTTCTGGTTTTTTCCTGGCTGTCTTTGGAGATATCAAGGGTCATTTCCTTGAGGGCGTCGCGTGAAACAAGCTCATCGTCTTCCGTGGCTTTGATATAAACAACGTGGTTTATTTTAATATGGCGGATGCCTTGGGCGATGAGGGCATTTCTCATGGCATCCGCATCAGCATATTTATCGAGTGACGTGAATACCTCCAAAAAGATACGGATATCGTTTTTTTTGAGGCCGCTTTCAAATGAAATTGACTGGATGCCGGTTTTATTAAAGTGCTGGATAACCTTGGCAACGATAATACGGGGATCCAGCGGTTCTTCATCAATGAACAGTTGTTCACGGCTCATTATGAAAACCAGCGGAGAAACTTTCGGTAGTAATTGTACCAGAATCGTATATAATTCATCGATGCTCTGCTGAACATAGGGGTGATTGGCTTGGTACATGGTGGCCCGGTTAAACAGCATGACGATAACCCGGCTGAAACGATCTGTTTCCTGTTTGGAGATCTTGATATCAGACATGTATTACCCCCTAAATCGATTTGAAACGTTTCGATTAAGGTAAGCTTTTAACTGCTGAATGAATTCCTGGCAATTGGTATACCGGTTATTGGGATCATAGGTCAGTGCCTTAAAAACGATATTATCCATGGCTGGATCGATCATTTGGTTCATTTGAGAAGGTTTCTTGGTGAACAGGCGGTCTTTCAGCGACAGTTTCATTTCGAGTAATTCTCGCGCGGTTTTGAATGCCGGCAGCGGGAGAAAGGAAGTCAGCATTTCAAACAGCACCACACCGGTTGCGTAAATATCCGTTCGTTCATCCACGCCACCTCTTAAGATTTCTTCCGGAGCCATATAAACAGGAGTTCCGGCAATCACTCCCTTTGTCAAGTTTTCTCCGCGGGAGACCGTGGCAATACCGAAATCGGTGATGATAGGCCGCTTCGTGTGGGATTCGATGATTATATTGGCCGGCTTAATATCCCGATGAATGATGTCTTCGCTGTGGGCATATCCCAGGGCATCGAGAACGCTGATAACGAAATGAATGGTGGTATCCAAAGGCAGGACCCGATGAAATGACAAAAGAGACTTCGCCGCCATATCGATTAAATCGGCCAGGGTCTGCCCATTAACCAGTTGCATGGTGAAAAACAGAAAATCATCGGTCTCACCTACTTCGTAGATGGGGATGATATTCGGATGCGATAGAATAGCGGCCGACTCGGCCTCCTGCTGGAAGAGCTTGGCAGCTATGGGCGTCACAAGTGATTTGGGAAGAATTTTGACCGCAATTTGGCGTTTGAGTGATTGCTGGTAAGCAGTAAAAATAACTGCCATGCCGCCGCGAGCCAACTCTTTTAGAAGCGTGACGGTACCCACCTTCTGGCCGACCAGGTGGTTGAAGTTCATTTTCTTAATTGAAGCCATAATGATATTACAATTTTATATAATTTAGAGTTTCAGCCTGCTTGCAATGATAGGATGTAACCGATTAAAAAGAATATGCCCATCAAATTGACAGATAGCCTCAAAATTGTCAACGAGGTTTTGGAATGGGGGCTTAATCGAGGCTATCTGTCGGGTGATCTTTAGCGAAGCCGCCTTTTCACTTGTGTACGGAACTCTGGTATTAACGATGTGAAATGAAGCCCTTGCCCAATCGTTTTTTACGATCGTTTATCCAGGGGCGTATATTCTGTGCATACGGGACCAGTATAGATCTGCCGGGGCCGCGTGATTTTCCAGTTCGAATCGTCAATACTCTCCTTCCACTGGGCGATCCAGCCGGGTAAGCGACCGATGGCAAACATGACCGTAAACATATTGGTGGGGATGCCGATGGCTCGTAATACGATCCCACTGTAAAAATCGACATTGGGATAGAGGTGGTGTTCGATAAAATAGTCGTCTTTTCGAGCGGCAATTTCCAGCTCTTTGGCGGTGTCCAGCAACGGGTCGGAGACTTGACTTTTTTCCAGCAGCCGATCGGCCATCTTCTTGATAATTTTGCCGCGCGGATCGTCGGTTTTATACACGCGGTGACCAAAACCGTATAACCGAAACGGATCGTTGCGATCCTTGGCCCGTTCAATTACTTTACTGATTTTTCCACCATCCCTTACAATCTCGCTGAGCATTTCAATAACGGCCTGGTTGGCGCCGCCGTGCAGTGGTCCCCACAAGGCCGCAATACCGGCCGAAATAGCAGCGTAAAGATTGACCCGACCGCTCCCGACGACGCGGACAGCCGTGGTGGAGCAGTTTTGTTCATGGTCGGCATGGAGGATCCAGAAAACGCGTAAAGCTTGAACCAGGTCTTCGTCAATGTCGTAAGGTCTTACCGGTGAATCGAACATCATATTTAAAAAATTGGCGCAGTAGTTCAGGTCCGGGCGGGGATAGATGACCTTGTGTCCCCTGGAGATCTTGTATGACATGGCCGCCATGGTACGGATCTTTGACAGCAGCCGGGTCATGGTGATGTTGATCTCTTCCTGGGTTTTTTCCAGTTCGGGATAAAAGCTTCTCAGCGCGTTTACCATGGACGACAAAATTCCCATGGGGTGCGAGCTGCGTGGGAAACTTTTATAAAACTCCTGCATATCTTCATGAACGAGGGAGTTGTCATTCAACATGACGGAGAAACGGGTCAATTCTTCTCGATTGGGGAGACGACCGTTAATGAGCAAATAGGCGGTTTCTTTATAAGTCGCATGTTTGGCCAGTTGCTCTACCGGGATACCCCGATAGCGAAGGATCCCTTTTTCGCCATCCATGAAGGTGATCTCACTATAACAACTGCCGGTACTGGAAAATCCGTAATCCATGGTGATTAATCCCGATCTGGCCCGTAAGGTCGAAATATCGATGGCTTTTTCTCCCTCGGTACCCATGATGACGGGAAATTCGTATGTCTTTCCATTATAGGTTACGGTTGCAACATCGGACATTTAATATCCTTCCTGTTTCAAGGGGTGTTATCGGCCAAATTGATCACAAGAGGCAACCAATCCTTCCGAACCCACGTAACAATAATTTCATATTTTAGCACCAACACATCCTGGCTGGTGGTGTTGCCTAAATTCGGAATATGACCTGATATTTTTTTTCGTGAACCTCTAACACAAGCTATTTATATTGGAACCAGTGCAATGTGTCAAATTTGGATCAGATTAAAATGGGAGGATAAGGGTTTTAAATCGATGGGGGCAAATCGTCAGACCGAATTGTAATCTAATATGTCAATTCAAAAATCATCTTTTTTAAACGGTTGGAGAGTGATGTTGGTACCGATGCCTCTTCTATCCGATGGCATAAGCCGGCGGTCGTTTTCAATGTTTCAAGACAGGCCCGGCATGGTGAACAATTCTCAAGATGTTGCTCGATTTGTTTGCAGGTCACTTCATCCAGCTCTTGATCGATATATTCCGAGAGTTTTTTAAACAGATCAAGGCAACGGCTGTCATGTTGATGGGTAGCTGTGGTCGTGTTCAAAATAATCCTTCAATTTATCTCTAAGGAAAAGACGGGCCCGGTGGAGCCGGACTTTCACATTGGCCGGGGTAATGTCGAGGATTTTTGCCGTTTCAGTGGTTGTAAAACCTTCAACGTCCCTCAATACCGCCACAATGCGATATTTTTCAGGTAACGCGTGGATCGTATCGCTAAGCATCTCCGCCAATTCCTCATTTAAAAGTTGGTCTAGCGGAATGTTGGTCCATCGGGGGGGGCCTTTGGCCATTTCCGTTTCATCTCTCGATGAAAAATCGGCTAATGATAGGGTCTGTTCCGGCGCGTATTTCCGTTGTCGCCTTTTTTTTATACAAATGCTGGCAGCGATTTTGTACAACCAATTTTTAAATTTGGCTTCGTGCCGAAAACTCTTTAAATACTTAAATACATTTAGAAAAGTATCTTGGACCAGGTCCTCGGCATCGCTGGTATTGCGGCACATTCGAAGCCCGAAATTATACAATTTGCGTTCGTAGCGTGAGACCAGCTCTTGATAAAGGTCAATTCGGCCGACTTGGATGGCCTGGACCAGTTCAGTATCATTGATGTTGTTCTCGGTTGACGATTTCCTTGGACTCGTCGCCATTCTCCGTCTTTGCTGTCAACTGACAGGATTCCCGCATTCACGTTGAGACGCCCAGCTTGGGCAACAGATAGGCCTGAAGAAATACCCAGACCCCGATAAAAAGTAGTAACGTTAGAATCTCTTTCATTTCTTTTTTCCTTTGTATACGTGAGTACTAAACGCTTGTCCATGTTTTTATAACCTAAATTGAGCGATTTTTTATGAAGCTATGTGCCGAGATATTGAGATGATCAGGCTTTCAAAAAACGCAGTCATACCCAGTGGATATGGTGAGTATTTTTGTGAGCCTTAGCGCTCAATTTAGGTATAAGTATATATTCCCCGGCATTAAGCAGGGATTGTCATATTCTCATGTTCTGGGGAATATTGAGCCCGATTTCAGGTTTTGGTTACAAATATATTATCGGCATCTGCATAAGAGCCGCTCACGATCCAGCTAGTTTCCATCCATTAATGGTCTTTTGGCCCAATCTCGGAGTCAATCGGCAGGATCGCTTGTACGGCTTACCAAGGACCACCTCGGCGTAATCTCTTGACTTCCTTGACCTTGGACAAAAATCCTCAATTCTGAATTGGAAACGTCACCAGGTGCCCATCTTTAAAAAAACCATTAATGGGTGGCACCAGTTAATCATTTCCTAATAGTCAAATAAAGATAGTCATAGAATCTGCCCTTCAATCAAGTCCGCCAGGCGCTCAATATCCTCCAACCCGAATTTGGGCACGCCCATATCAATGTCCGTGTCGGAAACAAATGCAGTCAACCGGCTGACTATGGGATGGATCGGCGCTTTGTGATTATCCGCTCGACATACTTCAATTTTGAGTTGACAATCGCTTTTGAAGCCTTCGGCGATTATAAGGTCCATGTCCTCTAAAAACATCGCCAGACTGGTTAGGGATGGATTGGAATGGCCCTTGATCATGGCCATGGTATCCGGTGCAGACACGATAACTGCATCGGCCCCGGCAGCACGGTGACGGGCACTGTCCTTTCCTTTGCGATCAAGGGTAAACCCATGATGGGCATGCTTGATGGTGCCAATTCGATATCCACGGCGCTTCAATTCAGGAATTAATTTTTCTACCAGGGTGGTTTTTCCGGACTTCGATTTACCTACAATCGATATGATCGGCGGCATTTTGTATTTCCTTATTGATCATGAATGATAGTTGCTTGCTTTGCTTCAACCAGTAATTTCGCCGTTTTCATTATCTGGTCACGCGTCAATCGTCAATCAAACGCCAGCTCATCGGGCCATTGGCGGTGATGGCCATCCATAGGCCCCTTATTGCAGGCGTCAATGACCATTTGAGACTTCCGGATGAACAGATCCCTTCCGGGATCGACATTATTGAACAGTTTCCACAAAAGTTGGGCTTCATCATTAAGGTCGATGGGTGCGTCGAATAAAATAACGATATCAAAGGGATCCAGCACGTTGCTATTGAGAATTTCTTCGGCAAACACCCGCCCGCCCCGTTGGTCGGATTTGATGATGGTTATGGCAATCAATCGAATCCGCCGGTTCTGATCACTGGTCGGTTCGTTCAGTAATTCCCGAAGATTGACGACGCCATCCACTTGTTGCTTTAACGATTCGGCGGACAAGTCGGAAAAGGGTGGAAGGGTTTGTGATTTGGGTTCAGAGCGAGGCGGCTCAGCAGTTACTCTTGCAGTGAGATCAATGCCGATCTTGTGGCCAAAATTCTGAGATGGTGAACTATGATCCAGAACATCGAGAACACCAGTCGTTCGGGTCAGATCGGATCTGGTGTCAAGTCGACGGATCAGGGCCTGAAGAACCTGGCCAGGATCTTGAGGGTCGATATCGGTATCCACCACCACGATGGCCTTGCAAAAGCTCATTTGTCCCTGACCCCATAGACCGCTTATCACTTTTTGGGCGTGCCCGGCGTAGGCTTTGTCGATGGAGACTATTACGATGTTATGAAACACACCTTCCCAGGGAAAATAGTAATCCCTAACCTCCGGCATGACTGTCCGCAGCATAGGCAAAAAGAGCCGTTCGGTAGCCTTGGCCAGATAGCAGTCCTCCATTGGAGGGCGCCCTACCAGCGTGGTTTGATAGATTGGATTTTTACGGTGGGTTAAGGCGGTGACGTGAAAAATCGGATAATTATCGGCCAGGGAATAATAACCGGTGTGGTCACCGAAGGGTCCTTCCCGGCGCAGCTCGCCTGGCTGAACATACCCTTCCAGAATAAACTCGGCTTCGGCCGGGACGGCCAGATCGACGGTAAGGCATTTGGCCATCCGCACCGGTTTGCGCCGGATAAAACCGGCCAAAACCATTTCGTCCATACCCCGTGGCAAGGGTGCCGTGGCCGTGTAGACGGTGGCCGGGTCCGCACCGATGGCGACAGCCACTGGCATCCGTCGGCCGGCACGCTCATACTCATCGTAATAATGAG
>Ga0316198_10000989_pt1 | contig 16068 bp, 15 predicted proteins | sample OudBieAanoxic_MG_FD_204935 | JGI IMG/M metagenome (GOLD analysis project Ga0316198, IMG submission 204935) | Coastal sediment microbial communities from Oude Bieten Haven, Netherlands - site A anoxic | ecosystem: Environmental > Aquatic > Marine > Coastal > Sediment | place: Netherlands...
GCAGGATCAAGGAGAGTTTCTAAATCCGGATGAATTATTGCCAGAGGACGGATTGTTTAGTGCGGGAATTTCTGTTTCTGTTCTTCAAGGAATATGGATCAATGAAAGAATGGCAACTTTAAAACGGGCCAAATTTTTTAAAGAACAGACCCTGGCAGATAGAGATTTATTAGTTAATGAGATTCTTTTTAAAGCGTCAGTAGCTTATTTTGATTGGTTACAGGCATACAGAAACAAAACGGTTTATGAGGATTTTGTTGATAATGCCAGTACTAGATTGGAAGGAATTAAGCGTAGTGCAGAAGCAGGTGATATCGCATCAATAGATATTGTGGAAGCAAAAATTGCATTTCAGGATAGGCAACTTCGTCTCGAACAAGCCATGGTTGAGCTTACCAATAAGACTTTAGAACTTTCGAATTTTTTATGGACGGAGAATAATATTCCAATAGAGTTGCAGCCAAATGTCATTCCAAATATCGATATAAACAAGGAGGTGGATATTACGCTGGAAATCATGGGAAAACCTTTGGATAGTTTTTCATTGGAAAATCACCCTAAGATTAAGTCTTTAGGGTTTAAATTGGCTGGCCTGGAGGTAGATAAGAGATTAAAAGCCAATAAACTACTGCCGAGAATTGATATTGAGTATAACTTCCTTACAGAAACCCCGGGAACTCTGAGTTCTTATGATTCACAACAATATAAAGGAGGTGTTAACTTCCTATTCCCATTGTTTTTAAGAAAAGAAAGAGGGGATTTAAAGTTAGCAAAGTATAAACTAAACGATGCTCAATTTGAAATAGACAATGCTGAAATCGAAATTCAAAATAAAGTTTTGGCAATCTATAATGCTTTGGATTCTTATCAGATACAGAATTCACTTATAGAGGATATTGTTAGTGATTATAATAAACTATTAGCAGCAGAAGAAAGAAAATTCGATTTTGGAGAAAGTTCCTTGTTTTTGATAATTAGTAGGGAAAATAAACTAATTGATTCTGAACTCAAACAAAATGAAGTGCAAAACAAATTCCTGAGCACCAAAGCTAAGTTATTTAGAAGCCTGGCAATTAATCCCGAAAATCTTTAGGGGCAATTAACTTAAAATGCAGTAAAATAATGAACCGACTAAAGCTTATGCGAACCTTTCCCAAATTGTTCATAAAAGACACTTTTTTTATCTCCATTGGCATCTTATCGGCTGCTTTTGGGTTAGAAAGTTTTTTGCTGCCAAATAGATTTATAGATGGGGGAGTCACCGGGATATCACTTTTAATTACTGAGACTACAACACTTCCTCTTTATTCTTTAATTCTTCTCGTTAATTTACCTTTCCTGTTATTGGGATTGAAAGTAATAGGCAAGAATTTTGCTATTAAAACAACCATTGCCATCCTGGGACTTTCTCTTGTTCTCGCATTGATAGAGTTTCCGGAAGTAACACAAGACAAGCTCTTAGTTTCCGTGTTTGGAGGCTTTTTCCTGGGAGCAGGAATTGGACTTTCGATCCGTGGAGGTGGTGTTCTGGATGGAACGGAAATACTAGCACTTTATTTAAGTAGAAGAATGTCTGCTAAAATTGGAGATATAATTATTGTAATTAATATAATCATTTTCCTTGCCGCTGCTTATATGTTATCAGTAGAATCTGCATTGTATTCAATGCTAACATATCTGGCCGCTTCTAAAACCCTTGATTTTGTAGTAGACGGGATAGAAGAATATACTGGGGTAACTATTATTTCTGAAGCAAGTGAAAGAATTCGAAAGATGATTACCCAGAAACTAGGGAGAGGGCTTACGATTTACGATGCCCGTGGTGGTTATAGTAAAAATGGAGTTCACAATGACTATGAGGTGATCTATACGGTGATTACAAGATTGGAAATCAGTAAATTAAACAATGAACTGAAGAAGATAGATCCCAATGCTTTTGTTGTTATGAGTAGTATCAATGACACCAGAGGTGGTATGGTGAAGAAACGAGCGATTTAGTGGAAACCAATCATGCTTAAGTGTAACATGGGTTACATAATTGAAGTTGTTATTGTCAGGTTTTAGATTTTCTTTCGACTTTTGCAGAATGATAAATACAAAAGAATACAAACTCAGCGAAAAAATTATTACTTCATCCTTAGCAGCTGCTCTCTCCTATAAAGAGTACAGGATATTGGTTGATGAATTAGCAAAGCATGGAAAAACTACCGGGACTGAACAAAAAGAATCCCTAATAGAATATACGCGTTTAAATAGTAGGCGCATGAAGCGATGGGATAAAACCATTAAACTTCCGGAAAGTGCATTCGAAGTATTAAAGAATTTTGACACGCCCGTTCTTTGGATCGTATTGACCGAAAGTTGGTGTGGCGATGCAGCTCCTTCAATACCGGTAATGAATAAAATAGCTGAAACTTCCAATAAAATAGATTTTAAAATTTTGCTTCGGGATCAAAACCCGGAGCTCATGGATCTTTTCAGAACAAATGGAACCTTGTCTATTCCCAAACTTATCATGCTTGATGAACAAAGTAAGCAGGTTATGAATTCCTGGGGCCCAAGACCCACAAAGGCAACTAAAATGGTTGAAGTTTATAAAAAAGAAAACGGGGCACTTACACCCGAATTTAAGCAAGATTTACAGCTTTGGTATAATAAGGATAAAGGGCAAAATATCCTGGATGATCTAATGGAATTACTTACTTTGAAATAGGTAGGTTATAGTTCCTTTTTGTGTAGCTCGTGAGGCAGAACTAAATTTCGCCTTTAAGGCATATTTAATGGCGTTTTCAACAAGGCAGCCATTGGATGTATTAGAGCTTTTTGAATTAAAATGAGCATCAATAACATTGCCTGAGCCATCTACTTCAATATTAACAACCACTTTGCCTCCTTCAATGCATGTATAGATAGGTGGAGGGAGTTCGTAATTATTTCGATCAACCAATGAATATGAAATAGAAGTTTTCCTTTTTTCAAAATTATTCGTGAATTCTTTTTTATTTGCCTCAGCTTCCTCAAGTTGTTGTTTTTTTTCCTCTCTTTTTTCTACAAGATCCTTAAGGCTGGCGGCATATCCTGAATCTGAATTAAGAAATTCCTTGAATTCATCTTCATTCATAGAAGATTCTTTTTCTTCCAATAATTCTTCAAGTGTTTTAAGGGGTTCTGGCTCTTCCAAACTAGATTTGGCTGTTTCGTTAAAAGCCATATGACTTTTAATAGGATCTAACTTGGCCATCTCTTCCTGCCTTTCCATCTCTTCGATTATTTTTTCAAGCTCTTCGTCGGCCAAACTCATTTCAATTATATACTCTTCCTGTTCCTCAGATCCCAAGTGAATATTAAAGAGTAATAATATCACTAAAGAAAGAGAGAAAAAGGTAATTAAAAGAGAAAGCTGACTTCGATTCAGGTCCATATTTCTATAACCAACTTTTTAATAATATATTTCATTCAAATGTTTATTTTAAAGCTGTTAAATATTCATCATTTCTTTAAAATTTGCCGGTGTCACTGCATTATTTACGTTATAATCCCCTATTTTGGTTCTTCTAAGGGATGATAAGTGGCCTCCTGAATTCAATGCTTTTCCAAAATCATGGGCTATAGATCTTATATATGTGCCTTTACTACATTGTATCCTGAATCGTAATTCTGGCAGATTTATATCCAAAATCTCAAATTCTAAAATTTGAACAAATCGCGCTTTTATCTCCAATTCCTTCCCTTCCCTGGCATATTCATACATGCGCTTCCCGTCTTTTTTCAAAGCTGAAAAAATAGGAGGCTTTTGAGCGATCTGCCCAAGAAACATAGCTTTAGTCTTATGGATCAGTTCATGAGTGATATGATTTGTCGGATATATATTATTCACTTCTGTCTCCAGGTCGTAAGAAGGGGTAGAACTGCCTAGTGTTATAGTGCCCTCATACTCTTTTGGCATACCTTGAAATTCATGAATCCGTTTAGTGAATTTCCCCACACAAATTAATAAAAGTCCACTAGCAAGAGGGTCTAAAGTGCCTGCATGGCCAACTTTAATTTTTTTTAATTGGTATCTTTTTCTAATCGCCCACTTTACTGCATTTACTGCTTGAAAAGATGACCATTCTAAAGGTTTGTCAATTAGAATAAGTTGACCATTCAAAAAATCTTCTTTGGTTTTCAAGACAAAAAATTAAATGAAAATATACATAATTAAGGGCTTAAGCCCAAAGACCAAAACCTATGGCAATACATCCAACAATAAAACAGTAAATAGCAAAGTAAACTAACTTACTTTTTTTTACCAGTTGAATCATCCAGGTACATGCCACTAAACCTGCTAAGAAGGCGGCTATAAAACCTGCACCCATAGCAATAGTTTGCTCAGTTTGAAATTGAATCTCACCACCAATAATATCTTTAGACATTTTACCAATTATGAGGGGTACAACCATTAAAAATGAAAATCGGGCTGCTTTGGTCTTATCTACACCCAACAATACGGAAGTGGATATTGTGGCCCCACTCCTGGAAATACCGGGTAATATGGCAATTGCCTGAGAAACTCCTATGATAAAGGCATTGAGATATGTTACTTTTTTCTGAGTTTCTCTAGCCCTATCCGCAAGGTATAAGAGTAAGCCTGTAATAATAAGCATATAGCCAACAAATGCTACATTGCCACCAAAAAAACCTTCTAGCTGCTCTTCAAAAACCAGCCCAACAATTGCCGCTGGGATCATAGATATAACAATCTTTAAAGAAAAACGGGTTTCCTCATTCCACTTGAATTGAAGTAATCCTTTGATAATTTCCCATACGTCTTGCCTAAAGACCACAATTGTACTTAGCGCAGTGGCAAAATGCAGCACCACAGTAAACAACAAACTTTCTTGCGGGATAGAGTTATCGCCTAATATTGCCTTTCCCAATTCCAGGTGACCACTGGATGAAACAGGTAAAAATTCTGTTAATCCCTGGACTATGCCCAGGATAATTGCGTCTATGATTTCCAATTAATCGTTTTTCTTCTTATGCGGATTTAATAAAATGGCATAAATCTCAATCCCTAAACCTATAAGGACCAATGTTGGTGCCAATCGAATTCTTCTGAAGCTATATATATCCGGATTAAACACATTAGGGTCATCACTTCCTCCTCCGCTCATTAAAATAAATCCAAGAGCCATACAGGCAAGTCCTATAAACATAAAGAGATAGTTTCTTCTCTGGAAGATAAATTCAGGCTTTGGTGCCTGACTTTGCTTATTTTTTTGCTTTTGACTCATGCTGCAAATTTAATAATATAAATCATCTGTTCTGAGATTAAGAAAACGTTGGGTGGCAAAATAAGTACTTATTAATGAAATAAGTACACCTAAAACAAAAACACCAATAAAAAGGATACTCAATATAATAAAATCTTGTAAAAGGTTTAATTCTGGGAAGTTCTTGTCAACATAATAGAGAACAATTCCCAATGCCATAAGTGCTATTAATGAACCCAGGATTCCTAATTTAATATTTGTCCAAATAAAAGGCCTTCTAATAAACCTTTTTGTAGCGCCAACCATTTGCATTGTTTTTATTATAAAACGTTTAGAATATATGGACAAGCGGATAGAACTATTGATTAATAAAACAGCTATAAGTGTAAAAACAGTACTAGCTATTAATATCCAGAAGGAAATCTTTTTTACGTTGTCCGTGAGCAGCGCAATAAGGGGTTTGTCATAGCTTACTTCTTCTACATAATCCTTTTTAGCTAATTCTGAAGCAATTTCCTCTACTTGTGCTGTAGACACAAAATCTGCTTTTAATGCAACATCAATTGAATTTTTAAGAGGATTATAGCCCAAAAAGTCCAGGAAGTTTTCACCAATTTCTGCACTGTGCATCTCAGCTGCCTCTTCTTTGGAAACATAGACAGCAGATTTGGTATAATCTGACATTACCAGACTTTTCTGCAATTGATCAACTTCAACCTCCTTGGCATTGTCCTTTAAGAAAACGGAAATTTTGATTTGTTCTTTAAAATGATCTGCCAATTTTTTGGTGTTTAAAACTAAAAGTCCTAAAACACCCAATAAAAAAAGCACAAGCCCAATACTCAAAACCACCGAAAAGTAGGAAGAGATCAATTTGCGTTTTTGATAGCGTTCAAAAGATTTGCTCATAGTGGGATATGAATACGTAAAAATAGGAAAGTAAATTGAATAAACTTATTTTTACGCGGTATCGATTATAAACAAAAATTATGAGCTATAATTTTAGGGAGATTGAAGCTAAATGGCAAAGATATTGGGCGCACAAAAATACATTTAAAGCGATTAATGGCTCGCAAAAGGAGAAGTATTACGTTCTGGATATGTTTCCCTACCCATCTGGGGCCGGTCTTCATGTTGGACACCCTTTAGGTTATATTGCCAGTGATATTTATGCCCGTTATAAAAGACATAAGGGATTTAATGTTTTACATCCGATGGGCTATGATTCCTTTGGACTACCAGCAGAACAATACGCCATACAAACAGGACAGCACCCATCTATTACCACAGAAACCAATATAGCAAGATACAGAGAGCAACTGGATAAACTAGGGTTCTCATTTGACTGGCAGAGGGAAGTTCGTACTTCTGACCCAAATTATTACAAATGGACACAATGGATATTTATTCAGCTTTTTAATTCCTGGTACAATAAAAGCAACGATAAAGCTGAAAAAATAGAAAAACTAATAGAAATTTTCAGGAAAGAAGGTAATATCAATATCAACGCAGCCTGTGATGAAGACACCCACTTATTTACCTCCTCAGAATGGAATGAGCTGGATTCAAAAAAACAGGAAGAATTATTATTAAAGTACAGATTGACCTATCTGGCGGATACAGAGGTTAATTGGTGTCCTGCCCTTGGAACTGTTCTTGCAAATGATGAGATTATTAATGGAGTTTCTGAACGAGGTGGACATCCTGTATTACGAACAAAAATGACCCAATGGAGCATGCGTATTACGGCTTATGCACAACGCCTGCTCGATGATTTACAAAAAGTAGATTGGCCTCAGTCTCTGAAAGACGCCCAGGCTAATTGGATTGGCAGGTCGGTTGGAGCTTCAGTTACTTTTAGCACTATACCTTCGGGTAATAACAATACCTCCTATCCCATTGAGGTATTCACGACCCGTCCGGATACAATTTTCGGGGTGAGTTTTATGACTCTGGCTCCAGAGCATGTATTAGTATCAAAAATAACTACTGAAGAACAGAAAGAGGAAGTTGAGACCTACGTTCAAATCACTTCCAAACGATCAGAGCGAGATAGGTTGGCAGATGTAAAAACTATTACTGGTGTTTTTACAGGCGCATTTGCAGAACATCCTTTTACGAAAGAATCAATACCAATATGGATTGGGGATTATGTTTTAGCCGGCTACGGAACCGGAGCGGTTATGTCTGTGCCAAGTGGCGACCAACGCGATTATGATTTCGCAAAGCATTTTAATATCCGTATTCCTAATATTTTTGAGGGTATAGATATATCCGAAGAAGCATTTGCAGATAAGGAATTGACCATAATTGCCAATTCTGAGTTTTTAAATGGATTAAATTATAAACAAGCTACTAAAAAGGTAATCTCGGAATTAGAAAATATTGGTCTGGGAAGAGGGAAAGTTAACTATCGACTTAGAGACGCAGTTTTTAGCCGCCAACGCTATTGGGGCGAACCTTTTCCGGTATATTATGTTGATGGAATGCCTAAAATGATCGATGAAGACTGGCTTCCGTTGATGCTGCCGGAAGTAGAGAAGTATTTGCCCACAGATACTGGAGAACCACCATTGGGGAATGCACCGGAATGGGCTTGGGATACGCAGAAATCTATGGTGGTAAACAATAGTTTAATTGACCATTTAAAAGTTTTCCCCTTAGAACTCAATACAATGCCCGGCTGGGCAGGGAGCTCACAATATTTTAATCGATATATGGATCCGGAAAATGATACAGAAATCTTCTCTAAGGATGCTATTAACTACTGGCAGCAGGTTGATCTGTATATTGGAGGTGTTGAACACGCTACGGGCCATTTATTGTACTCCCGTTTTTGGCAGAAATTTATGTTCGACAAGGAACTGGTTCCACATGAAGAATACGCTAAAAAATTAATTAACCAGGGAATGATTTTGGGTACAAGTGCCTTTGTGTACAGAGAAGAAGGAACAACTAAATTGATATCCAAAGGATTAATAAATGAATTAAAAGTAAGTCCATTACATGCAGACGTCTCTTTAGTTAATTCTTCTGATGAATTGGATATTGAAGCCTTTAAAAAATGGAGGCCCGAGTTTAAAGATGCTGACTTTATTTTGGAAGATGGTAAATACATTGTAGGACGGGAGGTTGAAAAAATGTCCAAATCTAAATACAATGTGGTAAACCCGGATGAAATATGTGAGGAATATGGCGCAGATGCCTTACGCATATATGAAATGTTTCTTGGGCCGCTGGAACAGGCGAAACCATGGAATACAGCTGGTATCTCAGGAGTATATGCTTTCCTAAAAAAACTATGGCGGCTTTATCATTCAGGGCCTGAAGGCGGATTTCAGATTTCGGAGAAGTCACCTTCAAAAGAAGCCCTGAAATCACTTCATAAAACAATCAAAAAAGTGGAAGAGGATATTGTAAATTTCTCATTCAATACTTCCGTAGCAACCTTTATGATTTGTGTAAATGAACTTTCCACCCAAAAATGTACCAGCAGGGAAATACTGGAGCCTCTTGCAATTTTAATCTCACCCTACGCACCTCATATTTCTGAAGAACTGTGGGAGAAGTTAGGGCATACAGAGTCTGTTTCAATAGAGCCATTTCCAAAATTTAATGCAGACCACCTCATTGAAAATAGTAAAGAGTATCCAATTTCTTTTAATGGGAAAATGCGTTTTACTATCGAACTTCCCTTGGATATGGTCAAAGAAGAAATAGAATCCGCAGTTATGTCTCATGAAAAAACGAAGGCACAACTTCAGGGGCGAATCCCTAAAAAAGTTATTGTAGTTCCCGGTAAAATAGTGAATATCGTAGGCTGATGCTTATCTAAGAAGCAAAATCTTTGCTAAACAATGCTATCGCCTACCCCCCCCTAAAAAACAATTAACAATATAAGAAAGCATTATTTTATAGAAAAAACCCCTATTATTATAGGGGTACAGTTTAAATAAAAGCACATTTACAGAGTTGTTACCCTACATTTTGTCGATTTTATTTCATTATTAGTATTTATTGTTACATTTTTGACATGAACTTAAAAATATAATACAATGATTATAGGTGTACCAAAAGAAATCAAGAACAATGAGAGTAGGGTAGGAATGACACCTGCCGGAGTATTTGAACTTGTTAAGTACAATCACACGGTTTACATTCAGTCCGGTGCCGGTGAAGGCAGCGGGTTTTTTGATGAGGATTATAAAAAAGCGGGGGCACTTATATTAGATACCATAGGGCAGGTTTATGCAATGGCAGAAATGATTGTTAAAGTAAAGGAACCTATAGAAAAGGAATATAATTTTATACAAAAAGGGCAGGTTATTTTTACCTACTTTCATTTCGCTTCCAGTGAAACTTTGACAAAAGCAATGATAGCGCAAAAGGCAGTTTGTATAGCCTATGAAACTGTTGAGGATAAAGACAGAACTCTTCCTTTATTGACCCCAATGTCTGAAGTAGCAGGTAGGATGGCCATACAACAAGGGGCAAAATATCTGGAGAAACCAGTAAAGGGCAGGGGAGTTTTGTTGGGTGGTGTTCCGGGGGTTCCACCCGGGAGAGTTCTGGTTTTGGGAGCTGGCATTGTCGGTACTCAGGCTGCAAAAATGGCAGCCGGCCTTGGTGCTCATGTTACCATCTTAGATGTTAATATGAAGAGACTTCGTTATATAAATGATGTGATGCCCAGCCATGTGGTAACGGAATTTTCTAATGAATTCAATATAAGAAAACATATAAAAACTCATGATCTTATTATTGGTGGTGTACTATTAAAAGGCTCCAAAGCACCTAAACTAATTACCAGGGATATGCTAAGCGATATGCGAAAAGGAACTGTAATTGTTGATGTGGCAGTAGATCAGGGTGGGTGTGTTGAGACTACGAGGCCTACCACACATGAAGACCCCATTTATATAATTGATGATGTAGTACATTATTCTGTAGCCAATATGCCTGGGGCAGTGCCTTATACCTCTACTATGGCTCTTACAAATGTAACATTGCCATATGTTCTGAAGCTTGCAAATTTAGGCTGGGAAATGGCTTGTGAAGTAGACTCCTCTTTACATAAAGGGCTTAACATCGTGCACGGAGAAGTGGTTTACAAAGAGATTTTAGAAGCTTTTGATTGGACTGAAATAGCAGTATAAATGTACATTTTGTCAGTATAAAAACCCCGGCTTTGTCTTGGCCGGGTTTTTGTTATTAATTAAGTACTTTTAAAATAGCAAAAAACGAAATTATGACAATTTATTATATACTACTCGGTGCCATTGCCCTGGTAAGTTGGTTGGTAAGCAGAAAGCTAAAGAGCAAGTTTAATTATTATTCCAAAGTACATTTGCGTAATGGTATGAGCGGTGCTGAAATTGCGGAAAAAATGTTGAGTGATCATGGTATAAGAGATGTTAAAGTTGTCTCCACTGCTGGAATGCTTACAGATCATTATAACCCGAAAACAAAAACAGTTAATCTTAGCGAAGGGGTATATAATCAGCGTAATGCGGCTGCAGCTGCTGTTGCGGCGCATGAGTGTGGCCATGCAGTTCAGCATGCACAGGCCTACGAATGGCTTTCAATTCGCTCTAAATTGGTTCCTGTAGTGAGCGTAACGTCTGGGATGTCTATGTGGGTAGTTTTTGGAGGGCTTATATTGGCAGCTTCCACCGAAGGCGCGGGCGGTCAATTCGGTTTTTATATAGCTGTAGCAGGGCTAATTATGATGGGTTTTGCTACACTTTTTAGTTTTATTACGCTCCCTGTAGAATATGATGCAAGTAACAGGGCATTGGCCTGGTTAAAACGGAAGAATATTGTTTCACAGGAAGAATACAAGGGTTCTGAGGATTCCTTAAAATGGGCGGCAAGAACTTATGTCGTTGCTGCAATTGGCTCTCTGGCATCTTTGGTTTACTGGGGCTTTCAGGTATTCGGTGGAAGAGATTAGTTTGTGTACTATAATATTTTTGGACGGCTAAATAGTAATTTGACGGTCTATTTGTTGATCCAGAGAGATAAAGGTTTCTGTCCTGGAAACACCCTCAATCTGCTGAATTTTTTTGTTCAACAAATGCATAAGATGTTCATTGTCTTTACACAAAACTTTAATAAGGATAGACCAATTACCAGTAGTGTAATGGCATTCCAGGACTTCTGGTATTTTTTCCAACTGCTTCACGGCTATCGGATTACTCATGGCTTTATCTAGAAAAATACCAATATACGCCATTGTCGTATAACCCAAAACTTTTGGATTCACGATGAATTTAGATCCAGCAATAAGTCCGGATTTTTCCAGTTTTCGAAGTCTTTGATGAATTGCAGCTCCTGATATTCCAATATTTCTGGCAATTTCTAATATTGGCTTTCTTGCATCCTGCATAAGGAACCTTAGGATTTTTTTATCAATCCCATCAATTTTTACATTTTCATTACCTGATTTCATGAACTAGCTTTCATATAAAGCCTAAAGATACCAAAATAAGTTTCAAATATTAACCTGCCACAGAATCAGGATTATACCCCAAATATGGTACATGATACTCCTTAAACACTACTCCAAAGGTGGCTAACTCCTTTAGGATTGGCCCATATACTTCATTTGATATAGGAATCTGAACCCCTGGAGTTGCTATTTTTTTATTGAGTATAAGTAAGGTAGCTATAGCCACTGGTAGGCCTACAGTTTTGGCCATTGCTGTATGCGTATGATTTTCGCCAATAACTACCATATTAGCATCAAGCTGCTGTTTTTCTCCATTCAATTTATATCCGAATTTATGGTACATAACGATCATATCTTTATCGTCATGCGCCATGGTCCAACTGTCTTCCAATACTTTTTGAAGCATTTGAGCCGGGGAAGCATTTTTAATTGGAATGATTTTTTTTGAATCAAACAAATTTAATTCCAGCAGTTTACCCCACATGATATCGTCCTGATCAATTTTTAGGTAGTGTCTGAGTTTAAGTTCAACAGAATCAGTTGGTGAATAGGGAAGAAAAAGATTAGTGAATTCCCTGTAGGACATACCTTCAGAATTTTCTATAGTATAACTATCATCTGTCATACCTAATTGAACAAACATATTCCAGGCTTTGGAAAACCCAACACGCCTCATGGTGCCTCTGTAAAGAGTCAGTGCATCCTCCAAACCATATGCTTCTCTGTAGTTCAACGAATCTCTGTTTGCATAGGCTTCGAATGCTCCATACCCTTCTATATTCATGAATTCTGTCCTTCTAAAAAGTTTCTGATAGGGTATATATTTATAGGTGCCCTCCTGTATAAATTTTGCAGTTCCACCTTGTCCGGCAATTACAACATTTCTTGGATTCCAGGTAAATTTATAATTCCATAGGTTATTATCACTTTCAGGAGCAACCAGGCCACCTGTAAAAGATTCAAATAGCAACATTTTACCGCCTTTTTCCCTTATTTCATTAATAAATTGCATGGCGCTCATATGGTCTATGCCAGGGTCTAAACCAATTTCATTCATAAAAACTAATCCGTTTTTTTTGGCTGCGGCATCTAATGCTTTAATTTCTTTGCTAACGTAGGATGCAGTAACCAAATGCTTTTTAAGTCGAATACAATCTTCGGCCACTTTCAGGTGAAAGCGTGCCGGGAGCATAGAAATAACAATATCTGAGTTTTTAATGGCCATCTCTCTTTCATCATCATTTAAAATATCCAACTTTATAACTTTACACGAAGGATGGTTTTTTATCTCATCAGGAATCATCTTGGTATTGAGATCACCAATAGTTAAATGTAGTTTTTCTGAATCTGCTTTTTCAAGAAAGTAATCCAACAAATAGGAGGTAGATTTTCCCGCCCCAATGACCAATATTTTTCGTAACATTAAATTTATTTTCTGTTCGCAGTGTTGCGGTGACTAAGGTATCAAATTGTTACATTTGTCAAAAATATGGTCATTTAAGTTATGAACAAAACAATTTTCCGTACAGGGGTTTTCTTTGGAGTTTTGGCAGTAGTTTTAGGTGCTTTTGGGGCCCACGGACTGAAGAATCTTCTGACTTCAGGTGAGATAGACACTTTTGAGACCGGAGTTACTTATCAAATGTATCACGCCCTGTTATTACTTATTCTTGGTAGCGTGACAAGCATTCCAGAAGAAGAAAAGAAACTGGTTTATTATTTCATTGTTTCGGGAATAGTTTTTTTCTCATTTTCCATTTATTTGTTAGCTACTAACGGCCTGACTTTTTTTGACTTTAGAACGATAGGCTTTATTACGCCAATTGGGGGTCTTCTTTTGATTTTGGGATGGTTATTATTTGGCTATCGGGCTTATAGAAAATTGTTATAATCAAGGAGAATGGCTTTAATGAATGATCCACGACTTGATATTTTTTTAGTACTAGAATACAATATAAATAGCAATAAAGAGCATTTCAATGAATTCATTTTCGTTAAAAGAGTACGGCCTGGAAACCAATAAGATATTTTATCAATTAGATCCTGAACAACTTCATCAGATGACCATTGAACGGGGATGGGTAGGGAGGCGTCAAATGGAGCTTTGGCTGTTAACACAGGAGAGTTTACTGGTCGTTCTCCAATGGATCGCTTTATTGTTAAAGATGATATTACCAAAGATAAAGTCTGGTGGGGCAATATAAATATTCCTTTCACCCCAGAGAAGTTTAATTCGCTTTATAAGAAGGTGATCACGTATTTAAAGGACAAGGAAATATTTGTAAGGGACTGTTATGCCTGTGCAGATAGTAACTATCAGTTAAATTTAAGGGTTATTAATGAATACCCCTGGTCCAATTTATTTGCACATAATATGTTTCTTAGACCTCAGGAAAAGGAATTGGCGAATTTTGAGCCGGAATGGACCGTGATAAATGCACCAGGGTTTATGGCAGATAGTGATATTGATGGAACCAGACAACACAATTTTGCTATTCTGAATTTTACTCGAAAGATTGCTTTAATAGGAGGTACGGGTTATACTGGAGAGATTAAGAAAGGAATTTTCTCTGCTTTAAACTTCATCTTGCCTATGTATAAGAATACTTTGCCCATGCATTGTTCCGCCAATGTTGGAAAAAAAGGGATACAGCCCTGTTTTTTGGACTTTCCGGTACTGGTAAGACAACTTTGTCTACAGATCCATTTAGAAAATTGATTGGAGATGACGAACATGGATGGACTAAAGAAAATACAGTTTTTAATTTCGAAGGTGGATGTTATGCCAAGGTGATTAATCTAAGTGCTGAAAAAGAACCCGAGATCTATGCCGCAATTAAAAAAGGCGCAATTTTGGAAAACGTTATTATAGATTCAGAAGGGAAAGTTGATTATGATAACACCTCCATAACTCAAAACACCCGGGTAAGTTATCCTATTGATCATATTTCTAATATTAAAAGACCTTCAATTGGAGAAGACCCTAAAAACATTTTTTTCCTTACAGCAGATGCCTTTGGCGTATTACCTCCTATATCAAAATTAACTCCCAGCCAGGCTGCCTATCATTTTATGTCCGGATATACCGCTAAGGTGGCTGGTACAGAGGCAGGAGTAGTTGAACCTGTACCTTCATTCTCTGCATGTTTCGGAGCGCCGTTTATGCCTTTACATCCGGCAGAATACGCAGAAGCATTAAGCAGAAAAATGAAAGAATCTCAAGTTAATGTTTGGTTAGTTAACACGGGATGGACCGGTGGGCCATATGGGGTTGGAACACGAATGAAATTAAAATACACAAGAGCTATGATTAGGGCAGCACTTAGTGGTGAATTAGGATTGTATACCTATGATACCTACCATATTCATTCTGTATTTGGTGTAGCACAACCACGGACTTGTCCGGGTGTCCCTACTGACGTATTAAGCCCGAGAGCAACCTGGAATAATGATAAAGCCTATTATGATACTGCATTTAAACTTTCCAATGCTTTTCGTGAGAATTTTAAAAAGTTCGAGTCGTTTGCCAGCGAAGAAATAAGGCGAGGGGAACCCCAACGCTATAACTACTAATTAAAAAGGTCTCATTTACCGAGACCTTTTTGTTAAGTTTTTATTTTTTATTGACACTGGTAATATACTTTTGTAAGGCCATTGTCATTGAAGGAGTTTCCGGAGTGGGAGCTTTTATATCAATTCGCAAACTAGCATTTGTTGCCGCTAAAACGGTTGAATTTCCAAATACCGCTATTCTTGTATCTTTTTGCTCAAAGTCAGGAAAATTTTTAAGTAATGATTCTATGCCAGAAGGGCTAAAAAACACCAGAACGTCGTAGTAAACATTTCTTAAATCGGAAAGATCGCTAATAACCGTTTTATAGAAAATACCCCGATTCCAATTAAGTCCAAGGTCATTTAATGTTTCCGGAATACTTGGTTTTAATACATCGGACGAAGGCAGTAAAAAAGATTCCTCCTTGTATTTTTTAAATAAGTGAAGTAATTCACTAAAATTTCTTTTTCCAACATAAATTTTTCGTTTCCTGTAAACAACATATTTCTGGAGATAAAAAGCTACTGCCTCAGATTGGCAGAAGTATTTCATGGTATCCGGAACTTTAAAACGCATTTCTTCAGCTATTCTAAAGAAATGATCAACAGAATTTCTGCTGGTAAGGATAATAGCGGAATAATTTTTTAGATCAATCTTTTGTTGTCTTACGCTTTTGGCGTCTACCCCTTCAACATGTATGAAAGGCCTAAAGTCTACCTTTACTTTTTCCTTTTCAATTAGCCTTAGGTATGGAGAATTTTCCATTGTTGGTTCTGGTTGGGAAACCAAAATCGTTTTTACCTTCATGT
>Ga0316198_10000990_pt1 | contig 16066 bp, 8 predicted proteins | sample OudBieAanoxic_MG_FD_204935 | JGI IMG/M metagenome (GOLD analysis project Ga0316198, IMG submission 204935) | Coastal sediment microbial communities from Oude Bieten Haven, Netherlands - site A anoxic | ecosystem: Environmental > Aquatic > Marine > Coastal > Sediment | place: Netherlands...
TATGATCCGGCCGGATGCACTTCTTATGACCCATCGCTTCTCTTCTCTTTCCGGGTTTACCCATTCAGGAAGGTAACAATCCGTACCATCGGGTAAAACCCAGGGTCGCCAATCCTCATCCTCTAAAGCAAAAGCTCTTCCCAATTCGATGGTATCGATACCCAGGGCATCAAGCACATCATTGTCTAAAACAGCCAGCTGCTGGACCGGGTCATAGATCCGTACCGAGGCAGGTTTTAAACCCAGTGCCGCCCTTAATTTCGGATAAAGTGAAGCTGACAGGCCGGATGAACGGTGTCCGGACAGATCTACAGGGACCCTGTCAGATGATTTAAACTCAAACGCCCGTAATACACGTTCGCGGGAAGTTAATTTGTCTTTTTGTTCCATGAAACTTTTAAAAAATGTACTGAATTCGGTTTAATATTTACAACATTATTTATATCCCTTAAATGATCACCGATTACATTCACCTCTGACCATTTAGCATTGGGATAAAGATTGAAAAACTGATCTGGGATAAACTCTACTGACTCCCCTGCAATCTCCCTGAATTGAAAAATGATACCCTGGTCATTATTGGAAGGCATAGCATTTACCATGAGCAACCCTGGATATTCTTCATTGAGAATACTTGTATAATCTATACTTTGGTCGTTCCCCCCTTGAGGAAAAACGCGCCCTGTCAAAGGGATCCTCGACTGCCATCCAAAATCCGAGGCTTTCTGAATGCCTGGATCATCTGTTGAGGTTATAAAGTACTTCCAGCTCAGGTTGCCCTCCTGACTCGCCCGGAAATTTGTAGTCCAGTAATTATTCAGGACCCAGGAGTATACATGAGTTGATACAGGATCATGATGGTAACTGAAATTCCCTATATTCAATCCTCCCAGATGAAATAAAGGGATCTCAGGACTTACAATTAAGATCTGTCCTTCTTCTGATCTAACAGAAACATAATTCTGTACGGTATTCCAATCAGAAGAAGTTCCAGCAAGCTGGTCCTTACCCGGCCTTACAGCACCTCCCTGCGCTTCAAAGATAATTTCTCCATTTTCTTCCACGAATGGGAAACCAACATAGAGGGCTTCTGGCCTCACTACCGCATTTTTAATTAGAGAATAATTAATTTCTATCAGGGGCTCTTCATTATAAAAACGGTATTCAATCTTTACCGGCACATCAGAACAACCCTCCAGGTAGCCCTGAACATGTATGGCTGTCCAGATAGATCCTGTTTCGATATTACCAAAAGACACATTTGTCAGACTGGTACGTTTCGGCTCTTCACGTAATGTATACAATTCCAGCTGACGCCGGTTGGTCAATCTCTCATATATTAACTGGCCTGGTTTCCATTCTGAATCTGGATCTACCATTTCCTTTTTCCGGGTCTTATCAACCAGGGAGCTGATGCTGCCTGTCTCCGGATCCAGGATTAACGACCAGTGATCATTCTCAAATCTTCCCTGAAAATGTTCAACCGTCCCTGAAATTTTTTTACCCTCCTCAGTTTTAATAATGAGGGATCTATAACCCATGGGTGGAACCTCCTCCACCCATAATACCCAATAGGTCCCATCTGACCGGCTGGAAACCGATTGTACAGGAACACGTTTGCCATCCAGATAGTTTATAGAAAAGGTTGATCCTGGTTCTATTATTTCATGATCAATATACAGGGATACCAGTCCAGACCTGGTCTGATTCAGTGTATTGAATACGGTTATGGAAGGTTCATTGAACCTTGGAATATGTTCCTGTAATAATCCAAAAGCCTCTTCTCTCAATATTCTGGATTGCTTCAGTGCTTCCCAGGCATAGGACGACTTCTCAGCCCATTGAACCATGCTGTTTTTAGAATAGGGGTGTGAAATGCTTTCCGCTGCACCGAAAGTATGCTCATCATAAAACAAAATATTTCTATAAATCTGATCTATAGAGGAAAAGATACCTGGCTTTAGTTCCTCGCCAATGGCTGTACCCATAGCCAGCAAACCAGTAGTAACATTCATTTCGGTCTGGGCTTCACGTATTGCCGCGGTCTCCCGGGCTGCCGATCCAAATCCATCTGTCCACCAATCCGGCCAGGCCTTTTGATAGGTTTCAAGTTCATCTCCATGGTGGGTATCAATATATTCCATAAATTCACTGGCTGTTGCACTTCTTAACCTGGGCCACAGATATTGGTCATTCCATTCTTTAATTACCTTGTTGGGGGTAAGCGCAGGAGGAGAATTATCCGTTACGTACCCGGAATATTGCAGGGCCAGATGATTGAACGGGTATTCATTTTCTTCGAGCATTGTCAGATAATTCAGGAGGTTGGATTTAAAATTGTCCAGGTCTCCGGTATGTATAAGCAATGCATTTCCGTGCATATAATGCTCTCCCCTGAATGCCAGCATTTTCTTACCTGATGGTGACTGCCACCAGAAAGATGTAGGTTTGTCGAAGGGTATTAATGCCCGGTGTCCATGTTCTCCCATGATCAGGTACTTAACTCCCGCATCAGGCAAATAATCAGCCATACACCAGCCTATTCCATTTACATCATCCTGCATGGCCGTTCGCACTTCAATGCCATACTTGTGAAACAGGCTCAATGGACTTAAAAGGTTCTTCAGGCTGGTCTCATCGGCAATCTCTGACATATTGAACAGCATTCCCGTGACTTCTATCCTTCCCTCCCTTATTCTTTCCAACAGCTTATTGACCTTACTCTCCGGTCTTTTCAGCAGATATTGTTCAACCGCCCAGGAAGATTCGCAGGTCCACCTGAATTTAGCATCATCAGGATAATCATCTGTCAGGTCACAATACTCAAGGGCATAGTCTATAAACCTCAGGTGTTCGGGTAAAATTTCACTCTGGGGACGGGTATATCCGATATCAGTATGTGTATGCTGAACAAAATAAATAGTCCATGGCCTGACCGGTTTCAATTTACAGGTTTTCTTAATGACGGGAGCATCCCCGATTTTTATATGAACCGGCAAGTCTGTGTTTTTCTTTGTTTCAGGTACAAAATATTTGAATGCATTGTACCCCGGCTCAACATCATAATATTCTTTCTCCTGATCATCACTATGAATGGAGACTTTCCCGGAGTCATCCAGGTTAACCAGTTCGACCAGGATTGCCTGAACGTTTTTATCATCCCTCTTATTCAGTATAGGCTGGGACTTCACCGTCAGTTCATTCTCAATGGGATATTTGAAAGTCATATACCAGATGTTGCTGCCAGCAGATTCTCCTCTGGCCTGAAAAAGAACCGGTTCACCTGTTTTTATCAAACTTGCAGGCATGGTAAAAATAGCATAGCCCATTACATCCTTATTCCTGTCAATTTTAGTGACGCGAAATCTTAAGTATGAACCATTTTTACCATTGATCCTTAAATCTTCTTTCTTGGCTGTCAAGGGATTGGTAAACTCAACCAGTTCTACACCATTCGCAGATAAAACGAAATTATGTTGGTCTGATGAGGCGTCCATACCAAACATCCAGACAAAGGAAATATTTTGCTGACTGTAATTTTCAGGTACTATCGAGGATTCCCATTGAATAACATTAGTAGAATCCTGTGATCGAATCAACAAAGCTTTGGTTGCCCTTGGGTCAGGCGCATGGTATTGAATCTCATCTCCTGATATTTTCGTTTTGTATCCATTCAGGAATCGGCTGTTTTGAGCATTAATGAAATTAACTGCTATTAACAGGATAAGCAGGCTAAAAGTTATGGGACGAAAAAATTGCATAATCATTTAGAATAGCGAATTGAAAAAAACATGACTTGGCCTAAGTTAATCAAAATTAAGCATTCAATGAATTAATGATTGCATCTAATCAACACATCATTTTTCCTCATATCGGTTGCTTAACCTTTATAATTTTACAATTTTTAGCCTAAGGATACTCTTTTCCGATACGATACGATATATAAAGTGAACACAATCCAGGGCAATTCGACACGTCGCGTACTTTCTATAGATATTTTCAGGGGACTAACCATCCTGGTCATGGTTTTTGTTAATGATCTGGCCGGGATAAAAGGACTACCCTGGTGGAACTATCACATTCCTCCCGGCGAACAGGGAATGACTTATGTTGATGTAGTATTTCCGGCATTCCTCTTTATAGTGGGAATGGCCATACCGCTGGCTATTGAAAAAAGAATGTCCAAAAGCGATTCCATTTTAAAAATTTTATACCATATCGTAATCCGTTCTTTAAGTCTTGTAATACTCGGATTGTTGATTATGAATGGCAGAGATATGGATCCTGCTTCTACCGGCATCAGCTATACAGCCTGGAATGTACTCATGTTTACTGGTGTAATTCTTTTATGGAATAATTATCCGAAATCAAATAAAAGGTCAGAAAACATATTCCGAATTTTAAAATGGAGCGGTTTACTTATCCTGATAGCCCTATTGTTTATTTATCGAAGGGAGGTGGATGGTGAGATCCTATGGATAAACAAAAAGAACTGGTCGATCTTAGGAGCGATTGGATGGGCGTATTTGTCAGTTTGTATCCTGTATCTTATTTTCAAAGGGAAATTCCGTCTGCTGATAATTTCGTTTGTATTATTGGTTGCACTCAACGTAATGTCAAAAGCTGGATGGGTTGATTTTATCAGATACATTCCACGGATAATCTGGCCTGTAGGCAGTGGTTCATTAGCTACCATAACCATGGCCGGCCTGCTACTTTCCATGATTTTCATAAAAAATAATATTGCATCCAGTTTAAATTCGAAAATTACCTGGGGTATCGGCTATGCCGTCATATTGTTTCTCGCGGGCTGGCTTTTATTACCCTTTGGCCTGGCCAAGATCGGAAGCACACCGAGTTACACCTTGTTCTCTTCCGGAATTTGTATACTCCTATTTATGATTATGTATTTGGTGGTAGATGTCAGAGGCCACTACCGGTGGGCTTCATTTCTAAAACCTGCTGGTTCAAATCCCTTGTTAACATACATATTGCCTGATATTTATTACGCGATTATGGGCTTAACCCACGCCAATATCATCAACCCGGAAGGCTGGCCCGGCGTATTCAGAGCATTGATTTTCTCGTTATTCATTTTAGGCGTTTCAGCCTTAATGACACGGTTTAAGATCAGGTTACAGTTATAGAATAGATCTACGGATCTTACAGTTCAATTTCCAAGTAAGTAACGTTTATGGTCTATGGGGAAAATCCGGCCTTACTGCTCAGATACTAATTCCTGATCGCCTACAACTTTTATGAACTTTTCGGAAAAACCGGTTTTTACTGCTCAGAGACTACCTGGCGAATTAAATCCACCGGTTATGTACTTTTGTGGAAAACCTTGTTTTACTGCTCAGAAACTACCTCGTAAATAGCATCCAGTAAACCATCTTTTTCAGCATCACTTCGTAATTGCCAGAACATGATTCCTCCAAGGCCATGCTCTATGGTATATTCTGTTTTCAGCTTTATGGAAGTTTTGTCTTCGTAGGTTATAAGTTCCTTTTTCTCCTTATTGAATTACCACCATTTTTTTGGTATCTATTAATTGATTATCCACCGTCATGGAGTAAAAGTAAATCCCAGTGGGGAGAAGACTTGTATCATAATAAAATTTATACGTTGATTTTTCCTTAAAACCGTTGACCAGGGTTGAAATATACTGGCCGTAAATATCATACAGTTCGATACTTAAATATCCCGGATCCTGTACGGAAAATGAAATTTGGGTCGTAGACATACTGGGATTCGGGTAATTCTGCGATAAACTATGATTTTCAATGGTATTTGAAAAATTCTGTCTCCCGGGAGTACCCATGCCAAACGAAGCCTTCCAGTTCTCGGCGAGTTCATTGTACAGCAATGGATTGACCAGTTCCAGAGTGGGCCCGAGACCATCAGGCTCGACCGGCCAGGGTGGTGCATCATCATACGGTACTTCATCAATCACGTAAAGACCGGGTGAATATATGCGGATGTTCTCACCACCATTGCTTAATCCAAATCCAAGATTTCCTATAAGATTAATAGAATCCTTGTGGACCAATTCAAAAGCAGCAATATCTTCACAAACAACGAGATATCCATTTGGATCAATTTCATATCCTGCAGGAAAATTAAAAACATGATCATCGTTTTCATCTTTGACCACCCATCCGGAAAGATCAATTATTTCATCTTTTAAGTTGTACAATTCAATCCAATCACCGGGATTTTCCTCCTCACTGGAGTTATAGTTAATTTCATTTATAACAATTCCCGGATCCGGTTCGGTGGGATTGTCGAAATAAGCAATCAAAGAAAAATCCTTTTCCGGTATTATATTCACGACCTGGTTCTTGAAAATCTCAGCTTCTTTTCCAGGTATTACATATTCCCAATGAGAAAAGCTGTAGCCCATGGACGAAATAGCTTTGACCTCTAGCGGGATATCCTGGAAATACTCACCAATATGGTATTCTCCCGTCATATTTTGCCCTACGACCTTGATCAGGCCAGCATCCGTCTGTGTATTGACAATGGTCATTCTTACCATGTCCCCAATTCCGAAATATTCCCTCACATGTTGCCGGGCGAAGGGTCTTCTTTCAGAAATGAATTGTTTCATCCGGTCAATATGATGTTCCCATTCTTCCATGGAGTTAAAAGTAGGACCTATCCAATGCTCCGGATTGGGAACCGTCTGTCCCCCCCATCTCGTGATATGCCTCGGTATCTCAGCTTCGATATTGGCTTTCATAGAATCTATATAATGATGGACCCGGTTTTCCACAAAGGTTGTATTCATATGCCAGGCATATCTTTGGATGAATTCATTTCTAAATGCTTCATTGCGCAATAGTCTTCGGAAAAGGAGTGTTGACCAGGGTGGATTTGGCCACCCACAGTCACAAAACGGATCCGTGGCCAGTTCCAGGGTATTTCTATCAGTATAGATAAAACAGTTATCAAGGTCATAGATAATCCACCTCCATTTATCATAAGGCCCTGAATCCGCGCGCCAGAATTTTATATTATTGCCCGGCCAGTCATTAGCGGACAGATATATTTGAGCAATCTGGTAATCAATATAATTTGTCAGATTCATTTTGTTGCCAACATAATCATAATCCCGATCGGCTGTCATATTCTGTCTGCTGACATAATTGATCATTATATTATAATGATCTGCACTACCATGCATGATATTCCATGCATTTTGAGGATTATTTTTCAAAAGATTTATTTCATCAGAATCAATATTATAATTACCGGCCGCATAATGCTCATTGATCTTTTCACGGATATTATGGATACCCCAGTATTGTCCGTTGATAAAAACCACGGCTGGGCGATATGCCTGCCTGTCTATATCCATATCCCCTAATATGGCCTGCCCCATGGCATCCTTGAACATCGTATACCGGCAATCATCAGCCGAGCTCCTGAGTATAAAACTTTCAAATTCATAAATAGGCTTGTCTTTAAAAAGCTGTACATCGAATGATCCTTTGCCATATTCCGACCTGGCATACAATGCAAGAGACTTTTGTGGATACCTGGTTCTGGAGCAACCACCAAAGATCTTTACCCCGGCGCGCTGGTTAAGCTCAGGCTGACCCTCCACATCATATATTTCAATATTCACCGGGCGCTCCCAATCCATGTTCACATTCATTGGTGTATCGGTACAATATCCAGGTCTGCCGTTTGTTCCAATGACGTAGATCCCAATCTCATCATCGAATAAATTATCAGGATCAGTTACCAGGGATACAACAGGAAGATTGATCTCCTCGTCAATAAAATATGTTTGCGTTAAAATATTGCCCGGGAGTTTCCCATTGGAGAAACTCCTGACCCTCAAGGCTGTAGTAGTATCAATGATCACAGGCTGTGAATATAATGGATCAGATTGATCCGGAATGGTTCCATCAAGAGTATAGTAAACCTGCGTGGCCGGATCTGAGGTGGATATACTTATCGACTGACTGCCTGAATAATAGCCTCCCGGGACAGAAAAAGAAGGATTTTCAGTTCTACCTGATATATAGGCATCAGAATTCACAAACCCGGGTGTACCGTCCTCGAAAAATACCCATTCCTGAAGATTGGCATTTCGACGTCCATAAGATAACTCATCTTCCTGGTACCCGTAAGTCAGGGTGTCTATCACATTTCCAAGCTCGTCATATAATCCGATGAATTCGCCGGACCGGCCAAGTTTAAAATTTGTATGGTTAAATTCATTAATATCATCAGCCCAGAATAATGCATATCCTCCTGATGCAATGACTATATCAGATGCTACTTGCCACTTATTGGGGAGTTGCGGGTCATCGGTAAGGAAGAATCCTTGCAGGTCAATATCGGAAGAACCTGGATTATAGATCTCAATCCAATCCGAATATCCTCCCGTATAAGGATTTTTTACCAGGGAATCTGTACTTGCCTGGAATTCATTAATGTAAAGTTCTACCGGTTGTGAAGAACAAAAGGAGCTTATTCCAATAAAGAATAAAAAAAATATAAAAAATCCGTGCCTGTTACTTTCCGTTTTCATAAGTCATGATCCAAAATTCGCTACCATCCAGTTAACACCAAATTATAACTTATGCATTTCTCTTCAATTAAGCTTTGCAAAAATACTATATTTTATCTTGAAAGAGGCTTCAAACAGGACTTATCACTCATTAAACCTTCTTTTCCTTCCTTAAAACCTCTCAAATATTTCTATTTTGCAATACAAATCCATCCTGAAGAGTGCATACATTATTAACGGATAATGTTTAATTTTTTTATAAATACGTCCTCCCTTTCTATAAATATCTAAGAGCGGATAAAAGTAATAGATTAGAATAGAAAAATTTATAATTAGCCATCTGTAACGGTTTGAATAACTTATCAGGATTATATCTTTCCTTTATTAAATAAATTCTATGCAGGTAGGTTGTGGTTATACGTTCTGCTATGCTTTAATGGATTTTTGTTTTGTAAATAGTTTCAAAAGAATATAACTTCAATGCATTGACCACTCTTTAAAAAAATAGGCATAGACCAATTATTATTGATATTTGGATACTGGTTTTATTAAAAAATATAAGATATGAAATACACACAGTTGGGTAAAAGAGGGCCCACAGTTTCCACTATAGGATTTGGCGCCTGGGCAATTGGTGGGATGAATTGGGGTGAAACGGATGACAATGTCTCCAAAAAGGCACTGAATGAGGCCATCAACCAGGGGGTAACACTCATCGATACGGCGGATGTATATGGTCAAGGGCATTCAGAGGATCTTATCTCAAGCATAATAAAAGAGCGGGGGAAAAAAGACCTGATCATTGCCACAAAGGCAGGAAATGATTTCTACAATGCTACAGAAGCAGATGATCATGGATTTGGACCCATCATCCAGACCTATACAAAGGATTATATAATTTTTGCAGCAGAGCAAAGTCTGAAGCGACTGAACGTCGACGCTCTGGATATTTTACAATTACATAGCCCCAATATTGAGAAGCTGGAACAGGATGAACCATGGCGGGCACTTGAAGAACTAAAGAAGTCTGGAAAAATCCGCCATGCCGGATGGAGTATTCAATCTTTTAAAGAAACCGAACATGCCCATATTCTTGATCAACATCACGATTTGCTGGATGTACTACAGGTAAGATATAATTTATTTGAAAGGGAAGCTGAAAAAGTATTATTCCCTAAGGCCATTCAATATGGCATTGGAATTATCGTGCGTATACCTTTATTATTTGGATTTCTTACCGGTAAATTCAATGAACAATCAACATTTGGTGAGGATGACCATCGCAGGATGAACCTTGCACCAGAGAAATTATCGGAATACATGTCTGACTTAAAACGATTAGATCCTTTATTCGATCGTTATCCTGACAGAAAGAAGTCCCAGGTAAGCCTTCAATTTTGTATTTATCATCCGGCATGTCATACTACCATACCGGGTGCAAAAACACCTGAACAGGTTGTTGAAAATTGTCATACATCAGACCTCGAGCCATTAACAAACGAAGACATAGAATTAATCAACAGGGTTGTATAAGCCAGAAATCAATATAGAATTTTAATCTTTAAGCATGTAAATCAAGTTATTTCAGAACATACGATTTGAGAGAAATGAATAAAGCATTTATACCTTTGTTCAAATTAATTAAATATCTCTGAGCAGTTGATTTCGGATCAAAATCATTTTTTTCCTCGAAGACAATTGATATTTTTAGTGATCCGTAAGGAATAATCAATTCTACACCATTAACCGGATACAAAAATATTTTTTAAATATAAATTCATGGAAAAGATCTTAAACTTAAAGCGCAGGGAATTCGTCAAAAAAAGCTCATTGGCCGCCATTGGAAGTAGTGTTCTAGGCAATCCTTCCTGGTCAAAAAACAAGAACGAAAGATTAAGGGTAGGAATAGTTGGATGCGGAGAAAGGGGGGCCGGTGCCATTGTCAATGCCCTTGCAGTATCAGATGCCTTCGATTTAGTGGCTATGGGCGATACTTTTAAAGACAGATTGGATAAATGTTATGCTGACATTCAACCGTATGACAAAAAGGGGCAGATAAAAGTTGAAGAGAAAAACAAATTTGTAGGCTTTGATGCCTATGAAAAGGTGATCGCGGAATCAGATGTCGTATTCCTGGTTACCCCGGCACCCTTTCGCCCGATGCATTTTGAGGCAGCGGTGAATGCGGGAAAACATATTTTCATGGAAAAACCACTGGCTGTAGACGTACCTGGATACCATAAGATCATGGAGGTCAACAAACTGGCGGAAGAAAAAAAATTAAATGTTGTGGTTGGCCTGCAGATGCGTTATAAGAAATCTTTTCAGGAACTGATCAGTAAGATATGGGATGATGAGATAGGAAGGGTTGTGTCAATTGATGTTTATTTCAATGTAGGTGCCCCCAGGATCCATCCCAGGCAGCCCGGGCAAACCGAGATGGAATACCAGATGAGAAACTGGAGGTATTTTACCTGGTTATGGGGAGGTCAACTTGCCGGACAGACCATCCACCAGATGGATGTTATGAACTGGATGATGAAAGATTTTCCGGTATCAGCAAAAGGATTGGGTGGTAGGCAAACCTTTAATGGTCCAAACCAGGGAAATACCTGGGATCATCATTTTACCGAGTTTGAATACCCCAATGGCACAAAAATGCATGTTCAGAGCTTTACAATGGATAAATGCTGGGGAAGGATGGGATTCTATGTACAGGGTGCCAGGGGATCAGCCGATGAACGCAACAGGATATATGATCTTGATAAAAACGTAGTTTGGAACTGGCGGGAAGATGAACCCAATGAATATGAAGTAGAACATGATGTTCTGTTTAGATCTATTCTGAATGGTAAACAAGTTAATGATACGGAATATGGAGCGAAAAGTACCCTGACAACCATAATGGGTAGAATGGCTATGCATTCCGGACGCATCATGACCCTTGAAGATGTACTGCAGTCGGAAAAAAGCCTTCTCCCTAAAGAATTTACCTGGGATGCCGAGATGCCTGACATGCCGGATGCAAATGGAAATTATACAATTGCAATGCCTGGCATGACCAAGGTTCTTTAGTACTATTTTAAAGAGATTTTTGTGTAACCCGGGGTAATTAGAAAATGGTTTAATGTGGCCCATGGTAAGACCTGCAGATTACATTTCAATGGGTCAGGAGAGATTTTTAAACAGGTCATATTCAAATTATTGTTTTTGCCTTTAGACAAAGATATTCTCAGCGATCAATTATATTGCACATAATTCTCCCATTTATCAATGACCTCTTTGAAATCAGAAGGAAGGGGTGAATGGAATCGCAAAAATTTCTTGCTGACAGGATGAACAAATCCAAGTGACTGTGCATGGAGGGCTTGCCTGGGTAGTATCTTGAAACAATTCTGGACGAAACTTTTATATTTGGAAAAAACAGTTCCTTTCAGAATTTTATCCCCACCATATGTTGCATCATTGAAAAGCGGATGTCCCAGGTATTTCATATGGGCCCGGATCTGGTGGGTGCGCCCCGTCTCTAATTTACATTCTATAAGGGAGACATATCTGAGGTCCTGTAGTACTTTATAATGTGTAATGGCCCTTTTACCATAATCTCCTTCAGGATATGCCGATACCACCCGCCTGTCTTTAAGACTTCTGCCAAGCATAACATCAACAGTACCTTCTATCTCCTTTGGAACACCCCATACCAATGCCTGATAGGTCCTTTCGATACTATGATCAAAAAATTGTTTTGCCAGCCTGTTCAGGGCATGTTCAGTTTTGGCAATGACCAGTAAGCCTGAAGTGTCTTTGTCTATTCTATGGACCAGTCCGGGACGTCCTTCATTATCGGGCATTTCAGGAAGGTTCTGAAAATGATAAACAAGGGCATTGACAAGCGTGCCGGTCCAGTTGTTATAGGCCGGATGGACAACCATGCCTGCAGGTTTGTCGACAACCAGGAGTTCAGCATCTTCATAAACTATGTTTAGCGGAATGTTCTCCGGAACAATATCTGTATCTCTGGGAGGTTGCGGAAGAGAGATACTTACCACATCATCAGGCCGGACTTTATAATTTGATTTGATATCAAGACCGTTTACCTTGACCAACCCATCCCTGATCCCATTTTGTATCCGGTTCCTGGAAGCATTCGGCAAACGGTCTGACAGGAATTTGTCAATGCGTATCAAAGACTGGCCGGGGTCGACCTGTATCCGGTAATGTTCAAACAGCTCATCGCTATCCTCTGAATGTTGGCCCAGCTCTTGATCTGACATTAAATAATCATATTTTCAGGTTTGGTAAATTGATAGAATCCCTTATTTGCCAAATAAAATTAATGAAGTGAAGATTTATCAATTAATCATTTATATTTTTACCAGATGCACATAGATTGAAACATATTTGTTTAAGTCACTGTTTCAGTCTTAAACAAATATGCTCTCAGAACATCAAATCGATGAAAAAGCAAATTACCAATAATCATTTAAATAAATCCCTTATACTTCTTTTTTTATTGTTACTTATGCCAGCAGCAGGATATTCACAACTCAAAGGAGGATTAGAGGATTTCAAACTACTTAATATTAAGATCGGATATTCTATTCCGATTGGAAATTACGGGGCAACAGGGAAGAATGATTTTGAATCCGGATATGCAAAGCCTGGATTGGCAGTGGGTGCGGGATATTACCAAATGTTCAGGGATGTTATTGGCCTTGGAGGTTCACTGGGTTTAAATTTTCATGGATATGATGATGCTGCACGACAAAAAGCTATCTATGAAAATGATCCGACAGTAACAGAAGCATTTGTGGAAGGAAGCGGCTATACAAACCTTACCCTGACAGTCGGACCGGTAATCAATGCCAGGTTATCTGAGAATCTCAGTTTCCTGTTGCATCTTGAAGCCGGGGCAATGCTTGCTTTCAGGCCTGAACAGGAATTTAGCATAACCAACCAGCAAGGAACAAATTCCCTTTCACTGGAAAGCATAACGGGTACATCCTTTGCAGCTAATTTTGGGATAGCTTTCAGATATCATGCTACTGAGAGAACAGGCTTTTCCTTATTTGCAGATTATTTCTATGGAAATCCAAAATATGATTACCTGACTTACCAGTTTCCAAATTGGATAGAAATTAAGGGGAACCAGGATGTAATGTATATCAATGTTGGAATGAGCCTCACATATATAATCGGATATTGATACAGTATATTCACAGATTGGTTATATAGTGAATTGTTTTTTAGAAGACAATTGATTGAACATGTTTCCCCATTTATTAACAATCTATTAAATTTCTGGTATTTTGGAGGTTAAATATTTACGCAATACAGGTTGTATGCTTATATCTTCCGGGCAAAAAATATTAACTGGAATCTAAAAAGCTAAATCATAATTCAGTTTGTGCTCTATTAAGCGGAAGCAATGCAAAACTAAGTAGCAATTGTCTTCCGCTTTTTCTATCTTAATCCAGTTAATCAATTTGGATTAAAATGCGGAAATTTCAGGTCGTAGTTATCGGAGATGCCATGGCAGATAAAGAGGAATATGAATTTGCCGAAAAACTTGGCAGGTACCTGGGAAAAAAAGGATACACTGTGATCACAGGCGGGAGATCCGGAATTATGGAGGCAGTTAATAAGGGCGCCTTTGAAGCCGGGGGTATTACTGTTGGTATAATTCCCGGTGCAGATTTTTTACAGGCAAATTCATGGTGCTCTGTTGTCATTCCCACTGACCTCGGACATGCCAGAAACAGCATTACAGCTCTTTCAGCAGATGTTATTATATCCATAGGTGGAAAAGCTGGCACCCTGACTGAGCTTGGATTCGGCTGGATCTTTGATAAACCAATAATTTCCGTTTCACGATTCGGAGGATGGTCGGCTGACCTCTCAGGCAAAAGAATTGACGACCGTCGACCTGACAATATAATTTCTGTAGATTCTTTAGAGGCATTAAAAGAGGAGCTTGAAAAAATAGTTAATATGTCTAAATTGAATTAATTTGATAATTTATTTTTCATTGAATCTTTTAATATCATGATTAGAAATCAACCTTTTAAGATAATTCTACTAAATGTATTATGTGTTTTTCTTCCATTAATATCTTTCCCGGATATCCCCCTTCCGGAACATCCAAGGCCTGATCACTGGCGTGTGGACTGGCAAAATCTGAATGGGGAATGGAATTTTCAATTTGATCTGGAAAATAAAGGTGAAATTGAAAAATGGTTTGAAGATACCGGAGAATTTTCTAAAACCATCAATGTTCCTTTCTCCTGGGGAGCACCCTTATCCGGTGTCGAGGACGGGGGAGATATTGGCTGGTATAATCGCGAGATCCTGGTTCCGGAATCCTGGAAAGGAAAGAGGATTTTCCTGGTGGTCGGCGCTTCCGACTGGACAACCAACGGATGGCTTGACAACCATGAACTTGGTCAGAACCGGGGAGGATATACCCCATTCGAATTCGAACTCACCTCATTTGTGAAATTTGGTGAAAAGCAGAATCTTTCACTGAGGGTCGATGATACAGATCATGAATTTAAGCTGGAAGGTAAACAGGGTTATGGCAAGGCAAGAGGCATATGGCAGACCATATACCTCGAGGCACGTGGAGAGGTTTTTTTGGACTATGTCCATATTACTCCGGATATAAGAGAGAATGAAATAATTGTTGAGGGGCATCTCAGCGATCCGGTTAACAATACAGCCACTCTGGAGATTTCAATTAAAGGAGAAGATGGTGATGAGCAAGATTATAGTATTTTTTTAAAGAAACAGGATAAAGAATTTAAACAAAATCTCAGTATTCCTGATGCCAGGCTGTGGACACTGGAGGATCCACACCTTTATAGTGTAAATGTGCATCTTGAAGTGAACAATGAACCCATGGATAATCTAAACTCCTATTTTGGCATGCGTGAAATTGGGGTAGGAAATGTACCCGGGACTGAATATCCATATGTGACACTTAATAATGAACCTGTATATCTGCAACTGGCACTTGATCAGGCCTATCATCCGGAAGGATTTTATACTTTCCCTTCAGATGCCTTTATGAGGGATGAGATCATCAGATCCAAACAGATTGGCTTGAACGGCCAGCGAATCCATGTGAAAATCGGAATTCCCCGAAAACTATACTGGGCTGATAAACTTGGTCTTCTGATCATGGCAGACGTGCCGAACAGCTGGGGGGAGCCGGATCAGGAGATGCGGCACGAAACAGAAAAAGCATTGCGAGATATGATTAAAAGGGACTATAACCATCCCTCAGTTTTCTCCTGGATCATTTTTAATGAAACCTGGGGATTGTTTACAAATCAGGATGACGGGAAGAGGTCATATCTTCCTGAAACGAAAGAGTGGGTTACAGAAATGTATGAGCTGGCGAAAAACCTGGATCCAACTCGGCTGGTAGAAGATAACTCGGCGAACAGGCGAGATCATGTTACCACCGATCTGAATACCTGGCATGCCTATCTTCCCGGTTACTCATGGAAAGAATTTCTGAAAGATGCTGTCGAAAACACC
>Ga0316198_10000991_pt1 | contig 16063 bp, 16 predicted proteins | sample OudBieAanoxic_MG_FD_204935 | JGI IMG/M metagenome (GOLD analysis project Ga0316198, IMG submission 204935) | Coastal sediment microbial communities from Oude Bieten Haven, Netherlands - site A anoxic | ecosystem: Environmental > Aquatic > Marine > Coastal > Sediment | place: Netherlands...
CAGCCATGGATGTGACAGCGCAATTGAATTCACAATCCGCCGGGGGTTGGCAAATCCTCCGCATCAGGCTTTCATGCTTTGCCGATCGTGGTACAACGATGACATCTGTTTCAGAACCCCTGATTATATCGGCGGAAGGATCGATGAAACTGCAGATCACATCGGTAAAACTCACCACCTTTGATGGCCCGGCTGACTGTCCCGACTAGGTTCCTTCAATTTACGGGATCGCCAGGAGCGCCTTGGTTTTCAAACCATCTTTCACCGCCTGGGTTCGTAATTCATTGACAAAATATGTATATTATTATTTACATTGTGTATGTTTTATTTTACTATATGTATGAATTAATTTACACATAAGGGTGAAATTATGAAGTCAATCAAGCTCAATATGTCATTCGAGGAGAAGAGTGCCTGGGTCTCACTCGCCATCATCACCTTTGTATTCACGGGCTACTTCTCACAGGTTTATGAAGGCTTGCTCAGCGGCAGCCTGGACAAAGCGGCTGTAGCCATCTTGTTTGCTGGCGCAGTCATCGCAATTATCGTTCTGGAAATCGTCTTTCATATCGTTCTGGCCATCCTGAACGTGAAAGACGCCGATCGCCCAACTGATGAGCGGGACCGCCTGTATTCTATGAAGGCTGGAAACATTTCGGGGTGGGTGCTCGGTATTGGTGTTTTGATAATTGCCGGACACACTTTCATGAAAGAGCCGGATGCTATCTGGGTAGCCAACCTGCTGCTATTTGTCGTATACGTTTCACAGGTGGTGAGTTACGCATTACAAATTTTCTACTACCGACGCGGTTACTGAGATGAAACCCGCCATCAGCAATAACATCAGGAAACTCCGGTTTGAAAATGGCGAAATGACCCAACAGGCCCTCGCCGATGCCGTCGGTGTTACCCGCCAGACCATTTTCGCCATAGAGAAGGGTAAGTACTCGCCGTCGCTTGAGGTTGCTTTCAAGATAGCGGAGACATTCTCGGTGACCCTGGATAAGGTTTTTCAGTACCACGGTAGCAAGTGAGTGTGAGTCTGCATTAATCCCTACACCACAACGGGCTAATCACCACTCAAAAGCCAAGATTGGTCGAACTAGAATTGGACCATGCCAACAATATTGAGAATTGGTCCTTTTCGTTTCTTCTTTTATAGTAATGAGTATAGAGAGCCTGCACATATCCATGTTCAGCGGGATAATATGTTGGTAAAGTTTTGGTTGGAACCTGTCTCTCTTGCAACTAAGACAAGGTTCTCATCGAAAGAAACCAGGAAAATTCGCTCAATGGTGATCGAAAACAAAGAGTTTTTATTGGAGGCATGGTATGAGCATTTTAGCCATTGAATCACATGCACAGGCACGTGACGTGAGCTTTACCGATGATTCAATATCTGTCGAACTGCTTGATGGCCGCACGATTTCTGCGCCCCTCACCTGGTTCCCCAGGCTATTTGAGGCAACCAATACCCAGCGAAAAAACTGGCAATTAATGGGTGACGGTGAAGGAATTCACTGGCCGGATATTGATGAAGACCTGAGTGTTGCGGGTTTGTTGGCTGGTATCCATTAGTGCCAAGTAGATATCCAGCCAGTATGGTTCAGTGAAATCAGAATTAGGCACTTTGTGAATTAGTTGATGAAAGACCCAAAACTTGTCATTTGTATCCACAAACTCACCAATCCTTAAACGGAAACGTCAGCGGCGATAATGGCGAGAGACGTCTTCGTGCCATCGGCCGACTTGATGCGCGTGTCCGGCTCGATTTGAGCCGGCTCATTCTGGCCCTTGAGTATCAAACCTACCGCCTTTGGCCACCCGCACATGCCGGTGTTGTCGTTGTTATGACCTTTCCTCAGACTCAGAAACCCCTGGTTTTCCATTTTATTGATTTAAGTCATATGGTGACAGGAGCTTTTATGCTTACGTGAGCGGCAGGTGGTCAGGTAATTTATTTTATCAAACCACATTGGTGCCACCCGTTAATTTTTCGAAAAAGTTTTCGCTTTGTGGTTTGTGGGGAGGAGACCACAATGAAAACGATTACGCACTTTTTTTATCTTTTAATTGCCCTGTTATGTTCCACTGCGCTATTCGGACAGGAACTGAGTCCGTGGGAGCAACTGGGAAAATCCGTTTTCATGGATGAAAACCTGTCACTTAATGGCAACCAGTCCTGCGCTTCCTGTCATGGCCCGGCGGTGGGGTGGACCGGGCCACTCGAAGTCATTAACCAATTTGGCAGCGTATACGAAGGTTCAGTCGCAGGGAAATTTGGCAACCGTAAGCCGCCAAGCGCAGCTTACGCGACGCAGAGCCCCATATTTGCGTTCCACCGGCAAGCGGGCGGCCTGTTTATTGGTGGTAATTTCTGGGACGGACGGGCCACGGGTGAAAAACTCGGAAACCCCGCTGCAGACCAGGCACAAGGCCCGTTCCTGAACCCGGCCGAGCAGGCGCTGAATGACCATGCCTGTGTCGTGTATTTTGTTTGTGGGGCCGCTTACCCGGTAACCCTGGATGATGTTGACCCCGGCTCATGTGATATAGCATGGCCCGGTGATGTCGATACCCAGTGCGGTCTTTCCGACGGCCTGGTAGACCTCGACCCTGCGGACGAGGCCCTGGTCGATGCGGCCTACGACAAAATAGCCCTTGCCATTGCCGCCTATGAGGCCTCTTCAGAAGTGAATGCCTTTAGTTCCAAGTACGATGCCTACCTGGCCAGGCAGGTTGACCTGAGCGACCTGGAAAGAGAGGGTATGCGGCTTTTCAACGGCAAGGCGAAGTGTTCACGTTGTCACCCAAGCAAGGCCAAACAGGACCAGTTACCGCTGTTCACGGACTACAGTTTCGATAACCTGGGCGTGCCGAGGAACATCTTCAACCCGGCTTATGACAGCAATGGCTTTGACTGGGTGGACGAAGGTCTGGGTGCCTTCCTGGAAACGACACCGTACCTCGGTATGGCAGAGGAGCACAAGGGTGCGCAGAAGGTGCCGACCCTGCGTAACGTAGACCTGCGGCCCGATCCCGGTTTCGTCAAGACCTATGGACACAACGGCTACTTCAAGTCACTGAAGGGTATTGTGCATTTCTACAATACACGTGACGTAAAGCCAACCTGCGACGACCCGTTTACCATCGAGGCTGATGCGATGACTCAGGGTTGCTGGCCGGAACCAGAGATGGATGAGAACGTCAATGAAGATGAACTCGGTGATCTGAAACTCACGAGTGAGCAGGAAGATGCGATAGTGGCGTTTCTTAAAACACTTTCAGACGGTTATGTAGCCGATTGATAGAGTGAATAGTGAAAAAACGGGGCCAGGGTAGCGATCCGCCGAAATGGCGATGATACCCTGGCCCCGGTTCTTTAATTCGACCCTGGCCCAGCAGACCTCAAGACCCCAATGCCTTCAACACGGTCGCACCAGCCTCGGTGTCACCAACATGACGTCGAAACACATCAAACAATTCACGCCCCAAGCCGTTTGAACTATCTTCACTACCCGGGCCCGGTTCAGGGCGCTGGCTTAAGGTTTCGTCAGGAATATCAACTTCGATGATGCCCGCTTCGGCATCGATCAACACCATGTCACCATCCTGCACTTTTCCGATCAAGCCATTGCTCAGCGTATCAGGTGTGAGGTGGATGGCGGACAGGATCTCACCGGAGGCGCCGGAGAGGCGACCATCGGTCAACAATGCCACGTTGAGTCCGCTTCTCTGGAGCACTCGCATGAACGGCATCAACTGGTGTAATTCAGGCATGCCATTGGATGTGGGCCCCTGGTGGGTCAGCACCATGACCATGTCGGTTGTGAACTCGCCTTTGTTGAAAGCATCCACGAAGCCCTGCTGTGAATCGAACACCCGGGCGGGTGCTTTTATCCGATGGTACTCTTCTTTGACGGCGGATGACTTAATCACCGCCCGGCCGAGATTACCCTTTACGAGTCGTAGCCCGCCATGATCATTAAACGGTTCGTCGACTGACCTCAGGACACTGGTATCCAGCGATTTTTCGGCTACCGGTTTCCAGGCGACAGCACCGTCTTTCAACACCGGCTCACGGCAGAACGATTTGAGACCCGGTCCCAGGATCGTTTGCACATCATCATGCAGGAGACCGTCATCGAGCAGCGAGGACATGGTGAAGCCCAGCCCACCCGCAGCGTGGTAATGATTCACATCGGCCTGGCCGTTTGGATAGATACGTGTCAGCTGCGGTATCACGTGGGAAAGTTCGGAAAAATCATCCCAGTTGATACGGATACCCGCTGCCGCGGCAATGGCCACGAGATGAATCGTGTGATTGGTCGAGCCACCCGTAGAAAGAAGACCGATGATGGCATTGACGATGGCTTTTTCATCTACGATGCGGCCGATGGGTGTGTAGCTGTCACCTGATGGCAGGAGCCGAAGCACGCTCCGGACAGCCTCGGTTGTCAATGCTTCACGCAGCGCTGTGCCCGGATTAACAAATGAGCCACCGGGTAGCTGCAAACCCATAAACTCCATCAGCATCTGGTTGCTGTTGGCCGTACCGTAAAATGTACACGTGCCTGCAGAATGATAGGAAGCCGATTCGCTCTTCAGTAACTCATCACGACCTACGCGACCGGCTGCATACTCTTCACGGACCCTGGCCTTTTCCTTGTTTGGCAAACCTGATTCCATCGGCCCGGCGGGTGCGAAAACCACCGGCAAATGTCCAAAGCTGAGTGCGCCCATCAATAAGCCAGGCACAATCTTGTCGCATACACCCAGGCAAATACCCGCATCGAACATATCGTGGGACAGGGCAATCGCCGTGGATTGCGCGATAATATCGCGGCTGAAAAGGGATAACTCCATACCCGGCTGACCTTGCGTGACCCCATCGCACATGGCAGGAACACCACCGGCAAACTGGGCCACCGCGCCGGCCTCATGGGCAGCCTTGCGGATGACTTCGGGAAAAGACTCAAATGGCTGATGTGCACTCAGCATGTCGTTGTAGGCCGAAACAATCGCAATATTCGCCGTTGGCCCGCTGGTCAGCGATGCCTTGTCATCTTCTGAACAGGCAGCAATACCGTGCGCCAGGTTGCTGCAGGACATGGACTTCCTTGAAGGTCCTGCGGCAGCCGCAGCGCTAATCCTGTCCAGGTACGACTGACGTGTCTTCTTGCTGCGCTGACGAATTCTATCTGTGACTTGCTTAACAACGGGGTTCATCAGGTGGATCCTCGTGGTAAATTCATGGGGCCCAGATGACCGTCAACGGGTGACGGGTTTTCTGCAATAGTGATTCGATTGGATAGGCACTACCGCCCGCCATCGCGGTTTCAAATACAGCACGCTTGGCTTCACCAAATATCAGTAACACCGTGTGCACGGAGTTGAGCAGGGCCGATAGGGTCAGGCTGATGCGCAGATGCGGGCTACCCGCTGTTTGCACCATTACGCAAGCCGCTTTGCCATGCGGGTCGAGCGCTGGCCCAAGACCATCAAAATCCGGAAACAGGGACGCAAAATGGCCATCCTCCCCCATCCCCAGCAACGAGGCGCTGAACGGTTGTGCCAATAATGCCAAATCTTTTTCGATCAATGGCGGCGCCTCGACCGCTTCGATACCGGCGCGAAAAAACGGCAATACCTTGCCACCCGCCGCCCTGCCCTTTAACAGGCGGTTTTTAATCAGGCGCTCATTACTATCCGGGTTATCCGCAGCTACCCAGCGTTCGTCACTTGGCAACACCGTTACCCTGGACCAATCCAGTGGTTCAGCGGACAGCAGCTCAAAACACGGGCCGGGAGTAGACCCGCCACTGACAACCAGGGATGCTTTTGCCGTGGATGCAGAAGCCAGTGCAGTTTTGACAAGGCCGGCGAGTAACTCCGCCGCTGCCGCAGATGCGTCTGGCCGGTTCCCGAAAGAACGAAATTCGATTGGACCAGGCATGGCGTCAGTTAGGAAACCAGGAGCGGTCGTCACGATCGAGCATCAGTGATGAAGCCGTTGGCCCCCAGGTACCCGCCATGTAACCTTCAACCGGCTGTCCGGCTTCCTTCCAGCCTGCGATGATCCCGTCGATCCAGCGCCAGGCAAACTCCACCTCGTCACGGTGCATGAACAGGGCCGGGTTACCCCGTATGACTTCGATCAACAAACGCTCGTAAGCATCGGGATAACGCACACCGCTGTCGTCTGTGAAACTCAGGTCAAGCGAAACCGGTCTGAGTGAAAAACCACCCGGGCCCGGATTTTTCAGCATCAGGCCGAGCTTCACACCTTCATCGGGCTGTAACCGAATACTGAGCCGGTTTGCATTGCGTGTATCACAAAGTTCAGGGAAAATCGAAAAAGGGACCTCCTTAAACTGGATGATGATTTCTGAATATTTCTGCTTCAGCCTTTTTCCACTGCGCAGGTAAAAAGGCACATTGGCCCAGCGCCAGTTATCTATTTGCAGTTTGACGGCAACAAAGGTTTCTGTTTCGCTTTCTTTTCCACCCAGCTCATCCAGGTAACCATCCACCACCGTTCCGTCAATCGCCCCGGCCTGGTATTGGGCGCGGACGGTATGCCTTTTTACCTCGGCTGCACCGATGGGTTTCAAAGCATGTAACACCTTGATCTTCTCATTACGAACGGCGTTATGGTCACGGTTGGTCGGTGGCTCCATGGCCGTCAGGCAGAGCAATTGCATCATGTGGTTTTGCACCATATCCCGCAATGTACCTACCTGGTCATAAAACTCGACACGGCCACCAACACCGAGGTCTTCTGCAACGGTAATCTGTACATGGTCAATATTGCTGCGGTTCCAGATCGGTTCGAACAACGAGTTGGCAAAACGCAGCGCCAGCAGGTTCTGAACCGTCTCCTTGCCGAGGTAATGATCGATCCTGTATATACTGTCCTCGTCAAAACACTCGCCCACCCGGTCGTTGATTTCGCAGGCCGAGGCATAATCATTGCCCACGGGTTTTTCAAGGACGATCCTCACTTCCTCATTGCTCAATTTGTTTTGTTGTATGCCTGTTGCAATAGCGCCAAACAATTTGGGCGCCGTGGCAAGGTAGAAAACCCGAATGCGGTCTTCATAGCCTTTCAACGCCTTGCTCAGGTCTTTCCAATTGGTGGGTTCCAGCGCATCGGCTTTTACATACTGCAAACGTTCTGAAAACGATTGCCAGAGTTTTGCCGAGTATTCCGATTTCGACAACCTGGTCTTCAGGGAGGCCTCTACCATGCCCAGAAACTCATCGTGAGAAATTCCACGGCGGCCAACTGAAATGATCCGCGAGCCTTCGGGTAGCTGACCATCAAGATCGCGGTGATAGAGCGCCGGCATCAGCTTGCGCATGGTGAGGTCACCCGCGCCGCCAAAGATGACCAGGTCAAAAATTCCTACGGGTATAAATTTAGCCATTTTCCTAAACCTAATAGATTCTTGTGACACGAAGGTTACGAATTAGGCCACAACGAAGCCAACAATGAAATAACTCAAACGAATGAGTTTCCACCCGGCCACCCGTTGCTGAATGGGCGTTTACTATAATTTGACGATCATCCTGTTCCGCAAACAACCCAATTTTTGAACTCGTCTTCCGGTAACCTATGCTAATCATTGATGCACACCACGCGGAGTTTGTTATGAAAGAAGAAATTAACACAACCCTGGAATCGCCGGATGTAGACTCACAGCGGCGGCAACTGTTGAAGGCAGCCGGCGCAGGTGTCCTGGCCGCCTCATTCAGTGGCGTAGCCCTCGCCGGTGAAGGCCAGGCAACACGCAAGGCCGGCAAGACACTGCGTTGGGGTGTTGTCGGTACCGGCGGAATCGCCAACTCGATGGCGCCGAGGATTCAGCAGGCTTCCAATGCCGAACTGGTGGCGGTCTCCAGCAGGAAAATGGCGACAGCGGAAGAATTTGCAAAAACGCACAATGTCTCCAAAGCCTTCGACTCGTGGGCGGATATGTTTGCCTGGGACGGGGTCGATGCGATCTACGTGGCCACTCCGACCAGTGTCAGGGAGGAAATCTGTGTTGCTGCGGCCAGGCAGGGCAAACACGTACTCGGTGAGAAGCCATTCGCCAGCCTGCCCTCATTGCAGCGAATCACGGCAGCTTGCAAACAAAACGGTGTGGGCTTCATGGATGGCACGCATTTCGTACATAGCCCGCGAACCAGGCAGATCAGATCGGACATGGCAGAAATGGTCGGCTGGCCCTGGTCCATCGCCTCGGCGTTTCAATTCGGTCTTGCCGACAAAAGCAATATACGCATGAACCCGAAACTCGAGCCCTACGGCGCGATCGGCGATGCAGGCTGGTACAACATGCGCGCGGCCGTCGAGTATTCAACACCCGGTATCGAGATCAAAACGGTTGATGCCTACTTGCGCCGCGACCCGGAGACCAATGCGGTCGTCTCCGGCAGTGGCATCATCGTATTTGATGACGGCTCTACCACAACGTGGAATTGCGGTTTCGAATCCGGCGCGGGCATCATGGATCTGAGAATTTCAGGAGCCAAAGGTGTCATCAAGCTGGATGACTTTCTGTCAAACCGCCCCTCGGGTCAACTTCCGGACTTTGAATATCGACAGGGCTGGAGCGATACGAAATTCATCGAAGTAGATGCCGAGAAACCAGAGGCGACATTGATGTTCGAAGATTTCGCCGCGATGATCGGAAACCCGAAGTTGCTTGCTGCCAGCAGCCAAGCAAGCGAACGAACGCAGAGGTGGCTGGATGCTATCTGGAACAGCGCTATAAGCAACGAAGCGAGTGCTTGAGCCCGGGTATGTGACTCGACTGGATGGAAACCGGCCCAGATGATTTGTATCAAGGTAATCCCGCTCAAATGGTGGTCAGATAAATAAAACAAAAATAAAACATCCAAATCGTTCTTAAATGGATCATTAATAGTAGGAACAAACCAATCCATAGGAGAAACATATGCAAGGCTTTACATTGGGCGCAGGCTTGGCAGCCCTGGCGTTTTGGGGGTTCATCGCCGCAGTTGTAGTTTCCGGTGTATGGTTTGACATACGCAAACGCGAGGCTCAACACGAAACCGTACGGCGCATTATCGAAAGCGGCAAGCCGATTGATGATGAACTGATGGACAAGCTACTGTCGCTCGGTAGTGGTAAAGCCGAGCGGCTCGACCGGGGCTTCAAAATCACGGGGTTCATCATGATTCCCGCCAGTGTGGGTCTTGCACTTTTCGGGCTGATAATGGGAACCCAGTTTCCAGATGTGGAGCTTCCCCTGTTGGGCGCGGCCGTATTGGTCGGGTGCATCGGCCTTGGTTTCCTGGTACTGGCACAGATCGTCCGGCGCTGGTACATGGAGGATAAAGAGACTTCGTCCGGCGTTATCTAGGGAAGCGTATTTGTGCACAAAGCACAAGACTATTATCCGGAGTGTCCCGAGGTGTTTCTCGTCAGCCTGGCGCGTTCGGGTGACCGAAAGGCATTCGCCGAACTGGTCAGTCGCAAACAGTCTTCAATACGCAATCTCATGAGACGTTGCTGTAACGATTACACACTCGCCGATGACCTGACCCAGCAGGCGTTTCTGAAAGTGTGGCTCGGTATCCGGAAATTAAGAAAGGCGGTTGCCTTTAACGGCTGGCTAAAGCGTGTTGCCGTCTCGGTCTGGCTTCAACACATCCGCAAGAAGGACGCGCTGGGTGGTGCGGGCGAAATGACCGGAAACGAAACGCCACAACACGATACAACCGGCATGGTTCTCGACCTGGACCGCGCCCTTGTGAAGCTTCCAGACAAGATACGTTTATGCGTCGTGCTTTCCTACCACGAGGGCATGAGCCACTCAGAGATTGCGAAACTGACCGGGATGCCGCTGGGATCGGTCAAATCCCACATTCGAAATGGAGCCCATCAGCTACAGGAGCTACTGTCAGCTTATAGCGATCCATCAGAGGTAAAAAACACATGATCACAGACAACCAGGATCAATTACTGAAATCGGTGTTCGCAGAAGCCCGGCAAGACCTGGATGGAGAGGCGCTTACCAGCAAAGTCATGGCCAAAACGCGCCGTGTGCTTTTCATGCTGGCAGCCGGCGTTTTATCTGTGGCCCTTATTTTAGTGGGTGGTGTGTGGTGGATGTTCGGTATGCCCTTGCTCGATTTCGCAGTGCTCATATCCCAATTTCTTACCATGACGCTACTCGATCTTGGTGAAGGCTGGCTGGCGCTGGTGTTCACGCCGCTAAATAACATCGCGAGCTTACTGATCATTAGTGCAAAGGCCATTCACCTGGGGTGGAAGAAACTACTGGGTGCATCTTTTTCAAACTAGCTTTCAAACGGAAAGTTCGCTGCCCACGGTGCGGTCACCGGGGCGGCAGGCGGTTTGCTGAAATCGGATAATGAAAAAGCAAGAGTGACCAAAAACTGCTTGCGCTACCGGGGTTACACCGTACTGAACTAAAAGTGAGGCTAGCACTGCTGCCCTCCAAAATGTATGCTGCCGGGGTTCTCGCCCATTTTCACTCTCAGGCCAAAACCCACGCTCATGCGAAAAACCCTGCTTATCTTGCTTTTGCTTCTTCTGACTCCAGTGCTGGTGTCGTGCGGTGACAAAGACCAGATTCGCTACCAGGGCTACCTGTACTTCGCCCAGTCGTATTACCTGATGCGGTATAACCTTGGCGATGGCAGCGTGTCAGTGGTCACGAACCTTGGCGATAAAACCATACGCGATATCAGTATTTTTTTAGATAACAGGTTACTTATCGCCGAATCGGCATCGATCAACCGAAAGGATGTGCGCCGTATATCCTGGGTGGACGTAAACTCCGGTCAGACAGCTGCCTTGTACTCTGGCGTTCTTGCACGTTTCCTCAAAGGTTCCGGCTTTATCGTTTACGACAATGGAGTGACACTGTTCGGCGTAGACCTTACCAGTGAAGCCGACAATGAAACCATTTTCACCCATAAAATGAACCAGCTTTCCGCGGTGACAGTGGTCTCAGACGACACTATCCTGTTTGAAACCAACGAGGAAGGAGCCTGGCGTATACGATCTTACAATGTACTCACACGAGCACTGCGACCACTGGACCGGCTGTCCGGGATATGCCGGCTGCACCAGGCGGTCTGGATTGATGACCTAGAACAACTGGCCTGCAAAGAGCTGGCGAACCAGACAGAGTATGCACGTTACATTCTCACCAACCTTGATGGTGAGGTGAGCGCTACCCTGCCCCTGCCTGAAGCCAAACACTTTGATGCGCTGGCCTATATCAGTGGCCAGGGTGCCCTGGTCCTCAAGGAAACCTGGGAGAGTGTTTTCGGGAATCAGAAAAGAGCCGCGATATGGGTGCATGACTTAAAGAGCAAAGAGAGCCATCGCCTGGCTAAAAACCAGAATCCAGGTTCATCGGTTGTCTACACGAATTTCTGAAATGGGGGACTAAGGTGTTGCAGGCCCGAGACCGAATGCTGAAGTTTGAGCGGGTTTTTGAGATTTGTGAAAAGTCTCTTTGGCCCGCCAGACCCTGATATACCTGTAAAAAGGAACCGTAGGGTATAAGTGATGCACCAGGTGATAATTCTGATAAAGCAGGGCTGGCGTCAGTAACCACTCATAACCTGTGCGGTTTGCTGTGGCCATATATGGGTTATCAATCCCTTTGGTTTTGTGCGGGTAATGAGGAAGAAAGTCGAAGGAAAACGCGAGGAGCATTACGGCAATCCTGGTGGGGATGACGAAAAGCAAAAGGTACTCAAGCCCCCAACCCATCATCAGCATCACTGCCATCACCGTGACTGCAAAAGCCACCGCAACAATTAGCTCCCGTTGTTCCGATGCAGGACGTTTCTTGAATACACCGGGTCTCAGGTAGATCGTGAAGTAGTGTATATCCAGTGTCGCCCAGCGCAACGGCAGTGTCCATTTCGAACCCGATCCGCAGTAATAATCGGGGTCTTCCAGCTCATCATTTGTGAATCGATGGTGTTGCATATGAATGTAGCGGAACATTCTGAAGAACGGCACCGGCGACAGCAGCACCGTGCTCAGGCGACCGCACCAGTCATTCAGCCTCTTGTTAGAACTCAGTGCATTGTGAGAGGCATCGTGACCAACGGTAAATGCCACGTAGGAAGCAATGGTGTTAATGCAGATGGTTAGGCCAGGGCTGAGACCGCCCATGAAATACAGACTTATCGATAACGCATAGGTGCAAACGCATGCAATGAGCAATAACAACGTCGGCCATGCAACTGATGGTCTCCGGGTCAGTTGCTTGAATAAGACATCATCGTCATTCGATCCATGCTGCATGCTTGCTAATGTATCGTATTCAATAAACGCTGAGAAGAAATTTGAGGCAGCGGTTCATTTAGTCATCCGGGTTGATGGTATCTGACCGCGACCGTCAGGTCGGTTGGCGGCTATCAAGTTTGAACCCCAGCTTTGTGAGTTGCCGCAATATCTCATCATTGACATTCATCGCTCTGACCGAATAGCAACCAAACTCGCGTCTGACCGGGTAATCACCCCTCAATTGTTCGAACAACCGGGGGTTATCACGCAATGCTTTATCATCACTTTCAATTTCATAGGTTGAAAGAATAGCATCGGCAAGTACCTGTTCTGCGTTCTTTTTGCTTCCGTCCAGTTCAATGACCGGGTTCGATGGGGGTTCAACGCCTGCGGGTTGCCAATCATCAATGCCCAGACCGAAAAAGCTGCTGATGGCCCGCACGCTCATTTTTGTCCCTTTGGCTTTACCATCTTTTGAATAACCGGCGATATGGGATGTGCCGTAATCCACCAGGTTCAACAAACCCAGGTCCAATTCGGGTTCGTTCTCCCAGCAGTCAATGATGATTCCCTTCAAGGCACCCGATTGTTTAGCCTCGCGAACGGCCCTGGTCTCAAACACTTCACCCCGGCAGGTATTGATAATCAACGCCTTGTTTTTCAAGCCCTGAAGAAACTCCCGGTTCACCATGTGATGGGTACGGTCGGTACCTTCCATGTTGAGTGGAACATGAAAACTGATAATGTCGGCCTCTTCCTGGATGGTTTTCAATGAAACAAACTGGGAAAGTTCCTCGACCCGCTCCCTTGGAGGGTCATTCAGCAGGACTTTCATCCCCAGGATCTCACACGTTTTTGCGACCCGTGAACCCACTTGACCGACACCCACGATGCCGATGGTTTTGTCTTTCAGGACATACCCACGCCGTCTTGAGAAAGAGCAAAGGGCCGAGGCAATATACTGGTTTACACTTTCTGCGTTACAGCCCGGGGCGTTGGTCCATTCAATACCTTCGGCTTTGCAATACTCCGTATCGATGTGATCGAAACCGATGGTGGCTGTCGCGATAAATTTTACCCTGGAGCCCTCCAGTACATCCCTGCTACAGCTTGTTCGGGTCCTTGTAATCAGGGCGTCTGCATCTTTAACCACATCGCTGGTGGTTCGATTCCCTGGAAGATAAACCACTTCTCCATAAGGTTCCAAAGCCCCCTTGATATACGGTATCTTGTTGTCAATGATGATCTTCATCAGTCGTAATTCAGGCCTTGGTCCCTAATAGTTGAATCTGTCCTTGTAGGCCCACAAGCCCAAAGCGGGGTTGGAAATATAGAAGATCTCTTCCCCATCCGGCATGGTGTTATAGCCTTCCTTCAAGGTTTCAGGATTATACCTGGCCGTCACCTCGTCAAAATCCGCCCATTTAAAGCCGACACTTTCAATGTCTTCCTGCGTCAGGTTGTGCTCCCCTTTTCCGGGACAATAAGTGATATTGAATCGGCCCTCCGATGAGCCGTGGATTAAATGCGCGGCGGCTGCCAGGTTATTTCCCAAATCTTCGTTTTCCTTGACCTGTTTCAGGGTATGTGGCGTTCCAAAATACCCGTATTTCCTGATTTGCTGATCAATTTGTTTATCTTCACCAAACTCGATTAGCGCCGGCGCCAGAACGATCAGTTCACCATCATCGGCCAGGGCCATACGTGTTCGATAAACACTCTTGTTACCCAGCCAGGTACTCTTGAATTCCGTCGGGTCGAGCCAGACGACAACTTTTGTCAAAGGCTTATCCAGCATTTCAAAATTGACCTGTTGCGAAAGTTTGGCCGCCTTGTCAAACACACTGAAATCATCACCGATAAACAGGCCGTAGGTTTGCAATACCCCCTCCTTGTTCAAACCGACAACCGTCTGCACATAGACAATGGGTAACTGCTTGGCAAAGTGCTCAGAGGCGTAATTGAATATCCTGCGTACCGGGGTATCCGCATGGCCCATCATTCTTTCCATGCCATAGGCGGCGCCGATGAAATGGCTCTTGTGTATGGCTTCCGTGCCACCTGTTCCGACAAAAATGTTCTTGTTGTAATTGGCCATGCCAACTACCTCGTGGGGTACGACCTGGCCGATCGACAGAATCAGATCAAATTCACCCTCAACCAATAACTTGTTCACCTGTGCAGGCCATGTGAAGTCGCAAGCGCCCTCTGTCACGTCCCTTACAAATTCTGCAGGAACCGTACCCAGTGTAATGACATCGTTGCGCCAGTCATGAATCCTGAATAAATCCTTTGGCGTTGTACCGAACATATGACTGATCTGTTCATCGGTCATGGGTGTGTGCGTGCCCAGGGCAGGCAGAATATCTGTGATCCTGTCTCCCAGGTGCTGCCAGCAATACTCAGTTAACTCCCCTGAGCGTGAAGGCAGACGGGTGTAATCAGGCGGTATCACGAGGACTTTTTGCTTCTCACCCATCTTTTCCAGCGCCGCAACCATGCCTTTCCTTAAATCATCTTCGGAAAGCGACGTTTCAGGTGAGCCTGTTTCGTAATAAATCATATCGATTGCCTGTCTGTGTTTGAAAATAGGGGCTGTAATGACCGTTTGATTGTACTTGAATTGTTATATCCCACCATATCTAACCCGCTTTTATCGTGACATTGCTGATATTCCATTTATACTTTTTACACACCCCCAATTGAGCAGGGAACTATGATTAGAATCCATTCTTTCTCTCTCGTTTTGGTCACACTGGCATGTCTTTTTTCACCAATCACACCAGCTGTGGCACGGAATTTGTTTGTTGTGGGTGACAGCACCGCCAGTGAGTACGGGTTTGAGCAATATCCGCGCATGGGATGGGGCCAGGTTCTAGGTGACTTTTATGGCGAAGGAGTTACTGTCGTCGATCTGGCCCAGTCCGGCCGGAGCGCCAGGAGTTTTATCGACGAGGGATTTTTTGCCGACCTTGAAAGACAACTCGGTACAGGTGATATTCTGCTGATTCAGTTTGCGCATAATGATCAGAAGGCCCACAGCCCGGAACGTTATGCTCCGGCAGAGACCACTTTCAAGGAGTATCTGCGCAAATACGTTTCACTGGCGATTCAAAAAAATTCAAAACCCATTCTATTGACCCCGGTAGTGAGGCGAAACTTTGCAGACGGAGAACTCATCCAGACACATGGAAAGTATCCTGATGCCATCCGCGAACTGGCTGTTAACTTGAATGTGCCACTGATTGATATGACCCGGCTAAGCAGGCGGTTTGTGGCTGACCTGGGAGGTCAGGAAAGCAAGGCAATCTATTTACATTTGAACACTTCAGATGGAGCGATAGAAGACAATACTCATTTTTCCGAGCGGGGCGCGTATGCGATGGCAGCGTTGGTTGCGCGGGAACTGGAGAGCTTGCAAATAGTTGCGCCTGACATCATGCCTCAAAAGTTCATTCGAGTGGAACAGGATGGAAGTGGCGATTTTGTAAAAGTCCAGGATGCCATAAACAGCCTCGATCAGACCGAAGGGCCCGCCATCTTATTGATCGGCCCCGGGGACTTCGAAGAGCAACTTTTTCTGCAGCGTGACAACATCACTTTCGCGGGCAGCGGCCGTGAGAAAACAAAGATAAGCGCGACTATGTTGAGGGCAACCTGGCGTGAAACCCATGATGACGACTGGGGTGCTTCCACAGTTAACATCAAGGCCAGTGATATCACATTCATGAACCTGACGGTGATCAATGATTACGG
>Ga0316198_10000992_pt1 | contig 16056 bp, 14 predicted proteins | sample OudBieAanoxic_MG_FD_204935 | JGI IMG/M metagenome (GOLD analysis project Ga0316198, IMG submission 204935) | Coastal sediment microbial communities from Oude Bieten Haven, Netherlands - site A anoxic | ecosystem: Environmental > Aquatic > Marine > Coastal > Sediment | place: Netherlands...
CGCGGCTTGCTGGTTCTTACTGGCCGGGGAGGGCAGCCATTTGGGCGCAGTGCTGGTCTTGGGGCTGAGCCTTTTCCTCGGAGCGGGCGTGCTTCGATCGATCGCTCGACTCTCGATCGCTCGACCGTCTTTGGCAACGCCCGGCGCAGAGGCTGCGCCGCTACCTTCCATGTTGGACACGATCGAAACGCACGCGGCCGAGCCCGAAATGCCCGCGCGGCAACGCGCGCGTTTTCTCGGCGCTCTGGGCCACGAGCTTCGCAACCCGCTCAACTCGGTGACCGGGTTTTCCGACATGTTGCTCGGTCGCGTCGATGGCGAGCTCAATGCCGAGCAGGAGAGCAGCGTTCGCACGATCCGGGCGAGTGCAGAGCGTCTTCTTCGCTTGGTTTCCACGGTGGTCGATCAGGCGAAGCTAGAGGCGGGGACGCTTCGCCTGCAACAGCAGTGGGTGGTCCCCGACGAGCTCATTAGCGAGGCCATTGGCTTCGTCCGGTCTCGCGCCGAGAACGTATCGGTGATCGGAGGCGCCGCCGAAGGGCTTCCGCGTATCTTCGTGGACCGTCATCGCACCGTTCACGCGCTGGTGAGCCTCGCGGTGCTGGTCATTCGCTCTTCGGGGACCGACATCGTCATGCGCGTTGCCCCGCCGCGACGCGATCAGGTTGGCAAGGGGTTCGTTCAATTCGACCTGATGGCGACGCTCAAGGATTCGTCGGCCGACACCTTGGCCATCGTTGAACGTCTCGAAAAGCCGCTGTCACGCTCGGATGCGCTCGGCTTGGAGGTGGCGGTCGCTCGGAACGTAATCGAAGCGCAGGGCGGACGCATCTGGACTGAAGCAGGCACAGCGGGGAGCCTTCGCGTTTGCATGACGCTCCCCACGTCTGCGCACTAGCTTTCGCCCGATTTCGCTGCGTCGAGGACGGCTTGGTAGGCCCGATTGCGTTTCCAACCCAGGTCTTGTTGGAGCCTCTGGGTCATCTCCTTGGTCGAGAGCCCCTGCTGCTTCCATTCGGCGACGAGGACTTCGACGTCGACGTCTTCGACCGCTGCGTCAGGAGCCTTGCCCTCGATCACGACTGTGATCTCGCCGCGTGCCGGCTTGGAGAGGGCCTCTCGGACTTCCGGAACCGTGCCGCGAATCGTCTGCTCGTGCATTTTTGTTAGCTCTCTGCAGAGCGCGACTTGCCTCTCGCTCCCGAGCGAGCTTTCGAGCTCTTCGAGGGTCGCGTGGATGCGGTGAGGCGATTCGAAGAGGACCACCGTGATGTCCGAGGACGCGATTCGCTCCAGGGCACGGCTTCGTTCGCCACCACTGCGTGGCACAAACCCTTCAAAAACGAAACGACGGACGGGTAGCCCCGCGACGCAAAGAGCCGCCAAGACCGCGCTTGGGCCTGGAATCGCCTCTACCTCGATGCCCGCCTCGGCGGCGCGCGAGACCAGGTAGACCCCCGGGTCGCTCACCACTGGGGTCCCAGCATCGCTCACCAGAGCGTAGTGGGCCCCGTTGCGGAGCTCCTCGACGATGAGGTTCACCTTGTCGTCTTTGCTGTGTGCGTGGAAGGAGCGAAGCCGGGTGGAGATACCGTGCTTCGAGCAGAGTGTTCGCGTATGACGAGTGTCCTCGGCGAGGATGAGGTCGGCTTCGCCCAGAATCCGCAGCGCCCTCAGCGTGATGTCCTCGAGACATCCGATGGGCGTCGCAACCACCGACAGGCGACCTGGCATTCATGGGCGTTACCACATCCCCGTGGCTCCGCGACCCGGCGGCTCAGTGAGATTCGTAGACTTCGACGACCGTTTCGCCGAGCTCATCGTGCAAGTACGCCTTGAGCTTCTGCAAGAGGCGCTTTTCAATTTGGCGGACGCGCTCGCGACTCACGCCGAACTCGTCTCCGAGCGCCTGCAGGGTCTTGGGGTCTTCGGCTACCAGGCGGTCGTCGAATATCTGCTTTTCCTTGCCTTCTAGCGACTCTCCGAATTCGTGGATCTTCGCCGAGAACTGATCGCCGACCTCAGCATCGGCCAGGGTGTCGTCGACCCGGACATCTTCGGAGGGGAGGAGCTCTACGCGTGCCACCGAGCGGCCTTCAGCCGTCCCCACCGGCGCATCGAGGGATGCGTCTCCGGCCGCCAGACGCATGTCCATCGAGACGACGTCCCGCTCCGGAACGTTGAGACGCTCGGCGATGATCTCCGCGGTCGGCTCGATTCCCATCGCCGAGAGACGGGCCTTTTCCTTCTGCAGATTGAAGAACAACTTGCGTTGAGCCTGAGTCGTGCCGACCTTCACGAGTCGGTGGTTATTCAGAATGTAGCGAAGGATGTACGCGCGAATCCACCAGGCCGCGTAGCTCGAGAGCTTCACGCCCTTGTACGGGTCGTACTTCTTCACCGCCTGCATCAGGCCGATGTTGCCCTCCTGAACGAGGTCGAGGATGTTCTTGTACGCCTGGCGGTAGTCGTAGGCGATTTTTACCACCAGTCGCAGGTTCGATGTGACCAGTCGCTTTGCGGCTTCGAGGTCGTCCTCTTCGAGGAAACGCACGGCGAGCTCGTGCTCTTCTTGCTTCGAGAGCAGCGGATAGCGCTGCACGTCGCGCATGTACGCGCCAAGTGGGTCTCGACGTGAAAGCGAAGAAGACGAGAGGGCCAGATCGCCCGTGTCGACATCGCTCTGTCCGGACACCTCGTCCAGGACTTCGACGTCTTGCGGCCCTTCGACCTCGTCAGCTTCTTCTATTTCGTTTCCCGTCATCGCTCCCGCCCGTGAGAAGCTTCTCTAAAGCACAGTCCCCTGGGTCGTCCAGTGCGGGACTTCACTTCGGCGCTTGAAAGGGTTGTTTGCCCGCTCCTCTTGGGCGCAAACGCCCCCCTATCGAACCCGCGATCAGGTATTGAATGGCGCCATCCGCCGTCAGCGCGGCTTTCAGTCCGGACGACGCGAGCTCGAGCATCGTGGCCACCTTCGTGCTCCGCTCCTTGTAGGCATCTTGGATCTTAGCCCGAAACATGACGTTCAAATCCGAGCGGGTCAGGGGACGCGCGAGTCGCACCCTGCCAACAACGTCCAGCTCCAGGTCCTTGCCGTGCGCCGTTGCCCGTTCGATTTTCGCGATACCATCTTCGATCTTGGCCAGCAGCTCGAGGTTTCCGGCGTCCGCGGGGTCGAGCGTCAATCCGCCCCATCCTGGAATCTCGATTTTCGACTTGCCGTCGCCGAGGCTCAGCCCCTCGATGGTAATATCGACGTTGCCCGTCGACTCGTTGACTTCGCTTGGCATCGCGAGCACGACCTCGCCGCTCACTATTCCAAATAGCGGAATCTTGGTGAACTGTCGCAGAGCGGGGAGCGCTCCCAGATCGACGTCATCAATCTCGACATCGACGTCCATCTCGCTCTCGCCGAGCGTGATGTCGCCCTCCGCGTCTCCTCCTGCGAGCTCGGCATCGAAGCTAAACGACTTGGTGCCAGAGATCAGGGAGAAGAGCGACGTGCTGACGGTGAGCTCGTCGAGGATCAGATCGAGCGGAGGCGAGCCCTCTTGTTCCGGCGGAACGACCAGGCGGAGGCCCTCGAAGCTGAGCCCCGCCAAACCGGAATGCGTCAAATCGATGATCTCGATTTGGTAGCCCTGAGCGCTGGCCTCCTGAACGATGCGATCGGAGAGCCGTTCGTACGGGAAGGTCTTGTAGGCGAAGAAGAGGAAGCAGAGGAAGAAGAACAGGGGGTACCCGGTCCATTTGAGGATTTGCTTGAACGGAATTCGGTTCACCGCCTACTCCTGCACCACCGAACCAACTTCGCGGTCGTAGGCATTGACGCCCAACTTCACCGTGTACCCAGTTCGCATGCGACCGCCAGTCATTTGTATTTGTTCAATCGAAACGGGATAGGAGCTGTTCTCGATGTCGGCGAGCATTTCGATCAAGGGCCGAAGCTCGACCACGGGCAAGGAAACGCGCACCGACCGCCGGCTGTACGCGCCCATGTCGAGGTTTGGTTGGTCGGTGATGCCGAGGCCGGTCACCCCGTACTGCTGAGCACGCTCCTCGAGGAAACCGCCGAGAGAGGGCGCCTTGCGCTGATACAGCTTCTCAACTGCGATCCGGTCGGCCTTCTGCTGTCGCAGGCGTGGCTCAGAACGGTGGATATCCTGTAGAACCTGAGTGATCTCCGCGTTCTCGGTCTCGATGTCCGAAATGCTGGAAATCGCGACGTACATCGGAATGATGATCACGATCGCGATGAACACGACCGCCATGATTCCAAGAAGTCGACGTTCGCGGCCGCTCAGTGCGTCAGCCCAGCTTCGAACGTTGTCCAATGCATCTCCGAAGGCCACGCTATTTCTCCTTCCTGGGGCCGGAGGCTGCGTCATCGCACTCGACCTTGACGACCAGCTTGTAGTCTTTGCGGTCGCCAACCGCGTTCGAGATCGAGCCCTTCTCTGCGTCGGCGAAGCAGGGATGCGTTTGAATATCGTCGACGATCCGATCTCGTTCGGCGATGGAGCCGACGGTGCCCTGAATCTCGAAACGTCCGTTGTTACCGTCGTCGTCGATCTCGATCAGAAGCCGGCGAGTATCGTGTTGGATGTCCGCAGGAATGCTCTCGGAAATCGCTTCGAGCACATCATAGGCATCGAATCGAGGGAGTGGATCGTCGATCCGCGGTCCGGCGGTGAGAAGCTCACGCGCATGAAGCGCGCTGTGCGCCTCCTCTTCGAGCAGATCTTTGCTGACTTCTGCCAGCGTCGCCGTGAGCCTTTGCTGCTCCGCATTGGCTACCCGATACCGGGCCATCAGCGAGATACTGAAGGAAAGAACGATCGCCGCCAGGCACACGGCGATCAACCGAGCGTGCTTTCGGAGCTCGCTCGCGGCCGCCGCCGATGCAAACTCGCCCTGGCGCAGGTTGAGCTGCTTCTTCCGTGAAATCGCCCGCGATGCGAGGGCCGCGGCCTTGGCGAACTTCGGCAGGGTGACTTCGTCGGCGCCGGGCGCTTCGGGTAGTGGCACTACGCCGCAGTCGATTCCGAGTTGCTCGGTCAGCCAGCCTCGCGCGCTCTCCATCGGAGCCGTTTCCCCGGAGAGTAGGACCAGGGAGGGCTCCTCCGAGCGCTGCGCCCGGTAGCTCGCCAGCGTGCGCTGCAGTGCGGAACCCAGCTGCGCGCGCCGACCCGATTCAACCAGGTCCATACCGCCTGAAACGGTTCTTGCGAATGTGCAGCCGCCGTTGCTGAGTACCGCAAAGTCCGTGTTCTTCGGCCCGACGTCGACGACGATCACGGTCCTGTTTCCGAGCGACTCGCTCAGGAGCGAACCCAGGCCGTCGAACGCGGCTGCCCCGACGGCAAGCTCGCTCGGATCGACTCCGGCCGACTGGAGCTCCTTGAGTCGGTCTGCGACGTTCTGACGAGGGACGGCCGCGGCCATGAGCTGGATGGTCGACTCGTCGCGACCGACCACCTGGTAGTCGACGACCGCGTGGTCGATATCGAATGGAAGCACGGCACCGAGCTCGCCTGGCAAGACCTCGGCAGCCTTCTTCTCGACGCCGGCTGGCAGATCGATCAGCCTCAGAGAAGCTGCCTCGCCGTTCAACGAGGCGATGATGCGATCCGGCGCTCGGGCCCCCTGACTCAGGACCTGTGCGATGGCAGCGTCGAGCACGCCGGCTTCCAGTTCCGAATTGGCGGAGTAGGGGAGCTGAACCTCGGCGTACTGCTCCATTTCGGATCCGCGCAGTGTCGTTCGTAGAAACGCGCCGCGAACCACTCGGGGTGTGACCTCTAATCCCAGAACCAAAGACATTTCAATTTATCCGATAGTAGTGGAACACACCCAGGCCTGGCATGCGTCCCGTATTGGGTGGTGGTGGAACCCAGCGCGAGTGGAAATTGACGACTGACTCGATTCGCACCTGAGAATGCCCCACCAATGCGATGGCTTCGATGGTGAAAATCGACGCTGAGGTTGCGAACGAACGCGCCAGCGGGGTTCGCTGATCTTCGGGGATCTCGATGGGCGTGAAGATGAGCTCGCTCTCGGGTCCCAGAAAGCCCGTGAGCATTCCGTACAGGTCCTTCTCGGTCCCCTTGCCTTCGACGAAGTTCATAAGGTCGGTAGCACGGCTGAAGAGCGGAATCGGAATGAGCTGACGGATCGTGGTGAGAATCTGGATGAACTTTACGCTTTCCAGGGGATCGGTGCAGAGGCTGACTTCAGGCGCAAACGAGCAGATCCTGCCGAGCAAAACCTGAGGGCTGGCTTCGTTCACGTTCACCAGGCCCGAAGCGTAGATGGTCATCACGCGGGACACCGGGTCGTTGGGGATCGGTTCGACGAACGTCGCCCAGAAATCGTCGTCGAAGCCTCGGACCAGGCGCAGCTCCTGTATCGAGTCGAAAGGGGCATTCTTGTTCCGGTAGGGGTTTTCGCTCATTTGATAGAGCGAGTCGTCTTCGTTCCCCGTCCCGCCGGTTCGTGTGACGCCAGCTCCCGGGTCAAAGTCGGTGCGTTGGATGTCGCGATCCCACCAGTCGATGACCGCAGTGATGAGGTCGATGCGCGTGGTCAGGGTGCCGGTCTCATCTTCCTGGTTGAACAGCGCGTCGTAGGGGCTCTCGGGAAGTTGCCCGCCTGTGAGCGCGAAGAGCTGTGTGGCCACGCCGTTTCGTGCCTGCTCCCCGTCGAGGAACAGCGGGTCGTTGACGTTGACCTTGCCGTTCTCGCTGACCGCACGGATGTGGCATTCACCGGGGAGGTTCTCGAAACCCACCGTGTCGCCAAAATCGACTCCAAGCTCCATCAAGGTATCGCGCTGATCCTCAGGCGTGCAGAATGGCGCCAGCAGCTCGTTGACGAAATTCCAAACCGGCAACTGGGGCGCCGAGCGACCCGTCGCGGCGCGATAGAGCGGGTCGACGAAGCGCCGCACATCGGGCTCCTTTGCGATCAACAGGCGCGTGAGGTTGGTTGCGCTCTTGGCCATGTACTCGGCTTGAAGGGCGTCCCGCTGAGCCGTCGATACCGCAAACGCGGTTCCAGTGGTCTCGTGCATGTCCACGAGCATCACCGAAAGAATCGCAATCGTCGCGATCGCCATGATCAGCGCGACGCCCTCTTCGGAGCGCTTGCGATGCGATTTGTTGCTGCTGCGGTTCATGGGTTGTAGTTCGCGTGGTTCAGTGCGTAGTTGAGAGGAATCGTGACCCTGGTTCCAAATGCCTGTGTCTCGCCCCGTCTATGTGGATGTTTGACGGCCAGCCGGATCCGCACCTGTGTGGGTAGCCGGTTTGGCTGCGCGAGTACGTCTTCGGTGTCCCAGGTGGAGACCCATTCGCTCAGCAAGGGGTCGTAGTATTCGATATTGAACTCTTCGACGTTCTCCACGAGGATCTGCGACTTGCCTCCCCGTCGCGGATCGTCATCGATGCGGTTCTGCTCCCGGCGCGCGAGCACGTTCACGCCCTGATCGTCGGGGTGTTCGGTGACGAAGTAACTAATCTCGTTCTGATCCGACTCGCGCGCGTTTCGGTACAGGCGTCGATGTGAGAACGAGGTGAAGTCGATTCGATCGTCTCTGCCGTGGTCCTTGCCGATGAAGGCGGTCTCCACGACGCGCAGGTCGAGCGATGGATTGGTGTGCGTAGACACGAAGGCCATGCTGAGCTCTCGAACCATGCGTTCGAGCGCCATGTGGACCATGCGCGAGTGGTCTACGTCCTCTTCGACCCGTACCTTGTTGAGGGCTGTCTGAGAAAAACCGCCGTAGATCATCGTGCCCACCAGAGCGAGCACCGTCACGGCGAGGATGACCTCGAGCAGAGTGAAACCCCGCGTCTTCACTGTTCTTCCTCCTCCGCAGCCGAGTCTTCCGTCGGCGCGGGCTGGTCGGAAACGAGATACTGCGTGACATCGAAGCCGCGTTGCTTGGACCCTTCGGTCCAGCGCACGCTCACGGTCGCCCGCCGCACCTGCTCTTCGAGGAAGGGCTTCAAGATCGGAAACCCGATCTGCAAGGCGAGCATCGCGAGGTTCCCGGACTGCCCGGCGAGGGCCTGTTCGGTCGTTCCCTCGTCGGTGACTTCGTCCACGGCTTCGTCTAGGATCTCTCTTGGGTTATTCTCCTGCTCGCCGTCCTCGTCCTCGGAGTCCTCATCTCCAGCGCCGAACTCGGGCAGGATGATTCGCTCGACGATCCATTCGCACTCGAAACCCTCGACAGGCGCGTGCTCGCAGCAGGCGTCGGTGTCTTTCTTCTCGAGAGCGGGCAGGCCTTCGATCGCGATGATCTCTTCGATCTCGCCCATCTTGCAGCGCGCAAGGGTCGAAGCGACGTTTTGGCGGCGAGCGCGCGCGGCGACGTTTGCCGCTCCCACCTCGCTCGAGAAGATCGCCGTGAGGGAGAGCCCCAGGATTGCAATGGCGATCATCACTTCCAACAAGGTGAAGCCGGAACGATTCATATGGAATCCTCCACTTCTCCGTCATCGTGGAACTCGTTCAGCGGCTCGTAGGCGAAATTGTGAATGCGCGCGTTTCCGGTGAGAGGATGGATCTCGACGCTGTAGACCGTATCGCTCGAGTCGCTCAACTGAATGACCGCGTGCTCGGTCACGCCTCCGGGGAAGAAGTAGACCGAGCCCTCTCCATCGGTTCGAGTATCGGATTCGTGCGGCGTGATCAAGGCGTGCACCGAAATGTCGTCCCCAACCGGCTTCGTGCTGTACCGGTCCAGCACCTTTCCGCTTTGATTCGAGATGGGCTGGAACGGCGAAGTCGGCGTCACGGGGCTCAAGGGCTCTTGGAGCCTGGTTCTGGCGAGGTCCCAGGGGTCGACGGCTTGTCCCTCGTCCGATTCGAGCTGTTCGTTGGTCGCCAGAGTGACCGGTGTATAGGTCTCCTCTATTGCCATCGTGTTCTTCTCGAGGTCGAAGCGGAGCCGTGTCGTCGTGCCCTGAGTCAGGGAACGATTGTAGGCGAAGCGCGCTGCGCTCATGACTCTGAAGGCCGACGACCTCAGCCGGGTTCGGCTGATGGCGCCCAGGCCGAACGTCGCCCCCGTGACCACGACCGCGATGATCGCGACCACCAGAATCACCTCGATGAGGGTGAAACCGCGGTTCGTTCGGGATGGGAGGCGTCTGAGCATGATCCCTTAGATGTCGTCCTCGGTGTTGAACTGCAGGTCCGGGCCCGCCGAGACCACCGCGATGTCCCCGTCCTCGCAGGAGATTTGGAACGGCGTGTCCCAGGCATCGGTCGTCCGGCGGCTTCCGTCGAGGTACCGCTCGCTGACCAGGTCTTCCACGGTCGGGCACGCTCTTGGATTGTCGGCCACGTAGAGCATCACGGCCGAGCGAAGCCCCTGAGCGTCGGTCGCCGTGGCCTTGATTCGTGCCTTTTGCAGCTGCGGCAGCAATGCCACAGCAACGCCACCCACCATCATCGCGGCGATCGTGATAACGATCATGATCTCGATGAGCGTGAAGCCCTCCTGTCGCCTCCGGCGGGTCGGTCCTCTTTGCGGGCGTGTGTTGATCGTGTTGGGCATGGAGCCTCCCGTTCGCTTCATTGAATGTTGTCGTCCTTTACAAGCGAGCCACTCGGGCCCGCAGAAATCACTTCGGCTTCCTCCTCGAAGTAGCCCGGACAGCGAATCGTCAGGGGCCTCCCCCAGCCGTCCTTTGGCATCGAATCGAGGTATCGCTTCTGAGAGAGCGGAGGGTGAAGCAGCTCCGTCTCCGAGACCGGGCAGCGTCCGACATCCGTCCGAAACTGGTCGATCGCTTGCTTCACCTGAGCGACCGCGACGCGTGTATCGCGGACCTGGACTCTGTGCCGCGCGTAGCGCGTGAAGCCGATCGTCAGCGCGAGTAGCAAGAGCATCCCGAGGAGTGCTTGCCATCGTGTGTTGCTCAGAGCATTGCGCCAGCGTCCACCGCGGCGTTCCCAGGGCAACGAAACTCGCTCTCTTCGTGTTCGTCGAGTCATGCGTGTCTCTCATTGAATCATCTCGTTGAGCTGGAGCAGCGGCATGAGAATGGCGAATGCGATGCCGCCGACGACGACGCCCATGACCACGATGAGCACAGGTTCGAGGATCGACGTCATCGCTCCGACTCGTACCTCGATCTGCTGGTCGTAGGTGTCCGCTACGTGCCCCAGCATTTCCTCCAGTTGTCCAGTGCGCTCACCTACGGCGATCATATGGGTCACGATCGGCGGAAATCTGCCCGCTTGCCGCAGCGGCTTGGCGATTCCCTCGCCCTCACGAACGCTTTCGCGCGCCTCCTCGACGACTCGCATCAGCTCCGTGTTGCCGAGCACGTTGCGCGTGATGTCCATGGCGGTGAGCACGGGGACTCCGCTCGAAAGGAGCGTAGCGAGCGTCCGGGCGAAGCGGGCCACGGCGACCATGACTATCAATGGCCCGAAGAGAGGCGCCTCTAACACGAGGAGATCCCATTTCCTCCGGCCCTCTTCGGTCGCCTTCCAGCGGCGGAACCAGTAGATTCCTCCGCCCATCAGCGCCGCGATGAGCCACCAGTAGTTGGTGAAGATTTTGCTCACCCAAATCAACAGGCTGGTGTACCAGGGAAGGGTTTGATTGAAGTTTTCGAAGATCGAAGTGACCTTGGGAACGACGACCGACATCATCAAGAAGAGGATGGCAACCACGACCACCGCCATGACGACCGGATAGGCGAGGGCGCCACGAACCTTGCTCTGAAGCCGGGTTTGCTCGTCCAGGAACTCGGCAAGTCGCCCAAGCACCTCCTCGAGCGTGCCGGACGCTTCACCTGCGGCCACCATGTTGACGTAGAGCGAGAGGAAAATCTTGGGGTGCGCCTTGAGCGCGTTGGCGAGCGTGCTGCCCTCGTTCACCTGATTGCGCGTATCGGTAAACGCATTCTTCAGCTCGGGCTGGTCGAGCTGTTCGATCAAAGCGCTCAGGGCTTCGACCAAAGGGACACCCGAGCGGATCAACACGGAGAGTTGTCGAGTTGCCATGGCAACGTCCATGGGCGAAACGCGCCGAAACATCCGGCGAAAATCGATGTCGCGTGATGCTTTGCGCGCCGCCTCCGACTGTTCGAGAATTTCGGTCGCCAGGACTCCGTCCCGCTTGAGCACGGTGCGCAGCCCCTTGGCGTTGTCGGCCTCTCGCACGCCCTTGACGGACTTGCCGCGCGCGTCAATCCCCTTGTATGCGTAAACCCCCATCGATCAGACCTCGGCGGCCTGGGTTGCCGCGAGCACCTCTTCGACGCTCGTGATGCCTGCCACGACCTGGCGCGCGCCGTCTTCGCGTAGAAGACGCATCCCCTGTTGCTGTGCGACGCGCTGAATCGCCTTTGCGTCGCTGTTGTTCAAGATCTCGCGGCGCACGGGCTCGTCGATCATCATGAGCTCGAAGATCCCGATTCGGCCGCGATAACCGGTGTTGCTGCACTCGTCACAGCCGCGGTGGTGGTAGAAGGTCAGCTTCCCCGAGTCCGGGCCGACCGGATCGGGCAAGGTCGACGGAATGCTATTTCCGATCACGGTGGTCGCGGCGAGCTTCTTGAGCTCCACGAGCTTTTCCTGGGCGATTGATGCGTCGATTCCGAGCTCGAGCAAGTGCTGAGTGGTCGGCGTGTAAGGGCTCTTGCAATGGTCGCAGAGCTTTCGAACCAGGCGCTGAGCCAGGACCGCGAGAACCGAGGAAGAAAGCTGATAAGCCTTCACGTCCATGTCGACCAGGCGTGTGATGGCGCTCGGCGCGTCGTTGGTGTGCAAAGTCGATAGCACCAGGTGGCCCGTCAGCGAGGCGTGAATCGCGATATCCGCCGTTTCGTGGTCGCGAATCTCGCCGACCATGATGACGTCCGGGTCCTGACGAAGAAAGCTCCTCATGCCCGACGCGAAGGTGAGGCCGATCTTCGGTTGAACCTGCATCTGGCCGATGCCACGGAGCTCGTACTCGACCGGGTCCTCTGCGGTCAGGATGTTCTTCTCAGGCGTGTTAATTTTGTTCAGACAGGCGTAGAGCGTGGTCGTCTTACCCGAACCCGTGGGGCCGGTGACCAGGATGATGCCGTTGGGGCGCCGGATGAGAAGCTCGAGCTGGTCGAGCTCCTTGCGGGCGAAACCCAGGTCGATGAGGTTCAGAAGGACCTGCTCCTTATCGAGCAGACGCATGACGACGCGCTCGCCCTTGGCTGTGGGGATCGTCGACACACGAACGTCGACCACCTTGCCTGCGATCTTCTTGGTGATGCGGCCGTCCTGCGGAAGGCGTTTCTCTGCAATGTTGAGCCCTGCCTCGATCTTCACGCGACTTACGATCGAAGCAAGGAATCCGCGATTCGCTTCCTTGCGGGGAATGAGCCGGCCGTCGACTCGATACCGAACGATCACCCTATCATCGGTCGGCTCGATGTGGATGTCAGACGCGCGCTCTTTCACGGCGGTGTAGAACAGGTTGTTGACCCATCGAATGACCGGCGCTTCGTCGGTCATGTCGATCAGGTCGCGAAGCTCCTCGACCTCCTCGCCTTCCTTCGCCTCGGCAAGCGCGGTTTCATCTTTTCGCTCGTAGACGCGATTGATCGCGTCGTCGATGGCCTCTTCGGACGCGGCAACCGGAATGATCATCTTCCCGAGCAGAATGCGCAGATCGTCGATGGGGAACGGGTCTAGTGGATTGGCGACGGCTATGCGGACACTGTCGTCCGATTGGCTCAGCGGGAGAACGTGGTTCTGACGAGCAAAGTTGATCGGAACGGCGTCGATCAGGTCTTCTGGGATCAGTTCCGTTGCGAGCTTTTCCACGAACTCCATGCCGACCTCATCGGCCAGCGCGCGCACGAGCTTTACCTCTTCGACCGCGTGCGTTGCGACCAAGAGGTCCCGAAGGTCGACCGAGCGATCCGCGGCGGTTTCGAGCGCAGCCTCGAGCCTGTCCGGCTCGAGCGCACCGCGCCGAACCAGGATCTCACCGATGTAGCGCTGCTCGAAGCTCATTGCTGGATGCCGTCCGATTCTCCGTTGCCGGGCTCTGCTGCCTCTGCTGCCGTGTCGGGCGCAGGTTCCTCGGCGTCTTCGATTTCCTCGGGCTCGGGGGCCGGTTCGTCGGGCTCGATCACCTCGTCAACAACCTCCGCGCCAGCCGGTTCCACAGGCTGCTCGGGGCTTAGAGGCTCTTCTGGGGTTTCCGGCTCGGCCCCGTGTGGGATCTCCTCGATTGGCGGAGGCGGCGCGCCGCCTCCTTCTTGCTCGTCTGCTGCCGTCGGCGGGACCGGCTCAGAAGACTCCCGCGCCTTCGCTGGGAACGCCCCGCTGCCGTTTGGCCCTATCACGAACGTGTCATCTTCTCGGGTCGCGTCGGCGCGGTACGGACCGATCGGCGAGCGAGGCACATGATCTGGCGGCGGCTCTAGCTCTGCCGCCTTGGCCAGCCTAATCTCTTCTTCCACACCGTCGATCTCGTTGACGATCTCGGCTACGAGGCCGCGCGTGCGGCTGTAGTCTACGTGTGGCTCGAACTTGTCCTCGCCAAAGACGAAGTAGCGGTCGATCATCTGTTGACGCTCTTGCATCTTGCGTTCGAAGATCTCCCGAAGGTCGCCTGGGTCGCGGATGATGTACGGCGTGAGGATCAGCAGCAGGTTGGTCTTGCGCTTTGTCTTGCTGGTCTTGCGGAACAGAGCGCCCAAAATCGGGATGTCACCGAGCACCGGTACCTTGTCTTCCGAGTTTTGAATCGCGTCGCGCATCAGACCGCCGATGACGATCGTCTGCTGGTCCCGCACCATGACCTCGGTGCGTGCGGTACGACGGTTGATCGAGACGACACCCAGGGTGCCGGAGGTCGCCCCCTGCTCGGAGATCTCCTCTTCGATTTCGAGGCGAATCTCGTTGTCTTCGTTGATGTGCGGCACGACCCTAATCGTGGTGCCGACGTCCTGTCTGGCCACGCTTCCGAGCCCCCCGGCCAGCCCGGCCAGGTTGCCCAGGTCCTGCCCGCCAGACGCGGCTCCGGCCAAGGCGCCCAGGCTGCCCGCACCGGCAAACGTGCCTGGCGCAACCCCATTGGTCTGCAGCGGGATGTTCTCTCCGACGCTGATTTCTGCCTCCGTGTTGTCCATCGCGATGATGTGAGGCGTCGAAAGAACGTCCGCGTCACCCGAGGTCGCGAGGGCCGTCACGGTCACACCAAAGCCGGGAACCGAGAAACCGACCAGCTGCTGTGAGTTCTCGATCGTCGGACCACGAACGCCGAGCGCCAAGCCGGTGAGATTGTTCTGAGTGATGTCGATCGAAGACGGCGCGTTGAAGCCGAACAGGGAGAGCGAGCCATCGGTGGGGAAATCACCCGCGCCACCGTGAAACGCGAAGCCGAGCTCCGAGGAGCGTTCGACGCCGAGCTCCATGACGACCGCGTCGATGAAGACCTGCTTTCTAGGCGCGTCGAGCCGTTCGATCACACGCTTGAGCGCGGTGTAGTCGTGAAGTGACGAAGTGATCAGTAGCGCGTTCGAAGGCTCGTAGGCGGTGACCGCGATCTGGCCCTCGAACAGCGATGCCGTGCTGGCCGGTTGCGCCGCCGCGCGCTGTGCTGCGCCTCGGCCTGTGGCCGCTGGCCTTGGGCTCGATGAGGCGCCGACGAGCGCGGTGAGCGCGGCTGCGATGTCGGTGGCGGCGCCGTGCTGAACGTAGTGGACGTGAATGCGACCTTCGCCCTCGAGCGCAACGTCGAGCTGCCGGATCATCTCGAGGATACGCAGATAGGCGCGCTCCGTTGCGATGATGATCAGGGAGTTCGTGCGCTCGTCGGCGATGATGTTGCGGATGGTCGCCTCGGAGGCAGAAGCGCCCAGCACCGCCGGCGCTGTGTTCTTCTTGCCTGCGGTTGGCCTTTTCGTCGTCTTTGGCTTCGCGCTCTCCGTGTCGATCGCGAAGATCTCCAGCAATCTCGCCGAGAGATCTGCCGCGTTGGCGTGGTGGATCGGCTCAATCCAGGTTTGTGTTCCGCTACGCGGCAGATCGATCGCAGCGATTAGACGGAGCATGCGGCGGATCTGGGCACCGGTGTCGGTGATGATCAGCATGTTGGTCGGGGCGTACGAGGTGATGTTCGCGGTCCGGGATGCGAAGCGTGCGAGCAGGGTCGTGACGTCCTCTGCAGACAGGTGCTCCAGGTGATGGATACGAGTGACGTAGCGGTCGGTCGCAGGGACAGCGCTTCCATCCCCGTACATGGGGACCGTTTGGCGCTCGATTTGGTTGGCCTCCACGATCTTGAGATACCGCCCCGCCGGTACGATGGTGAAGCCGTTCACCTCGAGGACGGACAAGAATGCCTGGTATGCCTCCGCCACGGTGACCTTGGTCGGAGCGAACACGGTTGCTTTGATCGCTCGAAGCTTTGTCGGCAGGATGAAGCGGCGTCCGGTCATGTTCGAGATCAGGCGCACCAAGTCGGGAAGCTCCGCTTCCTCGAGATTGAACGTCACCCGGGTTCGCGGCGACATCGCCTTGAATTCCACCCCCGTTTCGAACTGCGGGAGCTCGTTCTCGAGCTCCGGTTCTTCGGCCGCCGTGGGTTCAGGCGCTGCCTTGGGCTCAGGTCTTGCCTTGGGTCCAGTTGCGGGCGCGGCTTTGGGCTCGGCTCGGGGAGCCGGTCGTAGTGGGACGGGCGGGGAGGGCAGCCGCGCGGGCGGCGTTGCGGGCTTCGCTTCGTCTTGTTGGGCCACCGCGTCGTGTCCGGTGCTCAGCAGTAGCGAGCCGACGAGCAAGCAAATGAGCTGTTTTCTAGAAGTCACGATTCATTCCCTGCCTGAATTCCCAAGATGGCGTCTCATTCGATGTTGTAGTCAATGGTCATCTCTTTGTTCTGCCGCTTGACCGCGAGGGTGAGCTTGTCGGCGCTTCGCAAGCGCGAATACGCCTCGAGGGCAGTGTCGGGGCTCGTCATGTCGAAGCCGTTGATCGTTCGGAGCATGTCGCCGTTTCGAACTCCGAGACGACCGAGCAAGCTGTTGCGGCGAATGCCGT
>Ga0316198_10000993_pt1 | contig 16047 bp, 17 predicted proteins | sample OudBieAanoxic_MG_FD_204935 | JGI IMG/M metagenome (GOLD analysis project Ga0316198, IMG submission 204935) | Coastal sediment microbial communities from Oude Bieten Haven, Netherlands - site A anoxic | ecosystem: Environmental > Aquatic > Marine > Coastal > Sediment | place: Netherlands...
GTCCGTTCCTTATCGCCGGGCTCCGCGACCGCCTCGTCGAACGGGACGAAACCCTCTGCGATCGAGTCGACCAGCTCATCCGCCTCGGCTTCGCGGCGCCGACGCTCGAGCTCCTCGAACGACTCCTGCGGCAGGGCCTCGACGATGGCGTCGAGCAGATCGCCGCTCCCCCGCCCGTGGAGGGCGCTGACGGCATACCAGTCGTCCCAGCCCAGCTGGAGGAACTCGTGGCCCTGCAGCTCGAGCCGCTCGTTGTCGGCCTTGTTTATGGCCATGATCACTGGCGCCTCGGCACGTCGCAGCGTCTCTGCCACCTCCTGGTCGGCAGGTGTCTGGCCCACGGCAGCATCGACCACGAAGACGATGACGTCGGCTTCCTCGATGGCCAGGCGGGCCTGGTCCTGGACGCGCTCCTCGATGGCGTCCCCGGGGTCGATCTCCATGCCGCCGGTGTCGATGACCACGTAGCGGCGGTCGTTCCACTCGGCCACCCCGTAGAGCCGGTCACGCGTAGTGCGGGCGCGGTCCTCCACGATAGCCTGGCGCTCCCCGACGATGCGGTTGAAGAGCGTCGACTTGCCTACGTTGGGGCGACCGACCACGGCCACCACGGGCAAGCCGCCGGTGGGCGTGTCCCGATCGATGCTGCGTGGGCGTCGGCGCGAGCGACGGGTGGGCACGGTCAGGCCGCGTCGAGGGAAGTCGTACGGTAGGGCGATTCGGCGACATCGGTGACCGCGGCATGGGCCAGCTGCGCTGCTCGTGCTGGCGTTTCCCCCGCGCCGGCCAGCTCGTAGATGCGTGCCGCCACGGCTTCCAGATCCTCGATGGGCGTGGAGGTGCCGCCGGTGACGCCGACGGTGGCGTAGCCGTCGAAGGTGGTCGCGTCTTCCAGGTCACGCGCGTGCTCGATCTGCACGGCCGGCTTGCCCACGATGCCCACGAGGCGAGTGAGCTCCTTGGTATTGGCGCTGTTGCGCCCGCCGACCACGACCACCAGGTCCACGGCCTCGGCCAGGTCGGTCGTGTCCTGCTGGCGCCGGATGGTGACGGGGCAGACGGTGTTGACGATCTTCAGCTCGTGGGCGCGCGTGGTCAGGTGGCCCGCAAGCCTCTCGAACTTCCAGGGCGGCTGGGTCGACTGCGTGAGCAGGGCCATGCGCTTGCGGCGGGGGATCTTGCCCCAGTCCTCTTCCTCGTCGACCAGGATGGCATCAGGCGCGAAGCCCAGCAGGCCCACGACCTCGGGGTGGTTGGGCGTGCCCAGGAGGACCACGGTGTAGCCCTCCTCCACCAGCGCGGCCAGCTCCTTCTGTTCCTGCGTGACCCAGCTGCAGGTGCCGTCGATGACTTCCAGGTCGCGGCTGTTGGCGCCGTCCATGACCTCCGGCGTGACGCCGTGCGCGCGGATGACGACCGAGCTGCCTTCCTGCACCTCGTCGAGCTCCTTGACCGAGACCACGCCCTCATCGCGCAACTTGGCGTTGACGCCCTCGTTGTGCACGACCTGGCCCAGCGTGTGGGTGCGCTTGCCCTCGGCGGCACTGATGCGTGCAGCGTCGATGGCTTCGCGCACGCCATAGCAGAAGCCGGTGCGGCGGGCGATGCGGACTTCGGAGACGGTTCCCATGGGATCGTCAGTATCGCATCCGGTCCACGACAGGGCTGTGACGGGCTGGCTCAGGCGTCGCTTCGCCATCGAGCGCCGCTCCGGCACGCCGCTCCCAGGTCGCTGTGTCTGTCCCGCGATGCAACAGGCGAGTCAACCCGACCGGGTCGGCGGCATTCCTGCTTGTCCCATGCGCGCAGTGAATGACGGCGCCACTGTCATCTGTGACGGGACTCAGACCCGACAGCCGGGCGCCAGCAGCGTCGCGTTGAACCGCTCCTCGCATAGCGGCTCGCTCAGCGCGTCGCTCGCACGTCCGCGACGCATCGGGCCGTTCGATGGGGTCGGCTCGTCGTGCTGGTGTGACAGGCTGGCTCAGGCGTCGGGCCAGGGCTCCCACTTGCCGCGATGGCGGGGCTCGACGAGCGCGGCGATGCGGCGCATGAGCTCCTCGTCTGCCGCCTCCAGCGCCGCCCGCCGGTCGACGCCGGCGGGGATACTCAAGGTGAAGGGCCGGCCCACGCGCATGGTGATGCGGGCGCCGATGTGGGGCAGCGTCTGCTCGCGCGCCATGAGGTCATCGGTGCCGCTGATGCCCACCGGCAGCACCGGCGTGCCGGTGCGGGTCGCGAGCATCGAGACGCCGGGCTTGGGGTCGGCCATGACCCCGTCGAACGAGCGCGTGCCCTCCGGCAGGATGGCCAGCACGCCGCCCTGGTCGAGGATGCCCTTGGCCACGCGGTAGGCGCCGATGTCGTTGCCGCCGGACTTGACCGGCTCTGCGCCCAGCGAGCGGATGAGCAGGCCGAGCGGTCCGTGGAAGAGCGCTTCCTTGGCCAGGAACGTGGGCCGCCGGCCGAGCGCCGGACCGAGCCAGCCGCCGATGATCGGCGGGTCGGCATTGCTCAGGTGGTTGGCGGCGATGATGAGCGGCCCCTCCCGGGGCAGGTCCTCGAGGCCACTGACCTTGACCCGTGCGATGGCCTGGGCCACGAAACGGCAGATCCCGGCGATGAAGGTGGGATACGGGCTCATGGCCTGGAAGTCGCTCATGCCTCGATCCCCTGCGCTGCGCGTCGGCGGATGATCTCGACGACCGCCGCCACCGTCTCCTCGAACCCGCGACCGTCGGACGTGACGATGACAGCATCCTCGGCGATGCGCAGCGGTGCGGTCTCGCGCGTGCTGTCGAGGTGATCCCGGCGACGCAGGTCGGCCAGGATGGTCTGCCCGGTCTCGGAATCCAGCGATACGCCGCGCTGCTCGGCACGGCGGCGGGCCCGCTCTTCGACCGACACCTCCAGCCACAGCTTGAGCTCCGCGTCCGGCAGCACCACCGTGCCGATGTCTCGGCCGGCGAGGATGACGTTGCCGACCGTTGCCGCCTCGCGCTGCTGCGCCAGCAGGGCCGCCCGCACCAGCGGCTGTGCCGAGACGGCACTGACCCGCCGATCCACCGCCGGCACGTGCAGCTGCTCGGTCACGTCTTCACCGTCGAGGAGCACGCGCCGCAGGTTGCCCTGCTCATCGGGCCGAAGGGAGAGCTGCGGCACCACCGCCACCAGCGCGGCCTGGTCGGTCGGCTCGATACCGTGCACCACGCTGGCCAGCGTGATGGCGCGATAGACGACGCCGGTATCGAGGAAGCGATAGCCCAGCTCCACCGCGGCGGCCGCGCCGACCGAGGACTTGCCGCTGGAGCCGGGGCCGTCGAGGGCCACGCGCAGGCCCTTCACCGGACGCTCCGGGTCGGCGCCAGGCGGTCGCGCTCGGCGCTGGTGAGCGGTCGCACCGCGCCCGCGGCGAGGTCACCGAGGCGGAGCGTGCCGATGCGGACACGCACGAGCCGCGCCACCGGCGCCTCGACCGCCGCGAACATGCGCCGCAACTGTCGCTTCCAGCCCTGCGTCAGCACCGCGTGGTACCAGGCCAGTGGCGCACGCCCTCGATCGAGGCGCGCGGCCTCCAGGCGCGTTGCCTGGCGCAGGCTGACCAGCCGGGCCAGGCCCTCGTCGAGCTCGATGCCCCCGCTCAGGCGGGCGTCCTGCCCCGGGTCGAGCGGGCGGCGCAGGCCGACCGCGTACTCGCGCTCCACGCCGAAGCGCGGATGCAGCAGGCGCTGGGTCCAGCCGCCGTCGTCGGTGAGCAGGATGAGGCCCTCGGTGTCCCTGTCCAGGCGGCCGACCGGGAAGAGCCGTACGCCGCGCAGCTCCGCCGGTACCAGGTCGAGGACGGTCTGCTCGGCGTACCGGTCACTGACGGTGCTGGTCACGCCTGCCGGCTTGTGCAGGGCCAGGTAGGTGCGACGACCGGCCGGCACCACCGGGCGGCCGTCGACGGCGAGGGCATCGCTGGCCGGGTCGACCCGCTGGCCGGTCACGGCGATCTGGCCATTGACCGTGACGCGACCCGCCGCCACCAGCGCGTCTGCTCCGCGGCGAGAGGCGACGCCGGCATCGGCCAGGGCCTTCTGCACGCGGACCGGGTCAGGCATCCGCGGCCGCCACCTCGCCGCTCGCGTCGTCGTCCTCTGGCTCCGCCGCTGCCGCTTCGGGCTCCGGCGCGGCGGCGGCGTCCTCGTCCGTCGCGTCGGTGTCGGTGGTGCTCTCGGCCCTGGCGTCCTGCTCGGCCTGCGCCAGCTGGGCGGCGATCTCGGCCTCGAGTGGCGGCAGGTCGTCGAGCGAGGTCAGACCGAAGCGCTCCATGAACTCCATGCTCGTGCCGTAGAGGATGGGCCGGCCGGGTGTCTCCGCGCGCCCCTGTTCGAAGATGAGGCGGCGGTGCAGCAGGCCGCGCACCACGTGCCCGGAGTCCACGCCGCGGATGCGCTCGATGACGCCGCGCGTGACCGGCTGGCGATAGGCCACGATGGCCAGCGTCTCGAGTGCGGCGGGTGAGAGGCGGACAGCGTCCGCGCCCAGGTAGCGGGCGATGAGGGCGCCGCTCTCGGGCGACGTGCCCAGCATCACGCGCTCGGCCGAGCTGATGAGGCGGATACCGCGTTCGCTCAGCTGGACCTCGAGGTCGCCGAGCTTGGCGTCGACCTCCTCGGCCGAGAGGCGGGCAAGGGTGCGCAGCTCGGCCCGCGTGAGCGGCCGCTCGGCCACGAACAGCAACGCCTCGAGATCGGCCACCGTCGCGCTTCCGCCCGCCTCGTCGGGCTCGACCTCCATCGACTCGGGCGTGACCTCCACGTCGAGCTCGTGGACCTGAGCGTCATCCTCCGGCCCCGGGCCGACCGGGACGATCTCCTGCTCGGTCACGACCCGGCCACCGAGCGACACACGATGGGTCCGAACGGCTCGTCCTGCTCGACCGTCAGCTCGCGGCCCTTGACCAGCTCCAGCATGGCCAGGAAGGTGATGGACACGACGACCTTGTCGCTGAGATCCTCGAGCAGGTCCTGCAGCACCACCACGGGTGTGTCGGTCAGGGCCGAGCGGATGACGTCGGCGCGTTCCTCGAGGGTGATGAGGCGCGGCACCACTTCCGGCGGCGGCGGTGGTGGTGGCACCTGGTGCAGGGCGCGCGTGAGGGCCTCGACGAGGACACCCGGGTCGAGCGGCGGTCCCTCGTCCGGGCGGGAGCCGGCCTTGGCCGAGGCGACCGCGGCGATGGGCTCGCGACGGAAGACCTCCCAGCCGCTCTCGAGGCGGCCCTTGAGGTCGCGGCCGGCGTCGCGGTAGAGGCGGTAGAGGATGAGCCGTTCGCGCAGCGCGGCCTCCGGGTCGGGCTCCTCCTCGATGGGGATGGCCGCGAGTTTCGGTCGCGGCAGGATGGCCCGGCTCTTGATGAGGATGAGCTGGCTGGCCACGGTCACGAACGAGCTGATGTGCGACATCTGCTCCTCGTCGAGGGCGGCCAGGGCCTCCAGGTACGCGCCCGCGAGGTCGCCCAGCGGCACCTCCAGGATCTCCAGCTCGCGCTGCTCGATGAGGCCCAGCAGCAGGCCCAGCGGGCCCTCGTAGCCCTCGACCGCGACATGTGCCGCGCGGTCGGGATGGGCGGTGTCGGCGAAGCGCACGCTCGTATCGCCGCGCACCGGCTGCGGCAGCGGGGGCAGCGCCGCTACGCCCGCCTCGGCGATCTCGCCCGCGCGGGCCAAGGTGTCAGCCATCGACGTCTTGCTCCATGGGTCCTCAGGATGCCTCATCTGCGAGGCGCAGTGCTGCGCCTGCCGGATCGACCGGATCGGCCTGGTGGCGGATGAGCTCGGCCGTGCGCTCGGTGCAACCGGCCGCCAGCGCCAGCCGGGCCGAGTCCTCGGCGTGATGGCGCAGGCGGCCGAACGCGTCGCTCGACCCCGGCAGGCGTGAGAGCAGCGTCAGCAGGCCCTCCCCGTAGCGCTCTGCCAACGACCAGGCGATGCGGTGGGGCAACCGCACCGTGGGACCCTTCGAGCAGTCATGCAGCAGCGCCGCCAGCAGCAGCTCGCGGTCATCGAGCCCCGTGTCCGCCAGGGCGGCCATGACGTCAAGACCGTGTCGCTGGTCAGCGCGATGCATCGAGTCGAAGAGCGCCAGCTGCCGCTCGTCGTCCAGCCAGGCCGCCAGCTCGGCTCGCTCCGCAGGTGATACGCGCCCGCTCAGGTGGCGCCCGGTCTGGCGCACCTTGGTCGACCACCAGCCGGGCACTTCAGGTCCCCAGGAGCACGTCGGCGATACCGTAGATGACCGTGCCCAACAGCCCGCCGCCCCCGACCCAGATCACCAGCAGCACGCCGAAGAAGAGCATGGGGATGACGTTGGCGTACTGGATCTCCAGGTCCTCCATCCGGAAGGCCAGCTCGCGCGGGACGATGCCCTTGAGCACGGCCCAGCCATCGAGGGGCGGTACGGGGATGAGGTTGAAGATGAAGAGCAGGATGTTGAGCACCAGCAGCAGCCAGCCGACCTCCCAGAAGAGGCCGCCCAGCGGATTGTCGATGACGAAGCGGATGAGGTCGTCGTTGGCCAGTACGATGCGCATGGGGATGGCCGCGATGGCGGCGATGACGATGTTGCTGGCCGGCCCGGCGAAGGCCACCAGGGCATGCCCCTGGCGGCCGTGGCGCATGTTGGCCGGGTTGACCGGCGTGGGCTTGGCGTAGCCGAAGAGCAGGCCGAACACGTTGAGTGCGTTGAGCACGGCCGTGGCCGCCAGGATGAGGCCACCCATCTGGTCGAAGTGCGCGCGCGGGTCGAGCGTGACCCGGCCCATCCAGCGGGCCGTGTTGTCTCCCAGCTTCATGGCCGTCCAGGCGTGCAGGAACTCGTGCACGGGGAAGCCCACCAGGAGCATGACCGCGACCACGATGAAGGCCGAGAACAGGGCCTGGGCGATGTCCTGGTCCATCAGGCGTCGACTCGCCCGTTCACAGGCGCTTCAGCAACTCGGCCTTCTTGGCCTCGTACTCCTCGTCGCTGATGGTGCCGGCGTCGCGCAGCTTGCCCAGCTCGGCGAGCACGGCCGTGACTTCGGAGGGCGTGTCGGCGCGGGTCGGGTCGGCGCCACCCGAGACGTCGATGTGGCCTTCCGGTGGTGGCGCGGCCGGAGCCGGCGCGGACTTGCGCCGCGAGGGGTAATCGTCGCCGTTGCTGCCTTCGAGCTGGAGGTCGTGCTTGGCCGTCATCATGGCCTTCTTGAAGTCCTTGGCGTGGTTCAGGCGGTGGAGCATGTCCGCGCCCTGAATCGGGGCGGCGGTGAGCACCTCGAGGTGCCCGTAGTCGAGGATGCGACCGAGCCAGCTGATCTCGAGCTGGGCGTCGTTGATCTTCTCCAGCGAGCTGTCCGAGGCCGACTTGTTGATGACGCCCCAGGCCAGCACCAGGCGGAAGTTGGTGACCAGGAACTCCTGCGTGCGCCACCACCACCAGCGCCAGGCCACGATGCCGATGCCCAGCAGCAGGGTGACGAGTGTGGCCGCCATGCCGATCGAGCCGATCAGCGTGTCGTCGCCGAAAACGTTCTGGCCCAGGACCTCTTCGGGCACGATGAAGCGGGCGATGACGAGCACGATGGTGATGCCCCAGACGATGATCGCCGCCCAGCTGTCGAGGATGAGCGCGATCGGGTGCTGGCGCTCACGTCGCAGGACCCGCTCGTCCGGCGTGAGGAGCGATTCGGCGTAGGTTCCCATCTCGGCTGGCCTCTCCTTCCCCGTCAGGCGCGCGGGTGGGCCCGGGCGTAGACCTGGCGGATCCGTTCTCCGGTGACGTGTGTGTAGAGCTGCGTGGTGGTGATGCTGGCGTGGCCCAGGAGCTCCTGCACCACGCGCAGGTCCGCCCCGCCTTCGAGCAGGTGCGTGGCGAAACTATGCCGCAACGTGTGCGGTGTCACACGCTCGGACAGGCCGGCACGTGTCGCCGCCGCGCGCATGATGCGCCAGGCCGCCATGCGGTCCAGTCGTCGGCCGCGCCGAGAGAGGAACAGCGGTTCGACTGCCCGCGCCGCGTCGTCGGCCGTCTGCGCTACCTCGGCCGCATCGGCGGCCAGCCGGTCGCGTTCCGCGAGGTAGGCCTCGAGGGCGTCGATGGCCACGTCGCCGACGGGCACCAGCCGCTCCTTGTCGCCCTTGCCGATGACGCGCACGAAGCCGCCGCCGGCGAGGTCGCTTCGGTCGAGCTGGAGGGCCTCGCTGATCCGCAGTCCGGCCGCGTAGAGCAGTTCCAGCAGGGCCCGGTCACGCAGGCTGACGAGGTCGCTGCCGTAGGTCGCGTCGAGCAGCGCCACGACCTCGGCCGCGTCGAGCGTATCGGGCAGGCGCTGCATCTGGCGCGGCAGGTCGATGAGTGCAGCGATGTCGGCATCGATGAGCTCCTCCGCGTAGCAGAAGCGGTAGAAGGCACGGATGGCGGCGGCCTTGCGGCGCAGGCTCGTGGGGCGTAGCACGCGCGGCGGCCGGGTCATGGCGCCGAGGTAGTCGCGGGCGGGCTCGGGCGAGGTGGCCCAGCGCTCGATGCGCGGCGCATCACGCCCGAAGAGCCGCAGGTCGGTGTCATAGGCACGGATGGTGGCGGCGGCCAGGCCCCGCTCCACGCGCAGGTAGTCGGCGTAAGCCTCGAGGGCCACGACCAGGTCACGCGGCGGCTCGTGGGCGCTCCGGCTGGCGGTGGGTGCCATGCTCAATCGGGCAGCAGCGTGGCCTTCTGGCGCAGCAGATCCCAGAAGGGCAGCGCGCCGCGCGGCTGGATGAAGATGATCGGCTTCCCCCGCGCTCGCACCTCGACCTCGTCGCCCACCTCGAGCGGCACGTCGACGCGTCCGTCGATGCTGACCAGCGAGTCGTGGGCGGCCTTCACCGTGGCGCGCACGACGTGCTGTGGCCCGACCACGCTCGAGCGCAGCGGCGTCAGGTAGGCCGCGATGGGCGTGACCACGAGGCTACGGCTGGTGGGCTCGATGATGGGCCCCCCGGCACTGAAGCTGTAGCCGGTGGAACCGGTGGGCGAGGCCACGACCACGCCGTCACACACGTAGGTGGCCACGCGCGAATCGCCCACGTCGACCGCGAGGTGCATGACCTGGGCGTGGCCACCGCGCACGACGGCGGCCTCGTTGAGGGCGACATGCGAGCTGCCACCATCGCGCCCGGCGCCCGGCACCACGCGCACGTCCAGCATCAGCCTCGGCTCCAGCTCGTAGTCGTCCGTGCGCAGCTGTTCCAGCACGGTCTCGAGAGCGTGGTGGTCGGCCTTGGAAAGGAAGCCGACCTTGCCCACGTTGACGCCGAGGATGGCGGTCTTGCCGTCGGCCGCCGCCTGCGCGGCGCGCAGGAAGGTGCCGTCGCCGCCGAGCACCACCACCACCTCGGTCGCAGCCAGGCGCGCACGGTCCTGGTGCGCCTCTTCGGCCGGACCAGCCCAGGCCTCGACGCCGTTCTGGTGGCACCAGCCGAGCGCCCGTTCGCGTAGCTCGACGGCCATCTCGGAGGTGGGGTTGTAGGCGAAGCCGATGTGCTTCACCGGGCCGCTCCCGCCGGCACTCGCAGGTGCAGGAAGAACTCGTGGTTGCCCGACGGGCCCACGAGTACCGATTCGGCCTCGGCTACCACCTGCAGGCCCAGGCCGCGGGCGTGCTCACGCACACGTTCCACGGCCGCGGCTCGGGCGGCGGGATCGCGCACGACGCCCTTGGGCACATCGCGCGGGCTGAGCTCGAACTGCGGTTTCACCATGGGCAGGATGTCACCACCGGGCTCGACGTGTGCGGCCATGCCGCGCAACAGTCGGGTGAGCGAGATGAAGGAGACGTCGGCGACGGCAAGGCTGACCGGTTCGGGCAGCGTCAGCGGCTCGGCGTCGTCGGGGTCGAGGCGGGCCGCATGCGTACGCTCCATGCTCACCACGCGCGTATCCTGTCGCAGCGTCTCCGCCAGCTGGCCCCGACCCACGTCGAGAGCATAGACACGCGCGGCGCCGCGCTGCAGAAGGCAGTCGGTGAAGCCGCCGGTCGAGGCGCCCACGTCGAGGCAGACGCGGCCGGCCGCATCCAGGCCGAAGGCATCGAGGGCACCGTCGAGCTTCTCCCCTCCCCGTGAGACGAAGCGCGGAGCCGACTCCACCTCCAGCTCGATGTCGGGGTGCACCTGCTCGCCCGGACGTCGGTCGCGGCGAGCGCCGTCGCCGCTGCCCACCCGCACGGCTCCGGCCAGCAGGAGCGCCTGGGCACGGCTGCGCGAGGGGGCCAGGCCGCGCTCCACGAGGAGCTGGTCGAGCCGCTGCTTGCGCGGCCTGGTCATGGCCAGGCCCTCAGGCCTCGACGGGCGCGGCGCCCGGGGCCAGCCCGTGCGCGGCGATGACCTCCTCGATCTGGGCGCGGATGCCGGGCGCGTCGATGCGCACCAGGGCGCGCAGGTCAGCCACCGAGCCGTGGTCCACGAACTTGCCGTCCGGCAGGCCGATGCGCTTGACCGGGGCGATGGCCGCCACGCCGTCGGCGTCGGCCAGCACCTCCAGCACGGCCGAGCCGAAGCCGCCCGGAAGCACGCTTTCCTCGAGCGTCACGATCAGACGCTTGCCTCGTGCCTGCTCGAGGACGAGCTCGCGGTCGAGGGGGCGGGCGAAGCGCGCGTCGACGAGCGCCACCGACCAGCCCTCGGCTTCGAGCTCCTCGGCCACGGTCGCGCCACGGTCGATGATGGGCCCCAGTCCGAGGAGCAGGATGTCCGAGCCCTCGCGCAGGACCTCGCCGCGACCGACCTCGATGGGCTCGGGTTCCACCGCCGGCAGGTCGAAGCCTGCGTCGCGCGGGTATTGCAGGGCGAAGGGGTGCTGCTGGCTGAAGGCCGTACGCAGCAGTCGCCGCAGCTGCTGTTCGTCGCGTGGCGCCGCGAGCACGAGGTTGGGCAGCTGTCGCAGGGCCGAGAGGGTGAACATGCCCTGGTGGCTGGTGCCGTCCTCGCCGACCAGCCCGGCGCGGTCGATGCCGATGACCACCGGCGCGTCGTTCTGGCAGACGTCGTGCACGACCTGGTCGAAGGCGCGCTGCAGGAACGTGGAGTAGAGCGCCACGAACGGCCGCTGTCCGGCCAGGGCCAGGCCGGTGGCCATGGTCATGGCGTGCTGCTCGGCGATGCCCACGTCATAGGTACGCTCGGGAAAGCGCGCCTCGAAGCTGGCCACGCCCGTGCCGGTGGGCATGCCCGCGGTGATGGCCACCACGCGCCCGTCCTCCTCGGCGATGCGCACCAGCTCCTCGGCCATGACGGCGGTGTAGTTGGGCACCTTGCGCCGGGCGCGCTCCTCGGCCGGCGGGCTGGCGTCGCCATCGGGCGGGCCGGCTACGTTGCCCGCGGTCGCTGATGGGACCTGATCGGGCATGGGCGGCAGCGCCGCGCCGTGGAAGCCGACCTTGTCGGCCTCGGCCGGGTGATAGCCGTAGCCCTTGCGAGTGCGCACATGGACCAGGATGGCCGAGTCCTCCTCCTCGAAGGCCGCACGCAGGGTCGTGTCGAGGGCAACGAGGTCGTGGCCGGGCACGGGGCCGACGTAGGTCACCCCCAGATCCTCGAACAGGTTTCCCGGCTGGCTGAGGTCGACGACCGCGTGCCGGAGGCGGCGGGACCACTCGAGCAGGAAGGGGCCGATGCGCGGGATGCGCGCGATGTCGCTGTCATAGCGCCGACGCGAGCGGCGCCACTGGCGCGAGAGCTTGATGCGTGAGAGGTACTGGCTCACCGCGCCGACCGAGGGGCTGATGCTCATCTCGTTGTCGTTGAGCAGGATGAGCATCCGCGTCTTGCGATGGCCCACGTCGTTGAGCGCCTCGAGCGAGAGCCCGCTCATGAGCGCGGCGTCGCCGACCACGACCGCGATGCGCTCGTCGGAACCGCGCACGTCGCGGGCGAGGGCCAGGCCTTCCGCGATGGAGATGCCGGTGCCGGCGTGGCCGCCGTCCATGACATCGTGCTCGCTCTCCTCGCGGCGCGGGAAGCCGCCGATGCCGCCCAGCTGCCGGAGCGTGTCGAAGCGGTCCAGCCGGCCGGTGAGCAGCTTGTGGGCGTAGGCCTGGTGGCCGGTGTCCCACACGATGCGGTCCTTGGGGCTGGCCATGATGCGGTGCAGCGCGACGGTGAGCTCGACCGATCCGAGGGAGCTGCCGAGGTGGCCGCCCGTGGCCGCGACCGTGTCGATGATCTCCGAGCGGATCTCGTTGCACAGGGCCCTCGCCTCGGCATGGCTGATGTCGCTGAGTTCCTCCGGTCCGCGGAGCTCGCGTAGCGTGACCACGGCTAGACCTCGTCCTCGGCGTCGTCGGGTCGCAGGTCCATCACGCGCGGGGCCGAGCCGGCGCTGTCGACCAGTCGCTGCACGCGCAGCTCGGCATCGTCGAGCAGCCGGCCACAGTGCTCGTGCAGCGCGGCACCGCGTTCGTACAGCGCGATCGACTGCTCCAGGGGGAGGCCGCCTTCCTCCAGCCGCGCGACCACGTCACGCAGCTCGTCGAGGGCCTTGTCGAAGGGCATGGCGGCGATGTCGTCGGTACCGCCGGCGGCTGCCGTCTGCGGCATCGGGGTCGGTGTCTCAGTCACGCGTCGGAGTCTCGCACGGTATCGACCGAGACGTCCAATGCGCCGCGCGCGAGGCGTACTTCCAGCGCCGCTCCGGGTCGCTGGGAGGTGGCATCGACGACCACGCGGCCGTCCGGCTGGCGCACGATGGCATAGCCGCGTTCGAGTGTGGCGAAGGGGTCCAGCGCGCTGAGGCCGGCCGCGCTGCTCGACAGCTCCGCACGTGCTGCCGCGGCACGCGCCCGCAAGCGAAGCGGCAAGCGGTCGCCGTGGCGCGAGAGCTCGGCCCGGTCGGCCGTCAGCCGGGCCCGCGTGGCTCGTCGGGCCCGGTCGAGGAGCAGGCCCAGCCGCTCACGCTCGGCGTCGAGATAGGCCGCGGGACGGAAGGTCTCGAGCGCGCGATGCTCGGCGTTCAGCCGGTCGCGGGTGGCGCTCAGTCGTCGCCTGGCGCTGGTGGCCAGCGCCGCATGCAGCGCGTGCAGGACCTGCCGCTGGGCCGCCCTGTCGGGCACGGCCAGCTCGGCCGCTACCGAGGGCGTGGCCGCGCGCCGGTCGCCGGCGAACTCGACCAGGGTGACGTCGGTCTCGTGGCCCACGCCCACGATGACCGGGCGGGGATGGCTCGCGACGGCCCGCACCACTGACTCTTCGTTGAAGGCCCACAGGTCCTCCAGCGAGCCGCCGCCGCGGGCCACGATGACGACGTCCACGGCCCGGCCGGTCGTGGGGTCGGTCCAGCGGCCCAGCCGGCGCAGGGCGCGCACGATCGAGGCCTCCGCGCCCGCGCCCTGCACCTGGCAGGCAGAGACGAGGATGCGCGCCAGCGGCCAGCGCCGCCCGATGACACGGCGGATGTCGTGCAGCACCGCGCCGGAGAGCGAGGTGACCACGCCGATGGTGCGGGGCCATGGCGGGACGGGCCGCTTGCGTGAGCTGTCGAACAGCCCTTCCGACTCCAGGCGTGCCTTCAGCGCCTCGTAGCGCTGTGCCAGGTCACCCACGCCCGCGGGCTGCAGCGTCTCGACGTAGAGCTGGTAGGCGCCCTGCTGTTCGAAGACGTCGATGCGACCCTGGGCCACGACCCGCAGGCCCGTTCGCGGCTCGAGCGGCAGGGCCAGACGCTCCTGGCGGAAGACGACGCAGCGCAACTGCGCTCGCTCGTCCTTGAGCGTGAAGTAGAGGTGGCCAGCAGCGCTGCTGGAGACGTTGCCGATCTCGCCTTCCACCCACACGGGGTCGAGCCGCGGCTGGCGGCGGACCGTCTCGCGCACCAGCCGGTTGACCGCCGCTACCGTGAGCACGGTCGGGCCGCTTGGCGCAGAGGACGCGGGCACGGCCTCGCGACCTGCCGGCGCCGCGTCCGGCTCAGGTGGCAGGGGTGTGTCGTCCCACAGTCCTCGCGGCTCCATGGCGTCCCTAGACGCGGGTCTGGTACTCCCCGGTGCGGGTATCGACCTTGATGACGTCTCCCTCCTCGACGAAGATCGGCACCTGCACCACCAGGCCCGACTCGAGCGTGGCCGGCTTCTTGGCACCCGACTGGGTGTCGCCCGCGAAGCCCGGCTCGGTCTCGGCCACCTTGAGCTCGACCGAGATGGGCAGCTCCACGCCGATGGTCTCGCCCTCGTAGGTGGTGCGGTCCAGCGTCGTGCCCTCGATGAGGTAGTCGGTGACGTTGCCCAGCTGCTCAGCGGTCAGGTGGAACTGGTCGTAGGTCTCGTTCTCCATGAAGTGGTAGTCATCGCCGTCCTGGTAGAGGAACTGGACCGGGCGCGTGTCGAGGATGGCGCGCGGCCACTTGGCCGTGGCCTGGAAGGTGCGCTCGACGGTCTGGCCGCGCTTCACGTTCCTGAGCTTGATGCGGATCTGCGCCGAGCCGCGGGCCATCTTGATGTGATGGAACTCGAGGATCTGCCAGAGCTCGTTGTCGAGCTCGATGACGATTCCGCGGCGCAGGTCTCCGACTGAGATCATGGCTGGTTTGTCTCTCCCTCTGGACTGATCGGGGCTGAGCGGCTCGCGGCTGGGCGTTCGCGAGCGGGCGCTAGCTGCAGCTGGCGATGTTCTTGCTGTGCTGCCTGGCGGTCTTGGCGAACCTGTGCGTGTCCGAGCCCTCGCAGGCGTAGAAGTAGAGGAGCTTGTTCTTGGTCGTGGGGTTGAGGGCCGCCTGGATGGACTTGGCCGACGGGCTCACGATGGGCCAGTCCGGCAGGCCGGCGTTGCGGTACGACTGGAACGACTCGTATTTCTTGTCCACGTCCACCTGGCCGTAGTCGGCGAGCCCGAGCAGATCCCAGAAGAGGTACTCGTCCCACTCCTTGACGGCCAGGTCCTCGAGCGCCATCGAATCGGTGGCGTAGACCACCGTGGGGTCGGCCTGCATCAAGCCGTTGGTCTGCTTGTTCACCTTGGGGTCGAGCCGGTTCCAGTAGACGCCGGCGATCTTCTTGCGGTCGCTGTCGTCCTTCGCCTCACGCTCGACGAGGCTGGCCACCCTGAGCACGTCGTAGAAGTCGACATCATTCTTCCTGGCCTGGCCCACGAACTTGCTGGCGCTGTCATCCCACTTGCCCAGCATCTGGTGGATGAGCTCCTCGGAGGTGATGTCGATGGGCACCTCGTAGGTGCCGGGGTAGAGGAAGCCCTCGAGGCTGCTGCCCTGCGGCGACCGCTTGAGGAAGGTGTACTGGTCGCGCATCTTGCTGCTGGGGTTGCGCGCGAGCTTGAGGAACTCCCTGGGGTCCAGCTCCAGCGCCAGCTCCGCCTTCTCGGACTCCTGCTGGAGATAGGCCACGGTCTGCTCGATGCGGCGACCGGGGCGCATGTCCAGCGTCACCATCGGCGTGGGCGGGTCGGGACTGCCCTCCAGGCGGGCGGCGATGGCCGCGGGCGTGATCGGTGGCGTGAGGGTGTAGGTGCCGGCCTTGATGAGCTGGTCAACGCGGTCACGCACGACGGCGTACTTGAAGGCGGAGGCGTCATCCAGCAGGCCGGCCTCGACGAGGTTGGTCTGGATGTCGTCGACGGTCTGACCCGGCTCGATGACGAACTCGACCTCCTCGCTGCTGCCCGACACCGGCCTGTCCAACCGGTCGGAGAACTCGGCGGCGATGAGGTCGCTCACGACGGGGTAGTTGATGATGCCCGGATGCTCCTCGAAGGTGTCGGTGAGGAAGGGGCCGACCATGGGCCGGCTGGCATACCAGCCGCCGACGGTGATGAGGATCAGGGCCACGCCCACGAAGAGCAGGCCCTTGAAGGCACCGGAGTTGGCATCCCGGGACTTGCGCTTGCGCAGCTCCCAGTTCTCGACGATACCGACACGGCCGCCTGGCGCCTGGCGCTGGGTGCTCATGACGACACCTCGCGTCCGGCGAGCGCGTCCAGCTCGCGCTGGACGATGCCGGCGGCGGCCTCACGGTCGATGCGCGCGCGCCAGGCATCGCGG
>Ga0316198_10000994_pt1 | contig 16044 bp, 15 predicted proteins | sample OudBieAanoxic_MG_FD_204935 | JGI IMG/M metagenome (GOLD analysis project Ga0316198, IMG submission 204935) | Coastal sediment microbial communities from Oude Bieten Haven, Netherlands - site A anoxic | ecosystem: Environmental > Aquatic > Marine > Coastal > Sediment | place: Netherlands...
CTGGGCCAGATCCTCGCTCGGCCACTCCAACTCCGGCCGCTGCTCGTCGGTCATCGACAGACTCCAGCGACCGCAGGCTGGCACAGCGAGGCATGACTCGGCAGGCGGTCCATGAGACAGAAGGCTGCGACATCGATGGTCCCTTGGGAATGGGACATTCGGCGCACACCGACCGACACCAACGGTTCGGCAGGGCGGGCGGCTCGGGTCGCAGGCGTTGCCATGCGGCGCCATCATAGGGTGCTACCAGATGGTGGAGCCCGAAGCGCCGGCCCGCAGGAGTTGACCATGGCCCAAGAACACCCCGCAGCCACGCCCTTCACCGGCTTCGAACCGGCAGCGCTGCAGTTCCTGGCCGACCTCGCGGCCAACAACGATCGCGCCTGGTTCAAGCCACGCAAGGCCGAGTTCGAGCGGCTGGTCAAACACCCCATGGAGGCGCTGTGCGTCGCCCTTGCGGCCGAGTTCGACAAGCTGCGGCTGCCGCTCGAGGCAGACCCCAAACGTTCGCCCTTCCGTATCTACCGCGACGTCCGCTTCTCGCGGGACAAGTCGCCGTACAAGACGCACCTGGGCGCCGACTTCCCCTGGAACGACTCGCGGGGCGACGCCGAACGGCCCCGTGGCGCTGTCGGCGGCTATTTCCACCTCGAGCCCGGCAGCATCTTCGTCGGCGGCGGCATGTGGCACCCCGAACGGGCTCGGCTGGCCGCCTTCCGTGAGAAGCTCGACCGCGACCCCAGCGCCGTGTTCAGGGCCATCGAAGATCAGCGCTTCGTATCGGTCTTCGGCTCGGTCACGGGCGAATCGCTGACCCGCAATCCCAAGGGCTTCCCGTCCGACCATCCCTACGGCCAGCTGCTGCGCCTGAAGGACGTCATCTTCAGCCGGCCGCTATCCGATGACGATGTCTTCTCGGCCGATCTGCCCAAGACCATCGCCCGCGACCTTGCGGCCGCCCGCCCGGTCTTCCTCTTCCTCGACAAGCTCGCGGGCACGCCGGCCCACATGACCTAGCCGGCCGCCGAAAGCCTCCGGCCCGCCGCGAGGACGTCGTCGACCAGCAGGTCCACGTGCTCGCGGTCGTTGCGCGGGTTGATGTAGCAGGCACGGAGGGCGAAGGCCCCGTCGATGCTCGTGCTCGACGGCAGCGAGCGACCAGCCCGCCGTAGCTCGGCCAGGATGTCGGCGTTGAGGGCATCGAGTCGCGCGGGATCGTCCAGCCCGGGCGGTCGATAGCGGAAGCAGGCGATGGAGAGCTGCGGTTCAGCCAGCAGCTCCAGCTCGTCCTCGGCCACGGCCCGCGCTGCCACCAGGCGGGCGAAGTCGTTGTGCCGGCGGATGCGCTCGCGCACGCCCTCGGCGCCGATCTCCTTGAGCACGGCCCACACCGGGATGCCGCGCGTGGGCGTGGAGAAGTCGACGCCCCAATCGGGTGTGCCGCTGCCGAGCGCGCCCCAGGGTGCCTCGGCGTCGCCGATCGGGTCGGCCACCTGGTTTCGCTCGCGGTCGTAGGCGCCGGACTCGATGGTGAAGGCGCGGCCCAGCAGATCGCCGTCGCGGCAGATGGCCAGGCCCGTGCCCACCGGCGCGGCCAGCCACTTGTGCGGGTCGACCGCGAACGAGTCGTACAGCCCACGGTCGCCGAAGGCCGGCTCCACGCGCTCGTCGAGCATGCCCCAGCCACCGTAGGCGCCATCCACGTGGAACCAGATGTCGTGCTCGCGGGCCAGCGCGGCCATTTCGGTCAGCGGGTCGATGATGCCGGTGTTGACGTCACCGGCGTTGCCCACGATGGCCACCGGCGTGCGACCGGCAGCGAGGTCCTCACAGATGAGCCCCTCCATCTGTCGCACGTTCGCCCGGCGTTCGCTGTCGAGTTCGACCAGCCGCAGGTTGGCGCGCCCCATGCCGAGCACGCCCATGGCCCGGGTGACGACGTGGTGCGTCTCCGGGCTGGCGTAGACGCGCGGCTCCGGGAGGGCCCCGATGCCATCGAGCGCCGCGTCGATGCCCAGCCTCTCGGCGGCATGCTGGCGGGCGCCGCCGAGGCCGACCAGGTTGGCCGTGGAGCCGCCGGAGGTGAAGGTGCCCACGAACGACGCAGGGAACCCCAGCAGCTCGATGAGCCAGCGCACGGCCATCGTGTCGAGGTGGTTGCCAGGCTGGAGCCACCAGCGCTGCGGGCTGGCCACGGCCGAAGCCAGGTGACCGGCGGCGGCCGTGGTCGAGGGCGCGGTCGTGACCCACGAGGTGAAGCCCGGGTGGCCCACGCGCAGGCCGCGCGGGATGACCACGTCACGCAGCAGTTCCACCACCGCGTCCGCGCCCACGCCTTCCTCGGGCAGCGGCTCGTCGAGCAGCGGCAGCCACTCGGAGCGGACCGACGAGCGGTCCGGGGTCTCGAAGCGGTTGAAGGCATCGAGCGCGGGCAGAATGGCCGACACCGCCTCGGTCAGACGGTCGGTACGGGCGGCATCCGGATCGCCGGGTGGGCGCTCGGGGGCGATGGGCTGGTAGGGGTCGATGGATCGGTCGGTCATGGCTCGGGGATTGTAGGCGCCGGGCCCTCGCGAACGAGTAGGCTTCGGACATGGAAGAGACTGCCATCCCCATCCTCGAGCTGGGGATCGTCTTCCTTGCGGCCGCCGTGCTCGGGTTCGTCGCCCGCCGCCTGGGGCTGCCCGCGGTCATCGGCTACCTCATGGTCGGCCTGGTCGGCTTCCAGCTCCTGCCCGAAGGCGGCCGGCCGGACGAGGAGTTCGTGCGGCTGCTGGCCGATGTGGGCGTGGTGCTGCTGCTCTTCGAGGTCGGCATCGAGCTCGACGTGGGCCGGCTGCGGCGGGAGCACCGCTCACTGCTGCTGGCCTCGCCGCTGCAAATCATCACCAGCACGCTCCTGGCCGGCGTGGCGCTGACCGTGCTGGGCCAGCCGCTCGAGGTCGCCCTGGTGCTGGGCCTGTGCGTAGCCATGTCCTCGTCGGTCGTGGTGGTCAACATCACCCGCTCGGTCACACGCCGCACCAACAAGGTCACCGAGATGTCGCTGCTGGGCTGGAGCCTGCTGCAGGACCTGACCGGCGTCATCGTGGGTGCCATCGTGCTGGCCTTGTGGAACGCGGAGGAGCGGGATCCGCTGGAGGCCATGGTCGGCCTGGGCCTGTTCTTCCTCCTGGCCATCATGGCCGCACGGCTGTTCCCGGTCGTGCTCGGCCGCTTGCGCCACTATCCCGACCTGTTCCTGCTGGTAGCCATCGCCGGCGGCCTCATCGGTGCGGGCATCGGAGCCGTGGTCTTCGGCATCCCGCTGGCACTGGCCGCGTTCGTGGCCGGCCTGGTCATCGCCGACAGCCCCATGGCCGGCGAGGCGCGGCGGCGGCTGCTGCCCTTCCGCGACGTCTTCGCCGTGCTCTTCTTCGTGTCCGTGGGTTCGCTGCTGCAGCCCGAGGCGTTGTTCGGCGGTGTCGAGTGGGTCTTCATCTTCATCGCCCTGATGCTGGTCTTCAAGACCTTCGTCATCTACCTCTACAGCCGCATCGGCCGCCTGGAACGGCCCTCGCAGATCGCTACCGGGCTCAGCCAGCTGGGGGAGTTCTCGTTCGTGCTGGTGTCGCTGGTGTTCGTGGCCGGGGACGTCTCACCCGAGCTCTACGCCGGCCTGCTGGCCACCATCACCGTGACCATCGGCGCCTCGGCGGTGGCCGTGCGCCTGCCCGTCACCGGCTGGGTCCGCGGCAGCGAGGAGCACCACGATCACGCTGCCTCCCCGGCCGGCGCGAGCTAGGGCCGGCCGGGGAGACGGCGACCCTGAGCCGCAGAAGGCCGGGCCACCGCGCCGGCGCCGTAGCCGCATTCAGGAGCTGACTCAACGCGACGCTTCGGACACCAGATCCGCAGGTTCGATGCACGCGGTGGCTACGCGTGTCTTCGGTAGTCGCCGGCTGCATCAGAACGGCATCCGCGGCTCCGAATCGGTCGCGTTGAACCATCGGGTGAATAGCGCTCCAGCGGCTCGGGCGAAGTGCCGGCCGGTGCCGGCGACCTGCGCCCTGGCGCCACGGCGACACTGGCTGCCGGCTAGAAGAGGATGAGGACGGTGGCGCTGACGACGCCGCCGATGAGGCCGGCTGCCATGGGCCACACGTAGGGCTGGCGCTCGGGCGCGGCCAGCGACCAGCCCAGGCTGTTGGTCGAGGTGTACATCAGGCCACCCAGGCCCAGCAGCATGATGGGCTCGGCGAGGGCGGCGTTGATCATGATGAGAAAGGCGCCGGCGATGAGCACGAAGGCCGTGCCGAACTCGGCCGCCCAGTGCCAGATCATGAGGTCGTCGGAATCCGCCTCCCGAGCCCGCAGCAGCCCGTTGGGCGCGTCGAAGCCGTGCCCGCTCATGATGTCCCGCGCCCAGATGCCGGCCATGGCGGCACCCATGACGCCGGCGAAGAGCGCGACGAGGATCTCCATGGTCCCTCCTCTCCTCTGCGCCTGTGATCAGGCCGGCGGCAACTCGCCGTCGCCGCTCATGCCGGCCGCGATGATGGCGCGGGCCTCGGCGTCCAGGGCCGGGTCCGCCTCGGGCATGACGTAGGACTCGAGCAGCCGCTCCACCTCGGCGGTCGCGCGGCTCACGATGTCCAGCTCGCCCTTGGCCGACCAGGCGTCGTAGGCGTCGCGATCCCACACCGGGCCGGGCAGATGCAGCTCTGCCGGCCAGTGCTCCATGGTGTGCTCGGCCATGAGCACATGCCCTTCCTCCAGCATCTCGCGCACGATCTCGGTCGTAGGGATGTCGCCGAGCATCTGCACGTCCCGCCCGAAGTGCAGGACCTGGCCCACGATGGCGTCGTCGACCACGAGCTTGGGGATGCTGAAGGTGAGCAGGTAATCGAGCATGCCCACGCCCGAGACCGAGTCGAGGCCCGACTCCACCGCCAGCAGCGCCCCCATGGCCGTCTCCGCACCCGCTTGCGCGTCGAGCACCTTGCCCTCACCGAAGCCGGTGTAGGCCTGGGTGGGCATGCCCAGGTAGGCTCCCATGAGCGAGCTCGCGTTGGTCAGGCGCAAGGCCTCGATGGCCGTCATGGGCGAGGTCGTGTTCTGCATGTGGAAGGCCGCCGCGGAGCCCCCGAAAAGCGTCGGCGCACCGGGCTTGACGAGCTGCACCATGGTCACGCCGGCAAGCACCTCCGCGGTGTGGAAGGCCAGTGCCCCCAGCAGCGAGACCGGCGCGTTGAGGGCCATCAGCGTGATGGGCACGACCTCTACAGGGATGCCGGCCTCAACGTAGTCGATGAGGTTCCGGGTCGAGTCCTCGTTGTAGCTGAACTGGCCGGCCGCGGTGACGGTGCAGATGGCCATGGGCCGGGCAGCGAGGTCGGCGGCGTCACGTCGATAGAGGCTCATGAGCTGTGCCAGGCGCGGCACGCCATGCTCGCTGAAGGCGCCCGTGATGACCGACTTGGTGGAGTAGCGCAGGAGCAGGTAGAGGCGCCAGGCGTCGGACACCAGCGGCTCGATCTCGTGGCTCGAGAAGGAGGTCGCGAGCGTGCGTACGTGCTCGAGCTGATGACCCACCTTGACGTAGTCGATGAAGTCGGCCGTGGTTGCCTCGCGATGCCTGCCGGTGCGGTGGTCGATGATGCTGAGCCCGCTCGAGCCAGGCGCGAAGTGGCTGGTGCCCACACCGAACTCGGCGTAGGGCTCGCCGTCGCGGTCGTAGAGCATGAAGCTGCCCGGGACCGTGGCCACGGCTGCGCGCACCAAGTCGGGCGGGAACATGATCCGATCCGTCGCCTCGTCGGCCACGAAGCCCGCGTCGAACAGGAGTTCGCGCATGGGCTCGCCGGCGATGCGCACGCCGACCTCGGAGAGGATGCGCAGCGCTTCCTCGAGGACCAGTTCGAAGTGGGCCTCCTCGAGGATGCGGATGGTCGGTCGCACGGTCTGCTCCCCTCCTGCAGCGGATCGAAAGCCAGGCTGGCGACAGCATAGTCGTGCCGGCGTGCGCGGGAGTCGGCAGGTCGGGCCGTCGCCGCCGTCGAAGCTCCGCTACGCTGGTGGCCGTGGGTTCTGGGCACGAGTCGGGGCGGCACCGCGAACGGGCGCTAAAGGCGTCCGCACTCGCGACCCTCGGGACCCTGGCGCTGGGCAGCGTCGTGGCGGCGGCCTCCTTCCCACAGGTTCCCAGCGATCCACCCAAGCCGCCCGGGCCCGATCCCCGCGACCCCCTCCCGGACATCGTGACCGTCGTGCTCGACGACATCCCGCCCCTCGATGGCCGGCTCTGGAAGCGACTGCCCAACATCCGCCAGACCTTCGTGCGGCAGGGCCTGCGCTTCACCGATGCGCACGTGGAGACGCCGACCTGCACGCCCGGCCGGGCCGGACTGCTGACCGGACAACACACGCACCACCACGGCGCGTACGCCACCAACGGCATCCGCTTCGACCCTACCGAGACCGCGGCCACGGAGCTACAGGCCGAGGGCTACCACACCGTGATGGTGGGCAAGTACCTCAACATCTTCGACAGCTTCCCGGACAAATGGCCGCCGGGGTGGGACGAGTTCCACGGCTACGGCGGCGGCTACTACGACTACACCATGTACAGCAACGGGATCGGACGTCGTCACGGCAGCGCCCCGCGGGACTACTCGACCGACGTCATCGCCCGTCTCGCCCGCGAGGCCATCGGGCGCGCGCCGAGCGACCAGCCGCTCTTCGCCTGGATCGCCCCGTACGCCATGCACAAGCCGTGGAACGTGGCCCCGCGGCATCGGGGCTCGAAGAAGTGCAACGGCATCAGGAAGTGGCGACCCCACGGCTACATGGAGGGCAACGTCAGCGACAAGCCGGCCTACGTGGGCGCTCGTCGTATCGTCCAGCCCAAGGGCTACGACCTGGGCCGCATCTGCCGGGGCATGCTCTCGGTGGACGAGCTCCTCGGCGGCATCACCAGGCAGCTCCAGCGCGAGGGCCGGCTCAACAACACGCTCCTGGTGCTGACCTCGGACAACGGCATGGCCTACGGTTCGCAGCGATTCCTGCATGACAAGAAGGCGCCCTACGGCACGAAGGTCCCGCTCATGGTGCGCTGGCCGCGAGTGCTTGGCACGGTGCCCAAGACCGTCACCGAACGGGTCCAGAACATCGACCTCGCGCCGACCCTGTGCGATATCGCCGGCTGCACCATGGGCCCGTACCCCAACGGCTCGCTGAAGGCAGACGGCGTGTCGCTGTTGAAGCTCATGACCGGCCAGCGCAAGCGCTTGAAGCGGCGCTCGGTCATCACCAGCTACCAGGACGTGGCTCGCGTCCCGCGCTACTGGAGCATCACCACGACGGGCGCCTCACCGCTCGCTGGGGAGGGCTGTGCCAAGCGTCGCAAGGACCGCTGCCGCTGGATGTACGTCGCCTACGAGACGGGCGAGACCGAGCTCTACGACCTCAGTGGCGGCGCCTGCCACGATTGGAGGCGCTCCAAGAAGGGCGACCCCTGCATGCTCGACAACAAGTCGGGCAAGCCGCGCTGGGCTGCGATCGAGGCAGCGCTGCGCCAGGAGCTCGGGCGCCGGACGCCCCTGCCCTGACGGCGGACGTGATCCGGTCTAGCCGCGCTCGTTCGGCGCCTGCGTCTGACGCCGTCGTCGCCCGTCGCTGGCGGCAGGTTCGGTCGCCCACGAGGACGAGCGGCGGTCGCGGCGGCGGGTCGCGGGCGTACCGTCGGGCACCGGCCGGGTGCGATCCTCCAGGATGCCGCCGTTGACCATCGGTACACGCTGACGCGGATAGGTGATGCTGGTGTCCACTGGGTGTCTCCCCCGAAACGACCCGAGTCCCTGGGCCCGGACACGGCTCCGGGCACCCGCGCATTCCAGTCGCGAGTGGTGACAGTCTCGGCGCGATGCAAACGGTTGCACCGGGCCGGATGGCCCAGGTCATCGGGGCCGTCGGTCACCTGGTGCTCTCGCGCACCAGGCCACCTCCTGAGGCTAGCCGCCGATGGGCCGCGACCGCTCCTTGCGGTAGGCGTCCTTGACCGCGATCAGGTCGCCCTCGAAGACGAACAGATCCACGCCGCGGTAGGTCATGGGTCGGCCGTCCGGGTCGAGGCCGTGGAAGGTCCAGCTGGCGAAGGCGCGGTCCTCGCCCGACAGACCGATGACGAGGTCCGTGTAGTGGACGTCACCGTAGCTGCCCAGGAAGGCGGCCACGCCCCGGCGCAACTCGTCTGTGCCCCGGAAGGCGGTGCCGGCGTCGTCGGGCCCGATCGATGCGAAATAGGCACCGCCGGGCGTGAAGCAGCTGACGATGGCCTCCACGTCGTGGTCGTTCCAGGCATCGAAGAAGGCGCGCAGGCGTTCGGGGTTCATCATGCGCGGGAGTCTAGCCCGCGGCCTCGCGCCACGGCGAACGGGCCATGCGCCACTCGCCACGCCGGCGCGTTTGCGGGTACCGTGGTGGCATCATGAAGACTCGACTTCCCCTCACCCTGGCCTTCGTCCTCAGCCTCTCTCCCGCCACCGTCGCTGCGCAAGCCGAAGGCGCGCCGGCACCGGGCGTCGACATGGATCTCGTCGAGCAGCTGTGCGGGGCGGCGGCCGCCGACAGCACCGAGCTCGATGCCTGCATGGCCTCGGTCGAGGGCGCGCTCGACCAGCTCGAGACGGACCCGGAGGAGCGCTCGCTGCTCGACCAGGCTGCTGATCTCGTCGACGAGACACTGGAGGACCTGCGCCAGATCGACGTGGAAGCCACCTTCGACGACCTCGTCACCAGTGCCCGCGAGTTCGAGCTCGACGTCGAGGGCGTGCAGCAGGCGGTCGACGAAGCCATCGCGGACGCGCAGACGGCCATCGAGGAGCTGGAGCTACCGTCGAGTGTCGACATCCAGACCGCGCTCGAGGAAGGCGTGGCCGAGGCGCTCGCAGCTGGCGAGGACATCGACCTGCAGGCGATCGTGGACGAGGCGCTGGCAGAGGCGCAGGTCGCCATCGAGGAAGCCGACATCGACGGCCTCGTGGACGACGCCGCGGCCGCGCTCGAGCAGAGCGTGGATGAGGCACAGGCGGTGGTGGCAGAGGCGCAGACCTGGGTCCAGGAGAACCGCGACGCGGTCTGCCGCGGGGGCTCCATCAGCGTGGGCACCACGGTGGGTATCGCCGTCTTCGCCCTCACCGGCGTGGAGTGGCTGGGTCTGCAGGCCTTCCTGGCCATCGAGCGCTTCACCAACGCCACCTGCGGTGACGTCGTCGGCGAGTAGCAGCGCCCTCCAGCCGAGGACCAGGAGTCACACGCGCCGATGTCGTAGATCTGCTCCACCTTGGTGTAGGCGCGCGAGAACTGGCGGCCGTGCGAGCTGACGGCCGACAGGTTGCCCCGGTTGGCGGCGGTGACCATCTTGTCGAGGCTCTTACGCGCCTGTGCCTATCCGGGCTACTCGGTCGGAAGGGCTGCCGGCGCGGGCGGCAGCAGCTCGGTCGAGACGATGAACCCGCGGACCGGAGCGGCGTCTTCGGCGGTCTTGTGGAGGACCGCACTGAGGCCTTCGTACGCACCCTCGCCGTCAAGTACCCAGGTGCCGGAGAAGTTCTCCGGCCCACCGTCGACCGAGTAGAAGCGGAACTGGGGCCGCATGCGCCACGCGCCATCCTCGGTCACGATGTCGTGCACGTACTGGCCGATATAGAGGCCGCTCTCGTGGGCGTAGCTCACGCCGAGATCGCGATACGTGTCGGTCCCCTGGAGCCGCGGGTCGCTCCACTCGTTCGGGATCGTGCAGGTACGTTCGGAGGTGCGCACGGGCCCGATCACTTCGCCGCGGCCACCGAACGGGCAGCCGCTCGAAGCCACGCTCGAGCTGGTCGCGGTCGAGGACCACGTCGAACGAAGCCATGTCCCTCGGCTCCTGGGAGGGCGAGAGAACCTCGTCGGGCAGCCACTTGGGCATGCGCCCCGCCTCGCGGTAGCAGGCGTTGACGACGATGCGATAGGCCCAGCCCTCGAATCGCTGGGGATCGCGCAGACGACGGATGTCTCGCCACATGCTGAGATAGGCCTGCTGGGTGGCGTCCTCGGCCAGGTACGGGTTCCCGAGGATGCCGTGCGCAAGCCGGAACAGACGCGGATGGCTGGCGACGATCAGGTCGGCAAATGCCCGCTGGTCGCCGTCTTGCGCCCTGACCACGAGGTCTTCGTCCATCCCCCTCACCTCGGCCCGCCGGTCGCTGGACGACCGGGAGGACCACATCGGTCCTCTACAGGGTACGAGTGCGCGCTACCTGCAGACCCATCCATCTTCGGTCAGCTGGCGCAGCCGCTCGTTCCACGACATGCCGGGGGCGACTGCCGGACGAGCCGCTCGATGATGAGCAACGCCAGCGACGACGAGGTGGTCAGTCCGATCGCCGCGCCGAGCGCAGGCCTTGGTGATCCGCTCGACGCCAAGCAGACCGAGCAGGACGGCCACGATCTGAAGTGATGTCGTCAAGACGCGAGCGTCGAGCAAGGCACTGACGGGACATCGGTCGGCGACGCATGTCGAACTTCATCCAGGTCCATGCTTCGGCACTGCGCTCGCACGGTGAAGGCGTTCGTGGAGCCGTCGCTGCCGTATGCTCCACGAAGCCGCACGAAGGGGACCTTGGTGGTCGACTTGGCGCCCACGCGACACCGCACCTCGAGGCCGGCGCTGGTGTCGGCCGCAGCCCTGGCGCTCGGTGTAGGGCTACTTCCTTTCAGCGCAGGACCGGCACTGTCCGACACCGAGGCCGCGCCTGCGAGGGTCGCTGCGGCTGACTGGTCGCCGACGAAGTACGTGTCATCGACCGCGGCCAAGCCCAACATCGTGGTCATCATGCTCGACGACGTCGGCCCACACGACGGACGCATACTGGAACGCCTGCCGACCATCCGCTCGACGTTCCTGGAGCACGGCACGACGTTCACCGACTTTCACGTCCAGACGCCGGCCTGCAGCCCGGGACGCGTTGGCTTCCTGACCGGGCTGCACACGCACCATCACAGGGTCATCCGCAACGTGGGTTCCCTCTTCAGGCCGCAGATGTCCATCGCGACCCAGCTTCGCGGCAAGGGCTACCGGCCGATCCTGGCCGGCAAGTACCTCAACTCGATGGTCTCGATCACGCCCAAGGTGCCGCCCGGCTGGGTCGACTTCCACGCCATCGACAAGGGCTTCTACAACTACACGATGTGGAGCAACGGCACGAAGCGGAGGTATGGGACAGGCCCGGCCAACTACTCCACCGACGTCATCGCCAGGAAGGCCGTCGCCTCGATCGCGCGGACGCCAAAGCACCAGAAGGTCTTCGCCTGGATCGCACCGTACGCCGCTCACTCCCCCAACGTGCCCGCCAACCGCCACCGGAACTCCCCGCGCTGTGAGGACCTGCCCAGGTGGAAGCCGCCCGGCTACATGGAGAAGTGGGTCTCAGACAAGCCCGCCTACATCCGCGCCATGCCGCGGCGGAAGCTGAACGGCAAGGACTTGCGTCCGACGTGCCGCTCGCTGCTCGCGGTGGACAACCTCATCCGCGACGTCAAGGCCGAACTGCAGCGCCAGGGCCGGCTCCGCAACACGCTCCTTATCCTCACAGCGGACAACGGCATGAACGACGGCATGCATCGCTTCCTCTACGACAAGAAGACCCCGTACGCGACAGCGGTGCCGTTCCTGGTTTCGTGGCCCAAAGCGCGGGGTACCAAGCCGAGGAAGGTCACCGAGCGACTAGAGAACATCGACCTCGCCCCCACGCTCTGCGCGCTTGCGGGCTGCAGGATGGGACCGTACCCGACCGGGCAGGCCAGGCCGGACGGGCGCTCGTTCGCTCCCATCATCCTGGGCACGTCGAAGACGCTGTGGCGAGGAAGCGTGCTCCACTCCTTCAGGCGCCAGGGTGCCAGAGTGCCGCGCTGGTGGGGCGTCGAGACGACGCGCTACTCCACGGTGGCCGGTATGGGCTGCGCATCGAGGAGATCGAATGGCTGCCGCTGGTCGTTCGTGAAGTACGAGACCGGAGAGCGAGAGCTCTACGACCTCTCCAACGGCCCATGCCACAGGTGGAAGCGCGACCAGCCCGGCGATCCGTGCCGGCTCAACAACCTGGCTGGACAGAGGGAGTACCGGCACATCCAGAAGTGGCTGAACCAGCGGCTCGAAGAGCTGAAGAGGTGATGGCATGCGGGAGCTTGGAGTGCGCCCTGCGGCGCCGATCAGGGAACCATGTCGAACCACTGCCGGAGCAGACGTTCCCATTCGTCGCCCGGCTCGACCGGTCGTTCGGACCACTCGCCGTTCCGGCGCAGCTTGAGACGGTCCTCGAGCAGCGTCACGCGATCCGGCCCGCCATCGAGGAGACGCGTCGCGAACGGCTTCTGGCGCCATTTCTGCTGCGGGTCGTTCCACTTGTGCTTCGACTGCTCGACGAATTCGTCGACACTGAATGCGCGCGAGCCGAACCGGTATTGCGGCTCGGGACCGTCCGGTCCATCGAAGCAGAGCGTGGTCTCTTCCTCGCCGAACTCGTAGCTGTATGAGCCGGATCCGCCATCGTGGGGGCCCCGATGGTCCAACGGCAAGGGACGGATGAACGAGTCTCCGAACCCGACATCCACCAGGTAGGGGCGCTCCAGCGCGACCTCGATCGCAAGGTGGCCGCGCTCCATCGGGTCGGGTGTCAGTAGGACGGTCGCCCCCAGCTGCTTGACCTTGAAGCCCAGCTCGCCGAGCAACCAGGCGAAGGCGCCATTGAGCTCGTAGCACCACCCGCCCCGGCCACGGTCGACGATCTTCGGGATGGACCAGCCGATGTCGGTGCGGACCTCCCGGCGGGCGATAACGTCGAGATTGTCGAACGGTACCCGGGTGAGGTGTGCGCGCTGGAGCTGCTCGAGACCCTCGACGTTGCGAGCGACCGGCTCATCGATTCCGATCCTTGCCAGGTAGGCCCTAGCGCGGGGCGTCGTCACTGCTACCCGGTTCGATCAGCACAGTCCACATGACGACCAGCGTAGCGTTTCACTTGCATGATCCCGATCCACGAGGAGGGCGGCCCCTCGTCACTGATGGCCGACGCGATGTAGTGCCAGCCTTCATAGGCTCCGCTGCAGCGTACACGCGGCCGCTCCGCGTGCCTTCCGGTCCGTCGAGGAGCGGCGGCGGCTCAGCGCCTAGTTGGACTCGAGGCGCTCGAGAGCCCCGATGATGGCGTCGGCCACCTGGGTCGAGGTCGACTTCGGGAGGTCGAGCCTGATCGTGGCTGCCTCGCTCAGCATCGGGTTGTAGTCACCGGATCGACCCGCCAGCGTCCGGAAGTCCGTCCGCACGAGCACGATCGGCTTCTTGCGGTATGCGTAGCCGACTTCCCACGCCGTCCCGGAATCAGGGTCGAGGCCGTCCATGATCGCCACCACGCCTTCAGCCCAGTCAATCCCGCCGACATCGGTCGCGAAGATCTCCGCTGCGTCCGTGCTTGCCTCCTTCTCCTGCGGCAAGAAGACCTCGTGCCCGGCGGCCCGGAGTGCCTCCGCCACCCCGGCGTTCCAGCTGCGTTCCGCACCCGTGAAGAGAGGGCCGGCGAGATACACCTTCACGCTGCCGATTATGTCAGCGGCCGGGTCGGTCAGGGAGACCGCCGGTCTGCACGAGAGCGAGATGAACGAAAGAGCCGCAGCGCTGGTGTCGTGACAAGCGTGGTGCTGGGCATCCCGGCTGCTCTGGCCCATCGTCCAGCCGTCGTGGTCGTGGGAGCCGTGATGTCGGCAGTGGCAACGGGCCCCGCAGCCAGGGGGCCGAGGGACCCAGCTCGCGTCGAGGCTACCTCGTGGAGCCTTCTTCTGGCGGAGGCGGCAGCAGGTCACTCTCGACGATGAACCCAGCGAGGTCATCCCCCTCCTTGGCGAGGACCACGCTGAGGCCTTCGTAGGCACCCTCGCCGTCGAGTACCCAAGTGCCGGAGAAGTTCTCCGGCCCGGCGGACTCGATGCGGAACTGGGGACGCATCCGCCATGCGCCGTCGTCGGTCACGATGTTGTGGACGTAGTGACCGATGGTCAGCCCGTGGTCCGCATAGTCGACGTAGTTGTCGACATACGTCTCGGTCCCTTGGAGCCGTGGGTCGCTCCACTCGTTGTCGACCGTGCAGGTGTTTCCATAGATCGTCACGACTCGCCCAACGACGTCGGAGGAGTCATATCCCTCGCACCCGATATCGCGGAACGTGGCGGTGACCTCCACCGGGGCCACCGGGTCCGCTCCCTGCTCGGCGCCGGGGGCACCACCGCCGAGGCGGTCGAATGGCTGGGCGATGAGGAACATGCCTCCGAGGGCGAAGACGAGCGCCCCGGCGGTGATGGCTTTGACTGGGCTGAACATGGTCTGGGTCCTCCCGATGACGGTAGGGGCATGGCCATTGGTGGCCGGGATGGAGCTGGGTCGGTACTCGGTCGTGTCGGTGGCCGTGGCTGTCTGGGCCTTCCGGTGAAACGTCGGCAGCGGCCACCAGCGACCACGCTGGCGGGTCTGCGGCACCCGGGCCATGACCTCGACGGCGGTCCGCCACGTGTCTGGCGGCGTCGGGTCCGTGTCCTCGAACCAAGTACCGAGGAGAGACTGCATCTGCTCGTCGTTCATCGCAGGGCCTCCTGCCGTTCCAGCGCATGGGCGACCGACCGACCGTCCGCCTCAAGGGCGGCACGCATCGCTTTCACCGCTGCCTGCAAGCGCGAGTAGACCGTCGAGCGGGGAAGGTCCAGCACCTCAGCGACCTGCTCGGGCGTCATGCCCAGCAGGAAGCGAAGGGTGAGGACCACACGATGGTCCATGGACAACCGCTGGAAACCCCGCTCCAACTGATCACGGTCAGCTACGCCGAGGTAGGCATCGGCCGCTGTTGGCTCATCAGCGGGCGCGAGGTCGTCGCTCGACCCCCACTTCGGTCGCCGCTTGGCCTCCGCATAGCAGACCCGCACGAGTAGGCGGTAGGCCCAGCCCTCGTACTTGGCCGGGTCATGCAATCGACGGGCGTCGCGCCAGATGTCGAGCAGCGCCTGCTGCGTGGCATCCTCGGCCAGTTGAAGGTCACGCAGGATGCCGTACGCCGCTCGGTACAGACGGCGATGGTCGGTCACCACCAATGCTTCAAAAGCACGCTGGTCGCCGTTCTGAACCCGAACCACGAGGTCTTGGTCCATGCCCCCACATCCCTTGGCCGACGGTCGTTCTGGCCGCCGGAGGGGACCGAGTCATATCCGGTCCTCCATAGGGTATGGGGACCACCAAGGGCAGGATTACGAGAATTCGTCGAGATGTTCGGCAGGCGACGTGCGCTGTTGCGCAACCTCATGGCTGACACGGAAAACAGGCAGGGTGTCGTGCCAAGCACGAAAGGGATGGAGTGGAGCGGGAGACGGGACTCGAACCCGCGACATTCTGCTTGGGAAGCAGCCCGGTCCCAACGGTGTGGCACCACGCTTGGGGGTAGGAGCGAAAGGGCGATAGTTAGAGTGTCGTTGATTGGCGGCCCACCGGCCCACCTCGAGTGCGTGCTAGGTCGTCCGGCACTTGACCCCTCGACCCTCGCGCAGATGATGAAGGCGTCCGCACGGGGGATACAGATATGCGCCGTCTAGTCATCGTCGTCCTCGCGCTCGCGCTGGCTCCGGGGGCTACGCTCGCGGCCGAGGAGGAGCAAGCCGTGACCGGCACGTTCGGCGCGGCAGGCTCGCTCGCCGAGACACGCTTCGAGCACACTGCGACGGCGCTGCCCGACGGTCGCGTCCTCGTCGTCGGTGGTCGGGGCAGCGATGGTGACGACCTCGCTTCGGCAGAGGTCTGGGACCCGGCCACCGCATCCTTTGGCCCGGCGGGCTCGCTCGCCGAGGCACGTTTCTCCCACACCGCCACCCTCTTGCCCGACGGGCGCGTCCTCGTCGTCGGTGGCTGGGGTGGCCGCGGTGCCCTCGCCGCGGCGGAGGCCTGGGACCCGGCCGCGGCATCCTTCGGCCCGGCAGGCTCGCTCGCCTCGA
>Ga0316198_10000995_pt1 | contig 16041 bp, 7 predicted proteins | sample OudBieAanoxic_MG_FD_204935 | JGI IMG/M metagenome (GOLD analysis project Ga0316198, IMG submission 204935) | Coastal sediment microbial communities from Oude Bieten Haven, Netherlands - site A anoxic | ecosystem: Environmental > Aquatic > Marine > Coastal > Sediment | place: Netherlands...
TGCTGAACATGCAGGCCACCCCACGACGAACAGCGCGAATCCAGGAGATGAACCTGGAGGAACTGAAAGACCAGGGACTGTTCATGCCGCCGGTGGAGAAGAAATACCTGGAATTGCCCCCGCCCACTGCTCAGGATAACCTGGCCGATGCGACCCGGCTGGTCAGTTTTTTAAAATTGCAGCACGGCGAACACCGTCTGGTGGTAGAGCTGCCGGTGATTCGGAAGCTTCCCGATGTTCTGCGGCAGGACAGTTTCAGGTTGACCGCTACCCTGGCCAGACCGGTTCACAAAGGCCGTAAAACCCGAATCATCGATGTACAACCCGGCGATACCACTGATCGGAATTATGCCCTTGCCGTCGATATCGGAACCACCACCGTTTATGCCCAGCTGATCGACCTGATCAGCGGTGTGGTCCTATCCCAATATGGAGAATTCAACGGTCAGATCAGTTACGGAGAGGACGTGATCAGCCGAATCGTTTACGCTGAGAAACCCGGTGGTCTGAAGCGGCTACATACGGTAGTGGTCCAGACAGTCAATGCGGTCATTCGCAAGGTGCTTCATCGGGCGAATCTCGACCCAGAAGAGGTTTCGTCAATTACCTTGGCCGGCAACACCACCATGACTCAATTGCTGCTCAATGTGAACCCCCGCTACATCAGACGATCTCCCTATGTCCCCGCGTCTACCCTTTATCCACCGATCACGGCTACCGACCTGGGATTGGAAGTGGCGGACCACGTGTCTGCGCTGGTTTTTCCTTCCGTATCCAGCTACGTGGGCGGAGACATCGTCGCCGGCGTCATGGGTTCGGGCGTTTACCGTACTGAGGCGCTGACCCTTTTTATCGATATCGGGACCAATGCCGAGATCGTGATTGGCAACAAAGATTGGCTGGCGTGCGCGGCAGCATCGGCCGGGCCGGCTTTTGAAGGGGGGGGGATCACCTTTGGAATGCGGGCGACCAAAGGGGCCATCGAGGATTTTTCGATTGACCCGCTGAACCAGGAGCCGATGATTATCACCATTGGAAATGTCCGACCCAAGGGGATTTGTGGATCCGGTTTGATCATTATTGTGGCCACGATTTTCGAAATGGGTATCATCGACCACCAGGGCAAATTCAACCGTGACCTCGATACGCCCCGTATTCGAGAGGTCGAAGGGATTTGGGAATATGTACTGGCCTGGAAAGACGAGACCCAGATCGATCGGGATATCGTCATCACGGAAATCGATATTGAGAATCTTATTCGGGCCAAAGGCGCCATATACAGTGCCTGCATGACCCTGCTGGCGGAAGTCGGCATGGGAATACAGGATATCGAACACATTATTCTGGCCGGCGGATTCGGCAGTTATGTCGATCTGGCCAAATCAATGACCATCGGGCTTCTACCGGAAATCGATGCGGATCGGGTTATTTTTGTCGGCAACGGCTCGTTGATGGGTGCCAAGATGAGTGCCCTGACCAACCGCATTCGGCGGGACGTGGTCGAGGTCACCCGCAAAATGACCAATTTCGAGCTGTCAGAAACAGCCTCATACATGGACAATTATGTGGCGGCCCTGTTTCTCCCCCATACAGACTTGAATCAGTTTCCCGAGCTCAAAAAACGCTTGGAAATGCGTAACGCCATGATGAAAGAATAGCCGCAACAATGCCGGAATTAAACCGGTTTTTTGGACTCCTCTATTGACAAAAATAATCGTCCAATATAAAGGGTATTCCTTGGCAACAAACCAATCAATGCGATGGATAATCATATTCTTTTGCCAAAACCCTCATCACTAAAAACGATACGACGTCTGTCATCTGACCGTTACATATACAATCTGTTATTTTACCTGCATTATAGATCAGTAAATATACTGGAAAATTCAAAATACGAAAGGAGGGGATAAGACACTTCGATTTTCCGGGCGGGTTGGTCTGCGTCCGGTTGGTGCGCATTAATTGCGTAGTGTGTAACCTCAACGAATTATTTAATTTATTGAGATTAAGGAGGTAACATTGGGCTTCGAATTTTACAAGGAATCGTACACAGGAAAGATCAAGGAGATCACCCTGGGGACGGGCGCCAATGCGGTGACCGTGGGTGGAGAGACCAGCTATCCGTTCTATCAGTTTGAAGGTGAAGTGCCCAATAAGCCCAGAATTGCTATGGAAGTCTGGGACATGGAGCCGGAAGACTGGCCTGAAGCCGCCCTGGCACCATTCAAGGGCGTGCTTTCCGATCCGGCAGCTTGGGCCAAAAAATGCGTTAAAAATTACGGCGCCGAGCTGATCGTTTTGCAGCTAAAAAGCATCGATCCGAACGGCCAGAATACAAGTGCTGAAGATGCGGCCGCAACGGTCAAAAAGGTTGCCGATGCCATCGATGTGCCGCTGATCGTCTGGGGATGCGCGAATGTTCAGAAGGACGAGGAGGTCCTGAAAAAAATTGCCGAAGTCTGCCAGGACAAACCGCTAGTCATCGGCCCGGTTGAGGATAAGAACCACAAGGGTATCGGTGCGGCGGCTATGGGTTACGGCCACACGATCATTTCCTCCTCTCCGATCGACGTCAACCTCGCCAAACAGGTCAATATCCTGCTGGAGAACCTCGGTATGCCCACAGATCGGATCCTTATCGATCCCACCACCGGCGGGCTGGGCTATGGACTGGAATACTCCTACTCCGTTATGGAGCGTATTCGCATGGCCGCACTCAACCAGGGCGACGACAAGCTGCAACTGCCGATTGTCAACAACCTGGCCAACGAGATCTGGAAATGTAAGGAGGCCAAGGAGACAGTTGAGGGAGCTCCGATTTTAGGTGATCCCGAGCGGCGAGCCGTCCTCATGGAGGCCGTTGGTGCCGTGTCCTACCTCATGTCGGGGGCTGATATTCTGATTATGCGCCATCCGGAGGCCATCCGCTTGGTGAAGGCTTACATCGATCTGATCACGGACGGTGGATCAGCCGCTGATGTTGCTCCCATCAGCAAGGCTCTGGACGACGTCGACATCGATTTCGTGGCCCTTGCCCCGAAGCTGGACCTGACCATCGAAGAGGAAAAGAAAGCCGCGCCAGCGGCCAAGAAGGCAGCCCCGGCCAAAGCAGCGCCAGCCAAACCCGCTGAGGCGCCCAAGGCGGCACCGGCACCAAAACCGGCAGCCGAGGCCAAACCGGCAACTGCTCCCAAACCGGCGGCTCCGGCGGTGGATGCCGCCAAGGTAGAGGCCGAAGCCAAGGCCCAAGCGGCAGCCGAAGCCAAGGCCCAAGCGGAAGCCGAAGCCAAGGCCAAGGCGGATGCCGAAGCCAAAGCCGCGGCGGATGCCGAAGCCAAAGCCAAGGCCGAAGCCGAAGCCAAGGCCCAGGCGGCAGCCGAAGCCAAAGCCAAAACCGAAGCCGAGGAAGCCAAAATCCGCGCCAAACGCGTCGCCGAGCGTGAGGCATTGGCTGCGGAACGTAAGAAAGCGGCCAAGGAAAATAAAATTGGTTTGACACCGGCAGGTGATCAGATGAGTCAACTGGAAAAGATGCTCTATAAAGCGGACCGTATCCACAAGCGGATTATGTAGGGGTTCGAGCTTCTCATTAACCACAATTATCCTCAACAAAGGAGGAGGAAAGCATGTCAAGACTTGTTGCATTCGCCGCCATTCAGGGTGGTTACAACATTGTTTCCAAGGTTGAAGGAAGATACAATAAAGCTTTGCAAACCTACAATGCGGACACCAAAGTCGGATTTCCCAACACCGCATACTATCTGCCGGTCATATACTCCCTGCTCGGCCTGAAGGTCGAAACATTGGAGGACATGAAAAAGCCTCTGGATTTTGCCCGCGGGTTGCTGCCGCCCCATGTAAAGGGGCACAACCACATACCGTACCTGGGACCATTGCTGGACGCCGGAATGGCGGCCCTGCTGGCTTTCGAACTCGACGAAGCTTTGAGGTATCTCGAGGAACCGGATTTTTACCTCCATTCCGAAGAACCGGATATCGAAGCCGGCAAGATCTGGCTTGGTGCGGCTGACGATACAGTTTTCCGTAAAAGAGGTGTCGAGTTCGTTGACGGTTCGGCGCCCGGGTTCGCGGCCATCGTCGGCTCAGCACCTGATGCGGAGACCGCCAAGATGATCGTGGAAGAATACCAACGCCGCAGCTTGTACATTTTCTGCGCGGCCAATCAGAACGGTACCACAGTGATCGAGCAACTCATCCAGGCCGGGGTTCAGGTGGGCTGGAATACCCGTATCGTCCCCTTCGGACCGGACATTTCATCGGCTATCTTCGCCCTCGGGTTCGCCAACCGGGCCGCCATGGCCTTCGGTGGTGTCAAACCGGGTGACTATAAAAAGATGCTGCTCTACAACAAGGACCGGATCTTTGCCTTCGTGAATGCCCTCGGTGACGTCAATGCCGAATGGGCGGCGGCGGCGGCCGGTGCAGTTAACTGGGGCTTCCCGACCCTGGCTGATACCGACATCCCCGAGATCTTGCCCACCGGTGTCTGCACCTACGAGCACGTCGTGGCCAACGTGACCCACGATAAAATGGTTGAAAGATCGGTGGAGGTCCGCGGCTTGAAGACCACGGTCTCCCAGATCGATATTCCGTGTGCCTTCGGTCCGGCCTATGAGGGCGAGCGCGTCCGTGGCGCCGATCTGTACTGCCAGATGGGCGGCGGTAAAACTCAGGCCACCGAGCTGGTCAAGATGGCTGAAATGAACGAGATCGATGACGGCAAAGTGATCGTCGATGGACCCGATATCGCCGATTTGAAAGAAGGGGACACCTTGCCTCTGGGTATTTATGTTCAAGTGGCCGGACGCGAGTTCCAGACCGATTTCGAGCCGATCATCGAGCGCCAGATCCATCACCTGATCAACTACATCCAAGGGGTCATGCACATCGGCCAACGTGATATCGCCTGGGTCCGTGTCGGCAAAGCCGCCATCGAGAAGGGCTTTACGATCAAAGACATCGGTGTCGTCCTGCACGCCAAATTCCATCAGGATTTCGGCAACATCCTCGACAAGGTCCAGGTGACCCTGATAACCGACAAGAAGAAGGTCGACGAGCTGACCAAGAGAGCCCGGGGCGAATACAAGCTGCGGGACGAACGGGTCGAGAAGATGACCGACGAAGACGTGGAGACCTATTATTCCTGCACCCTGTGCCAGTCTTTCGCCCCTACTCACGTTTGCACGGTTAGTCCGGAACGAACAGGGCTCTGCGGCGCCTACAACTGGATGGACTGCAAAGCGTCCTTCGAGATCAATCCCACCGGGCCGAACCAGCCGATCGAAAAGGGCGAATGCCTCGATGCGAAACTGGGCCAGTGGAAAGGTGTCAACGATTTTATTTCCAAGGCTTCCCGGGGGGCTATCGACCACTACAACTTCTACTCCATGGTCATTGACCCCATGACCACCTGCGGCTGCTGCGAGTGCATCGCGGCCATGCTGCCGACATGTAATGGTGTCATGACCGTGCACCGGGATTATGCTGGGGAAACCCCTTGCGGTATGAAGTTTACGACGCTTGCCGGTGTCATGGGTGGCGGTGGCTCCTCCCCGGGTTTTGTCGGACACTCGAAGTTCAACATCACCCAGGGCAAGTTCATCCTTGGCGACGGGGGACTCCTGCGCATGGTATGGATGCCCAAGAGCCTGAAGGAGGAGATCAAGGAGCGGATAATCAAGAGAGGAACGGAAATGGGTGTGCCCGATCTCTTCGACATGATTGCCGATGAGACCGTAGGGATCACCGAGGAAGAAATTATGCCCTTCCTCAAGGAAAAGGGTCATCCGGCGCTTTCCATGGACTCGATTATCAAATAGATATTAAAGACATGTCGCGTGTTGCGCGCTGAGCACGGCGCGGGCCGATTCGATTCGGCCCGCCCGGCACAGTGTACGACCTGGAACCGGCAACTCGAAACTCGACTGAAGGAGAAAAAAATGGCATTAACCGGTATTCAGATTTTCAAACTCCTGCCGAAGACCAACTGCAAGGAATGCGGGGTTCCGACCTGTCTGGCATTTGCTATGAACCTGGCTTCGGGCAAGGCTGAACTCGACAGCTGCCCTTACGTGTCTGATGAAGCACGCGAGCAATTGGCTGAAGCCTCTGCGCCTCCCATCCGACCGGTGTCGATCGGCAAGGGTGTTCGCAAGTTAACCATCGGTGGTGAAACCGTTCAGTATCGCCACGAAAAAACATTTTACAATCCCACGGGCCTGGCTGCCTGTGTCGGTTCGGATATCCCCCTGGCAGACCTCGAGAAGAAACTGGCGGTGTGGAATGCCTTCCAGTTTGAGCGGGTCGGTCTGAATCTTCGCCCCGAACTGGTCGCACTGAAGGATGTTGGCGGAGACGCGGCCGCTTTTGCCGAAAAAGCGAAGACGATTGCTGAAAGCTCCGAATTCAACCTGATTCTCATGACCGAGGATCCTGCAGTCATGAAAGCCGGCGTTGAAGCCAGCAAATTCAAACGACCCTTGATGTATGCGGCAACGGCGGACAATATCGATGCCTTTGGTAGTCTGGCAGAGGAAAACGACTTACCGCTTGCCGTCAAGGCCGATTCCGTGGAAGCCCTGGTGCCTCTGACGGAGAAGCTGACCGAAATGGGATTGAAAGAACTCGTGATCGATCCGGGTTCCAGAGAACTCAGACAATCATTTTCCGACCAGGTGGCGATGCGTCGAGCCGCTCTGAAAGATGGCAACCGGGCGGTCGGATTCCCGACCATTGTTTTTCCATGCGAGATGGCGTCCAATCTTGACGTTGAAACCATGATCGGGGCCATGTTCGTTGCCAAGTACGGCGGGCTCGTCGTCTTTTCGGATTTCAAAAGTGAAAGCCTTTTCCCGCTGCTGCTCGAACGGTTGAACATTTACACCGATCCGCAGCGCCCGATGACGGTAACAGAGGGTATTTACGAAATCGGCAATCCGGATGAAAATTCTCCGATAATGGTCACGACCAACTTCGCTCTGACATACTTTATCGTATCCGGCGAAATCGAAGGCAGCCGCATTCCTTCCTGGCTCCTGATTAAAGACGCTGAAGGCCTTTCGGTGATGACCGCCTGGGCGGCTGGTAAATTTTCCGGAGACGATGTTGGAATGTTTATAAAAAAGAGCGGTATTGCCGACAAAGTAAAACATCAGGAAGTGGTCATCCCGGGCTATGCTGCTGCGATTGCCGGCGACGTGGAGGAGGAGCTTCCCGGCTGGACCATCACCGTGGGCCCGCGCGAAGCGGCTCACATCCCCGGGTTTCTAAAGAAAAAATGACAACTGCGTGCCGGTTGAAGTATGGCCGTCTGCCATTCTTCAACCGGCGGCCGGATAACATTATCGACAAGCCAGATAGGAGGGAGAGCCAATGCTGCTGATAGGCGAGAGTTTAAACGTTATTTCGAAAAAAATCGGAAAAGCGTTCAAAGAACGTGATCCCAAACCGATTCAGGAGGAAGCCATTTTCCAGCGTAAAAAGGATATGGACTTCATCGATATCAACCTGGGGCCGGCTAAAAAAGACGGACCCGAGTTGATGCCTTGGGTGGTTCAAACCGTACAGGAAGTTGTCGATGACCTTCCTCTGGCCCTGGACACGTCCAATATTGACGCCATTGAAGCAGCGCTCAAAGTGATCAAACCCGCCACGAACGGTGCGAGTCATATGGTCAATTCGATCATGGTGCGCCCGGAGCGCTACGAACGGATGGTGCCGATCGCGGCTGAGCATGGCGCGGATTTCATCGCTCTGATGTGGGGTCCCGAAGGATTGCCGCGGGATGAAAACGAGCGTGCTGCCCTGTGTGTCGAACTCCTCTATTTCGCCAATGAAGCCGGCATTCCGAACGAAAAAATCTGGGTCGACGGCATCGTTACGCCGGTCAACATTCAACAGCCGCAGGCCATAAGCCTGATGGAATTCCAGAAGATGCTGCAGGACATTGCCCCGGGGGCTAAGAGCACCTGCGGTCTGTCCAATATTTCCAATGGGCCGCCGGACCACTTGCGGCCGATCTTGAATCAGACCTATATGGTCATGCTTGATAAATGCGGTATGATTTCGGTGATCGCAGATCCGCTTGACGACCAGCTGATTGACATTGCCAAAGGCAGACGCCAGGATATTGTCGACCTTATCTATGGAATGATGGACGGCAACGAACCGGACATTGCAGGTCTACCGAAAGAACTGCAGGACTATGCCAAGACTGTGAATGTCATTCTTGGTAAATCCCTCTATTCAGATTCCTGGCTGGAGCTATAAACAAACCGGGATCGACCTGTGTTATGCGAGGGCTATCTTTGCGGGTGCTCGCATTGAGGAACAAATAGAAAAGAGCCCTACCTTCGTTTTGGTAGGGCCCTTTTTTTTCGTACTTAAGTCCATCATTCTTGGACGAACCATCGGTGTTAGCGTAGTTGTCAAAAAAACGACCCGTTATTCGAACGTTTTTATCAACATTGCTTTTACCACCTTGCCTATTTAGGGATTTATTTTTGAGAAGCAGTATGTTTTGCTGCTCAAAATAGTGGTTCGGCAGGCCAAGTTATTAGATTAGAGCTTATGGGCTCGGCAAGCGGCTTTTGAGTTGAAATGCACTTAGTTTGCTAACCCATAACGTCAATAGCTCCCTCGGCTCGTTGGCAGGTCGTTCCGGTTCCATTCTCCCCAGCCGTCTCTGAGATGATACACTTTGTCAAATCCAGCCAGAATAAGTTTTTCGGCCAGATTTTGCGACAGGGAACAGTCCTTTCCCTCACAATAGGTGATCAGCACCGTATCCGGAGCGGTCGCTGCGAGAAAGGGACCGATATGCTCATCGAAGATTTGATCGGGGATGTTGATAGCACCGTCGATATGGCCGCTGCGGAAATCATCAACCGAGCGGGCATCCACGAAAAGTGCAGAGCCTTGGCGGAAGTGGTCGATGGCTTCGTCTAAAAAAATTTCCTGGACGCCTGCTGCCACTTCCGGGTTGTTAAAACTGGCGGTTGGCTCAACCGGAAGAGGTGCAGACCCAAAAATATTGACGGGTTTCTGCCTGGCAAAGTTGATTCCGAATGCCACGCAGCCTGAAAGAATAACGATTCCCAGCGATTCACGGATGCCTTTCCGCAGAAGTTGTTTTAATGGCATGATTCTTCTCTCCAAACCCTATTGAAACCAATGGCTATGTGAACCGGTGCATTTTGCAAATGTTCGAATGTGACTTCGTCAGAATTTCAGGTAAGACCGCGTGGCGGAAGTGTGTGAGGTATCAGAAACCGAAATTGACCAATGGGTTTTTATTCAGGGTGGCGAAAGAAAAAATTCGGGGCCACCCACAGAAATGGAAAAATCCGCTCTGACCAATGTATCCATTATTTACGATACAAACGTGTTACAAATCCTGCCGAATCGCTTGCTGCACATATGCCGGTAGATGATCGTAGATTTCAACCGGATTTCGTAGCGGTTTGCGCCGGTCGATCCGCATACCATTCGCTTCGGCTTCCGGTTTCCCCAAATCAATGGGGTCTGGTTTGGTACGCAGGGGTTGCCCACTGGTGTCGGTAACCGGCAAAACGATCGGCCCCTCCCCTGTCAACACATCGCATTGCTGCCCGTTTCGTAATGATATGATACTGCCGGGTGGGCAAATACCCAGCGCTTTTACAAAAGAGTGCAGTATGAACTGCAGCATCCGATCTTTCTCGGCGTATTTGCGGAATATATCCGTCACAACGCTGACCGGGTTGAGTGCCTCTTTGTAGCACCTTTTAGAGGTCATTGCATCATAAATATCGACCAGTTTCGCCACTTTGACGTACGGCGGAAACTCGATTGGCAGCTTGTCGGTCGGATAACAATTGGTCTCACTGCGGTACAGTGCACTGTGATGATGTTTTACTATGTTCTCGAACGTCACGTTTTTGAGACGGTTGCGGTTAAGGCTTTTACATACGAATGGGTCTTGATAAGGTCAAATTCTACCGCTGTCAGGCGCCCGGGCTTGTTTAGAATCTCTCCTGGAATCAGGACTTTTCCGATATCGATGCGCCGCTTCAATTATCGCCGTCCTTCCGTTTCGGGTGGTGCCATGGGAGGATTTCCAGTATCCATCTGACACAAAACTTTTATCGCTATGGACAGATATTGTTTGGAGTGAAAACCCGGGTTGTGCATGGGAAAAAAGATGACATATGATACAATAGGTAACTGGATGGTTATCGGGCATGGGCGGCGGATCTTTAGAAGGACGGCAAAACAAATCGTTTGATCTTCCAGCAAGGTCGGTTGAGCCAACCAGGATGAAACATGACGCAATGGGGTCGGGTTCGCTCATTACCCGCCAATGGAACTTGTGAGATACCTGGTAGCCGAAGATCCGGGTTAGACGGTGGAATCCTCAGCAGATTCTTAAACGTGGGTGGAATAACGGAATTAAAACCGTCCAGCTGTCCCCGGGCGCTGAAAAATTAGTATCGAGATTCCCCGCGGGATTGTTGGAGGCCTTGAAAACGGTCATAACCTTTGTTAGCCTTATGTATGAGTGATCGGGATGTTTACCCATCACAGTGGGTGCCCAATAACGTTCTATTATTTGATTTCTTGTCAGATCTTCAGGAATCACTGCGACGAATATTCAAACACTATCTTTATTTTAGACACGCAAGATACACGTATTGAATCCGCCAGAGGATTTCCGCATACAAACTGGAAAGATTGGTGTCCATGATCAAGTCCAAAGCGCTTGAAGTCAATTTGGCTAGCTTCCGGATCGATGTCGACATCGACCCGAAGTATGCAACACTCCAGGATATTATGTCCCGGTATTTTGGGTTAATGGAAGGGTTCAACACTTTTCTGAAAGAACTCTCCCATCCCTATCGTAACTGGAATTTCATTATTGCCGAAGCCAGGCGCTACACCCTCGAATACTTCCATCTAATGGACGGCCACGCCGACGGTCCAGAAGGCGCCCGGCTTTTTGTCGAGATCTTTATCGACGCCATTCATTCGGCCAGAGAGGACAGCGTCAAAGTCGAAGCCGTCGACAATCTGGTGCTATTTCTTCAAAAAATTATCAACGAATCTCGTTCCGGGCTCGATCGCTTTGTACCGATACTCAACGAGACCTTAGACAACGTTCGAAATTTGGACAGGGATAACTTTTTTCTTTTCGTAAAAAGCTTCTATCAGCTCAAGCGGCTGGGGGAGATGCTGCTACATAGATTGGATGCGTTCGATGGTGACTTCGAAGCAATCAACGCGCTGCTGTTACGCTATTTTCAGAGCAATTACGAATACTGGCTCGCTGTTAGAGACCCACTGGATTGGTTTGTGGCCGAGGCTAGTGAAACGGACGATTCCGGCAATTTGGGGCATGTTATCCCCATATTTGCAGAAATTAGCCATGGCCAAATAAAACGCTTCGAAATCCGGCGACAAGAAATTAGTACCGCGGGGCCCGCCGATTCGCCTGAGTTATTGCAGGATTTGCTCTTGCTCCCAGGATACGGCCAAATCGTTGAGATATACCGCCAGACACCCCAGAGACTTCTGGCCGCAGGTGGAAAAACCCACGGAAATCAATGGAAAATTATCTTCCTGTTTCACATGATGGCCACCTCCGGGCTTTCCATCATTCACGAAGAGGCTCTTCGGGATATTAACCGAACTGTCAGCTGGCTTATTTCAAACGAATCGGATCTGAATATCCGCAGACTGATCCGCAACACTTTCACCATTCTTCAAAAACAGGCGCTCAGTTTTCCAGCCACGGCTTTGAACTGTGTGCTGACCATGGGCAAAGGCGTTTATAGAACCGATGACAGTGAACTGGTAAATTATTTTATAGACCAGGTCATCGAATTGCCGTTTCAAACGCCGCGTATCAGAGGCGTCGATGAAGACTGGCAGATCAAGGTTAACAATGCCCACATTCAGAACCTACGGACCTGGCTTGCGTTGATCGAGCTAAACCCCAAGTGGTCGACCCGGCTCATATCGGTTCTCATCATCCACTTGGCACTGAGCGGCGTATTCATAAAGGATACCGACCTTTTCCCACGGGACATCACCCGATTCCTGAACAGTGACATCGGTCCAGTATACAACCTGGCCAAACAACTGACACGACTATTTCCGGCCTTCTTCAATGAGATTGGTGCCGAAGGACGCCTTCGGGACATATCGACCCGTATCGATGAAATAACGCGCCGCCGCGACATCCTCATCCACTTTTTACGCAAGCAGAGTCATGTAGAGAGCAGCAACCAGATTATCACTTTCATGGAAGCGACACTATATTTTTGGGCGACCCGTGACAAGAAAATGTTGAAACAGGTCGTTCCACCCGATGTCTACGAGCGGATCGATACCCACGGACCTTATATCGACGGGGTCCACGCGATCATGGATCAACTGAAACGCAAAGAAATCGATCTCCGAACCCTTTTGACGCTGCCGGAAGATCAACTTCGCCGAATGATTGACGATACGAATGGTGGGGCGAGCGAGGAAGATCGTCAGCGAGTTCTTCTGATTGTCGCCTTCTACAAATTGCTTCATCAAAAATACAGCGTCGATTACGTCGAGTTAAAAAGTTATATTTCCCAGTTGTCCACCGAAGCATTTTCAGATCTCAACCGGCTCCGAAGCGCTTTATCTGAACCCGATCTGAAAAAGAAGATGTTCATGCTGCTGGATTATCTGGCGCAACTCAAGGGCATCATTCTGTCTTCCGAGAAATTTGAAGTGCGGGAGGATATATATAAGAAAAGGCATATCACGATCGATATACCATCCATGTACGGCAGTTATCACGAGTTGAAGTTCGATGCCCTCGGATTGACTTATCGCATAGAATCTTTGGTCAATGTTCTCTTCGAAGAATTGATTGAAAGTATTGACTTGAGCCTTATTACCAAGGCGACCTTTTACCAGATCTATGCCCGCCTGCGCTTATTTGACAAAGCTTTACATCTTGATGGGATTTCATCGGTTGAAATCGCACGTCAGCTTGACCTGCTGGCGCATTCGTTAGAAGTAAAAGCATTCACTTTTACCCAGTACCTGGACATCTTCAAGGGATTCGCTGCGGCGGTTAAAAATATCATCAACGATTACTTTCATAACACTCACGAAGAAAACATCAATCGCATTTTGGATAAGATTCCCAATGACCAAGTCCTGTGCAAATATAATCCCGTTGGTAATGGGACCAATATAGATCGCGAGAAAAACAAGCTTCGCATTTCAGAAATTTTTTCACGGGATCGCATCGCTTTTTCACTGGGGCTCCAGCAACTCGACCGCTTTGTCAGCCGTATTCTCAATATTTTGTACCAGCAGGCCGATAAACTTCCGAAAGACAAACTGCACCAATTGTTGATTTACGACCCCGATAACGCAATGACCTCCATCTCCGAACCCGACAACCGAGTCACTGGGCTCATTTACTTGGGCAATAAAGGCTTCAACCTCGTTGTGCTGCAGAGTTTGGGACTGCCGGTCCCGCCCGGTTTTATCATTACGACCGAAGTGTTTCGCTGCCGCCAGGTCATTGAAAGCTATCGGCCGGCGGAAAAGAACTTCAAGGACCAGATTGCCCGGCACATCATCAAACTCGAAAAAATGACCGGCAAGGTTTTCGGCAACCCTGGAAATCCACTTTTATTTTCAGTTCGCAGCGGCTCCTCCATTTCTCAGCCGGGAATGATGGATACATTTCTAAATGTCGGCATCAATGAGACGATCGCTTGCGGCCTTGCGGCCGGAACAGGAAATCCTTGGTTTGCGTGGGACAACTACAGACGATTTTTACAGTGCTATGGAATGGCTTTTGGGCTTGAACGGGATGATTTCGATGCCATCATCCGGGATATGAAAAACCGTGCCGGAATTGACTATAAGAAGGATTTTACCGGTGACCAGATGAAAAATGTGGCCCTGACCTATAAAAAAATGATCCAGGATTACCGGGTAGAAATTTTAGAAGATCCATTTGAACAGTTGTACATGACCATTCAAAGCGTACTCGATTCCTGGGATTCCGCTAAAGCAGAAACTTACCGACGTATAATGGGTATTTCGGACGACTGGGGTACTGCCGTCACGCTGCAATCAATGGTGTACGGCAATCTGTCGGATAAATCCGGATCCGGTGTTTTTTTTACACATAATCCCCGTTGGCCAGGGGAAACCCTTAAACTCTGGGGAGATTTTACCTTGAGCAATCAAGGCGAGGATGTCGTTTCCGGACTGGTCATCACTCTACCGATTTCCATTTACCAGCAGGAAATTGAAATGCGACCGACTGACATTATCTTGGAGACCCATTTCCCGGAAATCTACTCTACCATGAAGAAGTGGGCCAGCCACCTCGTTTATGAAAAAGGATGGACGCCCCAAGAGATGGAGTTTACTTTCGAGTCGCCCGCAGCTGAAGACCTCCACTTGCTTCAGTGCCGGGACATGTCGATGAGAGAACGCAAGAAGGTGAGCACGTTCGATTTGCTGGCTATTACAACGGACCGCTATTTAGGGCACGGCATCGGTATCGGCGGCGGCGCACTGACCGGCCGGGTGGTGTTTTCCTTGGAGGAAATTGACAAATGGCGTGCAACGGAACCAGAGACAGACCTCATCCTGGCCCGCAGTGACACCGTACCGGACGACATCAGAGAAATATATGCAGCCGATGGCCTGTTGACCGCTCGTGGTGGTGTCACATCCCACGCCTCCGTTGTCGCTCATCGCCTCGGCAAAACGTGTGTGGTTTGTGTCGGCGATCTTATTTGCGACGAGAAAGAGAAAAGTTGTATGTTGAAAGACAGGCGTATCAAATCCGGTGATTTCATCAGTATTGATGGCCGTGAAGGATCGGTTTATTTGGGGAAACTGGCTGTAAACAATAATTAGTTTCCGTTCATAAATGGCCCTTTTCCGCTCCGTATTTGAGAATTTATTTTTGAAAAGCGGCATAACTACGATAAATGAAAAAGGGGACGTTAGAAATGACTGCGGAAAGCGCTAACCAAGGGTTAACTCTCGGTGTTAACGGGCTGGGACGAATTGGGAAGTTGACAGTATGGCACCACATTGGCCGGAAGTATTTCAGTGACATCGTGGTGAATATCGGCCGAAATGTCGGCACCTCCCTGGCAGACATTGCCCACTACCTTGAACGGGATTCGTCGTATGGATTGCTGCGAACATTTCTTCACGGCCACGCAGCAGAAATGGTTATCGGCGAAATCAATGAATCGGACAGTTCCATTGTGGCAGATGGCGTGCGGATCAAAATTCTGCGATCCGATCGGAATCCGGCTAAGATTGCCTGGCGGGAGAATGGGGTTCGGTTGGTGGTGGACACGACCGGGCGATTTTTAGACCCAACATTGCCACCAGACCGCCCGGGTGGCAGTGTTCGCGGCCATCTCGAGGCCGGTGCCGAAAAAGTACTGGTCTCAGCGCCTTTTAAAATGAAAGACAAAAAATCGGATGTGCAGGGTTCGACACCCGAAGACGCTGTTACCACGGTCATGGGAATCAATACCAATGACTATGACCCCCGCCGCCATCGCATCATCTCCAACGCGTCCTGTACGACAACTTGTTTGGCGCATATGATTAAACCGTTATTAGACCACTTCGGGCCCCAGAAAATTCTGACCGCTTCCATGGCGACGGTCCATGCCGCCACGGGCTCGCAGGCGGTTCTGGATCGCCTCCCAAAAGCAGGAAAGAAAGACTTGCGAAAAAATCGCAGCATCATGAACAACATTATTCTGACCACCACCGGAGCGGCCAAAGCCCTGCGGTTGGTGATCCCTGAAATGCAGCAGATTGGTTTCATCGCCGAATCCGTGCGCGTCCCTATCGCCACAGGGTCGCTGATCATACTGGTCGTATACCTCCAGGAAGAGCCGGATCAGGAACTGATTCGACGCGGGGCCGTCAATGACGTCTACCGTCAGGCAGCAGCCCTCGATCCGAATGGATATCTGCACTATTCAGATAAGCAGAATG